>ERZ1066122.512-NODE-512-length-40741-cov-9.051344_pt1 | contig 40741 bp, 40 predicted proteins | sample MGYA00382769_ERZ1066122 | MGnify/ENA primary metagenome ERZ1066122 (study PRJEB33369, sample SAMEA5778352) | biofilm metagenome | biome: Industrial cooling water; feature: Water cooling tower basin; material: Biofilm | place: United Arab Emirates | collected... | reverse complement strand
CGCGATTTTGCATTGAGCTTGCCAAAGGCAACTTCCAACTGGCCGCCAAAATCGCAGCTTGCAGGGTTGAAAGCGACGCTGATTGGCGGGCCTTTTGCGCTGGACGCTTCGGCGATGCGCGCGCCGTCGGCGATATAGCCAACGCCGCCCCTTTTAAGCTTCACCTCGACAAAATCACTGGCGGTCAGCCCGTAGAGCGTCAGCGCAGTGCCGGCTGTAACCTGTTCATAAACCACGGCACTGGCAGCGGCTTCGGTGTAGATGTCCAATGCCTTGTCGGCTTTCCAGACCCGGTCGCCCAATATGCGGACGATTTCTGGACGTTCGTCTTCCGACAGGTTGGCGGTTGCAACATAGCCCTTGCCATCTGCCAGTTTCAGCCAGCTTGTGCTGCCATCCTCGCCGGTGACGATTGTGCCTTGAACCAAATCGCCACGCGCCAGCCTGGTCAGGATTGTGGTTCCTGCAGTCGAGGGACGATCGCGGACATTGGCCTGCGTGACCGCGAAAAACTGCAACTGCTCGACTACGGGTTGTGCAGTCGGCTGCTTTTTCGGCGCAGGTTCGTTGCGTGTGAAATCATGGCGGAGGAAGAGAAGATAATAGGCAAGCAGGAGCAACAGAACCGCCACTCCGCCTATCATGCCATACTTCCTCATTGCGCAGTTCCCGGTGATTGAGAGCACCGATTACTGCGCAATGAGGCCGATGGAAAGTAAAGCTTATGCCTCCAGCTGGCGGAGCAGCGCACGGACATCATTGTCCATGTCATTATCCATCCGCCGCAAATCCTCGACCAGACGAACCGCATGGATTACCGTCGAATGGTCGCGCCCGCCGAACTTCCGGCCGATTTCGGGGTAGCTGCGCGGTGTCATCACCTTTGCGAGATACATAGCCACCTGCCGCGGGCGAACGACGGCGCGCGCGCGACGCTTCGACGACATCTCGCTGCGATCAATGCGATAATATTCGCACACTGCGCGCTGGATTTCGTCGATGGTGATCCGGCGGCGGCAAGCGCTCAAAATGTCCTTGAGCTGCTCTTCGGCGAGTGTCCGGGTGATCGACTTTCCGGTCAGTTGCGCATAGGCGATGAGCTTGTTCAGACCACCTTCGAGTTCGCGGACATTGCGGCTGATCGTGCGCGCGAGAAATTCGATCACATCCTCGCCGACTTGCGTGTCGGGCATGGCAGCAAGCCGCTGCTTCAATATGGCGCGGCGAAGCTCTAGATCGGCGGGCTGGATGTCGGCAACCAGCCCCATCGACAGCCGCGACAAGATGCGCTGGTCAACGCCGTCGAGCGCCTGCGGCGCACGGTCGGCGGCAACGACAAGCCGCTTGCCAGCACCAAGTATCGCATCGACCGTGTGGAGGAACTCCTCCTGCGTCGAAACCTTGCCGATGATGAACTGGATATCGTCGATCAGCAGGATGTCGACTGCGCGCAGCCGCGCCTTGAACTCCATGACCTCCTTGCGCCGCATAGCGGTCACAAATTCCATCATGAATTTTTCAGCCGACATATAGAGAATCTGCGCATCGGGATTGATCGCGGCATAGGCATGGCCGATGGCGTGCATCAGGTGCGTCTTGCCCTGCCCTGTGGCTGCCTGAAGATAGAGCGGGTTGAACAGCGGGCGCTCCGCCGCTGCCACGCGCTCCGCTGCGGTGACAGCCAGGACATTGGTCTGGCCGCGAACGAAATTGGCAAAGGTAAGGCGTGGATCGAGCGCGGAACGTACCGGAAGCGTTTCAACGATCTGCGCGACGGGCCGTGCGGCAATATCATTGCCCGGCAGCATTTCCACGCGCGCAACCCCAGGCTTGCTGCGGACTTTCAACTGACGGACCGCCGGATTGACGCTGGTCCACGCGAGACGGATGCGGTCGGCATAATGATCCGACACCCAGCTTGCGGAAAAGTCGGACGGGGTGAGGAGTTCGAGCGTTCCTGTCAGCTCGCAAAAATCGCCTGGCGCAATCCCGCGAATCCATTGTCCGTAAATCTGTGCCCCCAGATCCCGGCGCAACCGCGATGCCACGATCTGCCAGTCTGCATCGAATAGCGGCATGGCCTTGTTTGCTTTTAGCGACTCCTGAACTTGCGACACCACGTCGTCCACCCCTTTCACCCCTCCAGAATAGTGCCGCCCATCTATGCTTTGTCTTGTCGTTGCCCCCAGAAATTGCACAAAGTCCCCCCGCCGTTCAAAAGCGTGATGCCGGAACGGAAGCAATGCGACCAAACTGGTAAGGCAGCCGAGACGTGGGTCGCGCGCTGCTGGAACACCCGTCATAAGCGCGCAGATTTGAGTCGGGCAAGAGGGGCGGCTGTCAAAAAAATGAAATAAAGCGGCTTGACTCGGATTTGTCGGCGCAAATGCGTGAAATATTTTTTAAGCGCCTGATTTCCAAAATTTTCTTGTGGAAACCCTGTGCGCAGCGCTCCCGAATCGCAGGAAATCCGCCAGTTGTGCTTAACAGTTATATGACAGAAAAAAGGCCCGCCTGAACCAGCCGGACCTTTGTTTGTGGCAATGATGCGCGGTTTGGAATCCAGCGCTACCGAACAGCGCCGATCGGCTGCGAATCAGCCGAGCGCAGCAACCCGCTTGGTAAGCCGGCTGAACTTGCGCGATGCCATATTCTTGTGCAGCACGCCTTTCGAAACGCCGCGCGCCAGTTCCGGCTGCACCTCAGCCAGCGCAATCGTCGCTGCCGACTTGTCACCGGCTTCCAGCGCCGCTTCGACCTTCTTCACAAAGGTGCGGATACGGCTGATGCGGTTGCCGTTGATTTCGTTGCGACGCTCATTGCGACGGATGCGCTTGCGAGCCTGCGGCGTATTGGCCATGGATGTCCTCAATAATTCAGATAGTTACGAAACGGCAAAGCAAGGCCGGTCCCGATGAAGCGCCGCCCTTAGCCAGCCTGCACAGATTCGTCAACCCGCGAATAACCGCGATTTTTGTGCGTGCAGCGCTTGCTTCATCGTTGGCAGCGCGCACAGTAAAAGGTCGAGCGTCCGGAATCGACGCGGCGAAGTACCGGTGCACCGCACAGGCAGGCCTCGCCCTCGCGGCCATATACGCGCCAGTCTTTCGCAAAATAGCCCAACTCGCCGTCGGGCGCTGCAAAATCACGCAAGGTCGAGCCGCCTGCCTCTATTGCGGCCTGCAGCACCTGCTTGATGGCCAATACCAGCCGCTCGAGCCGCGCGCGACCAATCGAACCTGCCGGAGCGGTTGGCGCAATCCCGGCCATATGCAAGGCTTCACAAACATAGATGTTGCCGAGGCCAGCGACGACCGTCTGATTGAGCAACATCGCTTTCACAGGGGCCTTGCGGTCCTTGAACGCCAATGCAAGCGCCTTCGCATCGAAGGCATCGGATAAGGGCTCAGGCCCCATCGTGACGAAATGGCGGAAACTGTCGATGGCATCGGCGCGCACTATGTCGAGCGAGCCAAAGCGGCGATGGTCGTTCAATGCCACCACCCGGCCTGCGCCAGTTTCCAATATGAAATGGTCGTGCTTTTCGATCTGGTCGGGATCGACCCGCCAACGGCCCGACATGCCGAGATGAAAGATCAGCACATCATCGCGGTCGGTGTGGATCAGGCCATATTTGGCACGCCTGCCAAGCGCAGTGACCTGCGCACCGGTCAGACGCTGACGCAAATCGACAGGGATCGGCCAGCGCAAATCGGCACGGCGCGGTTCGGCGCGCACGATCGTCTCGCCATCAAGGACAGCGCGAAGCCCCGCTACGGTTGTCTCTACTTCAGGAAGCTCTGGCATGCGGGCCGCGCTATCCTGCGCCACCCGCTTTTGCCAGTGTGAATTGCGCCTGTCAGGCGACGGTGGCTGCAAATTGCAGCACGGTCAGCGACAGCGCAGCGAACAATGCAAATATGCGTTGCATGGTAAGGGTTCCTTGTTTGGCTTTTGTGCCGACCTGTCCGAAGCGGACCGGGACCGGCAGATAAAGCCCAACGGACATCCTGCTTTTTGTTATACGAGCCAGATAGGCTCAATTGCACGAAATGCAATTGACGCTCAGGCGCATGCAGTTACGCAAAATGCAACTACTTGCTGCTAGCTATTGATCGCGGTGCTGCAGAACCTGCGATTCCATCCTGATACGGAACGCCAACAATATGGCGTTGGCGCCAGAGAAGATAAGCGCCACCACGGGCGCTCCCAGCAACAGCGGCAGGAGCGCAATTTCCACGACCACCACGGCATAATTGGGATGCGCGATGAAGCGATAGGGTCCCTTGCGGATGCGCGGAAAGTTCGGCGCGCTGATGATCCGCGTCGTCCACCAGCGACCGATGCTGGCCAGCGTCCAGAAACGGAAAAGCTGGCTTGCGACAAATGCCCCGAGCAAAAGCAGATCGGGTGTCGCGGCAGGCCGGGCATGCAGAAGGATTGCGAGCAACCAGCCAGCGTGGAGCATGATGAACAGCGGATAATGGCTGCGGCCATATTCCTGTCCGCCCTCGGCGAGCAGCCGTTTTGTATTTGCGTTTGCGTAAACCAGCTCGGCCAGTCGCTGGATCACAACATAACCCAGCACCACAAATGCCCAAAATGGCCAGTCAATCATGGTTTCAGCCAACCCAATGCGCCTACAAATCCCGGGCCTAGCGCGGTCAGAACGGTCGGCCCTGCCAGCGGCCCCGTTTCAAGCAATGCCTTCAGAACGAACAGCACCGTGGGCGAACTCATATTGCCAAAGTCGCGTAGGACCGTTCGCGTGTCTGCCAGATCATCGCCGAAATAATCCGCCAGCGCATCGACGACCCGTCCGCCGCCCGGATGGCAAGCCGGCTGTGCCAATAATGTCTTGGCCAGACCCTGCGCTGCCAGAAAGGCATCGGCAACGGGCGCAAAATCGCGCGCGACGAAGGCGGGGATATCGCGCGCCAATACCAGATCAAAGCCGGTGTCGCCAATATCCCAGCCCATCATGTCGATACTGTCGGGCCAGACATGCTGGGCAAATGCCACCAATTCGGGAGCATCGCCGCTGCCCTGCCCGATCACTGCCGCAGCGCAGCCGTCGGCGAACAGCGCGAGGGCAACCATGTCCTTCTTTTCCATCTGCGCATGATCATAGGCCATGCTGCAAAGTTCGAGGCAGACAAGCAGGACAGGCTTGTCGGGCGCGGCGCGATAAAGATCGCAGGCAAGCGACAGGCCGACAACGCCGCCTGCGCAGCCATAGCCGAAGACGGGCACGCTGCGCACTTCGCGGGCAAAGCCCATCTCGTCGAGCATCCGGCTGGGCAGGCTGGGGGTCATGGTGCCAGTGGTAGATACGAACACGATCTGTCCGATGTCGGCAGCTGTCAGCCCCGCTGCGTGCAGAGCGTCCGTGGCAGCCGCCTTGAAGAGCTGCTCCGCAGAGGCCGCATAAAGCCGCGCCCGTTCGGCCCAGCTTCGCGTACCCAGATAATAGTCGGGTTCCATCGCCAGATAGCGCTGTTCGATACCGCTATTGCGTAAGATCTGCTCCATGCGCGGGCGCAGCGCTTTGCCGCGCGCGCGTTCGAGCACGGCCATCACTTCGTCTTGCGAAATATTGTGAGGAGGAAGCGCGGTAGCGACAGACAGGAGATGAGGCATTAGCTCGCCGATAATCGGTAAACGCCTTTGCCGCCAGTCTTTTGCGCCTTTTGTTACATCCTCGGCACTGCTAGCATGGTAACATGGTTGGGGATTTGGAAGCAGCGGGGACCGCAATCGAAGGCGCATTATTGGGCGCCGCCGTGGAAAATGCCGGTCGCTCCTTGGGCAAGAATGAAGCGCACTCGGACGAGGCAGCCTGCCTCAACTGCGGCGCGCCGCTATCGGGGCCCTATTGTGCAGCCTGCGGCCAACAGGCGCATGTCCATCGTACACTGTCGGCAATCTGGCACGACATATTGCATTCGGTATTGCATTTCGACGGTAAATTCTGGCGGACGCTGCCGCTGCTTGCTTTCAAACCCGGCGAATTGACCCGTCGTTATGTCCATGGCGAGCGGGCCAAATTTGTTTCGCCGATGGCAATATTCCTCTTTTCCATCTTTCTGATGTTCGCGGTGTTCAGTTTCACCGGTGGCGCTGCCTTTGGCGGAGCAAACAGCGAATTCCAGAAAGACATGGCTGCAGAAGCGGCCCAGCTCGACAAACAGATCGCCGAAAGCGAAGCGCTGATCAAAAGCGGTGAAATGCCGGCTGCGGCGGCCGCAGCGCTTGCCACCAGGGTGGAGGGTATGAAGGCGGAGCGTAACGGCATTGCTTATGCGATGACCGGCAAACCCATCTATGTCGATTCCGATGTTAAACGCAGTATCGGGGACGGAAGGTCGATAAGTGCATTGAAGTCCGAAACAGGTTGGTCATGGCTGGACGACACGCTAAACAAGGGCGGCGTCAAGATGGTGCAGAACCCGAGCCTTGCCTTTTACAAGCTGCAATCGAATGGGTATAAATTTGCCTGGTTGCTCATTCCGCTGTCGCTGCCCTTTGTCTGGCTGGTGACATTGGGTGCGCGCGGGCATCGGTTTTATGACCATGCGGTCTTCACCACCTATTCGATTGCCTTCATGTGCCTCCTGTTTCTGGCGGTGGCGATTGCAGCCCGGCTTGGTGTGTCCGACAATGTCTGGGGCCTCGTCTTTGTGATTGTGCCGCCTCTGCACATCTACAAGCAATTACGCCATGCCTATGGTTTTTCACGGGTCAGCTCGCTGGTCCGGCTGGCAATTCTGATGTTTGCGATTGTCATCATATTGATACTGTTTGCGATGACACTGCTACTTCTGGGACTGCTGGGATAGAATATGCAAAAGCCAATCGACCGCCGCCTGCTGCTCAAGACCGGCATGTTCGGCCTTGGTGCGCTTGCTCTGCCCGGCGGAGCATTGGCAGCCATGCAGGCCGCATTGGCTCCGGGATTCAGCCATGGCGTTGCCAGTGGCGAACCGGGACCGACATCGGTGCTGCTATGGACGCGTTTCGTTTCGGACAGAGCTGAAAGCAGGCTGGACGTCCGGATCTGGGATGGCACCGACGAAGCGCGCGCAGTGTCTGGCGGTCAGGCGATTGCCTCTCCGATGCGCGACCATACCGCCAAGATTGTGGTTGAGGGGCTGAAACCCGGCACAACCTATAACTATCAGTTCGTTGCGCCCGATTGCATCAAATCGCCGGTTGGACGCACCAGGACACTCCCCATCGGCGACGTGAAGCGGTTTCGTATGGCGGTGTTTTCCTGTTCGAACCTGCCATTTGGCTGGTTCAACGCCTATAGCCATGCCAGTGCCACCGACGATGTCGATCTCATCCTCCATCTCGGCGATTATCTCTACGAATATCATCGCGGCAATTACCCCGCCCTTGCCGATGCCGTTGCCGGACGGCTGATCGAGCCGGGGCATGAGATGGTCGCGCTTGCCGATTATCGGCTCCGCTATGCAAGCTATCGCAGCGATCCCGACCTGCAGCGGCTGCACCAGCTGTTCCCGATGATCGCCATGTGGGACGATCATGAGTTTACCAATGATGCCTATAAGAACGGCGCGCAGAACCATCAGCCAAGCGAAGGCGACTGGGGCGACCGGAAAGTCGCGGCCGAGCGCGCCTATCGCGAATGGATGCCCGTCCGTGACCGCAGCGACGACACATGGTGGACAAGCTACAAAATCGGCGACCTCGCTGAAATCCAGCTGACCGAAAGCCGGGTAAGCGCGCGGTCGAAACAGGCAAGTTTCGGCCAGCCGACCGGCGACGAAGCTGAAATCATGCGCCAGCTGAAAGATTTTGCTGGCACAACATTGTTCGACAAGGACCGCACGATGCTGGGGGCGGTGCAGGAGCAATGGCTTGCCGAGCGGTTCCGCAATAACAAGACGCGCTGGAATATCTGGGCGCAGCAGACCATCGTCGGTTCACTCATCCAGCCGCCGAGCATGGAAAACTGGCTGCCCGCCGATGCACAACCTTTTGTGCGCGAGCGGGTGCAGCGCGGCGCTTTGGCGGCGAAGGCGGGTATTCCCAGCAATATGGACGCATGGGACGGTTATCCCGTCGCGCGCGCCAAGGCATTGTCCGCCGCGCAGAACAGCAAGGCCGACCTGATCGTCCTCACCGGCGACACACATGATGGCTGGGCATTCGACCTTGCGCATGAGGGCAAGGCAGCAGGCGTCGAATTTGCGGGGCAAAGCGTGACCTCGCCAGGATTGGGAGACACGTTCAAGGGCGCGTCGGGCGACACAATTACCAATGCGCTGGTCGCGGCCAATCCCGGTCTCGCCTGGGCGGAGAGCGGCAATCGCGGCTATATGGCGGTGGAGCTGACCCCCGACAAAGCGGTGAGCGAATGGCGTTTCAGTGAAAGCATCAAAAAGCGTTCATCCCTGTTGGCCGGCAGCGCGCGGCTGGAAGTCCGGCATGGCCGACGGCAGATTGCGCGGGGCTAACGCCCCGCCATTCGCCCAATAGGCGCAACCTCCCGCAAATCGGAAACACCTGAAAACTGCAGCGTCAGCATGATGGCGCCCAGCAGCAATATTGCGACCGCGATTCTGTGTATCAACTTTTTCTCCCCGCAACGGGGCATAAGGGCTTTGCATCATTTGACAAGAGCCCGATTACGCTGCCACGCACCACAATGTGACCAGCCGCTATAGACTTGCCGCCGCCTCGCCGGAAATTGCCAATGCCTTTGCCGCCGATGCAGGCCCCGACCCCTGGGCGGGTGGAGAGATAGTGCCGGGAACCTTTGCGCCGGTGATCGCGCGAGCCGGAAAGACCGGCAGGCCGGTCATCCGCCCCATGCACTGGGGCTATCCGCCACCGGGCAGCTTGACCGAGGCATCGGGGTCCGCACCGCCGCGCTGGGTGGCGCATGTCCGCAATGTCGAAAGCCCTTATTGGATCGGCAATCTGCGCCACATATCGCTCCGCTGCCTCATTCCGGCCAGCGCCTTTGCCGTTCGGCAGGACCGAACCGACCACTGGTTCGGCGTTCGCGACCGCGCGCTTTTCGCCATCGCAGGCATCTGGCGCGACCTGACCGACATGCCGGTTTTCGCAATGCTGACCACCGAGCCCAATTCGGCGCTATTGCCGGTGGAGGGTGGCAAGGGACCATCTGCAATGCCGCTCATTCTCGCCGCCGAGGATCAGGATCGGTGGCTGAATGCGGACTGGAAAGAGGCACAGGCGCTGGTCAGGCCATGGCCTGCCATGCAAACCATCGGCCACCCACCGGTCTCTGCTGTAGTCAGGCCTTGATCTTCCAGCCGGAGCGCAGCAGCGCATAGGTCGCTATACCAAGCACGATGTTTACAACAAGCAGAACAAGGCCGCCGACCCAGATGTCCGAGTCGGTCCGCCCCAAAAAGCCATAGCGGAAGCCCGAGATGATGTAGAAAAACGGATTGGCGTGGCTGATCGCCTGAAAGGCAGGCGCGAGCCGGTCGACCGAATAGAAGGTGCCCGACAATAGCGAAAGCGGCGCGATGATGAAGTTGGTAACGGCAGCATTATGGTCGAATTTCTCCGACCAGATCGAGGTCATGATACCGAGGAACGAAACGAACATCGCACCCATGAAGCCAAACCACAGCGCAACGAACGGGTGCTGCAACGACACATGCACGCCGGGCCAGAGCAGCATGATCAGCCACACCGCGCCGCCCACAAAAAACGCGCGTGTTATCGCCGCACCGACCATTGCCACAAGCAGTTCCACATTGGACAAGGGCGGCATCAGATAATCGACAATCGTCCCCTGGATTTTGCCGACCAGCAGCGAGAAGCTCGAATTGGCGAAGGCATTCTGGATCATCGCCATTGCGATCAGGCCAGGAGCGATAAAGTCAGGGAATGGCACACCAAGCACCGTCGCGCCGTCGCGGCCCAGCGCCACGGTGAAGATCACCAGAAACAGCAGGGTCGTGATCGCAGGCCCCCAGATGGTCTGCAACTGCACCTTCATGAACCGCCGGATTTCTTTCAGGTAAAGCGTTTTCAGCCCGACCCAGTTGACCCGCCCGATAATACGTTCCGGGATCGCACCTTGCGCTGGTGCCTCACCGACACTAGATTTGTTGATACTCATCACGCAATCGACTAGGGGCTTGCGCTTTGCGCGGCAAGAGTGGCTGCGGTTATTTTTTTGGAGCATCCATGAGCTGGACCGACGAGCGGATCGACCGCCTGAAAACCATGTGGGAAAACGGGCTGACCGCAAGCCAGATTGCCGATGACCTTGGCGGCGTGTCGCGTAATGCCGTGATCGGCAAGGCGCATCGCCTTGGTCTCAAGTCGCGTCCCTCGCCGGTGAAGGCCAATGACAGCGAGCCAAAGCCGGCTGCTGCGGCTGCTGCCCCCAAGCCCAAGGCAAAGCTGGCAGAAAAGCCTGCTGCACCGCGTCCTGTCGCTGCATCGCCGATCGAGCGCACCGTCAATCCGGGTCCGCCGATCACGCTGCCGCCTGCGACCCCGCGGTCGGACATGCCGAAGATCGTTTCGATCGGGCCCGGCGGCTTCATGCGGCAGGGACCCGGCGACCAGCAGGCCCCGATCCCGCCCGCGCCGCCGCGCCGCCTGGTCCCGGCCAAGCCCAGCCCCGAAATTGCCGACAAGACAAGTTTGCTCGATTTGAATGAGCGCGTCTGCCGCTGGCCGATGGGGCATCCGGGTGAGCCCGATTTCCATTTCTGCGGCGAAGCGGTTAACCCCGGCTTCCCCTATTGCGTCGAACATTGCGGCCGCGCCTATCAGGCACAACTCCCGCGCGGCGTTCGCCGCCCTCCCCCGCCCATGCCCTTTGGCGGGCCTAGGGTTAGGTAATTAGAAATCGCTAATCGTACCTCACCGTAGCCCTGAGCCTGTCGAAGGGCGACCCTCATGTGTGGCGCTTTGCCCGACAAAGCCCTTCGACAGGCTCAGGGCTGCGGTGATCTTTTGCGACGTCGGTCGGGATATCCACAACCGATTTTCTGTTAACCTTGCACCCCGGACTCGCCCGCGCCATAGCGCTAGGCCATGAGCGAAGACCTGTTCGGCGGTGCCTTGCCCGCCGGTTCCGATACGAGCGATTATGATGCATCGGCCATCGAGGTGCTGGAGGGGCTGGAGCCTGTCCGGCGGCGGCCGGGCATGTATATCGGCGGGACGGACGAACGCGCGCTCCACCATCTTGCTGCCGAAGTGCTCGACAACAGCATGGATGAGGCGGTCGCGGGCCATGCCAATCGCATCGAAATGGTGCTGGGCACCGGCAACCGGCTGACGATCAGCGACAATGGTCGCGGCATTCCGGTCGATCCACACCCCAAATTCCCGGGAAAATCGGCGCTTGAGGTCATTATGACGACGCTGCATTCGGGTGGCAAGTTCGAGGGGAAGGCCTATGCCACCTCGGGCGGGTTGCACGGCGTGGGCGTTTCGGTCGTCAACGCGCTGTCGACCGATACTTTGGTCGAGGTAGCGCGCAACAAGCAGCTATACCGGCAGCGTTTTGCCAAGGGGCATGCACAGGGCAAACTCGAGGAGCTCGGCCCCACGCCCAACCGGCGCGGCACCACGATTGCCTTCACGCCCGACCCGGAGATTTTCGGACCAGAGGCACGCTTCAAACCCGCCCGCCTGTTCAAACTGGCGCGGTCGAAGGCCTATCTCTTTGCAGGCGTCGAAATCCGCTGGAAATGCGACCCCGCATTGGCAAGCGAGGATGTGCCGCAGGAGGCGGTGTTCCAGTTTCCGGGCGGGCTTGCGGATCATCTGCGCGAGCAGCTCAATGGCCGCAACTGCGTCACCACCGAATTTTTCCACGGCAGCCAGGCCTTTCCTTCTAATGAAGCCGGTGAAAGCCAGGGCCGCGTCGAATGGGCCATCGCCTGGCCGCTCTATTCGGACGGCAGCTATAGCTGGTATTGCAACACCATCCCGACCCCCGATGGCGGCACGCATGAGGCAGGTGTCCGCGCTGCGCTGACCAAGGGCCTGCGCGCCTTTGGCGAGATTATCGGCAACAAGAAAGCCGCGCAGATCACGGCGGAAGATATCTTCAACGAAGCCGAGCTGATGCTTTCGGTCTTTATCCGCAACCCGCAGTTCCAGAGCCAGACCAAGGACCGGCTAACCTCGCCCGAGGCCGCGCGGCTCGTCGAAAATGCCGTGCGCGACCATTTCGACCATTTCCTCGCCGACAATATGGAGCGCGGCAAGGCGATGCTGGGCTTCATCCTCGAAAAGGTCGAGGACCGGCTGCGCCGCAAGGCCGAGCGCGAAGTCAAGCGCAAGACCGCGACGTCGGGCAAAAAAGTCCGCCTGCCCGGCAAACTTACCGATTGCGCGTCCGACGATCCCGCAGGGACCGAACTGTTCATCGTCGAAGGTGACAGCGCAGGCGGCAGCGCCAAGCAGGCGCGCGACAGAAAGACGCAGGCGATCTTGCCGATCCGTGGCAAGATATTGAACGTCGCCAGCGCCACTGCCGACAAGATCCGCGCCAATCAGGAGATAGCCGACCTGACCCTCGCGCTTGGCTGCGGGGTGCGCAAGGATTGCGACCCCGACCAGTTGCGCTACGACCGGATCATCATCATGACCGACGCCGACGTTGACGGCGCGCATATCGCGACCTTGCTGATGACATTTTTCTTTCAGGAAATGGCGCCTATTGTCGAGCGCGGGCACCTCTATCTCGCGCGCCCGCCGCTGTACCGGCTGACCGCCGGTGCACAAAGCGCCTATGCGCAGGACGAGGCCGAGCGCGCCGAGCTTGAGGCGACCTTGTTCAAGGGCAAAAAAGTCGAGGTCGGCCGTTTCAAAGGCCTGGGCGAAATGAACCCGGCGCAACTGCGCGAAACGACAATGGACCCGAAAACACGCTCCATGATCCGCATCACGCTGCCGCAGGAATATCAGCGGCAAATGGTGGTCAAGGAAAGGGTGGAGCAGCTGATGGGCAAAAGCCCCGAAGCGCGCTTTCGCTTTATCCAGGAACACGCCGCAAGCGTGGACGAGGAAGCCATTGATGCCTGATTGATTTCGTGGCAGCTTTGCGCGGTAACATTTTGGGGGAGAACCATTTTGCGCAACCATCTGACATTACTGGCTTTGGCTGCCGCTGTCTCTGTTGCAGGATTTGCCCCAACGGCTGCTGCCGCACCAAAGAAGAAGGCCAAGGCGGTTCAAGTCGCCAAGGCCAAACCGGCAGTTGCAATCAAGGGTAATGCGAAGCTCGACAAGCGCGTCCAGCAGCTCGACGCGATCATCAAGGCAAAGCTTGCACCCGACGAATATTTCGCCCCAAGCTTTCTCGCGTCAATCTCTGCTGCACAGGTTGTTTCGATCTTTGACAGCTTCATTGCCCAGCATGGCAAGCCCGTTGAACTGGTCTCCGCGACACCGCGCGGCAAATATGGCGCGACGCTGCGCTATGCCTTTGAACGCTCTATTGCCACGATCGAAATCGACATTGCCGATGCCGATGACGGCAAGGTTATCGGGATGCTGTTCACAGGCTTTACGACACCCGATGACACGCTGGAACGGGTGGCGACCGACATAAAGGCCCTCCCCGGCCGCACGGGCTTTCTGGTCGCCGAGCTTGATGACAAGGGCGGCGCGCGCCTCCTGGAATCGCACCGCAGCGATGAACAATTTGCCATCGGCTCGACCTTCAAGCTCTATATCCTCGCTGAACTTGCCAATCAGGTGAAAGGCGGCACGATAAAGTGGAGCGATGTTGCACCGCTTGCCCATCGCTCATTCTCCTCTGCCGCGACCAATGCTTGGCCCAAGGACAGCCCGATGACGCTGCACAGCCTGGCAACGATGATGGTATCGGTCAGCGACAACAGCGCGACCGACAGCCTGCTGTTCAAACTGGGACGTGAGGCAGTCGAGCGGCGGCTAGCCAGCATCGGCCACAGCGCACCCGACAAGACGCTGCCCTTCCTGTCCACGGTCGAGGCCTTTGCGCTGAAGGCCAATCCCGAACTGCGCGACCGCTTTCTGAACATCAACGAAGCCGCGCAACGCGATCTTTTGACCAGCGAGGCGGCATCGCTGACCCTAGACAAGATCGACAATGAAGCGCTGAGCAAGGGCCCGACCGCCATCGACACTATCGAATGGTTTGCATCGCCCGGTGACCTGATGCTGCTTCTCAATCATTTGCGCGACACGAAGAATGACGACATGCTGGCAATCATGGGCGTCAATCCCGGCCTGTCGCCCACCGCGCGCGGCAAGTGGCGCTATATCGGCTATAAGGGCGGCTCGGAACCCGGCGTCATGTCGATGAGCTTTCTGCTGCAATCGCAAAAAGGCAAATGGTATGCCGTGACGGGCAGTTGGAACGACAGCAATGCCGAGGTTGATAATACGAAGTTCGCACTCCTTATGGAGCGGCTGGTGTCGGCTATTCCCGAATAAAGAGTTTCGTGATAATATTCGGGATCGACCTACTGCGAAAGGTTGCCCGATGCGCAAATATTGTTTTGCTCTGCTACTTGTCACCGGACTGGCCAGCGCCGCCGGTGCCTCGACTGAAGCATTAACCAAAGAGCCCATTATCGTAACCGGCGACAGAGCCGAGGAAGCCGAGGCAACGGCGGATTTTGCCAAGGCGATCACCTGGCGCCCATCGCAGGACAAGCCACTGCCCAAACATTACGAGCCCGTGTGCATTCAGATATTCGGGCTCGATGCCGATTATGCCGATGTGATGGCGGAGCGTATGCGTGAGAATATGCGCGCCCTCAATCTGGTGCTGGCGGGCGATGGCTGCACACCGACAATCTGGGTCGGCTTTGTGCCCGACAGCCATGCCGAAGTGTCACGGTTGCGCAAGGATGAGCCAGCGATGTTCGGTGACCTCAAGGATTTCGAGATTGACCGCATATTGGCAGGCAGCAAGGCGTCTCAGGCTTGGTTTGCCCGCGAGGACAAGGGGCTGGATGGCAAGGCCATGCGGGCCCGGACAATTGAAATCAACCAGCTCGAAGTGTCGGTCAAACATAATGATCCATGGCGGGCAAGCCGGATTACCAACACCATTCGCGTCGATATGATCGGTTCGATCGTATTGTTCGACAGCAAATTATCCGCCGGCAAATCGATCCGGCAACTCGCCGACTATGCCACCTTCCGCGCGCTGGCCCCGGTGAGGGATCTTGCCAGCGAAGAGGACAACCCCGCCTCTATCCTGACGCTGTTTGCCAAGGACGCGACTGCGCCTGCGGGACTGACCGAATTCGATTGGGCCTATCTTGCCGGTTACTATAAACTCGACGCACATGCGGGCGTTGCATCAGTGCACGATGCAGCCAAACGCGCGTTCCTGGATGGATTGGGAGACAAGGTTGCCAGCAAGGCAGGTCTGACCGCCGAGTAATTAGGCTGAAAGCGCGGCGACCAAAGCTTTGACCTTTTTCTGCCGCCATTGCGGCAACGGCGCGACCAGCCAATAAGAAAGGCTGTGCTCGCAGGCATTATCGAGCGCGCGCACGCGTCCGGCATCAAGGTCGGCAGCGACAAGCAGATAGGGAACCACCGCTTCCCCAAGCCCGATTGCGGCGGCATCAATGGCAAGGCCGGCATCGCCGAGGCGTAACACGGCCTCTCCATCGGGCATCGGACAGCCCGGCCAGCTGATCGATGTCTGGCTTCCTCCCTCCGGCGCGCCGACGCGGACGAACGATCCCTCGCCCAGCCTCACGCCCTCATGCTCGCCCGGTCCGTCGGCCAGTCGCACGGCAATGTCGAGATTGGCCTCGGTAAAGTCGATCTCGGCATCCGCTGAAACGAGCGTGAAACGCAAGTCGGGGTTCGCCGCCCCATATTGCGCAAGCCGCGGTGTCAGCCATTTGGCAGTGAAATCGCGGGGTGCGGCAATGGTCAGATGGTTCGATGCCTGCCCCGATTGCATCGCGCGCACCGATTCTTCAAATTGAAGAAAGCCTGCCCGCAACGCGTCCAGCCCGTTTGCCGCTTCACCGGTCAGTTCCAGTCCCTTGGGGGTGCGGCGGAAAAGCACGACGCCCAGCATTTCCTCAAGCGCGCGAATTTGCTGGCCTACTGCGGCAGGTGTGACCGCAAGTTCGTCAGCGGCCTTGGTAAAGCTCAAATGCCGCGCCGCCGCGTCAAACACGCGCAGGCCGTTAAGGGGCAAATGCGTTCGCTTCATCGCGCCGTAGCAGGGGCAACCAGCCGGAAGCGGGGAATATCGACCAGAAAGGTCGAGCCATCGGCGCGGATGAAGCGGTAGTGGCCCTCCATCAGGCCGCTGGGGGTAGGCAAGGGGCAGCCGGACACATAGTCATGGCTGCCGCCCGGCTGCAACAGGGGCTGTTCACCGACCACGCCATCGCCATCGACATGGCTGATCCCGCCCCGACCATCGGTGATTTTCCAATGCCGGGTCAGCAATTGAACCGGATCGTCGCGATGATTTTCCAGCCGGATATGGTAAGACCAGAACCAGCGGTTCTGCGCGGGGCTCGATTGGTCCTCAAGGAAATTGGTGACGACGCGCACGGTCACGCCATCGGTGGTTGCCTGGTCAGTGAAGAAAGCGTCGAGGATCACGATATTCCCTTTAAAGGCCAACCTTCGAAAGCGCCTGATCCAGATCGTCGATCAAATCCTGTGGATCTTCAAGACCGATGTTGATCCGTAGCATGCCTTCCCCAACCCCCATAATCTCGCGCTGTTCCGCCGACACGCTGTAATGGGTGGTCGAGTATGGATGGCACATCAGGCTGCGGCTGTCGCCGATATTGTTCGAAATGTCGATCAGTTCCAGCGCGTTGAGCAGTGCCATTGCTTGCGCTCGTCCACCGTCGAGTTCAAAACTGAAAATCGGCCCGCAAGCCTTCATCTGGCTCATGGCGAGATTGTGCTGCGGATGGCTGGCGAGGCCCGGATGCAACATCCTCGGCACTCGGCTTTCCAGAAATCTACCCACCGCAAGCGCATTTTCCGATTGCTTCATCGCCCGCAGTTCAAGCGTTTCCAGCCCCTTGTGCACCACCCAAGCGTTGAACGGCGAACAATTGGGCCCGGTGTTGCGCTGGAAAGGCAGCAGCACATCGTTGATCCATTTTTCGGTCCCGCACACCGCGCCGGCGAGCACGCGCCCCTGCCCGTCCATCAGCTTGGTCGCGCTATAGGCAACGACATCGGTGCCAAAATCCATCGGTCGCTGCAACACACTGGTGGCGAAGGCATTATCAACGACGGTGGTGATGCCATGCTCGCGCGCCAGCCCGCAGACATAGGCCATATCGACAATGTCCATCGTCGGATTGGCTGGCGTTTCAAAGAAGAAGACTTTGGTATTGGGCTGGATCGCGTCTTTCCAGGCATCATTGTCGCGACTGTCAATCGTGGTTGTGGTGATCCCCCAGCGCGGCAGCAGACTGTCGGTCAGCCAGCGACATGATCCGAAGGCCGCTCGAGCCGCTACAACATGGTCGCCGGTTGAAAGCTGGCACAGCATTGCCGTTGTCATCGCCGCCATGCCGGTGGCCTGCATCCGGCACGCCTCAGCGCCCTCCATCAGCGCGATGCGTTCTTCAACCATCGCAACGGTCGGGTTTTGCAAACGGCTGTAGGTCATGCCCTGCTGCTCGCCTGCAAAACGCGCGGCTACGGTTTCGGCATCGTCGTAAGTATAGCCCGAGGACAGGAACAGCGCCTCCGACGTCTCGCCATGCTCGCTCCGCCACGTGCCGCCGCGCACCGCTTGCGTCGCTGGCCGCCAGTTTTGCGTGATCGAACGGTCTAGGCCGGTGGTTTTTTTCATGAATGCGCTATTCCGGCAGAATTAACTCAGGTCAATGCCGCAAGCACGGCCTGTCCCATTTCACCTGTAGTCATTGCCCCCCCCAAATCGGGAGATCGCGCGCCTTCGGCCAGCGCCTTTGCCACAGCCGCCTCGATCCGGTCTGCCGCATCCGCCTGCCCCAGCGAATAGCGCAGCATCATTGCTGCCGACAAAATCGTCGCAAGCGGATTAGCCTTGCCCTGTCCGGCTATATCGGGCGCGCTGCCGTGGATTGGTTCGTACAGCCCCTTTTGGTTCGCATCGAGCGAAGCGCTGGGCAGCATACCAATACTTCCAACGCACATGCTGGCCTGATCGGACAAAATGTCGCCGAACAGATTGCCGGTAACGATGACATCGAACTGGCCGGGGTTGCGCACCAGCTGCATCGCGGCGTTGTCGACATACATGTGGCTGAGTTCGACATCGGGAAACTCGGCATGGGTTTCGATAATGACATCGCGCCAGAGCTGGCTGGTTTCCAGAACATTGGCCTTGTCCACCGAGCATAGCTTGCGCCCGCGCGCCATTGCGGTTTCAAATCCGACACGGGCAATGCGGCGCACCTCGTCCTCATTATAGGACATGATGTCATAGCCTTCGCGCCTGCCATCGGCTGTTGTACGCATGCCCTTTTCGCCGAAATAGACGTCGCCATTGAGTTCGCGGACGATGACCAGATCGATCCGAGCCGCGACCTCAGGGCGCAAGGCAGACGCATTGGCCAATTCCGGAAACAGCTTTGCCGGACGCAAATTGGCGAACAGTTTCAGTTCCTTGCGCAGCCCCAATATCGCCTGTTCGGGGCGGAGATGGCGCTCCAGCGCGTCACAATCGGGATCGCCCACCGCGCCAAATAATATCGCATCTGCCCGCCGCGCAAGATCGAGCGTGGCAGCGGGCAAGGGATGGCCATGCGCCTTATAGGCAGCACCGCCAACCGCCGCCTCTTCAAAAGTGAGGCCGGGAAGCCCCAGCGCTTCCAAGACGCGACGTGCTTCGGCGATGACTTCGGGACCGATCCCGTCACCGGGCAAAAGGGCGATTAGCATGGGGGAACTCCAGAATTCGCAAAGCGCCATGCCGTCGCTTGGAGGCTTATGCAACCGCCCTTTTCAGCCGGTCCACCAGCCGCTCGCGCGCAGCAATCACCTCTGCCCGCCGGTCTCCTAGAATATGGACGATCAACGCCTCCCGGTTTTGCGCCATGGCAAGCAGAGCGGTCGCCGTATCCGCCGCCGCAACATCGCCGCCGCCATAGCCAAGTTCAGAAAGCAGTAGTGCCTCGTAGCGTACCATGGAAGGAGCCCAACCGCGCGCAGCCGGGGATAGTTCAACCGCCGTCAACAGACCGTCAAGCGCCGAATGCAGGCGTGGATAAGGATGCCCCTCGGGCAAGGTTGCTGCCGTCAGGGCGCAGGCCCATTCCAGCGCCGCCGTTGCCAGTGGTTCGCTCAGCAAATGCGCGCGGCTGCGCTGCAACTCAGCCGTCATCGACAGCAATTGCCCAGGCACCCGGCCGCGCCATTCCGCCTTTACGATATTGCCCGCGATCAACACCGGACGCAGCGTCCGGCTTTTTGCCCCCTGCACATAGCCTGCAAGCAGCCCGTTTGCGGCGGTTAGCGCGCGAACCACAGCGCCTGCCTCACCATGCGGACGCACCGAAAGGATTATCGCATCGGCAGCGGCGAATTGCATGTCAGCCTGGCGTCAGAAGTGTGCGGACCAGCGGCAGGGTGATCGCGCTTCCCGCTGCCAGCGCGGCAGCATTCACGTCGCGGGCAAAATCCTCCAGCGCGGCATGGCTGCGCTCGATCCGCTTGAGGACGAACCCCAGCGCCTCAGGCCCAATCGATGTGCCACGATCATGCAGATGCTTCAGCAGCAATTGCGTCATCAGATCATCGTCCGGGGCATCGATGTGCATCAGCTGCGACGCGGAAAGTCGCGAGCGCAGATCGGGAAGGGTTACATTCCAGTCTGCAGGGCCCTTTTGCGAAGTCAGCAAAAGCGATTGCGATGCGGCCATGGCGCTGTTCCAGCGGTGAAACAGTTCCTCGTCCGAAAGCTCGTCCGCACCATCGACCACATCGCCGCCCTGACCCGCAAAATAGCGCGCCATCAGGCTCTTTCCTGACCTTGGCGGACCTACCAATATGGCACAATGCCCCGGCCAGCTGCGATGATTGCCGAGGGCGGCAAAAACCGACGCATTAGAGGGCGTGACAATCAGGCTGTCCGAACCGCCGGAGCGCAGTTTATCGAGGGGCAGGGCTGTCTGGCGCATATTGGCATTGTGCGGCCTCATGCCGCGTCAGCGCAAGCCCCGCGCCGACAAGGCAGCGTTGAGCGCGGCAGGATCGCCCTGATAGGTGATGCGCATCACCGAGGTGCCGCCCAGCGCGAGGCTGGTTGTGACCACCGACCGTACGCCCGGAATGCCTCGAATGGCTGCTTCGGCGCGATCGACTGCCTCGGGATTGGGTGTCGGCACCTGAACGGTAACGGTCACAGTTTGCGGAGCAGCCGGAGTTGGTGGATCGGGACGTTCCTCTTCCTGCGGCGGGGCATCCTCGGGCAGATTTTCCATTAGCTGACCCAGGGGGTCGGTCGGCTCGACAAGCGATTCGACCTCTTCCTCCAGCTCCTCCAGATCTTCCTCGTCAATTTCCTCCAGCAACAGCGCAGCCTCGGCGCGCAGGCGACCGGAGAGGAAAGCCTGCTGGAACAATTGGTCGATCTTGACCACACCCTCGTTCATCATCGCCGGAATGCCCTTGGCATCGGCCGCGCGCAGCGTGAAGCTGCCCAGATAGCGGTTTTCCGGACCATAGCGCGCCGAAAATGTGCCAACGACAGGACCGCCCGGCCATTGCCGCTCCAGCCGGACGATGGGATAGATCACATCGGCGGCCCCGAACTGGTCGAAAATCACGCGCCACCATATGCGGCTCCTGCGGTCAAGCTGCCCTGCATTGAGCAGCAACGATTCGCTGCCGCCGCCATAGGGCCGGACATAATCGATTCGGCTGTCGGCGGTGCGGAATTTGGCCCAGGCATTTTGCCAGGGCGTACGCCGTTCATAGACAAGCTGCGCACCACCGCTGATCATCACCGGGATGACCAGCATCGGCGCGGATTTGCGGCCAAGACCCTTGATCCCCAGTAACTGCCCGGCGCGCGCGCGGTCAAAGGATACGCCGAGCTTTGCCACATAACGGCGCGGTCCGATCTGCTCTTCCTCGACGATGATTGCCGAGACGATGCCGTCGAGCGTGCTGTCCGCCAATTCTGAGCCGCCGCCGCCATGCGTGCGCGCCCATAGGGCGGCCCAGCCCTTGCGCTGTGCTTCTTCCCAACCGGCCTTGCGCGCCTCTTCGGCAGTCTTGCCCTGCGTGTTAACCTCGATACCCGTGACCTCGAAATCGCCGGTCGAGGCAATGGGCGCAATGCCGCGTTTCGGCCCCTCAATCTGGGCGTGGACCAGCGCAGCGCTGCCTATCAGCAGCGGCAATGCGAGCAGCCACTTGCGTGCATATTTTCCGGCACTGTCCCTCATCGCGCCCCTCTTGGCGACTTATGATTGGAAATCCAAGGGGGAAGTCGCTAGCGGCGGTAAAATGAGCGAGAATGAAAGCTACACCTACGCCAAGGCGGGCGTTTCCATCGAGACTGGCAATGCACTGGTGCGCGCGATTGCGCCGTTGGCTAAGGCCACGCGCCGCGCGGGAGCCGATGCCGACCTCGGCGGATTTGGCGGCTTTTTCGATCTGAAGGCGGCAGGCTTTACCGATCCGTTGCTGGTTGCCGCCAATGATGGCGTCGGCACCAAGTTGAAACTCGCAATCGAAAGCGGACGGCATGACGGGGTTGGTATCGACCTGGTGGCCATGTGCGCCAACGATCTGATTGTGCAAGGCGCGGAGCCGCTTTTCTTCCTCGATTATTACGCCACCGGAAAGCTCGACAATGATGTGGCCACCGTCGTCGTCGCCAGCATTGCCGAAGGTTGCAAACAGGCAGGTTGCGCGTTGATCGGCGGCGAAACGGCGGAAATGCCGGGCATGTATGCCGATGGCGATTATGACCTTGCAGGTTTCTGCGTCGGCGCGGTCGAGCGCGATCAGGTGCTAACGGCGGACAAGGTGGCCGACGGTGATGTCATCCTTGGCCTTGCCTCGTCAGGCGTGCATTCGAACGGCTTTTCGCTGGTACGCAGGCTGGCGACGGACAAGGGCTGGCGGCTCGACCGCCCTGCGCTGTTCGACCCCGAGATCATCCTGATCGATGCGCTGATGGCGCCAACGCGGATTTATGTGAAAAGCCTGTTGCCGCTGGTGCGCGCGGGTCAAGTCCATGCAATGGCGCACATCACGGGCGGCGGATTGCTGGAGAATATCCCCCGCATCCTCCCCAATGGCCTGCACGCCTTTGTCAATACCGATGCGTGGGCGCAACCGCGCCTGATGGCGTTCTTGCAGGCGCAGGGGAATATCGAGCCCGAGGAGATGGCGCGAACCTTCAACTGCGGGATCGGGATGGCGGTTGTGGTCGCCGAGGACGATGTTGCAGGGGTTACGGCAGCGCTTGAGGCAGCGGGCGAGACAGTGCACCGGATCGGGCATATTGCCGCTGGAGATAAGGGCTGCACGGTTTCGGGTTCGGCAGAGACGTGGAGTGCACGGCAGGATTGGAATGCGACACATGTCGGCTAACCAAAAAATAGGGACAGTCCCTATTTATCGCCAGCGCGCAATCGCGGCCACAAACTCCGCCTCTTCAATAAATAGGGACTGTCCCTATTTTTTGGCAACGCGCCAATGAAGGCCAAAGTCGCCATACTGATCTCCGGCAGCGGCACGAACATGGCCGCCCTCCTCTACGCCGCAAAGCGACAAGGCTGCCCCTATGAAGTGGTGCTGGTCGCCAGCAATAAACCCGATGCTGCCGGTCTCAGACTGGCCGAAGCCGAGGGCATTTCGACCTTCGTCCATTCGCACAAGGGCCTGACCCGCGAAGCGCTTGATGCTATCATGCACAATGCGATAATCGCGGCAAAGGCAGACTATGTCGCGCTCGCCGGCTATATGCGCATTCTCTCCAGCGAGTTTGTGAGCAAATGGGATGGCCGGATGCTCAATATCCACCCCAGCCTACTGCCCAAATATAAGGGGCTGCATACGCATGAAGCAGCATTGGCGGCGGGCGACGTAAAGGCGGGTTGCACCGTCCACCTCGTCACCGCAGAACTCGATGATGGCCCGATACTTGGCCAGACCGAGGTTGCCATCTTGCCCGACGACACGGCGGAATCCCTTGCCGCGCGGGTGCTAATTGCCGAACACCAGCTCTATTCCCGCACCCTCGCCGATTATGTCGCCCGCGAGCTATCGCCCGAATGGCTGATCGCACAGGTGCGCGAACGCGCGCTCGCACTGCCCGAGGCAGACGAGGTTTTGAGCCACGGCATGCCCTGCTTCGGCATCATAAAGGGCAAGAAATTCGCCTATGTCTCCAACGACCATCATGGAGACGGCAAGACCGCCTTGCTCGTCAAAATCAGCGGCGCTGAGGAACAGGCAACGCTGATCGAAATGGACGAAGCCCGATATTATCGCCCCGCTTATTTTGGCGATGGGTGGATCGGGATCAGGCTCGACCTTGGGGACACCGACTGGGATAGCATCGCCGACTGGCTCGCCAAAAGCTGGCGTGCGGTCGCGCCCAGGAAGCTGACTGCCATGCAGGACATTGTCGGCCAGTTCTGAAGCGAAGTTATTTTTTCCACAGGTGAAACAGTTGCCGGGCCGGGCGGTTGTCTGCTGCAACCATGGCTTCCCTATTCGCTCCAGCCTCGCGGGCCTTAGCTGCGCCTACGGCCCCGCCAGCGCATCCGCTGGAACGTCCGGCGTTGATCGCGCATATCAACCGCCTGCTCGACACGGCATGGCGAAACGGGGTATTAAGCAGGCCCAAGCTGGATGCGAAGGCCATTTATGCTGCGGGTTCGCAGCGCCTGCCGCATGTTGCCTTTACAGGGCGGCGCGACTGGCTGGACCGCTTGCGCGAATTGACAGATGCACTACGTAGCGAAGCGCGTCTCAATCCGCTGGGGCGCTGTATTGCCTATGGCCAACTGGTTCGCAATGTCCGCCAGAGGCTGTTGCTCGAGCAATTATGGCAGGACCGTCCCGAAATCCTGACAATGCGGTTGCCGCCTCCGGTGATCGTGCTTGGCCATATGCGCTCGGGTACGACGCGGATGCAGCGGATGCTGGCCTGCGATCCCCGTTTTGCCGCAACACGCTTTTGCGACAGCTGGTGTCCGGTACCGCCAGAAGGGCGCGACTGGCGACCCATGAAAGCTGCGATGGCCCTGAAAGCCATCGCCCTGTTCAACCCCCGGTTTCGTTCCATCCACCCCACCACCGCCACAGCAACCGATGAGGAAATCGGCTGGCTCGGGCTCGACTGGTCGCCCACGCCACATAATGCGCAATGGCACATCCCTTCCTTCGTTGCGGCGCAACAGACGCGCAGCGCCCGGTCAAATTATGTGCTGCTCAGGCAAATCCTGCAAACCTGGCACTGGCATCATAGCGAACGCATCCGGCCGCATATCCTGAAGGTTCCGCAATATATGGAGGATATAGGGGCGCTGCTTGCGATGTTCCCTGACGCAAAGATCGTGCGCGTCACGCGGGATTTGCCCGCTGTTGTCGCATCATCCTGCTCGCTGGTTGCCAACCAGCGCGCGGTCCAGAGCGACCATGTCGATCTTCACGCGCTGGGCCGCGAATGGCTGGAGCGCACTCGATGGCGCGAGCAGGTCGTTACCGAAAAGCTTGCCCAGCATAAGGGCATAGTCGCAACGGTCGATTTTGCCGATATGGACCGCGACTGGCGGCGCAGCATGCGCGGCATTTACCGTACGCTAAGCCTGGGCCTGCCCGAGGCTGTACTTGCAGCGATGGGAAGGCACGCACGGTTGGAGAAAAAGGACCGAAATGCCCACCACTACCAACTGGCCGACTTTGGACTTACAGCTGACTCCATCGGCTAGGCTGCAAAGGGCGAGGAAGCATATGTTCCCCACCCCTGTGACTTGTTCAGCCGACAATTTCTTCCGGCTTGAAAAAGAATGCGATTTCGATCGCGGCATTCTCGTCACTGTCTGACCCATGGACGGTGTTTTCGCCGATCGACAGTGCGTGGGTCTTGCGGATCGTGCCTTCTGCGGCTTCTGCAGGGTTGGTCGCGCCCATGATGTCGCGGTTGCGGGTGACAGCGTCTTCGCCTTCCAGAACCTGCACGACAACAGGCTCGCTCATCATGAAATCAACAAGTTCGCCGAAGAAGGGGCGCTCCTTGTGGACGGCGTAGAAGCCTTCGGCCTGTTCGCGGCTCATATGGATACGCTTCGAGGCGACGACGCGCAGGCCGGCTTCTTCCAGCATCTTGGTGACTGCGCCGGTCAGGTTGCGACGGGTGGCATCGGGCTTGATGATCGAAAAGGTGCGGGTAACCGCCATGATATGCTCCATTTTTTGGGGGAAAGTGTCTGCTTGCGCGCGCCTCTAGCGCCCTCACCCGGTAAAGGCAAGTTACAGCCGCAAGCCCAGCACTTCGTCCAGCCCGGCCATGATATTCAGGCTCTGCACCGCAGCACCGCTTGCGCCCTTGCCCAGATTGTCGAGCATTGCGATCAGCCGCACCTGATCGCCTTTGGGGCTGCCCATGACATAGAGATCGAGCCGGTCGGTCGGTTCCTGCGTGTTGAGGATCAGAAGCTCTGATGGTGCCATCTCGTCATGCACATGCACAACCGGCGAGGACGCATAATGCGCCGCGAGGCAGGCGCGCATTTCGTCGGGGCTATCGCTGCCCGGCATGACCGAAATCGGCAATGGCACTTCGACCATCATGCCGCGAAAAGCCTTTACCACTGCAGGCGAAAAGATCGGCGCGAGCGCTAACCCCGCATGCGCCTGCATTTCCGGCACATGTTTGTGGCTTAGATCAAGGCCATAGCTGCGAAAGCCGATGTCGCTGCCACCGTCGCCTTCGAACCGCTCGATCAGCGCCTTGCCACCGCCCGAATAGCCCGAGACGGCATTAACCGTGTAGGGCCAGTCATCGGGGATGAGGCCAGCGGCGACCAGCGGGGCGACTAGGCCAAGAAATCCGGTTGGATAGCAGCCGGGGTTGCTCACCAGCCTTGCGCCGGCAATCTGCTCGCGCTGTTGTGGCGACAATTCGGGAAAGCCATAGGCCCAGCCGCTATCGACCCTGTGCGCGCTCGATGCGTCAATGATGCGCGGTTTGGCAGAGGTCGTCATCGCCACCGCCTCTTTCGCGGCATCGTCCGGCAGGCAGAGGATGACAAAATCCGCATCGTTCAACGCCTCGCGGCGCGCGGCTATATCCTTGCGGCTTTCAACCGGCAGGATGATCTGCGCAAACTCCGCGCGACCGGAGAGCCGGTCAGCGATTTCCAGACCAGTGGTGCCCGCAGCGCCGTCGATGAAGAGGCTGTGGGTCATCAGCTTGCCCCCACGCCTCCACCACCGCTCATCCCGAGCGTAGTCGAGGGACTAAACCGAGCGAAGCCGAGGTTGTCGCTGTTGGATGTCCTCGGCTTCGCTCGGACGGGTCCCTCGACTTCGCTCGGGATAGACGGGCTGAAAGTAGTTTGAACAATCACACCCCCACCCGTTTCCGCGCTAGAATCGCCACTTCATGCTCAGCAAACCGTGCCGCCGCAACCTCCAAAGGCTCGACGCTCACTGCCATGGCCGCTGCGTTGGCGTGGATCAGCCGCTCACTATCCGCCATGATCCCGACATGGCCGGGAAAGAAGACCAGGTCGCCTCGTTGCAGCGCCTCGCCCTCCGCCAATTCGACGCCAAATGCCGCCTGTTGCATGTCTGCATCGCGCGGCGGTCTGTGGCCTTTCAGGCCGAACACCAATTGCACTAGTCCCGAACAATCGAGCGCATTGCCGCCCCGCCCGCCCCAGCAATAGGGCGTGCCGATCAGCTGCTCGGCAAGATCGGCTGGAGAGCCTGGCACATTCCCGATCTCCGACAAATGCACCTTCGGCACCCAGCCGCCCTCGCAGGCGAGGAATTTGCCGCATTCGCTTGACTCGCCGCAAACAATCTGCGCGCCCATCGGATAGCGCGCCAGCACAGGCGCCTTGATCGATGGCTTTGTGACAATTAGCGTCGCAGGCGCGCTGACCACATGCGTTGCCGTGAAATCGTCGCCCAGATCGGCAAAACGCAAATAGCCAAGATAATCGTCGTGCAGACAATAGCCCCAAGCCCATTCGCCCGCCACATCCAGCACGGCAAATTCCTCGCCATGCATCAGCGCGCTGACCGGCATCGATGACAAATGCGGTTCGGCATTGATTTCGGTCACCGGCGCAATGCCGGTGCGCAGCATGGGCACGGCATAATGCGGCGCGAACAATTTGCCCGCGAGATTGATATCGGCAAGGTCGCCACGGATCGGCGTGGTTCGCGGGTCGCCCGCCAGACTGTGCCCGGTCAGCTTATATGTCTGACGTGGCGGCGGTGATAATGGCGGTGTCGTGCCCAAATTCCGGTCCCTGCTAAACTGGCGAGGTCCCTAGCGCACAGGGTAGCGCTCCGTCAAATAGCGAAGAACCGCGCGAAGCCCGAGCGCCTCTCCACCCTTTGGTCGGCCAGGCTTGGCAGTGACACGCCACGCATAGGTGTCGAAGTGCGCCCATGGCACATCATTGGAGACAAATTTTTGCAGGAACAAAGCTGCGGTAATCGCCCCGGCGAAGGCCCCGCCACTGTTCGATATGTCGGCGATGTCGCTGTCGAGCATATCGAGATAGGGCTGCCACAGCGGCATCCGCCACACCGGATCGCCTACACTGTCCGCTGTATCCAGCAGCGCGTCGGCAAGAGCATCTTCATTGGCAAACAGCGCTGGCAGCTCCGGTCCCAGCGCTGTCCGCGCCGCGCCGGTCAGCGTTGCAAAGTCGATGATCAGCTCTGGCTCGCTCTCGACCGCCTTTGCCAGCGCATCGGCGAGAACCAGTCGCCCTTCGGCATCGGTATTGTCGATCTCGACCTTTATCCCTTTGCGCGAGGCAATGATGTCGCCCGGACGAAAGGCGCTGCCCGAAATGGCATTTTCGACGGCCGGGACAAGCATGTGCAGTCGTACCGGCAGCCGCGCCTGCATGATGGCGTCGGAAAGCGCCAGCGCATGCGCGGCGCCGCCCATATCCTTTTTCATCAGCCGCATTCCCGCAGCCGGTTTGATGTCGAGCCCGCCGCTGTCGAAACACACGCCCTTGCCGACAATTGCGACGCGTGGATGCCGCTCATCGCCCCAGACAAGTTCGATTAGGCGCGGAGCATAGTCGCGTGCCGCGCCCTTCCCCACGGCGTGAATCAACGGATAGCCCTTCTCCAGTTCCGCACCGCGCGTAACCGTCAATTCGGCCTTGTGCGCTTTTGCGATAGTGGCAACTTCTGCTTCTAGTTGCTCCGGCCCCATGTCGGCGGCGGGGGTGTTGACGAGATCGCGGACCAACGCCGTCGCTCTAGCCTGCAGGATCGCCATATCGATCCGCGCAGGTTCACCCGTCAACAATATGCGCGCGCCCTTGACCTTGGCGTCGCTGCGATAGCGGTCGTAACGATAATGGGCGAAGAGCCAGCCAAGCCCCGCATCGCCAACATCTGCGCCTTTCAGACGATAGGTCCCTTCGGGCAGCGCATCGGCCGCTTTGGCAAGTGCCCAGATGTCGAGCGCAGCCGGATCGGCAACGCACAGCAACGCCCGCCATTCGTCCTCGCCCGCGCCCTGGACAATGGCGAAGTCGCCTTTCTTGCCCTCAAATTTTTGCGCTGTCGCTGCTGCCCGCACCGAAGACGGCTGGCTGCCCAGCCATTCGTCATGGTCGGCAACGGCAACTATTTCGATCGTTCGGGCATCCTGTCCGTTGTCGGGCTGGATTAAGCTATTGAAATCGGTCATGACAAAGCTGTTAGCGGCCTCATCCGCGATAAGGGAACAGCTTTCGACCAATGCCGGGCATTTTTTCGCGTTTAGGGATGATGGCTCTGCTGCTTTTGCTCGCTGCTTGCGGCGGGCGCGAGGCGGATGTCATCGAAGCGCCCAAAGATGTTGCGGCAACCGTAGAGCCCTTTCTGTCCGCGCTGCGCAACGGCCAAAAGGCCGAGGCTGCTCGTAATGTCGTTCCCGCCGCACAGGACGAGCTTGAAGCGCAATTTGGCCCTGATCATGTCCGGCTGGCGCAGAGCAGCGTGCTCGAGCCGCGCCTGATCAAATTTCACCCGAAGCCGGTCTTTGGTGCCGATCTGGGAACCGTTACCATAGCCTATGGCGCACAGCAAAAGGGCCGATGGACCAGCGTCACAATCCGCCTGCAGCGGGTCGAGGCGAATCCCTATAAAATCGAATATTGGCGTATCACCAATAGCCCCCCATCGCTAGCCACAGGTAGGGCAGCGGATGAGGAAGTGGCGCAGCGGGCGCGCTATGGGCAGCTGATGTTCTGGGGCGTAATCGCGCTGTTCGGATTGATTGTGCTTGGCCTGCTCATTTGGGCATGGCGCAACCGTAGTAGGCCCGATGGCGGCAGTGACGAAACCGGGCGCCGACCGGCAGCAACAACGACCCGGGACTAGTCTGCACGCAGCGACAAAATTGCGCGAATACCGCCCGCAGGACGATTTTCGACCGTTACGGTGCCGCCATGCGCTTGCGCAATGGCGCGCGCAATGGTCAGCCCCAGGCCTGTGCCGCCCGAGGCGCGATTGCGCGAGCTTTCCCCACGCGCAAAGGGCTCGAAAATATGGTCCATCTGATCGGCAGCGATGCCGGGGCCATTGTCATCTACAATGATGGAAACGCGTTGATCGGATTTCCTCACCGAGAGCTCGGCATTACCGCCATATTGCAGCGCATTGCCGACCAGATTGCGCAAGGCACGGCGGATAAGGACGGGGCGGACGTTAACAACTATCCTCTCGGCAACGGGATGGACAGTGATGGCCGCATCGTCTGGAAATTCCGACAAGGCAGTGTCGATCAATGCGCCTAGTTCGGTCGGCTGCAATGCCTCCGCCGGTCGGCCCACACGAGCAAGCATCAATATGTCGTCGAGGATCATCACCATTTCATCGACGCTGGCGGCCATCTTGCTGCGCTCAACCTCGTCATCGACGCTTTCGATGCGCACGCGGAGCGCGGCGAGCGGAGTCTTTAAATCATGACCGATGGCGCCCAGCATCACATCCTTTTCGGTCAGAAGCGATGACAACCGAGCCTCTGCGCTATTGAAACTGTCGATCAGATCGCGCACATCGGAAGGGCCGCGCGGTTCGATAGGCGGCAATTCGCTGGTAAAGCCGAATTCGCGCACCCTGCCCGTCAGGGCCTTCAGCGGCTGTGCAATCCGACGCGCAACCAATGCCAGCGGGATCAGCACGGCAAGATACAGCGTCAATGTCTGCAGCAGCAGGGCAAAGGGTGGAAAGGGACCCATTGTCCGCACTGGCGCGGCAGCATTTACCCATTGGCCATTCTGCAATTTCATCGTGAGAAGCACCGCCTCACGGGGCTGCTCGCGTCCTTCGCGCTTAGCAAAGCCTTGCGCCCAACGCCGTATCGGCCCCCTGCGCAATTCGGGGGGAAGAGTTGCCATCGGCCCCTTTGACAAGCGGATCGCCGTTATTGCAGGATCGACGGCAAGCAAATATTCTGACGCGCGTTCGGCAAGGTCGGGCTGGCTTTTGAAATCGGGCAAGGCAACCGGCTTATCGCTTACCACCAGCGCGATAGCGGCCGACCGGCGTCGGCGCTCGGTGGGATCGCTGCGGTCGATCTCGACCAGCCGCTGCCGCTCGACCTGATTGGCGACGCGCGCGACCAGCATCGATGATGCCTCAACTGTTGCCCGCGCCTGATTTGCCATGACCAGCAGGCCCGTATTGATCGCCTGCGCCACCAGCAAGGCGGATGCCGCGACCAGCAATATCTGGCCATAAAGGCTTTTGGGCCACAGCCTGCGGATCATGTCCGCGTCACCTCAACCGAAAAGCGATAGCCGCCGCCCCAGATCGTCTTGATCATCGCCGGCTCCTTCGCATCAGGCTCGATCTTGCGGCGCAGGCGGCTGATCTGATTATCGACCGCGCGGTCAAATGGTCCCGCCACCCTGCCGCGGGTCAAATCGAGCAGCTGGTCCCGGTTCAGCACCTGCCCCGGTCGCTCAGCCATCGCCTCCAGCAGCCGATATTCGCCCGATGACAGCGGAACCAACACACCGGTTGGATCAATCAATTGCTGTTCGGCGGTGCGCAATTGCCAGCCTTCGAAATGATAGACCGCGCCAGCAGATTTCAGCGATTGGCCGCCTTGCGCGCCGCGCCGGAGGATAACCTTTATCCGGGCTACAAGTTCGCGGGGGGAGAATGGTTTGACGACATAATCCTCGGCCCCGATTTCAAGGCCGACGACGCGGTCGGTTTCCTCGGATTTGGCGGTCAGTAGGATGACCGGAGGGCCATTGGTGGCGGACAGGCTTCGTGTCAGGCTGAGCCCGTCCTCGCCAGGCATCATGATGTCGAGCAGCACGATGTCGATATCGAACCCAGCAAGCGCATCGCGCGCCTTTGCTGCATTGCCCGCTTCGGTCACCCTGTAACCCTGCCGTTCCAGATAGCGCGCCAGCGGATCGCGGATCGACGCTTCATCATCGACAAGCAATATGTGGGGCCGGGATTTGGTCATCAGTCAGTCGCTATTGCACTTTGGCCATAAGGGAAAGCGGTCCGGCACCGAAAGTGCCGGACCGCCAAGGGGCGCAGCCGCCTGACAGGGGGAGATGCTGCTGCGCCAACGGGATACCAAATCCGGCGGCGTCAGGTACCGTCGGTTGCGGATTGGGGTGCGAGCTTCGCACGCTCGGCGCGCATCGCCTTGCGTGCGGCCTTCTGCTCTTCAGCCGAAAGTGAGCCATTTTTGTCGGTGTCCGCCATTGCAAAGCGAGCTTCGGCTGCGGATTGAAACTCGGCCTTGGTGATGGTCCGGTCGCCATTGGCATCGGCAGCCTTCAACATCGCCATGCCCCCACCGAAGCCGCCACCATGATGTTTGCCGCGATGGCCGCCCTTATGGCCATGCTTACCGCCTTCCGCGCGAAATTCGGCACGTTTGGCTTGCCGCTCTTCCATCCGTTCCTGATGGTGTGCAAGAAACTCGGCTTCGCTGACCGATCCGTTCTTGTCGGCATCGATTTCCTGGAAACGCACCTTGACGCCAGCCTCGCGGTCGGCGGCATTGATGCTGCCATCCTTATTCTGGTCCATGCGGGCGAACATACCGTCCGCTGCCGTCATGGCCTCGGCCTTGCTCACAATGCCATTGCCGTCGAGATCCATTTTTCCCGGCTTCGCAGCCGGAAGCGCAAAGGCAGCGGTTGCAAGGGCTACGACCGAAGCAGCGCCGATCAAAGGTAAAATTCGCATATCATCTTCCTCATATTGCGTGCGGCGGAGTGTCGCCGATGACGCTCTTTATAGGAAAGATATGTCGCAAAACCTTGTCAGGACAATGCAGATATTGTCGCAAATTGTCGCGGAACCATTGGCCAAGGCGCGAGAAGGCTGGAGCGGGTAAGGGGGAGCCGCAGGCGAACGTAGTGCAATGGAGGACAATCGGCCCCTCTTGCAGCTCATCATAACGGGCGGAAGAGTTGGAGCGGGTAAGGGGAATCGAACCCCTCTAGCTAGCTTGGAAGGCTAGAGCATTACCACTATGCTATACCCGCTTGCGCAGCGGCGCATTGCCACGTCGGCGCGCCGCCGTCAACGTCTGTGCCTTAGCTGCGCTTGTCAGCCCAGATCTGCTTGTAGGACATCCAGGCAAGGCCTGTGAAGACAATGAGGAAGATCAGAGCCGCCCAACCGGCCTGCTTACGCTGGTTCATCTTCGGCTCGGCTGTCCAGGTCAGGAATGCCGACACGTCCTTTGCCATTTGCGACACAGTAGATTTTGTGCCGTCGTCATAGGTTACCTGGCCATCCGAAGCCAGAGGCTGCGCCATGGCAATGTTGAGGTTCGGGAAATAGGGATTGAAGCTCAAGCCCGGGCCTGGATAGGCTTCCTTAGGTAGCGGCTTGCCTTCTTCATTTTTAAAGGTGGCCGGGTCGGTATAGCCCGTCAGCAGCGAATAGACATAGGCCGGGCCGTTATGACGTGCTTTGGTGATCAGCGACAGGTCCGGCGGCAAGGCATTGTTGTTGGCCGCCCGTGCCGCTGTCTCATTGGGATAGGGAGACGGTATCTTGTCGGTAGGAAGACCGGGGCGCGTTGCAGCTTCGCCGGTATCGGGATTGATCGACGGCACCTGCGTTGGCCAATCCTTGGCAATCGCCTTCACCTGCTCTTCGCTATAGCCGATTTCGGCAAAATTGCGGAAGGCGATCTGGTTGAGGCTGTGGCAGGCCGCGCAAACTTCCTTATACACCTTGAATCCGCGCTGCAGCTGCTGGTTGTCATATTTGCCGAACAGGCCGTCATGCGCGAACGACACTTCTTTCGGGTGCAGGGCAAATTGATACTCGACCGGCTTTTCCGCGGGATCGGTGATCATCTCATAGGTGGTGAAGCCTGCCGAAATCAGCAGCCAGCCAGCCATGAACAGGCCAACCAGAAATGCGCCAAGACGAACCATAAAATCTATCTTTCCCTGTTACGCTGCGGCGAGCGCCGGCTTGCCGGTAACCGCCTCGGTGATCGAAGCCGGCATGGGCAAGGTTTTTTCGATGCGCGAAATGATCGGCAAAATGATCAGGAAGTGCGCAAAATAATAAGCGGAGGCCAGCTGGCCAAGCAGGATGTAAATCCCCTCAGCAGGCATCACGCCGCAATAGCCGAGCACGATGATGCACGGGATGAGGCCGAACCAGAAGAACTTCTTGAACAGCGGACGATAGTTGCCCGAACGCACCGGCGAGGTATCCAGCCAGGGCAGGAAAAACAGCAGCGCGATCGAGCCAAACATCGCCAGAACGCCCAGCAGCTTTGCCTCGATGAAGAAGAAGTCCACGGTAAAGGCGCGCAGGATTGCGTAGAATGGCCAGAAATACCATTCGGGCACGATATGCGCAGGTGTCGAGAGCGGGTTGGCCGGGATATAGTTATCCGGATGGCCCAGCGCGTTCGGCAGGAAGAAGGCAACGGCGACGAAGATAATTAGGAACACGCCCAGACCGACGCCATCCTTTGCAGTGTAGTAGGGGTGGAAGGGAACCGTATCTTCCTTCGTCTTCACCGGCAGGCCGGTGGGGTTGTTCGATCCCGGGATGTGCAGCGCCCAGATATGCAGGATGATAACACCCAGGATCACGAACGGCAGCAGATAGTGGAGCGAGAAGAAGCGGGTCAGCGCGGCCTGATCGGGGGCAAAACCACCCAACAGCCACTGGCGCAGCGGTTCGCCCACAAGCGGAATGGCCGAGAAGAAGCCGGTGATCACCTGCGCACCCCAGAAGCTCATCTGACCCCAGGGAAGCACGTAGCCCATGAACGCAGTTGCCATCATCAGTAGGAAGATGACTACACCGAGCAGCCACACCATTTCGCGCGGGGCCTTGTACGAACCGTAATAAAGTCCGCGGAAAATGTGAATATAGACAACGATGAAGAAGAAGCTGGCGCCGTTCATATGCACATAACGAAGAAACCAGCCACCATTGACGTTCCGCATGATATGCTCAACGCTGTTGAAAGCGCTGTCGATCTGCGAGTTATAGTGCATTGCCAGCACGATGCCGGTGATGATCTGCACCATCAGCGCGAAACCGGCTAGAACGCCGAAATTGTACAACCAGTTGAAGTTGCGCGGAACTTCATAGCCGCCACCGATCGCGTTATAGATTATCCGCGGTATCGGCAGGCGTTCGTCCATCCATTGCATGAATGGCGACCCTGGCTTATATTCCTGTGCCCACTCGACGCTCATCTTCCCAGCGCTCCTTAACCGATTTTCACGACAGTGTCGGAAACAAATGCAAATTCGGGGACGACCAGGTTGGTCGGTGCCGGACCCTTGCGGGTGCGGCCTGCCGTATCATAGTGCGAACCATGACAGGGGCAGAAATAGCCGCCAAATTCCCCTTTAACCTCGCCTGCTGCGGCACCCAGCGGCACGCAACCCAAATGGGTGCACACGCCCAAGGTGATCAGCCAGTTTTCCTTGCCCGGCTTTGTACGTTCAGCCAGCGTCTGCGGGTCGCGCAAGCTGCTGACCGGCACCTTGTTGGCAGCGGTGATTTCTTCGGGCGTCAGATTGCGGATGAAAACCGGCTGTTTGCGCCACATGGTCTTAATAGCCTGACCGGGCTGGATCGCGGCAACATCGACTTCGATAGAGGCAAGCGCACGGACATCGGCACTGGCGCCCATCTGGTTGAGCAATGGCAGCGCAATTGCGGCTGCCCCGACACCTGCCCAGCTTACCGCTGCGATGTGGATGAAATCGCGGCGACGCACATCTTTACCGGAACCGTCGGCCAGTTCGCCCGAGGCCATGATATCGGTTGTGCTATCCATTGTTGCCATGTTCTGCCCTCAAGCACGCGCATGCCGTAACGACAATCGCGGATTTAACCCTAATTTCTTTCCCCGATATTCGCTGCCCCGGGGCGATTCAGCGGCCTGATAGACGCGTTACCGACAATTTGCCAACACAGAATTTGGGCCATATGTGACAATGCGATCCGCCGCACTTGCAAAAAAGGGAATCTGCATTGCGCATAGCGCTGTACCAGCCCGACATCGCCGGAAATGTCGGCACGATATTGCGGCTTGCCGCCTGTCTGGAGGTGCCCTGCGACATTATCGAGCCATGCGGATTTGCCTTTTCGGACAAGGCCCTGAAGCGGGCAGGCATGGACTATGCTGCCGCCGCGCAGGTTCGCCGCCATGCCGATTGGGAGGCATTCCGCAAGGCAACCGCCGGACGTATCGTGCTGATGACCAGCAGGGGGGCGAGTTCGCTGTATGACGCCCAATTCTTGCCCGATGACATATTGCTAATGGGGTCGGAGGGTGCCGGCGTTCCCGAAGCTGTGCACGCGGCAGCGGCCCTGCGCATCCGGATTCCGATGGCTGCAGGATTTCGCTCCTTGAATGTTGCCGTTGCCGCTGGCATCGCTTTGGGAGAAGCCCTGCGGCAGACAGGCCAGCATCCTTGTGGAGAATGACGTGACATTGACACTCGACACCCAGCAACAGGCGGCGCGCGATTGGTTCGAGGCGCTGCGCACGCGCATCTGCGAAGCCTTTGAAGCGATCGAACGCGAGGCAGGGTCGGACGCAAGCTTTGAATATCTGCCGTGGGACCGAAGCGACCATGACGGCTCGGATGGCGGCGGCGGCGTGCGTGGCGTGATGAAAGGCAAGGTGTTCGAAAAGGTCGGCGTCAATGTCTCCACCGTCGGCGGCGCTTTCAACCCCGACTTTGCCAAAAGCATCCATGGCGCGGAGGAGGATCCGAGCTTTTTCGCAACAGGGATCAGCCTCGTTGCGCATATGGCCAATCCGCATGTGCCCGCCGTGCATATGAACACGCGTTTCCTCGCGACCACAAAGCGCTGGTTCGGCGGCGGTGCGGACCTCAATCCGCCGGTGCCCTATCAGGAAGACACCGACGCCTTCCACGCCCGGCTGCGTGCCGCCTGCGCGCCCTATGGCCCCGATGTATATGAACGCTACAAACAATGGGCCGATGATTATTTCTGGATCCCGCACCGCCAGCTGCACCGCGGCGTCGGCGGGATATTCTATGACCATCTCGAATGCGACAGCGACGCGATGTTCGAGCGCAACTTCGCCCTGACCCGCGATGTGGGCGAGGCATTTCTCGACATATTCCCGCAGCTGGTGCGCAAGCGGATGCACCAGCCTTTCACCGAGGACGAGAAACATGCGCAGCGCAAGTGGCGCGGGCTCTATGCCGAGTTCAACCTGGTCTATGACCGCGGCACCACTTTCGGGCTGAAAACCGGGGGCAATGTCGATGCGATCCTGATGAGCCTGCCGCCTGAGGTTGTTTGGGAGTGAGGATTATCCCGCATTGAGCAATACCGTAGCCCTGAGCCTGTCGAAGGGCGTCTAGCGGCGAAGGGCCCTTCGACAGGCTCAGGGCTACGGTAATCTGGCAAAGTTAAGGAATTCCATGCTCTATTTCGAAGACATCATCGTCGGCAGCAAAAGCAGCTTCGGCCATTATGAGGTCACCCGCGAGGAAGTGATCGAGTTCGCGAGCAAATATGACCCGCAACCCTTCCACCTCGACGACGAGGCCGCAGCGCAAACCTATTTCGGGCGGCTGTCGGCCAGCGGCTGGCACACTTGCGCAATGACGATGCGGATGCTGGTCGAGAATATGAAGGTCAACCAGCAGGCGGGTCTAGGCTCGCCGGGGGTGGACGAGATACGCTGGCTGAAACCCGTCTATCCCGGCGATACGCTGCGCGTCGAGGGCGAGATATTGTCGAAGCGTCAGTCGGTCTCCAAGCCTGAAATGGGGAGTTTCCAAGGGCGCAACACCGTGTTCAACCAGCATGGAGAAGCGGTGATGACGATGGTGTCGACAGGGTTGATCAGGGTGCGAGGGGCGGACAGCTCCGGCACTTAGACTTCAACGCATTTCCGCGATTTTTTGGCTCTTAACTTCACAAACTTCATAGTGAAACGCCAATTGGTGTGAAGTTAAGCGCGGGAAGGCATTGCATTCCTCGGGGAAGTGAAGAGAAAATCAACAATTTCAAAGAGCAGATCGACAGATTTGCAAATGAAATCCTACATTTCAAGCTGCTTCTCGCAACGCGTGCCATTGACATTTTTAGCGCATTTTTGTATATGTTGCTTATGGCGCAGATGAACATTTCACTCCCTGACGGCCTAAAAAACTGGGCCGAAGCCCGCGTTGCGGAAGGCAGGTACAGCAGTACCAGCGACCTTGTCCGCGACCTGCTCCGGCGCGAGCAGGACTATGTAACCAAGCTGGAACGGTTGCAGGCGGCAATCGACGAAGGCCTTGCTTCGCCACCCACCGGAGGGAGCGTTGAGGAGATCATCGAGCAGGGATTTGCCCGACTTGCTTGAACTCGAAATCCTGGAACGCGCGCAGGACGATATATTCAATATAATCGAATATGGCACCCAGACGCATGGTGAAGACGTAGCGCGAGCCTATATCGGCAAGATTGGCGCAAGGATAAACTGGCTGCGCGAAAACCCCAGATTGGGTCCGGTGCACAGCGAGCTTCAGGGAGGAATCAGATCGTTTCGGCAGGGCCAGCACCGGATATATTACCGGTCAAACTCGGCGAAATTGACAGTTATCAGGGTGCTGCATCTCGCGATGGATGTGCCGAGTCAGTTTGACTGAACTCACTTCCTTCCGAACAGCTTCTCTACATCCCCCAGCGCCAGCTTCACCCAGGTCGGTCGCCCGTGATTGCACTGCCCTGAATGCGGCGTTACCTCCATCTCGCGAAGCAGTGCATTCATTTCCGGCACAGACAGAACGCGCCCTGCCCGCACCGAGCCATGGCAGGCCATGGTGGCGGCGACATGGTCGATGCGCTCCTTGAGCGACAATGCATCGCCATAGGCGGCGAGGTCGTCGGCGAGATCGGTGACGAGGCCGCTTATGTCGCCGTCACCGAGCATCGCGGGTACGCTGCGCACCAGCATGGCCGAGGGGCCGAAACGTTCGAGCTCAAGCCCGAATTCGGCAAGCTCGGCAGTGCGGGTTTCCAGCCGATCGCAGGCGGGCTCGTCGAGCTCGACGACTTCGGGGACAAGCAGGCCCTGCGCGGCGATGCGGCCATTGGCGGCGGCGGCGCGCATCCTCTCCAGCACCAGCCGCTCGTGCGCGGCATGCTGATCGACGATGACGAGACCGTCTTCGGCCTCGGCGATGATATAGGTGTTGGCGACCTGGCCCCTTGCGATGCCGAGCGGGTGGCTGGCGCTCTGGGGAACCGGTTCGGTAGCAGCGGAGGCACGGCCCATCAGCGGGGCGGAGAAATGGGCGATGTCTTCGGCGAGCGAGTCCATCCCCTCCCGCCTGCGGGAGGGGTAGTCGGCAAAGCCGACGGGGAGGGCCTGATAAAGTGGCGCGACAGGCCCTCCCCGGCCTTCGGCCGCCTCGTGGAGCCTTTCGGACCAGTCCGGCGGACTGGTCCCTCCACGCGCATGCGGGAGAGGATTAGTGAAAAAGACCCCCTGCCCGGTCCGGACGGGCTCCTGCTGCCAGTTCACCTCGGCCGCGCGCTGCACAGCACGGAAGCCCGCCCCGTCCAGCGCATGCCGTAGGCCTGAGACGATCATCCCGCGCACCAAAGCCGGATCGCGAAAGCGCACTTCAGTCTTGGCGGGGTGGACGTTCACATCGACCTCGCTCGGCGGCAGGTCGAGAAACAGGGCAACCACCGCATGCCTATCACGCGCCAGCATTTCGGCATAGGCACCGCGCACCGAGCCGACGAGCAGACGGTCCTTCACCGCACGGCCATTGACGAACAGATATTGATGGTCGGCGATGCCGCGATTGAACGTCGGCAGGCTGGCAATGCCTCCCAGTGTGACGCCTTCGCGCTGAAAGTCCAATGCAACGCTATTGTCGATCAGTTCCACGCTGGTCAGCGCCGCGACACGCTCCGGCCGCGACATTCCAGGCTGCACCGAAAGGCTGCGCCGCCCGTCATGCTCCAGCGTAAAACCGATCTCCGGCCGTGCCATGGCGAGCCGCTTGATCGCGTCCAACGCCGCTGCATATTCGGACCGCGCCGAGCGCAGGAATTTTCGCCGCGCGGGCACATTGCCGAACAGATTTTCCACCCGCACCCGCGTCCCAGGCGGAATGGCGGCGGGGCCTGCACCAATTTTGGTGCCATGATCGACGACAACGCCCCAGCCCTCGCCGCCGCGAACACGGCTTTCGAGTGAAAAGCGCGACACGCTGGCAATCGACGGCAATGCTTCGCCCCGGAAGCCCATTGTCATCACCTGATCGATATTGTCGTCGGGCAGTTTGGAGGTAGCATGGCGTTCGAGCGCCAATGCCATTTCATCAGCGCGCATCCCGCAACCGTCATCGGTCACCTCGACCAGATCGAGTCCGCCATTGGCCAGTCGCACCAATATCTGGCTCGCCCCCGCATCGATGGCGTTTTCCACAAGTTCTTTCAACGCGCTGGCCGGTCTTTCGACCACTTCACCGGCAGCAATGCGGTTGATCAGCGCGTCGGGAAGCCTTCTTATTGACATATGCGCGCGCCTAGCCCAAGCGCGCGCCCCAAGCGAATCCTTTCACGGTGGAAAAGCGCGAAATTGCTGTTTTGCTATGCGGCGATTTCCTGTAGTGCGGCGCAACTTAGCCGGGCCGCCTTTAAGGACCTTCAGCCCGACCAAACACTCCCATCTGACTGGATGATGAAGACATGAAAATGCCGTTTTTCCGATTTGCCTCGCAGGATATGGCAATCGACCTGGGCACCGCCAACACCGTGGTTTATGTGCGCGGCCAGGGAATTGTCCTGAACGAACCCTCGGTCGTTGCCATCGAAACCCTGAACGGCATCAAGCGCGTCAAGGCCGTCGGCGACGATGCAAAGCTGATGATGGGCAAGACCCCCGACAGCATCGAAGCCATCCGCCCGCTTCGTGACGGCGTCATCGCCGACATCGATGTTGCCGAGCAGATGATCAAGCACTTCATCCACAAGGTGCATGGCGGCAAGATGCGCGCCTGGCGCTTTCCGGAAATCGTGATCTGCGTGCCGTCGG
>ERZ1066122.510-NODE-510-length-40836-cov-13.709816_pt1 | contig 40836 bp, 36 predicted proteins | sample MGYA00382769_ERZ1066122 | MGnify/ENA primary metagenome ERZ1066122 (study PRJEB33369, sample SAMEA5778352) | biofilm metagenome | biome: Industrial cooling water; feature: Water cooling tower basin; material: Biofilm | place: United Arab Emirates | collected... | reverse complement strand
GCCGGCGCGTGTGGCGCGCACGACATAACCGTCCTGCGGCGCTTCAATCATGTAGAACTCGCGACGCAGCGTGAGTGCCCCCACCTTGTCGCGCAGCTTGGCGGCGTCGGCGCGGCCTTCGCTGACTTCCGCCAAAGTCGCAGCGCGATCCGAACGGGCCTTGGCAATCTTTTCGCCGTACTCGGCGGGAATGCTGGCCAGGTCCGTCTCGGTGATGGCCAGCATCTGCTGCTTCTCCACCAGCTTGGCCGCGGCCTGTTGCGCCTTCACCTGGAACGACTGCAGATCGTTGACCGACACGAGCCCCAGCGTATCGCGGAAGAGGCGTTCGCGGCGGCGCAGCTGATCGCGCGCCACGCTGTCCTCGAGCTCAGCCTGACGCACCTCGGCGCGGTACTGCGCCAGCTTGTTCTGCGTCTGCTGCAACTTGAAGTCGCGCTGCTGCTCGAGTTGCACGATCTGCGCCGCGAGCGCTTCGGCCTTGTCGCCCTTGTCGGAGATCGCGCGCTCCTTGGCGTTGAGCTGCGTCTCCGTGAGTGGCAGCACCTGCGGATTGAGGTACTCCTCCTTGATTTCGGAGATGCGGACGATGGAATCGCCCTTCTTCACGAACTGTCCTTCGCCCACGTACCAGGCCTCGATGCGGCCGTCGATGCGCGACTGCAACTGCTGCGGACGATCGGAGGGGCTGAGTGCGGTGACCACGCCGTTGCCCTGCACGCTCTGCTGCCAGGGGAGAAACAGAATGGCCACCAGCGCCACGAGGATGCCGATGAGCCACCTCGACACGATGCGCGTGGTGTTGGCCTTGCCCAGCAGCGTGGTGGTCTCGAGCGGCAGGTGCTTGAGTTCGCGTTCAATATCGATATCGGAGATGCCCATGGGTCACGCTCCGGGGGTATGGGACGTTTCGCTGACGATCTCGTGCAGCAGTGCCGCGCAGACCGGGTTGGCACGCAGGGCATCGAAGCGCCCCTCGGCAATCACCGTGCCCTGCTCCATCACGACCACGCGATCGAAGGCGCCCAGCAACAGCGGGTCATGCGAGACGGCAAGCACCGTCCACGGACGGGCCCGATCGGTGAGCAGACGGATGATGTGCGCACGCGACGCGGCGTCGAGGTTCTGGAAGAAGTCGTCGAGCACCACGAGACGTGGCTGCCCCACGATGCCCTGGGCAATGAGCAGCTTGTTGGCCAGATGCGCCGGCAGGTTGCGTCCGCTGTTGGTGATCTCCGAGCGGACGCCCTGCGGCAGGCGCTGCACCTCGTCGGTGAGCTCCAGCTCGTCGAGCGTGTGTTGCACGTCCAGCGGTGTGACGTGGGCGCGGCCGACGGTGATGTTCTCCTCGATGCTGCCGTCGAACAGGTCGCTCCACGACAGCATCTGCCCAATGCGCGCGCGCAGCGCCGGACGGTCGAGATCGCGCAGGGTAATGCCATCGAAGCGGATTGTGCCGTCGTAGTCCTCGATGAGGCCGCCGAGCAGCTTGAGCAGCGTGCTGCGTCCCGATCCGTCCACGCCCATGATGGCCACGCGCTCACCCGGCTGGATGCGCAGCGTGATGTTCTCCACCGTGGGCGACGTGGCGCCGGGGTAGCGATAGCGGAGGTCGCGTGCCTCGATGGCAATGCCGCGATTGGGCGCGTGCTGTGGCGCCGCCGCCGGCGCCAGGCCACCACGGCGCTCGAGCGGCAGGTCACTCACAAGACCGGCCTTGTCCACCGACGTCAGCACGTCGTACACCGTGGCAAGACTGGCAATGAGCTTTTCCACGCCCACCAGCACCGTCACGATGACCACCTCGGCGGCGACAAACTGCCCCAGCAGCAGCTGGTTGGACTGCACGAGGGCCGCGCCGAGAATGAGCACGGCTGCGGTGATGAAGGTCTTGAAGCCGATGAGCGCAATGGTCTGCTTGACGAGCACCGCGAAATGTTTCTTGCGGTACTTGAGGTAGCCGGTCACCACGTCGTCCATGCGCTCAACGGGCAGCGTGGAGTCGCCGGCATATTTGAAAGCGTGGAAGGCGCGGGCCATTTCCTCGAGCCAGTGCACCGCCTTGTACTTGTACTTGGATTCCACGATGGACGTCTCGAGACCTTCGGGCCCCGTCCAGCGCAGAATGAGGTACAGAATGGCCACCACCACAATGGCAAAAACCGAGAACCACGGGCTGTACAACGTGAGCAGGATGAGCCCGAAGAGCACGGTGAGCAGCGCCGTGGGGACATCGATGAGCAGCTTGTAGATGCCCTTCTGGATGGCCGCCGCTTCAAAGAGCCGGTTCATCTTCTCGGGCAGATTGGATTCCACCCAGGCTCCGTACTTCATGCGGGGCACCCGGAAGGCGAACTCCAGCGCCATGCGGGCAAAGACGCGCTGCTGAATGCGCTCCACCACGCCCAGAATGCCGATCTGCAGCACGCCGGCCACGATGGTGCCGAGAATGACAAACGAGATGAGCACCACCACCGGCTGCAGGAACAGGCGGCCCTGCACCAGCTGCACAATGCCGCCAACCGCGAGCGGCAGAATGAGGCTCAGGCCGCCGGACAGCGTGGCGTAGAAGAAGATCGTGAGAATCTCGCGGCGTTCGCGCCCCAGCATGGCCAGGGTGCGATCAAGCGGCGAGAGCGGCTCGGCCGGTTCCTCATCCGTTTCGTTACCCACCGGACTGTGCGGCGCGCCCAGGCCGCGCACCGAGGTGGCCGGCCGCAGGGCCATGGGGGCCAGCACCGGATAGGTGCCGCTATGACCGCTGTCCCGCAGCAGACGCGCTGCGAGGCCCTCGGGCGCATCGACCACACGCTCTTCGCTGCCATCGCGGAGTACGCGGATGTACTCGATGCTGTCATCCGGACCGCGCTGGAGCACGATGCCGTCGTTGCCGTTGGCACAGAGCAGCACCACCGGAACCTGGGCCTCGTCGATGGCTTCGCGTATCTGGTCCGCGGTCAGGTCGCGATCCAGATAGCCCACATCGACCGCGCCGCCAATCGAGCGAACGCGGTCGGGCAGGGGATCCTGTACGACAACCTGGCGGGTCAGGGCGCGCCATCGCGCCTGTTCGACGTCGAGCCCGAGGGCGGCCGCGACGAGTTGATTGATACGCGTAGCCTGTGCAGACATGCTGGCAGTGTATGGTGCGGACGGTGGTCGCGCGAAAATGCTGAGGCGGCAACGACGACGGGTTACCCACATCTCCTGTCACGGACCGCCGACGCGCCAGAGCGCGCGGTGGCCCGAGGGCATCGGCAGTTGACGGGCGAGCGCAACACTGCGTTCGCCAACGCCGCCGAAGCTCAGATCAACGCAGCGCCGGTTGGGGCGGGGCGCGACTCCCGACGGATCGCCCGACCGGGCTCTCCGGATGGCACCGCCGGACAGCGACCTGAAGCTGTTCCGTCCGGTACAACGGCGCGAGGGTCGGAAAGCTTCCCGGCTCGGGCACCAGCGCCGCGAAGGACAGGGAATCGCGACCACCCCGACGCTGACAGGCCCGATACCAGGCCCGCCGCCTGTGGGACGGCGCATCCGGCAATTCGTCGAGCGTCTGGTCGGATTGCCATGGCATGGCACCCGGCTCGGCCGCGGACGTTCCGTCCGGAACAAGGGTGATTTCAGATTGCGTGACCTCTGCGCCCAACGCCGCAACTCCACCCATGGCCAACGCAGCCACCGGCGAAACAAGGCTGAGCCCCAGCAGAGACAAGGCCAGCCGCAGCGTTAGGAACAGACGGTCCAGTTCGGTCATTGCGGCCGAAGTATGACGAGGGAAAGGTTCGGGATTCAAGTGGGGACTTGAGAATCGTGACTCAAGCCGAGCGTGGCGTTGTGACACCTTTGGGGCCAAGCGGCGTACTGCAGCATATGACCCGCATCTCTCGCGCTGTCCTGCCCGTTCCAGGAATGGCGATACTCGGCGTCGCGGCCCTGCTGCTGACGTCCCATGAAGTTCAGGCGCAGAACGGCGCGCCATCAGGTCGGGGCTCCTTCGGCGCCCATCTGCAGGTGTCCGAGCCCAAGGGCGACTTCGCCCGCAACACGGACAACGGCTTCGGCATCGGCGGCTACGTACTGGCCGGTCTCGACGAGAACAAGATCATCAATTGGCGCGCGGACGCGTCCTTCGTGACCTATGCCAACAGCCGCCGACAGATCCCGCTCGCGGGCACCGGCGGGCTCATTCAGCTCAATCTGCGCACCAACAGCAGCATCGTGTCCGTGGTGACGGGCCCGCAGCTCCTGGGGCCCACGGGCGTCTTCACTCCCTACGCCTCGGCGCTCGGCGGCTTCTCCGTCTTCTGGACGGAAAGCACGGTGGAGGGCACGCAGAACACGAACACGCCCTTTGCCAGCACCACCAACTCCAGTGATGCGGTGTGGGCCTACGGCGGCGCGGTGGGTGCGTACATCCGTGTATACAACGGCCGCAATCCGGTCCGCCTCGATCTCGGCGCGCGTTTCCTCCGTCACGACGACGTGCGCTATCTCAATGACGAGCGTGTGCGCGATGCATTCGAGAACAATCGGCCGGCCGTGCCCGTGCGCGGACGGGCCGACTTCATCACCTACTACGCCGGCGTGAACATCATCGCGTGGTAGCAGTGGTCAACGCGCATCAGTCGTGATCGTCCCGCCGCCGCTCCTGCTTGGTCTCGGAGCGGCGGCGTTTTTCATCCAGTCGGCGCTCCACGGACCCGCGCGTGGGCTTGGTGGCCTTGCGTGTGCGCGGCACGATGAGCGCACGCTGCACCACCTGCTGCAGACGCTCCAGCGCCGCGCGCCGGTTCTGCTGCTGACTGCGAAACTCGCCCGCCACAATGCGCAGTGCGCCGTCGCCATCAAGGCGACTGGCCAGCTTCTCCAGCAGGCGCGCCCGTTGCTCGTCGCGCAGCGCACGACTCGTGCGCACGTTCCACACGATGGCCACGCGCGTCGCGCTCTTGTTCACGTGCTGTCCACCGGGCCCGCCACCCGAAATGGCCCGCACCTCCACTTCGCTCAGCGGGATGAAGGTACCCGGCGCCACCGGCAGGTCACTCTCCGTGCTCATGAGGCCTGGGCCGCCTCGGCGCGCTTGTGCACCCGGAGTGCGGCAACACGGCGGCCGTCCATGGCCACCACTTCCAGCTCACCGCCCGGATAGCTCACCCGGTCGCCCACCTTGGGTAGACGGCCCAGCGCGGCAAACGCGTAACCACCCAGCGTGGTCCAATCGCCTTCAGGGATGGGCAGGCGATGGTCGGAGCGCACATCCACCAGGGACAGCGAACCCGCCAGCTCCAGCACGCCGTTGAACACGAAGGCGTCGCGAGACTGCAGGTCGTATTCGTCGGCAATGTCGCCCACGACCTCTTCCACCAGGTCTTCCATGGTCACGATGCCGGCCGTGCCGCCGTACTCATCGAGCACAACGGCCAGATGCGCCCGCGTCTTGCGCAGGTCATCGAGCACACGCTCGGCGGCCCGTGTGGCCGGAACGAACAGCGGCTCGCGCAGGTGCTCTCGCAGCTCGAACGTTTCCGGATGCTCGGCCAGCCAGAAGTCCTTGGCCAGAAACACACCCACAATGTCATCGGCCGTGTCGCGGTACACCGGATAGCGCGAGTAGCGCTCGCGCCGCAGGATCTCGACCAGCTCCTCGCGGTCCACGTCTTCCGCAATGGCCACCATCTCGGTGCGCGGGCGCATCACGTCTTCGGCACGCTTGTTGTGGAAGTCGAACACGCCGGCCAGCATGGCCGAGTCGGACTCGTCGAGCGTGCCATGGGCACGCGCCTGCATGACGAGCAGCCGCAGCTCCTCCGGGCTGTGCACATGGCCGCCTTCGCTGGCTGGCTGCACGCCGACCATGGCCAGCATGCGATTGGCCGTGCCGTTCAGGAAGCTGATGAACGGCGACATGATCTGCGAAAAGAGCATCAGCGGCCGGGCCACCCAGCGGCTCACGTCTTCCGGCATGGCCAGCGCAATGGACTTGGGCGCGAGCTCGCCGAGCACGATGTGCAGGAAGGTGATGACGAGAAACGCCACCGCGATCCCGGCGCCAGTGTGCGCCGCGCCGGGCGGTACGTCCACCCCCACCGCGTGCAGGGCCCGGTCCACCAGCACCGCCACCGCCGGCTCGCCAATCCAGCCCAGCGCCAGCGACGCCAGCGTGATGCCCAGCTGGGTGCCCGAGATGTAGCGATCGAGCTGGCTCAGGGCCCGCTGGACCACCAGGGCACTCTTGTCGCCGTCGGCCACCATCTGGTCGATCTTGCTGCGACGCGCCCCTACGAGGGCGAATTCTGCTGCCACGAAAAAGGCATTCAGCAGGACAAGGATGAGCACGAACAGGAGCCGGACCGATATGGTCCCGAAGGTCAGGTCCGGCTCAATGGGCAACGGAGGGTCGGAAAGCATGACGAAAGGAAACGATGAAACGACTGGTTCGTCCAGATAGTGCAATCTGCAAGACCGCGTGGCATTCCGCGCCTCTTGCATTCTGCACGAATCCGTTTCTCAACCGTTCCCGGCACCCGGACCAGCGTGCGTTACACGCCGGCGTTTCCGCAGGACCCCATTCAGGAACTGCTCGAGCCATCCCGCGTGCTGCGCTGGGTGTGGCTCGGGCGCATGGCGTTGGCCTGTGCCATTCTGGTGGCGGCGGTCTTTGTCTGGACGCAGGCCGCACCGGCTGACACCTTGGTTGCAACGCTGGCGTTTGCCGTGGCCACGCTGTCCACCGTGGGCTCCGCAGCCTACGGCGCCGACGGCAAGCCGTTGGGGCGTCTGTACTTCGCAGGGCAGTGCAGCATTGATCTGCTGCTGGTCACCAGCATCGTGCACATCACCGGCGGCTGGAGTTCGCAGTTCGCCGCTCTCTATATTCTGGTCATAGCCAGCGGCGCACTGCTCCTGCCCATGCGCGGTGGACTGGCCGTTGCCGCCGGCGCCTGCGGGCTTTACGCCGCCGACGTGCTCTGGCTCCGCGGTGGGTCGCCCGGGCTTGGCTTTGCCGTGCAGACGGCCGTGTTCATTGTCGTGGCGCTGGGGACGGGCTTTGTGGCCCAGCGGCTGCGTCAGGCGGGCTCGGGGCGTGAGGCGCTGGCGGCGCAGCTGGCCAAGGTTCAGCTCGAAGCCGCCGACATTCTGCGCACCATTCGCTCGGGCATCCTTACCGTAGATGCGCAGGGGCGACTGCTTTACGCCAACCCGGCGGCGTCGGACCTGCTGCAGCTGGATCTGCGCGCCTACATCGGCCGCCCTGTGCTGCCCACGCTGCGCCGCGTATCGCCGCAGCTCACCGACCTGGTGGAGCGCAGTGCCCGCGACGGGGTGCGTACCACGCGCGCAGAAGGTGTGATTCGACGCGGCGATGACGATGTGGAGATTGGTGTCACCACCACCGTGGCCGAAGGGGTCCGTCCGGACAGCAGTACCACGGCCACCGCCATCTTTCAGGACATCTCCGACAGCAAGCGGCTGCAGGCGCTGCACGTGCGCGCCGAGCGCCTGCAGGCCGTGGCTGAACTGAGCGCGTCGTTGGCGCATGAGATCCGCAATCCGTTGGCCAGCATTCGCAGCGCCACCGAACAGCTCGCGCGCCGGCAGGCCGTGCGTCAGGCCAGTCAGGGGCAGCCCGAGGACGACGATGAGCGCATTCTGCACGGGCTCGTCGTGCGTGAGGCCGATCGCCTGAGTCGCCTGCTGGCCGAGTTCCTCGATTTTGCGCGTGCGCGGGTCACACATACCGCGTCGCTGGATCTTGGCGCCGTAGTGCAGGCGGCGGCCACCCTTGCGGCCTCGCATCCCGATCGCGGCGACAACGTGCAGGTGCAGGTGGACATCTCGCCCGACCTGCCGCCGCTGACCGGCGACGAGGACCTGTTGCACCGCGCGGTCTTCAATCTGGTGCTCAATGCGGTGCAGGCCGTGGGGCCAGGCGGCCACGTATTCGTGAACGTGTTGCGTCACACCCACGACGGCGACTCACGCAATCACCGCGCGATTGCCGGTGAACTGCTCGCCATTACCGTGACCGACGACGGTCCGGGCGTGCCGGAAGACCTGCGTGGTCGGCTCTTCGAGCCCTTTGTATCGGGCAAGGCCAGTGGGAGTGGGCTGGGCCTGCCTGTCGTGCACCGCGCCGTGGAGGCGCACCGCGGGCTGGTCACCGTGGATCACCTGCCCAAGGGCACCCGCTTCACCATCGTGCTGCCCACTGCGCGGGCTGCCGCTGAGTCGTCCCCCGTTCGTGCAACCGGAGTTGCTGCATGATTGCTCCCGCCGCCGCGGATCTGCCGCGCGTTCTCATCGTCGACGACGAATCGGGCATCCTCGATTCGCTGCGTATCCTGCTCAAGTCCGAGGGCTTTGCTCCGCACGTGGCCCAGGGAGGACGCCAGGGCATCGAAAAGCTGGCCGAGCTGCAGCCGGATATCGTGCTCACCGACGTGCGCATGCCCGATGTCACGGGCGTGCAGGTGCTGAGTGCCGCGCGGCAGAGTGATCCGGACATGCCGGTCATTCTCATGACGGCACAGGCCACGCTGCAGTCGGCCATGCAGGCGGTGAACGAGGGCGCCTTCTATTACATCCAGAAGCCGTTCCGCAACGACGAGCTGGTGGCCATCCTCCGGCGCGCCGCCGAGCACCGCAAGCTGCGCATCGAGAACCAGGAGCTCAAGCAGGAGATACGTCGGCGCGAGCGCAACACCGCCGGACGACCGATCGGACGGAGCAAGAGCTGGAACGATGTGCTCCGCCTTGCGGAAACCGTGGCGCCCACCGACTCCACCGTGCTCATCACCGGCGAGTCGGGCACGGGCAAGGAAGTCATCGCGCGCTACATCCACGAGCTGAGTTCACGCGCGCCCAACAACTTCCTCAGCATCAACTGCGGCGCGCTGCCGGAGTCGCTGCTCGAGAGCGAACTGTTCGGACATGTGAAAGGCTCGTTCACTGGCGCCGTGAAGGACAAGACGGGTCTCTTTGCCGCGGCAGATCAGGGCACGTTCTTCCTGGACGAAATCGGTGAGACCACGCCCTCCACGCAGGTCAAGCTGCTGCGGGTGCTGCAGCAGCGCGAAATCATTCCCGTGGGCGCCACCGAATCGGTGCCCGTGAATACGCGCGTGCTGGCCGCCACCAATCGCGAACTCGAGGAAGAGATCAAGCGCGGCGGTTTCCGTGCCGATCTCTACTACCGGCTCAACGTCATTGCCGTGCATCTGCCGCCGCTGCGTCAGCGCAGCGACGACATTCCGCTGCTCGCCGAAAGCTTTCTCAATCGCTCCGCCATGCTGCGGGGTGAAGAGCCCAAGGTCCTCGGTGAAGACACGCTCGACGCCATGATGGCCTATGGTTGGCCAGGCAATGTGCGCGAGCTCGAGAACGCCCTCGAACGTGCCGTCATCCTGTCGTCGGGGCATGTGGTACGGCCCGAGGCCCTGCCCGAGCGCGTCACCTCACGCCGCGCCGAGCCGCTGGTCAGTGAACGCACCCCCGTCACGCCGACACTCGAAGCCATCGAGCGGGCCTACATCCAATGGGTCCTGCAGAACGAAGGCGGCAACAAGAGTCGCGCCGCCGACATGCTGGGAATTGATCCGTCCACCCTGTACCGCAAGCTTGCCCGCTACGGAGACGCCTGATGTCACAATCCCTTTCGCGACGCCGCGCCGGATTCACATTCATTGAAATGTTGACCGTCGTCGTCATCATCGGACTGCTGGCCATGCTCGGCATCACCAAGTTCGGCGACTCCAAGAAGCGGTCGCACTATGCCACCATGAAGTCCGATCTCAAGCGGGTGGCCACCATGGCGGAGACGGTGTACTCCCAGGATCAGTCCTACGCCAACTTCACGCCGCCGCTGGGCTCACAGGGGGTGACGCTGTCCTTCACACCCAATGGCCAGGGTTGGACGGCCACCGCCAGCCATACGGCGCTTCCGGGTGTGCAGTGCACCCTCACGGCCGGGCCAGGCATCAAGAGCAGCACCATCTGCAACTGAGTCAGCGTCCCGTCGCTGGACATGTCGTGCCGACAGCGCCGTCACAGCCGTGACGGCGCTGTTTCGTTGCCGGCACAGGCGGTCGGCACCGGCGGGATGGTCGGATTGCACGCTGCAAGGAATCTTGCGAAATCCCAGCGCCGTCGCGAAGACCCCATGCGCGTCGAAATGATGCAAGTCGTTGTGTGGCAACAGCTTTAATTGGGGCCGCCGTGCTGGCAAGGCAGTTGCCATTCTGCATGGCGTCGAAGGGCGCGTCACCTAGGACGAGCCCGACGCACCAACCCCCATTGGAGATTCCACCATGAAGCGCACTCGCAAGGGTTTCACCCTCATCGAACTCCTGATCGTCGTCGTCATCATCGGCATCCTGGCCGCGATCGCGATCCCGAAGTTCGCTGACACCAAGCGCAAGGCCTACGTGACGGCCGCCAAGTCCGACCTCAAGAACCTGATCCCGGCCGCCGAGGCGCACTTCTCCGAAGGTGGCACGTACGCCGGCTGGACGATCCCGGCCAACTACGGTTCGGAAGGCATGGTGGTGACGGTGACGCCCGCGCCGGACGGCTGGAGCGCGCAGGCTGCGCACGCGGCCTCGGGTGTGACCTGCCAGATCGCCGTCGGCGCCGCCGCGGTGGCCCCGATCGAGGAAGGCATCCCGTACGGCCCGAACTGCCGCTAAGCCTTCGGGCACGCAGGCAGCACGCAACGCGGACAATCCAACAGCACGGCCAGCTTCGGCAGGCCGCACTGGTTGGGGGGGAGGGGTCGGGCGAAAGCCTGGCCCCTTTGCCGTTTCCGGTTGCCCCACTCGCGCCCGCGCTGCATCCTCCCCGCGTGAGCGAAATCAAGCGGCCCAGCATCCACGATCGCCTGCAGCGTGTCCTCGTCCTCGCCAGCAGCGGTCTCATCATCGCCATCATCACCACCATGTGGTTCACCGAGCAGCTGCCCGCTGCCATCCGGTGGCCCATCGTGGTCCTGCTGGTGTTTCTGATTGCGCTGGTCTCCGCCAGCATGCTGCAGCGGCAGGTGTCCGAGCTCATCGAACAGCCACTTGGACACTGCGTGGAGGCCGCCGACGCCATGGCCAAGGGGGATTCCTCGCGCACCGTGCCGCCGGCCAGCACCGAAGAGTTCAATCGGCTCGCCGACAGCATCAATCGCATGACCGAGCAGATGAATGCGGCCACGCAATCCAGGCTGCGGGTGGAGAAACTCGCCACCATGGGGCGCATTGCCGCCGGCATCTCGCACGAAATCGGCAACCCCGTCTCGGCCATCGCCAACTACGCGCACCTGCTGCGCATGCGCACGCGCGAGGTCCCCGGCACCGCCGAGCCCATTGACGCGCTCGAACGGGAAATCACGCGCATCGATCGCATCATGCGTGGCCTGCTCGACTACGCGCGCCCACGTCGCCTGACACCGAAGCCCATTGTCGTCGACGAGGTCATCGAGGACGTGCTGCGTCTGCTCGGCGACCAGGGCATCGTCCGACGCTTCCGCGTGGACCGCGAACTCGAGGCGCCTGACGGCGTGGTGTACGCCGAGCGGCATGACCTGGAGCAGGTGTTTGTGAATCTGCTGCTGAATGCCGTTGATGCGATGGACCGCGAGGGTGACATCGTCATTCGCTCTCGCATCAACGAGGCCTCGGCCTTCACGGAGTCCATTGAGAAGCGGCGCACGGACCCGGAGCCGAAGCGCTGGGCCCACCGACCCAGCAAGCGCGCGCTGGCCTGGCTGGCCAGACCCGAGTCGCCATCACGTTTTCTGCAGGTGGTCATTGCCGACTCGGGTACCGGCGTCTCGCCGGAAGACGAGGAACGCATCTTCGAACCCTTCTTCTCCACCAAGCAGCCGGGGAAGGGCACCGGTCTCGGGCTCGCCATCGTGGCCAGCACCATCGAAAATCTTGGCGGCACGATCTGGGTGCAGCGGGCCCGCGAAGGCGGTGCGGCCTTTGTCATTCTGCTGCCGCTGCACGCCAGTGGACTGCGCCGCGTCGCGGCTGATGTGCCACCTGCGTTCCCATGATCCAACGCGCAAGCTTCTGATGACATAGACGGGGGCCACGGGTGATACCGTGGCCCCATGTCGCTTTCCTCCATTCAATCGGCGCGTGCCACACCGCGTCGTCCACGTCCGTCCCGCGCCCATCAGGGCCGCGCCCACGATGGCCGCGCCCACGAGGGCCGCGCCCTGGTCGAGTGCTGTGTGGCCATGCTGCTGCTGGCCGGTACGGCCACCGTGGTGCTCCTCCTCGGCAACACCTCGGCGCAACTGGTGAACGGCGCGCTGGCGCAGGATGTGGCGCAGCGCACCATGCTCTCCCACAGCAGCGCTCTGCAGTTGAACGCCTGCCAGACCGCAGCCTCGGCGAGCAGTGAGGCCGTGCGCAATCGGTATGTTGTGAACGGCGCAGAGCGGCCCGATGGACTGGCGCGGCATGAAGCCCTGCATCTTCGCTGGCGGCTCAGCGCCCTGGGCAGTGCACAAACCGGTCGCGCCTGGCACGAGCTGTTCTCACAAGGGGCGGCGTTGTGCGAGTGAAGCGTGGTGGGAATCCCCGGGTGAGGCGAGCACCCATGCGCCGCGGCAGCAGCCTCATCGAGCTGCTGGTGGCACTCCCGCTCATGGCGCTGCTGGGCAGCCTGGCGGTGCTGCTGTTGCTGTTTGTGGCGCGTTCGGCACGCACCCAGGGGCGCACGTTGCAGGTGTCGCGCGAACTGCGCCATGCCGTGCTCGTGCTGTCTCACGACATCGATCGCCTGCGCCCCGGCGACCTTGTGTCGGTCAGCGATACCCTGCTCGAGTTTGATGCCGTGCTGGCGGCCGCGGTCGTGTGTGATCGGCCCTCCGCTGATCAGCTGGTGCTGGGGGACGTATCGGCCCTCGTTCCCTCGCCGCTGAGCACCGTGCGCGCGGGCGATGCGCTCACGGCATGGCAGGTGTCGGCAACACGATACGGAGGGACTGCGGGCGACCTGCCAGCACCTGCGCACGCCACGGTGGGCGACTGGTCAGGGCTTGGCCAGGGACCCTGCGGCGCTGCGGGAGACGCGCTTCGTGTGCCGCGCTGGCGCATGGCCGTCGATTCCACCTGGACCGCCGGGATTGCACCGGGCACGCCCGTTCTGCTGCAGCGCCGCACGCGCTACACCCACTATCGCAGCGACGGCCACTGGTGGATCGGGCGCCGCACGCTGGATGCGAGTGGCTGGGAAACCGTGCAGCCGCTGGCTGGTCCCCTGCACAGCGCGACCGCCAAGGGCATGACGGTGCAGGTCTTCGACCTGCAAGGTGCGCCCACGTCCCAGCCCGCTGAGGCGGCGCTGCTGCAGGTCACCCTGCGCGCGCCACAGACCACCGGCGGTCGCATCGTCGGACCCGGTGATTCCGTGCAGGTGCAGTTGGCCCTGCGCGGTGCACCACAACCGGGTGCGACTCTGCCACAGCCATGACAACGCGCAAGAGGTTGCGACGCGGCAGCACTCTGCCGCTCACCATCGTGGTCGTGGCCGGCATCAGTCTGCTCGCCAGCGGCCTGCTGCATTCGGCGTGGCGGGCGGCGCGCAGTGCGGATTCCGCGCGTCGCGCACAACAGGTCATGCGCGCTCTCGATGAAGCGGCGGTGCAGGCCGTGGCGTCCTACGAGTCCGACTCACTGACTCGGCATGACCTTGCACACCGCGTGTGGCGGCCCGACCTGCTGGTGGAGACCGTCCGCGTGCGCAGCGCGTGGCAGCGCACACATCCTCTCGTGGCCTGGCTGGAACTCGATGCACAGTCGGTGGGGCCGATCGGCGCGGGCGGCACGCTTACGCCCCGTCGGACCGAGCGGCGGGCCTTCTGGTTGTCGCCACCGTCTGTGCCACGCGAAGCTCCGCTCATGGCGTTGGCCATGGTGGAAGGTGAGGACGGTGCGATCATCTCCGCCGACGCCCCGGCACACAGCCCATGGTGTCCCGGCCCCTATCTGGCGCCGACTGTTCCGCCCGTGCTGGCCGGCGATGTGGCGCCGGCCAGTGGTCACCTGTGGGCCACTGCGCCCGAGTGGCGCGCCATGACGCCCGGGCAACGGGAAGGCGTGGAGCGCGCCTGGACTCAAGTGCTTTCGCGTGTGCCGACCTACGCCAGTGCAGATGTCGTGCAGTCGCCGATATCCGATCCCGGGTGGCGCGCCCGGCGATTCGATGTGCCGACTCTCACCCTCCGCGGCCCCATGCGCTGGCAGGGCCTGCTGGTGGTCAACGGAAGTCTCGTGATTGATGGAGCGGTGGAGGTGGAGGGCGCACTGATGGTGCGTCGATCGCTGGACGCGCGAACCGGACAGCTCACCGTGCGTGGTGCCCTGATTGCCAACGACGCCGTAACCGATGTCGTGCGACTTGGCCCCTTCTCGCGCCTGCATTTCGATCCCTGCGCCTTCGATCTCGCGTTGGCCACCATCGCGCAGCCGCGAGCTTCGGTGTTCGGCATCCGAACGCCCGGGCGGGGTTGGTGACAGGCGTCACCGGATTTCCGATGGCCGGTCAGAAGGACCGACCGTCACGCGTCCGAATGGGCCCCCACTGTCACAAAGTGGCAGTGCACGCCCCGCTACCGCCCTCAGATCAGCGTTACCTCGTGAGGCGCGGGTCGTTTCAAGGGAGACAAGTCAGGTCCTGACAGGTCAATCTGTCCCTCGAGTCGTACGCCGCACGGGACAGGCGGAATGCTCCTCACTGTGCAACCCCTCAGTCCCATGGCGCTCTTCGGTCGGAAGAAACTCACGGTCGGACTCGATGTCGGCTCGGGCCTCGTCAAGGCCGTCGTCATCGATCACAGCGGATCGAAGCCGGAGCTGGCGAAGGTCGTCATCACGCCGCTCAACGACACGGCCATCGTGGAAGGCGAAGTCATGGACCACGGCATTGTTGCCGAGGCCATTCGCCAGACCATCGCCGCGACGGGCGTCAAGACGAAAAGTCTCGTGGCCGCCGTGGGCGGACGCGATGTGATCGTCAAGAAGATTCAGATGGAGCGGGTGAAGGAGCAGCAGGCGCGCGAGCTGATGCGCTGGGAAGCGGAACAGCATGTGCCCTTCGACATGGACTCGGTCGAGCTCGACTTCCAGGTGCTCGATCCCGATGGCGACGGACTCGACATGAGCGTGCTGCTCGTGGCCGCCAAGCGTGAGCTCGTCGAAACGCGGCAGAATCTGCTGCAGGAAGCCGGCGCGCCGGCCACCGTGATCGACGTGGATGCCTTCGCGCTGCACAACGCGTTCGAGACCAACTATCCCGACGCCATGAACGGGACGGTGGCGCTGCTCAACATCGGCAACGAAGCCACCAACCTCAACATCCTCGACGATGGCACGCCCATCCTCACGCGTGATCTGGGCGTGGGAACGCGGCGCTTCCGCGAGGATCTGCAGCGCGAGCATGGGCTTGGGGCCGACGAGGCCGAAGACCTGTTGCGTGGCAGCGAGACGCATCACCTGCTCGACACCATCATCGCCATGCGCGGTGAAGAACTGGCCATCGGTCTCGAGCGCGCGGCCACCTTCCTTGCGACGTCGTCGCGCAACTTCGGCGCCATTCGCGCGGTGTATGCCTGCGGCGGCGGCAGCCGCGTGCCGGGTCTCCTGCCCTGGTTGGCCGATCGCCTGCGCATGCCGGTGCAGCCGGCCAACGCCCTTGCCCAGCTCACCGTGCGTGAGGGGGCCATGGAATTCCTCTCCACGGACGAAGTCGCCCCGCTGCTCATGCTGCCGGTGGGCCTCGCCCTTCGCGCGGCCGCCTGAGGACCCCGACCATGATGATTCAGATCAATCTGCTGCCCGGCGCCAAGAAGGGCACACGTTCGTCCGGCGCAGCGGGCCTCGCGGCGTCGCTCAGCGCGCTCGGTGGCGGCGTCAAGGATCCCTGGCTGCTCGGGGCCGCGGCCTCGGTGGTGATTGCCGTGGCCTCGGTGGGACTGCTCTTCACGGCCCAGAACGCCCGCGCCTCCGAACTCGGCGAGCGCCTCGAACGCGCCGTGCGCGATTCGACGCGCTACGAGAAGGTGCTGTCGGCGCGCCACAAGCTCACCTCCGAGCGGGACTCCGTGTACCGCCAGCTGCAGATCATTCGCACCATCGACGACAATCGCTACAACTGGGCGCACATCCTCGACGAAGTGAGCCGCGCGCTGCCGGCGTACACCTGGCTGACGTCGCTCGAGCAGACCAGTGACGCACCGCTGCCTCCGGGTGGCGACACCGTGAGCACCAGCACGTCGCCGGTGGCGGCCGGCGCCGCGGCCAAGAAGGACGCCAAGGCCAAGGCGGCTGCCGATACGATCGCGGTGCACCATCCGCTCGTCTTCAAGCTGGTCGGACAGACGGTGGACATTCAGGCGCTCACGATGTTCATGCGTCAGCTCGAGAGCTCGCCCTTCATCCAGAAGGTCGCCCTCACCAAGTCCGAGATCGTCATCGTCGACAGCAAGGACGTCACGCAGTTCGAACTGTCCGCCGAATACGAAGTGCCCCCTGCGGGCGTCATTCAGACGACGCCGCTCGTCGTCCCCGTGCGCTGAACCGAGCCGATCATGTCCATTCTCCCAACGGCCCAGCGGGACCAGGTCAAGCTGCTGATCGCCTTCTCGGCGCTCGCCCTGGCATTCCTGTACTGGATGTACCCCTACGCCTCCACGAACGAGCAGCTGGCGCTGGACGAGGCCCGCGTTGAACAGCTCGAGGAAGCGAACCTCAAGGCCGCCCGCGAGTTCGCGAGTGGTTCCATCGAAACACTGCGCACCCAGGCCGCCGAGAATCGCTCGGCCCTGACGGTGATGCGTCGCCTCGTGCCCACGGGCAACGAAGTGCCGGCGCTGCTCGAGGAAGTCAGCACAGCCGCGCGCCGCGCCGGACTGGACGTGGGCGGCGTCATGCCGGAGCCGGTCATCGCCGGTGAGCGCTTCGACACCTACCGCTACACCGTCACCATCATCGGCGGCTACCACCAGGTGGGCGAGTTCCTCGCCAACGTGGGCTCGCTGCCGCGCATCGTGGCGCCGGTCAAGTTCAGCATTGCCGTCGGCGCGCAGCGCGCCAGCAGTCTGCGCACCAGCCAGAAGGACGCACTCGCGTCCACGATCACGCTGCAAACCTACGTCGAGAAGACGGCGGCGCCGCGCGCCGCGAAGGAGCGTTCGTCATGATGCGATCCCTCGCGTTCTCCGCCTTCGCCGCCGTTGCCCTGTCGGCGGCCACGCTGGGCGCCCAGTCTGCGCCGCCGGCCAAGGCCCGCACCGTCTCCGGTGAATCGGCCGGTGTGGTGGCCGCCAGCGCCCGCCCCGCCGTCAACGCCAAGGGCGACAAGGCCCCCTCGGAAATCGTCATCGCCCGCGAGACCTACTCGTACAGCAGCGGTGGTCGTCGCGATCCGTACAAGTCGCTCATGTCCAGCGCCGACGTGCGCCCGCTACTCAGCGATCTGCGCCTCGTCGCCGTGGCCTTCGATCCCGTCGGCAACAACTCGGTCGCGATCCTCCGCGACAGCTTTTCGAAGGTGCAGTATCGCGTGCGCACGGGCCACCAGCTGGGCCGCCTGCGCGTGAGTGCCATCAAGCAGAAGGCTGTGCAGTTCACCATCGAAGAATTCGGATTCAATCGGCAGGAAACGCTGCCGCTGAGCAGCGACACGACGAAAGCGAGGAACCCATGATGGGACCGACGACCGTTGCGGTGATGACCGCGCTCCTGGTGCACGGCGCTCCGGTGCCCACCGCACCCTCCGCGCGCACCGTATCTCCGGCCCCCGTGGCCACCACGACTGACGATGCGGCCCGCGGCCGCGTGCGCGCCATTGAAGTGGCGCCGTCCGAAAGCGGCGCGCTGGTGGCGCTGGCCGTGGATGCCGGGGTGAGCCTCGCCCATTTCACCCTCGACAATCCGGCCCGCATCGTGGTGGATCTGGGGGGCGCCAGCCTGGCCATCCCCTCCAACTACGACGGCAAGGCCCGCGGCGCCGTGCGCAACGTGCGCCTGTCGCAGTATCGCGCCGACACGGTGCGGGTCGTCATCGACCTCGATCAGGCCCACTCGTACGTCATCGAACGTGATGGCGACATCGTGCGCCTGCTGCTCGATGCACCGGCCACGCAGTTTGCCCGCTGGGGTTCGAAGAATTTCACCGGTGCCGCCACCACCGCGGTGGCCGCCGGTCGTCTGGAACTGAACACGGCGGCGCCCGCCGAAACCACCGCCGTCAGGACGGCTGCTGTTCAGGCTGCGGCAGTTGAGGCTCCCGTGCTGTCGGCGTCCGACGCACAGGCTGCCGCTGCTGCTGCCGCAGCTTCTGCGACCGCTGCCGACAACGCTCCTCTCACGCCGCGCACCGCCGCCACGACGGAAACGCTTGCCGCCGCGCGCCGTCAGCCGCAGAAGCCGCGCATCACGGTCAGCTACGACGGTACGAACATCCGCGATGTGATTGCGGCCTTCGCCACCTTCTCCGGCCGCACCATTGTCGTCGGCAAGGATGTGGACGGGCTCGTGACGGCCGACATCGCCGACAAGCCCTGGGACGTGGCCCTCCAGGCCATCCTGCAGTCGCAGGGTCTTGCGGCCACTGAAGATGCCAGCGGCATCATCACCGTGGACAGCTACCAGCGTCTCGCCACCAATCAGGCGCTCGAGCCGCTCGTCACGCAGATCGTGGACATCAACTACGCCAAGGCCGCCACGCTGCGAAACACGGTGTCGGCGCTGCTGGCCCGCGATTGCTCCCAGATCTCCACGGCGCAGACCGGTCAGCAGATGGGTCTGCCCATGCAGGGGCAGATGGGGGCGCAGGGCAATCAGCAGAATCAGGGCGGTCAGGGCTGCGTGGTGCGCGGCTCCGTGGCGGCGGACAGCGCCACCAACAAGCTGATCATCACCGAAGTGCCCTCGCGTCTGCCGGAGATCGTGGCGCGCATTCAGCAGCTCGACATTCGCACGCCGCAGGTGGCCATCAAGGCCAAGATCGTGTTCGTCAATCGCACGGGCATCCAGGATATCGGTCTCGCCTACGACCTCGGCACCGGCAACAAGCAGTTCTTCCAGCAGCTCGTGCCGCGCACCGATCCGAACACGCTCTCGCCGGTGGACACCGACGGTGACGGCGTACCCGACGCCATGGGTGGCGGCACGCCCTTCCAGGGTCCGGCGCGCATCAACCTCGGTGGCAACGCCATCGCCGGTATCGCGAACGCCAACAACGCCATCAAGCCGAACGCGCTCAACCTCATCTACAGCACGGCGCTTGGTCGCTATCAGCTGACGGCCTTCCTCAACGCGCTGCAGACCTCGTCGCTGGCCGACGTGCAGTCGGAGCCCAGCATCACCATCCTGAACAACCGCAGCGCCGAGATCTTCGTCGGTCAGGAAATCCCCATCCGCGTCATCGACGCCGGTGGTCAGGGTGCGCAGGGTGGCCAGGGTGGTGGCGGACAGGGTGGTCAGGCCCCCAATGCGGCGGCCTTCTTCCCCCGCGCCGCGGTCTCCAAGGAAGAAGCCGGCATCAAGCTCTCGGTCACCCCGCAGATCACCAACAACAAGATGGTGATGCTCAACATCAAGGCCGAGAACTCGAGCGCCGAGCTCGCCGCCACCGATGTGGGCGTGATCTTCAACCGCCAGCGCGCCGAGTCGCAGGTGCTGGTGGCTGACGGCGAGGCCGCGGTGATCGGCGGCCTCACGGTGACCGAGACGACCCGCTTCCGCAGCGGCATCCCGGTGCTCATGAACCTGCCGTTCATCGGCCGCCTGTTCTCGCAGAACACCAAGAATGAAACCAAGCGCGACCTGCTCATCCTGGTCACGCCGCACATTCTCGACGAAGGCATTTCGCCGCCGCCGGGCCGCTGACGCGACGAGGACTTGAATCCCATGCCCGCACATTCGCCCCGGGGCGCCCACGCGCGCCCTACACCGCGCCGGCTGCTCGGCCTGGCCGTCCTCGTGACGTCCGCGCTGCTGAGTGCCTGTGAAGGTGATGAAGTGATCGATCCGCCCTTCCGCGACGAAATCAAGCCGCGGGTCCAGATGGCCAAGGGCAATCCCACCGCCGACTCACTGTTGGCGGTCACCATCAACGCGACCGACAACATCGGACTCAAGCGCGTTCGCCTGATTCTGGCGGGCGGCGTCTCGGCGCAGTATGACACCGTCATGACCAGCGCCGTGACCTCGCTTACGATCAACGTGAACGTGCGGGTGCCGGTCAACGCCCCGCTGGGCGCCACGGTCACCGCGCAGGCGCTGGCGGTGGACGGTGCCGGCAATGCCTCCGACACTGCGCGCATCGCGCTTACCGTCGGAAACCTCGAGCCGCCGGTTGCCGCCATCACCAGCCCGACTGCCGGTTCGCCGGTCGTCAGCGGCAAGGCGGCAGTGCTGTCACTCGCCGGTCGCGCGCGCTACAAGATCCGCACCATCGGCTATCAGATCGCCGGTGCGTACAACTTCAGGGACTCGCTGGTGTTCACCTCGCCGCTGCGTGACTCGGTGGCGGTGCTGGACACGCTGGTCATTCCCGATTCGGTGCGCGGCGCCACCATCCAGGTCACACCCTTTGTCACGGACTCGCTCAATCAGCGGGTCACCGGACAGGTCGTGAGCTACGCGGTGCAGAGCCCGGCCAACGCCAATACGGTGCCGGTCGTTCGCACCGGCGTGACGGCACGCATCGAAGTCAGCGACACCATCTTCGTGGAAGCCACCGACCCGGTGGGCATCGCCACGTTGGGTTACGAGGTGCGCACGCTCACCGGCCAGCTCGTCACGGCCGACTCCATCTCCAGCAACGGCGCGCTCACCACGCTGCTGCGCACCTTCCGCACCCGTGTCCCGGTCAGTGCCTTCCCCACGCAGGTCACGGTGGCGGGCTTCGCGCGCAACGCGAATGGCCGTCGCGACGTGGCGCGCTTTGGCGGCGGTGGCGTCCGGCAGGACACGGTGCAGGTGGTGGCGGGTTCCACGCGGGCCCTGCCGAACGGCGGCCTCATTGCCGACGCGCTCTACGTGCCGCGAACGGATCGCCTGTACCTGTCCAACATCGAGCGCAACACGCTCGAGGTGTTCAACCTCGCCGACTCCACCTTCCTTGCCCCCGTCATCGTGGGCTCGCGTCCCTGGGGCCTCGCTGCCTGGCCGCGCAATCGGGACGGAGTCATGGGTGACACCATCCTCGTGGCCAACTCCGGCGGCACGAACCTCAGCTACGTGAACCTCAATGCGGGTGTCACGGGGCGCGAGGTCTACCGCTACCCGCTGCCCAACCTGATCGCGTACAGCATCACTACCGTTCGGTCGGCCACCACCGATCAGCTCATCACGCAGCGTACGGTCTACGACTTCTCCGACCGTCCGCAGTTCCTTGCCGCGACCTGCGACGGCGGCACCACGCCGGGCAGCCCCTGCGGTGATGTGATCGTGGCCTACTCGACCACGCCCACACCGGGGCAGTCCCGTCCCTTCCCGAACCAGGGCACCCTGCGCTGGGAGAATCTGAGCAAGGCCTCGTCTCACTTCTTCTTCGAGCAGGCCATGGGCACCTCGGAGGGACGCGCGGACACGCTTGAAGTCGAGCGCTTCGCCGCGGGTGGTGTGGGCAGTGACTCCATCCTCGTGCCGTACAAGCAGCGCGTGCAGCGGCCCGATGGCAGTGCCTTCGACTACTCGATCGTGGTCCGCATCGATCAGCTGGCCTTCCGCGACACCACCTTCACCCGCAACTCCGGCAACTTCCGTCGCGCCGTGTTCGGTGAAGGCGGCCCAGTTCGCGGGAGCCGCGCCATGACCTACGATGTCACCATGGGCTTCGATTCCACGCCGCCCCTGCCTGTCGTCGATCGCGGCATCTCTCGTCCGCTCGACGTGACCGACTTCATCGCCAACACCTTCGCCCGCGTCCAGGGCGTCGGCATCAACTTCGACGGCGAACTGAATGCGGTGAAGGGCGACTCGACCTACCTGTTCGATCGCACGCTGCGCCTGCAGGGTATCCTGCAGTCCCGGCCCAGCATGGGTGGCCTGGATTTCCATCCGCACAATCGCGGGGCGAACTCCACGCCGCTGCGCACCCGACTGGCCTTCGTGGCCTCGAGTGAGGCCGTCATCGATGTCTTCGACACGTACTGCTACCGGCAGATCGCACAGATCCCGGTGCGGGACCCGATCATCGGACCCATCAAGTCCACCATCCGCCCCAACGGCCAGCTGGTGCTGGTGGGCGCCACACAACGAGGGGTGACTCTCGTCTCCCTCGGCGACAACTTCACGACCACCTGCCAGTAAAGGCAGGGCGGAGTGGAGGAGGAAAAGGCAGGCGGCCCCCCGGGGTCGCCTGTCTTTTCTTTTGAGGCCCCGTCTGCCTACGTTGCGACATGGCCTCGCTTCGCTTCACCACCGCCGGGGAATCCCACGGCCCCGCACTCGTCTCCGTGCTCGAGGGCATGCCCGCGGGCGTGCCCGTGCTCGCCGCCGACATCGACACCCAGCTCGCCCGGCGTCAGCAGGGCTATGGGCGCGGCCGGCGCATGCAGATCGAAACCGATCGCATCGAGTTCCTGTCCGGTGTGCGTGCCGGAGAAACGCTCGGTTCGCCGGTTGCCATGCTCATTCGCAACACCGACTGGCGCAACTGGCAGGAGATCATGGACCCGGCCCCGCGCGAGGGCGACGCCGAGGGCCCACGCAAGCGTCACGTGACCCGCGTCCGACCCGGGCATGCGGACCTCACGGGTCTGCTCAAGTACGACCGCCAGGACGCGCGCGACATTCTCGAACGCGCCTCCGCGCGCGAGACCACGGCCCGTGTGGCTGCCGGGGCGCTCTGCCGCGTGCTGCTGCGCGAGGTCGGGGTGGCCATCGGCTCGCATCTCGTGCACCTCGGCGGCATCGACGCGCGTCGCCCGCACGACATGCCGGCGGATCTGAACGCGGCCGCCGATGCCTCGCCGCTGCGTACGCTCGATGCCGAGGCGGAGGCGCAGATGATTGCCCGCATCGATGCCGCCAAGAAGGAGGGCAACACCCTGGGTGGAATCTGCGAAGTGGTCGTCACCGGTCTGCCCGTGGGTCTGGGTTCGCACGTGTCCTGGGACCGTCGCCTCGATGGCCGCCTTGGCCAGGCCATGCTGTCCATTCCGGCCGTGAAGGGCGTGGAGATCGGCCTGGGCTTCGAGACGGCGCGCCGGACGGGTGCCGAGGTGCACGACGAAATCGAGGCCGCCCCGGGCCGCACACGGGCCGGCCACGTGCGACGCGCCAGCAACCGGGCCGGAGGCACCGAGGGGGGCATGACCACCGGTGAAGACCTGGTGATTCGCGTGGCCATGAAGCCCATCTCCACCCTCATGCGTCCTCTGGGCACGGTGGACGTGGCCACGGGGCAGGCGGCGCAGGCCGTCGCCGAACGCAGTGACGTCACGGCCGTGCCGGCCATGGGCGTCATCGCCGAGGCCATGGCCGCCTTCGTTCTGGCCGATGCGCTGCTGGAAAAGGTTGGCGGCGATTCGCTCGCCGAGGTCCAGCGCAACCTCGAGGCTTACCTGGCCCGGCTCGATGAACGTGTCGAGCGTTGAAGGGCCGCAGATCGACGGGCACCTGGTGCTCGTTGGTCTGCCGGGTTCCGGGAAGTCCACGGTGGGGCGGACGGTCGCCAAGCGGCTGGGACGCCCCTTCCTTGACTTCGACGTCGAAATCGAGCGCCGGGTGGGCATGTCAGTGGCCCGGCTGTTCGCGGAACGGGGCGAGCCCGCGTTCCGGGCGCTCGAGGTGGACCTCACGCGGGAGCTGGCTGCGGCCCCGCCCATGGTGCTGGCTCCGGGCGGCGGCTGGGTAACCAATCCGGGGGTCATGGAACTGCTGAGGCCGCCTGGACGCATCGTGCATCTGCGCATCAGCCCGGCCGAAGCCGTGCGTCGCCTGTCGCGATCACGGGTGGTGCGGCCTCTGCTGCAGCAGGCGGATCCAGCCGTAAAAATGCAGGCTCTGTGGGAGGCCCGAGGTCCGCTTTACGCCCGGGCGGATCTGGAGATAGACGTGGAAATCCTTTCACAGCAACAAGTTACAGAAACTGTCCAGGCGCTTGCCCGCGATGGGACGCCGAGGATAGGTTAGGAAATGGACGAACGCTGGACACCGGTTGTAGCCGAACTACGGGAGCGCTTTGCCGCCGACACGGATATCGTGGAGGTGGAAGCGTATCTCTCGTCGCAGGGATACGACCGTCGTCAGATTGGTGAGATTCTTTCCTTACTGTATCGCGATACTGTGTCGACCCGGACCTGGGTCGACACCGCCGGAACGCGGAACGTCCCGTTGCGGGTACAAGGCCCACATGAGCGCGGCCGCTTTTCGGCTGAGGCCTGGGGCTACCTTGTACTGATGCACGCCTCGGGGACCGTGAACCAAACCGACTTCGAGCAACTTGTGGAGCGTGCGCTCGTCCATGTGGATGGTCGCATCGGGCTCGCTGAAATCCGCGCGGTCGCGGAGCAGAGCGGGTTCGACGATGGCGCCATGGGCGGCGAGCGTCCCCTGATTCACTGAACTGATGCCAGCAAAAAAGGCAGCACCCAAGAAGGCCGCCAAAACGGCGAAGGCCGCGGCGCCGGTGTCATCGGCTGCCGCGCCAGCCCGCAAGGCCGCCAAGAAGGCCGTCGCCAAGAAGGCCAGCGCAAAGAAAGCGGTGGCCAGGAAGGCGGCGGCCCGCCGCAGCGCAGCCATCGAGGAGCCGGAAGATCTCGAGCCGGCGCCTGCGGGTGGCACGGCGCTGGTCATCGTCGAGTCGCCCACCAAGGCCAAGAACATCGGCAAGTATCTGGGGCGCGGCTACACGGTGCGCGCCACGGTGGGCCATGTGCGTGACCTGCCCGCCAAGAAACTGGGCATCGACATCGACAAGGGCTTCGCGCCCGAGTACGTGACGATCGAGGGCAAGGAGGACATCCTCACGGACCTCAAGAAGCTGGCCAAGGGCGCCCGCGAGATCTTCATCGCCACCGACCCTGATCGCGAAGGAGAGGCCATCGGTTGGCATGTGGAGCAGTATCTCACGCAACCCAAGCGCCACGCCGTGTCGGCGCCCATTCGTCGCGTGATGTTCCACGAGGTCACCAAGGACGCCGTCATCCGCTCGCTGGCCAAGCCCATCGACATCGACACGCGCAAGGTGGAGGCCCAGCAGGCCCGCCGTGTGCTCGATCGTCTCGTGGGCTACAAGGCCAGCCCGGTGCTCTGGAAGACCGTGAAGAAGGGCCTCAGCGCCGGCCGTGTGCAAACGGTCGCGCTGCGTCTCATCGTCGAGCGCGAGCGCGAAATCCGCGCCTTCACGCCGGTGGAGTACTGGAGCATTGCCGCCGACCTGCAGAAGGGGCAGCAGCCCTTTACGGCCAAGCTGCATCAGATCGACGGCAAGAAGCCGGAAATCCCCAACGGCAGCGAAGCCGATCGCATTCTCGCCGACCTCAAGGGCCGCAAGGAACTCGTCGTCACCGAGGTCAAGCGCCGCGAACGGCGCAAGAATCCGGCGGCGCCGTTCACCACGTCCACGCTGCAGCAGGAAGCGGCGAAGAAGCTGAACTTCGGCTCCAAGCGCACCATGCGCCTGGCGCAGGATCTGTACGAAGGCATCGACATCGGCATCGACGGGGCCACGGGTCTCATCACCTACATGCGTACCGACTCCACGCGTGTGAGTGAGGATGCCGCCAACGCGGCGCGCGAAACACTGCGGGCCCAGTTCGGCGACGACCATCTCGCGCCCACGGCGCAGCTCTATCCCAGCGCCAAGTCCAATGCGCAGGACGCACACGAGGGCGTGCGTCCCACCGATCCGTCGCGTCGTCCGGAATCCGTTCAGAAGTATCTCACGGCCGATCAGTTCAAGCTCTACCAGCTCATCTGGCAGCGCTTCATGGCCTCGCAGATGGCGCCGGCGGTGTTCGACACCACCACGGTGGACTTCGACGTGCCCGCCGGTGGCCGCCAGTATCTGTTCCGCGCCACGGGCTCGGTGATCAAGTTCCAGGGCTTCCTCGCGCTCTACCGCGAAGCCCGCGAGGAAGGCGACGCCAAGGCCCTCGAGGACGAGCAGGCGCTGCCCGTGCTCGACGTCGACGAAAAGGTGCCGGTCAAGGCCATCACCTCCGCGCAGCACTTCACCGAGCCGCCGCCACGCTTCTCCGAAGCCTCGCTCGTCAAGGAGCTCGAGCGCCTCGGCATCGGCCGGCCGTCCACCTACTCCTCCATCATCTCGGTGCTCGAGGAGCGGCGCTATGTGTCCAAGGACCAGCGCCGCTTCTTCCCCACAGAACTCGGCGAGACGGTCGAGAAGGTGATGGTCAAGAAGTTCCCCGACATCTTCAACGTGGGCTTCACCGCGCAGATGGAGGAGGAGCTCGACAAGATCGCCGACGGTGAAATCGACTGGGTGCACGCACTGGGCGATTTCTGGACGCCCTTCCAGCGCACTCTCAACGACAATGATCTCGACGCGCTGATCGGCGAGGCCTACGACCTCTCCGGACTCGCCAAGGAAAAGTGTCCGGAGTGCGGTGGCAAGCTTGTGGCCAAGGGCGGATTCTTCGGACCCTTCGTGGCCTGCGAGAATCATCCCAAAGCCTGCAAGTACACGCGCCCCATCAAGGGCGAGAAGAAGCCGGCGGAGCTGACCAAGTATCTCTGCCAGGAGTGCGGCGCGCCCATGGTGGTGCGTCATGGGCGCTCGGGCGACTTCCTCGGTTGCAGCAAGTTCCCCAAGTGCCGCGGTACACGCAGCATGCCCACGGGCATCATGTGTCCCAAGGACGGCGGAGAGATTGCCGAGCGGCGCAGCAAGAAGCGCGGCAAGGCGTTTTATGGCTGCGAGAACTATCCCAACTGCGACTTCGTTGTGTGGGACAAGCCCGTGGCGGATACCTGCCCGGAGTGCGGCTACGTGGGCGCCGAGGCCAAGTCCAACAAGACGCGCGGGGGCTTCCGCAAGTGCATCAAGTGCGGGAACGAGTGGGACGTCCCCTCGCCGGAGGACGCGGCCGCGGTGGCGGAAGTGGCGTGAGCGGCCGATGACGATTCACGTCATTGGCGGCGGTCTCGCCGGCAGTGAGGCCGCCTGGCAGCTGGCCGAGCGCGGTCACGAAGTGGTGGTGCACGAGATGCGTCCCGTGCGTGGCACGGCGGCGCACCGCACCGAGCGACTGGGCGAGCTGGTGTGCTCCAACACCTTCAAGAGCACCGAAACCAGCAACGCGCACGGTCTGCTCAAGGCCGAGATGCGTGAGCTGGGCTCGCTCATCCTCTCCTGCGCCGACGAGGCGCGGGTGCCGGGTGGCACGGCGCTCACGGTGGACCGCGAGATCTTTTCGCAGGGCGTACACGAGCGCCTGCATGCACATCCGCGCATCACGGTCTCGCGCGAAGAGGTCTCTGCGTTGCCGGAGGTTGGTGTGGTGGCCACCGGGCCGCTCACCAGTGATGCCCTGGCCGAGACCATCCGCGCGCGTCTGGGTGTGGAGTCGCTGGCATTCTACGACGCCATCGCGCCGGTGGTGAGTCTCGAGTCCATCAATCAGGACATCGCCTTCCGCGCCTCGCGCTGGGGCAAGGAAACGATGGACGGAGCAGGGGAGGAGGGCGCCTACCTCAACTGCCCGTTCACGAAGGACGAGTACGAGGCCTTCATCGACGCCCTCACCTCTGCCGATCAGTTCACGGCCCATGAGTTCGACAGCGTGCCGTACTTCGAGGGCTGCATGCCCGTCGAGGAAATGGCGCGCCGCGGGCGCGAGAGTCTGCGCTTCGGTCCCATGAAGCCCATTGGGCTGCGCGATCCACGCAACGACAGCAAGCCGTGGGCGGTGGCACAGTTGCGCATGGAAGACCGCGCCGGGCGCATGTGGAACCTGGTGGGCTTTCAGACACGCCTGCGCATTCCCGAACAGGCGCGCGTGTTCCGCATGATTCCCGGTCTCGCCGACGCGGAGTTTCTGCGCTTCGGAAGCATTCATCGCAACAGCTATGTGAATGCGCCGGCCGCTCTCACACCGCACCTGTCGCTGCGCGACGCGCCCACCACGCTGTTTGCCGGGCAGATCACCGGGGTGGAGGGCTACACCGAAAGCAGCGCCACGGGGCTGCTGTCCGGCATCAATCTCTCGCGCATGCTGCGTGGTGAGGAGCCGGTCGTGCCGCCGCCCACCACCATGATGGGTGCGCTGTACCGCTACCTGCGTGAGGCCGACCCCAAGCACTTCCAGCCCATGAACGCCAACTTCGGATTGCTGGAGGAGTTGACGGACGTGCCGGCCAAGGTGCTCAAGGACAAGACGCGCAAGCGCGAGCTGTATGCCGAGCGCGGGCTCGCGCACATGGCCGCCTGGCGTGACGAGCATGCCCTCGGCACCGTCGCGGTCTGACGATGTCTGAGGGAGCCGAGACGCCGCTCCCCACCGAGATTGCCGAGTTTCTCGTGCATCTCGAAAAGGCGCGCGACCTCTCGCCCAACACCGTGTCGGCCTACACGCGCGACCTGCGTGAGTTCAGCACCTGGTTGGCGGCCACACACGGCGAGGCTGGCTGGCAGTGGGATTCCCTGACGCGTACCCACATTCGCGGTTATCTCGCACATCTCACGCGGCGCGGGCTGGCCAAGCGATCCATTGCGCGGCAGCTCTCGGCGGTGCGCAGCTTCTACAAGTGGATGCACCGGGATGAGCGGGTGGATGTGAACCCGGCGCGCGCCGTGCCCACTCCACGTCTGCCACGCACGCTGCCCGCCTACCTCGACCGGCAGCAGGCCGAGGTGCTGCTGCAGCATGCCGCCACGCGCGCGCAGAGTCTCGACTTCACCGACGTGCGCAATCTGGCCATGCTCGAGCTGTTCTACTCGAGCGGCTTGCGTCTGAGCGAACTGCGCGGGGTGGACCTCACCGATCTCGACCTCGTCTCGCAGCAGGTCAAGGTGCGGGGCAAGGGCCGCAAGGAACGCATCGTGCCGGTGGGTGATCATGCCAAGCAGGCGCTGCGCAATTATCTGGTCAAGCGTGACACCCTGCTGGCCAAGCTGGCCGGCTCCCCGCGCGCGCGCCTGGCCCGCGGCGCCGTGTTTCTCAGCGAGCGCGGCGCACGCATCAGTGCGCGGGCCGTGCAGCATGCCATGGTTGGGCTCATGCAGGCCGTGAGCGAAGGCGCCGATCTCACCACGCACTCGCTGCGGCACACGTTTGCCACGCACCTCGTGGACGCGGGCGCCGATCTGCGCGCGGTGCAGGAGCTGCTCGGCCACGCCAGCATCAGCACCACGCAGATCTACACGCACACCAGCGTCGACCGCCTCAAGAAGGTGTACAGGCAGGCGCACCCGCGGGCGTAGGCAGGTTTAACTCAAGACTTGGAACTTCTACTCAAAGCTCAGAGCTAACCGGACTATCGGTCAGCTTTGAGCTTTGAGTTCAAGTATTGAGTCGTAAGTCACGCCAACCATCTACTCGAAACGCGAACCCAGAACTCGGAACTGATCAGTTTCGAGTCTTGCGTTCTGGTAGTGAGTTCGTGGTCACACCAACCCACTACTCAAAACCCGAACCCACAACTCGAAACTGATCAGTTCCGAGTTGTGAGTTTGAGTAGCGAGTCATGGGTCGCATCGGCTACGGTGTCCCACCCGCCAGCAGCACCGCCGCCCGCTCCGCATCGAGGTTGCCCCCGCACATCACGATGCCAACCCGCTGTCCGGCCAGACGCGGCGCGAGCAGTCTGAGCCCGGCCAGTCCCGCTGCACCGGCTCCCTCCGGCAGATTGTGCGTCGTGCGCCACAGGTCGCGCACGGCCTGCGCAATGGCCGGCTCGCTCGCCAGCACAAAGTCGCTGAGCCCGCACCGCAGCGCCTCGAACGTCAGCTCGTAGGTCGAGCCGGTTGCAATGCCCTCGGCAAACGTGGCGACCGGCGCATCGGCCCGTGGGGTTCCGTCGCGCCAGGCATCATGCTGCGCGCTCGCCCCCGCGCTCTGCACCGCATACACGGCCAGCCCGGGCTTGCGATGCGCAGCCACCACCGCCGCGCCCACGGCCTGCGAGCCGCCGCCCAGCGCAATGACCAGTGCGTCGAGATCCGGCACCTGATCCAGCCACTCGTCGGTCATGGTCCCCGCGCCGGCCAGCACCTCGTGATGGTTGGTGGAGTGCACCAGCGTGCGCTCTTCGCGCAGCGCGATGTCGCGGCAGGCCGCCACCGTCTCATCGTAGCGTGCACCCACCTCCACCAGCGTGGCGCCAAGTGAACGGATGGTCGCGTTCTTCTCCGGGTTGTTGCCGGTCGGCACACAGATGGTCACCGCGACATCGCGAGCGGCGCCCGCCCAGGCGAGGCCCAGTCCGTGGTTGCCGGTGGTGGCCGCCACCACACCACGTCGAGCTGCCTCCGGCGATAGGGCGGTGATGCTCGCGGTGCCATTGCGCACCTTGAAACTGCCCGTGGGCAGGTGATTTTCGTGCTTCACGTGCACACGGATGCCGTAGCCCACCAGCTCGTCCAGCAGCGGGTAGTGGCGCACCGGCGACGGATCGAAGAATGGCCGCAGGCGCTCGCGTGCGGCCGCAACATCGGCGTAGGCAATCGGGTACATTCTTCCAATATGCCACTTCCTCCTGTCCGGGCCACCACGATCCTCGCGGTGCGCAAGAACGGCCGGGTCGCCATCGGCGGCGACGGCCAGGTGTCCATCGGCGACACGGTCGCCAAGAACTCGGCCGTCAAGGTCCGGGTGCTCAAGGGCGGCCGGGTGCTGGCCGGGTTTGCCGGCAGCGTGGCCGACGCCCTCACGCTGTTCGAGAAGTTCGAGGAAAAGCTCGAGCGCTACCCGGGTAACCTGCCGCGCGCGGCCGTGGAACTGGCCAAGGAATGGCGCAGCGACCGGGTGCTGCGCCGCCTCGAAGCCATGCTCATCGTGGCCGACGCTGACCACGGCTTCATGTTGAGCGGCAACGGCGAGCTCATCGAGCCCGACGACGGCATTCTCGCCATCGGCTCGGGCGGGGCCTATGCGCAGGCCGCGGCGCGCGCATTGGCGCGCGAGACAGGGCTGGCGCCACGCGAAATCGTGGAAAAGGCCCTCGTCATCGCCGGCGAGATCTGCATCTACACCAATACGAACATCACCGTGCTCGAGCCCACGGCCTGATCGCATGCCATCACCCCGTACGCAGCAGGCCATTGCGCGGCTGGCCGACCTCACGCCGCGCCAGATCGTCGCCGAGCTGGATCGCTACATCGTGGGGCAGTCCGACGCCAAGAAGGCCGTCGCCATCGCGCTGCGCAACCGCTGGCGGCGTCAGCGCGCGCCGGAGGCCATCCGGCAGGAAATCGCGCCCAACAACATCATCCTCATCGGCCCCACGGGTGTGGGCAAGACGGAAATCGCCCGTCGTCTCGCCAAGTTGTCCGGCGCGCCCTTCGTGAAGGTCGAAGCCTCCAAGTTCACCGAAGTGGGCTACGTGGGCCGCGACGTGGAAAGCATGGTGCGCGACCTCGTCGAGAACGCCATCGACATGGTGCGCAGCGAGCGCGAGATCGAAGTCGAAGACCTCGCCAACGAAAAGGTCGATGAGCGCATTCTCGATTTGCTGCTGCCCACGCCACCGGCGCTGCAGTCGGAATCGCCCGATGCCAAGGCCGAGCACGAGGCGGCGCTGGAGCGGCACAAGCGCACGCGCGAAAAGCTCAAGGCGCTCTTGCTCGATGGGCAGCTCGACGGCCGCGAAGTGGAGGTGGAGGTCACGCAGCAGGGGCCGGGATTGCCGGGGCAGGCCATGCCCGGCGCGCCCGAGGGCATGGAGAGCATGGCCGAGTGGTTCCGCGACATGCTGCCCAAGCGCAAGAAGCGGCGCACCGTCAAGGTCAGTGAGGCGCGCCGTCTGCTGCTCGACGAGGAACTCGACAAGCTCATCGATCTCGACGATCTCACCGCCGATGCGCTGGAGCGCACCGAAGCCATGGGCATCGTCTTCCTCGACGAAATCGACAAGATCGCCGGCGAGCGCGGGCAGGGCGGTGGCCCTGACGTGTCACGCGAGGGCGTGCAGCGCGACCTGCTGCCCATAGTCGAGGGCAGCAACGTGCAGACCAAGTACGGCATGGTGAAGACCGACCACATTCTTTTCGTGGCGGCCGGCGCGTTTCACGTCAGCAAGCCCAGCGATCTCATCCCCGAGCTCCAGGGCCGCTTCCCCATCCGCGTTGAGCTCAAGGCGCTCACTGAAGCCGACTTCGTACGCATCATGCAGGAGCCCGAGCACGCGCTCACCAAGCAGTACGCGGCATTGGTGGAGGCCGAGAACGCCTCGCTGTCCTTCACCGAGGAGGGCATCGCCGAGCTGGCGCGCGTGGCCACACGGCTCAACGAGCGCATGGAGAACATCGGGGCGCGGCGTCTGCACACCGTCATGACCACGCTGCTCGAGGAACTGCTCTACGAGCTGCCCGACCGCGGGCGCGAGCCGGTGGTGGTGGACGCGGCCATGGTGCGCGAGCGGCTCAAGGTCATCAGCGAGGACGAGGACCTGCGGAAGTACATCTTGTAGCGCCGATGGCGCTGGATGCTCAGCGCGGCTCGGAATAACCTTCGACGCGCGACCACATGCTCTGCAGACCATAGAGCGCGATCGCTCGCTGAATCTCTGCGTGGTCGATCGGTGCCAACCCGCGGTCCAGTATGCGCCTGATGTCGCGCAAGTGGCGGTCACCTCCGCCCATCTCCGCGTACTGCAGCTTCTTGATGATGACAAACTCCGGGGGCGCGATGGCAATAGCCAATCCGCCCACGCTGAGTCGCCGCCTGCGCGACAGGCCCCACTGGTTGAGAGGGTCGGTCCCGGCGAGGTAAACATCCGCCCGCAAGCTGGTGGGGCTGTGAATGACGTTGAAGTGCCCGTGCACTGATCGAGCGCATTCGACTTCGATTACCTCGAGTGGAGGCACGTACGTTTCCTCAGCCGCAAGCGCTGCGATCATGCGTGCCGCATCTTTGGGTGCCATGTCCACAACGATGTCGAGGTCGTTGGTCAGCCGCGGCTCACCGTAGACGATTGCGGCAGCACCGCCGGTGACCATGTAAGGCAAGCCGACGGTCTCGAACGGCACGGCAAAGCGAGCCAACAAGTCACCAACCATGGTCGCCATCTTCGCGAATGGTCGCCGTCAATTTCATCCCGAAGCACGCAAAAAAAGCGTCCTGACTTCGGCCTGTACCTCAGCCTCCGAGAGCTCCGGCCGAAAAGTGCGCAGCCCCGCCGCCGCGAGCTCCCACGCCGTGGCGCGCAGTTCCATCGCCACCGTCAAGTTTCGCTCGGCGGCGCGGGAAAGTATCTCCAGGTGGGTGTCTGTGCCTTGCTCCATGGGATGGAATCTATCGTCCTTGCCGATGGCGTAGGTGGCGGATTGCAGACTCGGGAGCCCCCCTCGCATGAATTCCCGCCCAAGCATTGGACAAACGCCATACTCGACTAAGTTTCCTGCATATCCATGCAGACGGCGCGGCCTCCCCGGTCGCGCCGTCTGCGTTCCGTTTCCCGGACGACCGAGCCAGGCAGGCGCCAATGCACCCCGAGCGACCGCACCGCGACTTCCTCAACATCGCCGACTTCTCGACCGACGAGACGTTTGCGTTGCTCGCGCTCGCCGAACGTATGCGCACCGGCGCCTACACCGCACGGCCGCTGGCCGGCAAGGCGCTGGCCATGATCTTCATGAAGTCGTCCACGCGCACTCGCATGTCCTTCGAGGTGGGCGCCAACCAGCTTGGCGGCACGGCGCACTTCCTCTCGCCGCGCGACGTGCAGCTTGGCCGCGGCGAACCCATTCCCGATACGGCGCGTGTGCTCTCGCGCTACGTGCATGGCATCATGATCCGCACCTTCGCGCATCAGGACGCCCAGGATCTCGCCACCTACGCGCACATCCCCGTCATCAACGGCCTCACCGACCTTTCGCATCCCTGTCAGGTGCTCGCCGACGTGCTCACCATGCAGCAGCACCTCGGCGACGTGCGCGGCAAGTCGGTGGCCTGGATTGGCGACGGCAACAACATGGCCAACTCCTGGATCGAGGCCGCCGCCCATCTCGGTTTCAGTCTGCGCCTGGCCTGCCCCGAAGGCTACGACCCGGATGACCACTTCCTCGCCGCCGCCCGCGCGCGTGGCGCCGATGTGCGGCTGCTCCGCGATCCGCGCGAAGCCGTTGATGGCGTCGACGTGGTGACCACCGACGTCTGGGCGTCCATGGGGCAGGAAGAGGAACAAGCGCGGCGCGCCCTGGCGTTTGCCCTGTATCAGGTGGACGCGGAGCTCATGGCCCGCGCGGCCCGTCACGCCATCTTCCTCCACTGCCTGCCGGCACACCGGGGTGAGGAAGTGACGGCCGAGGTCATCGACGGACCACAGAGCGTGGTCTGGGACGAGGCTGAAAACCGCCTGCACATCCAGAAGGCCATCATGGCCGCACTCATGGGCAACGAGCCGCTTCACACGATGGGGTGAGTCGCCGTTGTCCACGGCTTCTCACCACGCATCGCATGTCACTCGTTGTGGGGCGCATGGCCCCGAACTTCACGCTGCCCACCGACACCGGTGAGCCGCTCACGCTCAAGTCACTGCGCGGACAGTGGGTGGTGGTGTTCTGCTATCCGCAGGACGACACGCCAGCCTGCACCGCAGAGGCCTGTGCGTTTCGCGACGCCTGGGCCGACTTTGAAGCGCTGGGCGCCGTCGTGCTCGGACTGAGCCCGGACTCGGTGGCCAGACACCAGCGCTTCAAGGCCAAACACGCACTCCCGTACACGCTGCTGGCCGACGAGGACCACCGAGTGCTTGAGAAGTGGGGCGTGTGGACACCCAAGAAACTCTACGGCCGCGAATACATGGGCGTCGTGCGCACGACCGTGATCATCGATCCGGCGGGTCGTGTGGCCAGGGTTTTTGACAAGGTCAAAGTGGCTGGCCACATCGAGGCCGTTGCCGCCGAGTTGCGTCAGCGCATCAGACGGAGACGGCCGGCTGCCATCGCGTGAACGAATCCGCCACCGTGCTCGGCGTGTAGCCGTGGCGGGCCAGCAGGGCTGAGGCATGCACGGCGCGGGCACCGCTCGCGCAGTGCACCAGCACCGGCGCATCGTTGGGCAATTCGCCAAGGCGCGCCAGCAGACGTGTATGCGCGATGTTCTGGGCGCCGGTGACCTGTGCGGTGTCGAAGTCCACCTTGCCACGCACGTCGAGCACACGCACGCCACCCGCCACACGACGCTCCTCCATCTCCGCCATGCTGATGGCCTCGAGGGTCGCCACCGGACCGCCGTTGGCGGCGTATGCGGCGAAGTCGGCCGGAGTGAAATACCCGACAAGCTTGTCGAGCCCGATGCGCAGCAGCAGGCGTGTGGCTTCATCGACGCGCGAGGGCTCGATGATGAGATAGATGGGTGTACCTTCCTCGATGTACGAGCCGGTGATGTTGACGAACTGGAACTCCCACTCGGCCAGCAGCGACTTGGGCAGATGCCCCTTGATGAAGTCCCCGCGCGGCCGCGTGTCCACCACCACCACGTCACTGCGACCGGCCAGCGCATTCAGTTCACGAGACGCCAGATGCGGAAGTCCCGGCACGGCACCAATCACCTTGGGCCCGACCTTGTTGTCCCGCTTCATGCGCGCAAAGTAGAGCGGCGGTTCAGGCTGCCCGCTCAGGATGTACGAGATGAAATCTGTTTCTGACGTGGCCGAGCGCAGCGCGGGATTGAAACGCAGCTCGTAGCCCACGGTGGACGACGGCACGTCGCCCAGAGACTTGCCACAGGCGCTGCCGGCTCCATGCGCCGGCCACACCTGTGTGAACTCCGGCAGTTTGCGGAAGCGAGCCAGCGAGCGATACAGCTGCTGCGCCGCGGGAATCATGCTGCCCGCATGGCCGGCGGCATTCTCCAGCAGGTCCGGACGACCCAGGTCGCCCACAAACACGAAGTCGCCCGTCACCACACCCACCGGTTCCGTGGCACCCGACCCGTGGTCAATGACCTCGTACACAAGGTGCTCGGGCGTGTGGCCAGGCGTGTGCACCGCCACAAACTCGATGTTGCCCACCTTGAAGTGGTCATCGTGCTTGAGCAGGCGGTAGTCGTAGGCCGAGTCCAGCAGCCACTCATAGCGCCATTCCGGCCCGCCCTCGTCGCTCGCATACACCCGCACCCCACGCTCGGCGAATTCCCGCAGGCCCGACAGGTAGTCGGCATGGATGTGCGTATCGGCCGCCGCCACAATGCGCAGCTTGTGGCGCTCGGCCACGGCGTAGTACCGGTCGATGTCGCGTTCGGGGTCGATGACGATGGCTTCACCGCTGCGCGGGCAGCCAATCAGATATGCGTACTGAGCCAGGGCCGGGTCGAAGATCTGGCGGACGAGCATCAGGACCTCGCAATGTCGGAGTCAGCCGGCGCTACGCCGGCGAGATACTGAGGAAGGTATACCCGGAGCGGGGACGTGGCGCGGTCGGGGAAATCCCCGCAGCGCATCGGGTGTTCGCCTGCCAGCATGGCTGGCACAGTCCTGCCAATTCTGGCATCTTACCTGTTCGGCCACTGTGGCCGACCACCAGCTTCGACCCCGCCCATGACTGCTGCCAGCCCTACTGCGCTCAAGCGCACGCCGCTTCACGATATCCACGTTGCTCTCGGCGCCAAGATCGTGCCCTTCGCCGGCTACGAAATGCCGGTGCAGTATCCCGCCGGCATTACGGCCGAGCACAAGGCGGTGCGCGAAGCCTGTGGCATGTTCGACGTCTCGCACATGGGCGAGGTGATCGTGCGTGGGCCTGATGCCATCCGCTTCGTTTCGTCGGTCACCAGCAATGACGTGTCCGCGCTGGCCGTGGGCCAGGTGCAGTACAGCACGCTGCTGCGCGCCGACGGCACGATTGTCGACGATCTTCTTGTGTATCGCTTTCCCGATCACCTCATGCTGGTCATCAACGCCAGCAACCGCGACAAGGACATCGCGCATCTCGAGGCGCATCGCAGCGGCTTCGACTGCAGCATGACTGACGTCTCCGATGCCACGGCGCTCCTCGCGGTGCAGGGGCCTGAGGCGCCCGGCATTGTGGCGGCCCTGGCTTCGGTGCCCCTCGACGGCATCAAGTACTACTGGTTCGTTGAGGGCCAGGTGGCTGGCGTGCCCTGCATCATCTCGCGCACGGGCTACACGGGCGAGCTGGGCTTCGAGCTCTACTTCGACGCGAGCCAGGCCAGCACCGTGTGGAACGCCATCATGGCGGGCGGCCGCGTCACGCCGTGTGGACTCGGTTGCCGCGACACGCTGCGCCTCGAGGCCGGCATGAGCCTCTACGGCAACGAACTCGACGATCGCACGACGCCACTCGAGGCCGGGCTCAACTGGCTCGTCAAGCTGGGAAAGGCCGAACCCTTCCTGGGCAAGGACGTGCTGCTGCGTCAGCACAGCGAAGGCACCGACCGCAAGCTGGTGGGATTCACCTTCGAGGAGCGCGCCATTCCGCGGCACGGCTATCCGGTCGTGTATGGCGACGTCGTGGTTGGTGAGGTCTGCAGCGGCACCATGAGCCCCACGCTCGGCATTCCCATCGGCACCTGCTATCTGCCCACGGCCGCGGCCGTCGAGGGCACCACTTTCGAGGTGGACATCCGCGGCAAGCGGGTGCCGGCGCGCGTGGTCAAGCTTCCCTTCTACAAGCGACCGGGCAAGGCGTGACGCAACCCGTGCGGGCCACCACGCAGAGGCGCACCGGCGACGGTGACGACAGCGGCGTGGTGGCCATCCTGCTCACCGATGTCGAGCCGGCGGTGCGCATCAACGCCGCGCTCGAGGCGCTCGGGCATCGCACCGTGGCCATCTCGCCCATGGACGACGTCCGCGGCGAACTGCGTCGCGCGAAGCCCATGGTGGTGGTGTTCACCGGCGCGCTGCTCGATGCCGCGCACGTGGCGCTGGTGCGTCAGCTGCTCTGGGACAACGTCTCGGTGATCGGTCTCGTGGACGTGGCCGACCCGGCACTCATGGACCGCCTGCGCGACATCGGCTATGCCGAGGTGTGGGAGAAGCCTGTCGTCATTGACGATGTGGTCGACAGCATCCGGCGTCGCATTGAACGTCGGCAGCTCGCCGAGTTGACGGGGCTTGTTGGTGAATCGGCGGCCATTCGCGAAGTGCTGGTCAAGGTGGAGCAGATTGCGCCGGTCACCAGCACCGTGCTCATCGAAGGCGAGAGCGGCACCGGCAAGGAACTGGTGGCGCGTGCGGTGCATCGTCTCAGCCCGCGGCGCGGCAAGCCGTTCATTGCAGTGAACGTGGGCGCGCTGCCCGAGACCCTGCTCGAGAGCGAGTTGTTCGGTCATGAGAAGGGCGCCTTCACGGGGGCCGCCGAGCGACGGCTTGGCCGCTTTGAACTGGCGGACACCGGCACGCTGTTCCTCGATGAGATCGGCGAGATCCCGTCCAGCACGCAGGTCAAGTTGCTGCGTGTGCTCGAGGAGCGGGAAGTCACGCGGGTGGGTGGTGGCCAATCCATCCCGGTGGACGTGCGCGTGGTGGCGGCTACCAATCGCCCGTTGCGTGAGCATGTGGAAGAGGGGCACTTCCGCGCCGATCTCTTCTATCGGCTCAACGTGTTGAGTGTGTACCTGCCGCCGCTGCGTGAGCGGCGCGAGGACATCCCGCTGCTGGTGCGGCGCTTCGTGAGTGAGTTCTCCGCGCTGCACGATCGGGCCTTCAACGGCATCTCGGCCGATGCGCTCGCGCTGCTGGTGGAGTACCCCTGGCCTGGCAACGTGCGCGAGCTGCGCAATCTGGTGGAAAGCATGGTGGTGCTGGCCCACGGGCGCGAAATCGTGGCCGATGATATTCCGCGCGCCATTCGGGAGGGCGGTGGGCGTCGCCTGCTGCCCGTGCCCGTCGGGCCCATGGTGCAGGGCGCCGAGCGGGCGCAGGGGCGCGAACTCGAGTTCATCGTGCGCTCGCTCGTGGAGCTCAAGTTGCAGGTGGAGGAACTGCGTCGCCGCATGGACGTGGAGCAGCGTCCGCCGCTGGGCTGGGTGGGTGAGGTGCATCCGCTGGGCATGCCGCCGGTTGGCGTACCGCCCGGTGGTCTGCATCCGGTGGGGAACGGTCACGTTGCGGCCCCGTTGGGTGGGGATGCGACGCTCGGCTCCGTGGTTTCGGCGGGCGGGCTGCGTGGCGTCGATTTCCGCGGCGGGGAGTTCCGTGGGGGCGAACCGTACGGCATCGAGCCGCGCGATCAGGCCCCGCCAGCCACCGTCATCACCTTGGGACCGGGCATGACGATGGCGGAAATCGAGCGGGTGGCCATCCAGGCGGCGTTGCGGGACACCGGCGGAAACCGTCGAAAAGCGGCGGAATTGCTGGGGATTGGGGAACGGACCTTGTACCGGAAACTGCGGGAGTACGAGGGGGAGACAGGGCCCGACGAGGGGTCTGATGGAGAGGAAACTTGAGGTCTGGGGCGTTACATGGTTGTCATACAACATCTTGCCGAAAAGATGAGTCTTGCCAAAAGGCGTTCTCATCCACAGATTGGCGCCGTTGATGGTCGGATGCAGTTCTCCGGATCCCACCCCTCACGGAGTCCAGTCTGTCCAATCCAGTCCTGCTCGGCATGACGTCCCCCTCCCAGCCATCCGGCATCGTTGCGGGGAGCGTCCTGCCCATCCGTCGGGCCGAGGAGCTGATCGCCACGCTCCCCGGGGTGTTGTCCGTGCGGATCGTGCCCAGCGAGACGGGGGCGGTGGATGAAATCCACGTCCTGACGACCGACCTCGTACCCCCCAAGAACACGGTCCGCAACATCGAGAGCGCGCTCATGGCGCAGCTCGGTTTGCGGGTGAACCACCGCAAGATTTCCATCGCCACGACGCTGGACGCGCCGCGGGCCACGGATGGCCCGGCGGCTCCGGCACCCGGTGCTCCGGCATCGGCGTCTGCTCCTGTTGCATCGGCGCCCGCGGCGTCCGCGCCACAGGCTGTCGGGACCGCATCCCCCCTGTCGGCGACCGGCGGCCATGTGACCTCGGCCGTGGCTTCGCCGTCTGTCCCACTTCGTGCCGTTGGCACGAACCAGTCGTCCTTGTCCGCGGGCCTGCCCGATACCACGGGCAGCCGGCGGCTTTTGGTGTTTGAGGATGTCGAGGTGCGGCGGTCGCGATCGCGGGGCGTGCTGGTGCGCGTCACGCTGACGCGCGATGGCCAGGAGTACTTCGGTGAGGCGGAAGGGCAGGAGACGGAGCGTTCGCGCATCGAGCTGGCCGCGCGGGCGACCTTGCAGGCGATCATTGCGGCGATGAAGGCCACACCGGGCGGCGAGCGCAGTCTCGCGCTGGAGGGGTCGAAGCTCATCGAGGCGTTTGATCGCGAGTTCATCTTCGTCAGTGTGGCGGCGCGTGTAAGTCGCGAGCCGGTGGCACTGACGGGCAGCTGTGAAGTGCGGGAGAGCGCGGAAACGAGTGCCGTTCTGGCGGTGCTCGACGCGACGAACCGCTGGGTGCATCTGGACCGCTAGGGCGCGACGACGCGTCCCCGGGTCGGAACCACATACCTCGTCGACCAGACGACCAACCCCAACGTCCCCGTCAACCGAAAAGAGCGGAGCTGAGCGGGCAGGCCAAGTAACAGGAGCGGAGCCAACCTCGAATAGCACGGTCATTCCGAGCGGAATGTCGTGACTGACCCGATGGGAGGTGACGCAAGATGGAATTCATGGCCCAGCTCGTGAACGCGATGA
>ERZ1066122.507-NODE-507-length-40902-cov-9.539305_pt1 | contig 40902 bp, 32 predicted proteins | sample MGYA00382769_ERZ1066122 | MGnify/ENA primary metagenome ERZ1066122 (study PRJEB33369, sample SAMEA5778352) | biofilm metagenome | biome: Industrial cooling water; feature: Water cooling tower basin; material: Biofilm | place: United Arab Emirates | collected... | reverse complement strand
TTTCCGAAGCTGCCAGGGCCTTCAGCGAATATGAAGCCGCTGCGCCGGACCGGATCAAGCGACTTGCCGACATCGTCACGATGTTCAAGAACGCCAAGGGCAAGCGAGATGACAGGGTCAGCTTCAGTGTGATCGGCGAGACGGTCGATCTGGCCGCAAGCTACGCATCCAGTGGCGCGTATATCAATCCCAACGAAGCCATCGCCAAAGAGCTTTTCCTGAACCGGCACAAGAACTGGGCGCCACCAGGCCGAACGATTCTCGAAATGCTGCTGCACGATCTCAACATCGATCGAACCATCACGCTCAACTATGATCTGGAAGCGGAACTCGAATACTGTCATCGCGATGAGCTGTCTGAGAGAAATGATGAGCCGGCGGACGCCCTGACGGCCCTGGGCGATTGTCACCGCGACGATTCCACCGACATGATCGTCAAGCGTCTGCCGGGCGCGCGCAGCATGGTCAGCGACGTGTTCAATCGTGAGCGCACTGACCGTCTGTTCGAGTTCGCGATCGGTTCGGCAGACCATGAATATCATGTCCTGCATCTGCATGGCCGCGCGGATGCCTTTGATTCCATGGTGGTCAGCTACCGCGATTATGATCGCCTCTATCGTCGCAGCGGCCTGTCCAAGGCGCCCTTTGAACATGCGCTGAAGCTGGTGTTTGCTGGCAACCCCATCCTGTTCGTTGGTGTCGGGATGAAGGAGGAGGAGGTCAACAAGGCACTGCAGGAGTTTGTCGGGAACCACCCTTACAGGCGCATCACGCCGACCTTCCTGTTGTGGAACAGCTTTGAAAGGGAGGAACGGAAAGGCGATGGTCAGCCCGTGATCGATGTCGATGCATGCAATGTCTTCCGGATCGACATGCTGCATCGGCTGGGTGTGCTCACCCTCTTCTCCCATGAGTTGACCAGTTCTTTGGAACCCGGGGGTACAGCTGAACTGGCGGAGCGCAGCAACGGAGAAAACAAGGACACGGTCCAGATCCTGCGGCTGCGCCAGTCGATTGCCAACCTTGCGACGCGGATCGCGGGGTCAAAGCAGCTGCGCGAGCGCAAGATCACGGCCTGGCGTTCCATGCAAGGCCGCGTCAGCACCTCTGATAGCGGCGGCTTGATCGGCACATGGCAGCTTGACGATCCAGTGCTGGAGAGTGTGTCGCCGTTGCTGGCAGGGCGGACGCTGCTGAACCGGCTCACTCTGGTGACCGCGCGAGCCGGTTCCGGGAAAGGCGATCAGGTCCAGTCGCTGGCGCAGGCGTGGATGAAGGATCATCCTGGCGGCACCGTCTTGATCCTCAACGCCGATTTTTGCTTCGACACCGATTCGCTGCTCAATCTTGTGGCTGAGCTGCTCAAGCGACGGCAAACCAACCCGGAGCTGCCCAAGCGATTGAGCCGCAGGCAGATCTTTCGCAAGGACGACATCTTCGTGCATGGCGATGACCGGCCTGTGCTGATCATCACCAATGGTGTCGAGCGCCTGTTCAACAATGACGGCAAGCCGCTGAGCGCGGAATTTGACGAGATGATCCGCGATTTCGTGTTGGCCCTCAAGCGTGGCAAAGTGCGCAATGTCGGCATGGTGGCCTTCTCGACACCGCGGACCAGGGCCTATTTCGACCATCTGTTCCAGCCGGCGGAGCCTGTTGTCCATCCCGATGAGCAGACGCTCCTGTCCAGTGTCGACCTCGCCCCTGCGACGGCGCATTCCCGTTACCTGGACCATCTCCAAAACCGGCTGGAGCTTTACAATCTGAATGGCGTTTCCCCACTTCTGGTCAACGAGAAATCCCAGAAGCTCAAGGAACTGTCGGACTACCGGCGGGCCTTCTACGCCGCTGCGCTTGAGCCCAGGCATCTGGAGTCGATCGAAGGCGGGAAGCGTAACAGCAGGCTGATGCTCGATATCCTGACCGTGATGGCACACATCGGCCAGCCGGTGGAAGCCGAAGTCCTGTTCCTGGCCCCACGGATCCAGCGCCGGCTGCGGCAGCTTATCGTTGGCAGTCTTTTTGATGTACGCGATCAGTTTCGCAAGACTCTGAACTGGCTCGAAGCGCACGGACTGATCCTGAAGCTCAAGCCATACTACGCGCAACTGGGAGACTCGCGGCCGATGCCGCGCTTTGGCCTGCACGCGACTTTGCTTACGGAATTGCGCGAACGATCCGGCGTCCCGCTTTCTGAAGCGGTCCTCTCAACCGCCTTCAACATGTCGCTCTACACGGCGCAGCCTGCGGACGGTCCGCTGCCAGAACCGGCGCTGCACGATGAACTCGGCCGCCTGATCGACTGGATGATCGGCGCCCATAAGGACGATCCGCTCGACCTCAAGATGAAGTCGGCTGATGGCAACGGGGCTCGCGTGCGTCCCGATGCCGTCGCGGCCCTGCGCGCAGCGCTTGCCATCGTGCGCGGCTTCTACTCGACGACGACCCTTCTCTCGCTCGACGGCAGGAGCCGACAGTCCGATCCGGAGCGCGACGGCGCCCTCACCGAACATGCCGAGCGCCTGGAGCGGTTGCTTGCCGCGTTCCGGCACTGTGTCGACGCGTTGGAGCGCGCGAAGTTGAAGAACTACACGACCTGCGGCCCCTTCTATGCCGACGAGATCGTCTGGCTGTACAATGAGATCGGGGTTGTGAAGCTGGCGCAGGGCAGCCTTTACGATGCACGCTTCGCATTCGACGAGGCCGAGCGCTTCAACCGCGAGTATGTCGAGTTCGATGATCGCTCTCACAACTGGCGCCGGATCACCCTCAATCAGATCATTGTCGATATCGAACGGGCCCGCCTTGATTCCGCTGAACGGCTGATGAAGCAGATCGAGGAGGGATTTGACGGGAACCAGTTGAAAGAACTCAAGCGACTGGCGCTGCCTGAAGCATCGCTTTCGCCGGAACCGAATGCTGTCGTATCCAATGAAGACATACTGGCGGCGGGGTTGATCTACGGCTATCGCGGGATCAGCGCACACATCTCGGGCCGGTTGCTCGAGGCCAGGGAGAAACTGGAAACCGCCATCAGGATGCTACGGCCGCTCGACGAGCGCCGGGCGCTGGCTACGTTCCACAGGCATTTGGCCGCCTTGTTCAGGGATCTTGGCGATGATCATCTGGTCGACAAGGAGTTGGGGCGGTCGATCGCCATGGCGGAATCGGTCCGGCAAATGGATCTCGTCCATCATGGACGCATTCATCGCGCCAGCAAGGCATTCGCGACGCGCGACATCGATGCGTGGACCCGCACCAGCCGGCAATTGCATGAGGCCCTCGTCTATTCCGATCCGACCGACATGTACCGGGTGCGCATTGAAGCCCGCGCGAATCTGGCAGTGGCGAGCATGCTGAGCGGAGACTTCGAAGTTGCGCTGGAACATGTAAGTGATGCCATCACGGTTGCCACGAGGCATGGCTTGAGCCTTCGGAAGGTTTCGTTGCGCGTGCTCCTGGGGCGGATCCTGATGAAGCGCGGGGATATGCAGTCGGGCGAGGCACTGATCGAATCCGCGATGGAGGCGGCAAGCCGGATCGGATACCAGGGCGTGGTGTCCCGCGCCCAGGCCGCGAAGCTTGCAAGCAACAGGCTTTAGGTCACCCGTCGCCGACTTCTTAGATGCGAAAGTCGTGTCGATTGCGATGACCTGTCTGCAGTCGTTCTGCGGGCCGCCCCTCACGCAATGACGGGGCATCGGACCTATCAGTTCAAGGGATGGCCTTCGCTAGCCCGGACAGGCGGGCCCGGCGCAGCATATGCCTGCTCGAGAAACGTCACCAGATCATCGATCAGCTCGGTCGCCACACGGCCGGTGTCGGACTGGTATTGGTCCAGGCCTTCGTCCGCCGTGGCGGCACGAAACAGGTGGTTGAGCTTCGCATAGCAGCGCGTCCTCAGGCCGGGCCGCGCCTGCGCCAATCGGCCGAGATCGGCCTGTGCATCAACCTGCACGTCCAGCGCGCCTTGCGCCAGGAAGACCGGGCCGCGTGTCGCTGCAAGCATGGCGGCCGGATCAAGATCGACATAGCCAATCAGCCAGTCCCGCAGGCGGCGCTGCGCCAGGAAACGCTCCGGGACGCTCGCTGGCGTCCAGTCCGTCACGCTGCGGATGGCCGTCATCAGCTGGCGATGCTCGGCGACCTGTTCGGATATGGTTGCGGGGTCGAGGCCGCGCCGCGCGCCGATCCAGCGCAACTGGTCCTCCATCAGCTCGGGCAGCGGTCGCCCTGGCACGCCCAGCAGCACCAGGGCGGCTATGTCGTCAGGCCGCGCTGCCGCCAGGGCCAGGGCAACAAGGCCGCCAAGGCTGTGCGCAACAATGGCGATCGGGCCCGGCGCCTCCTTGAGCGCCAGCGCGGCATCGAGCAGCGCCGCGCTGTCCGCAACCTCTTCGGCGAAGCTGCGTGTCAGGGCGGTGTGGCCGAGCGGACTGTCGCCCGCGCCGGGCTGATCTGCGCTCATCGCCAGGAATCCGGACGCGGCCAGGCCGTCGGCAATCTGGCCCAGGCCGGTATCGACGCCGCCGGCACGGCCAAAGCGGTCGACACGGCCCGATCCGGCCAGCAGCAGCACCCGGCCGCGCACAGCGCCGGCGGGCACGCGGGCAAGGGCGGTGACAGTGCCGCTTGGCGATGCCACCGCAAACTCCCTGACGCCTGTCGCCGGCGAAGCGGAGGCGGGGCGGGCCACCCCGGGACGGGCCAACCTGGTGCGGCGCCGCGCACGCTGCAGCAGCGGCAGATCCGTGGCGCTTGCCGGCCACACGGTCAGGCCCTGCCGGGGCATCGACAGGGCGCACAGGCGCCCATGGCCATCAAGCGCGATCTCCTCCTCCAGGCTGGAACACCAGCCTTGCGCAGTGGCGGTGAGGCGATAGTCGATGGGCAACAGCTGGCCGGCAATGAACGCCGGTGCCACCGTGAGCGACTGGGCCCGCATGAAGCGCAGCGCAAGGGCGGTGAGCAGCGGCGCATTGCTGTCCAGCACCACGGCCGGCGCAGCGGCGATCTGGAAGCTGCTGCCGTCTGCCAGCCGCGCCTCTGCCATGGTCTCGCCAAACCTGATCTCGAGGCGCTGGCGCCCGCTGCTGCGGACATAGCGGCGCGGTCGGCACGTGCTGTTCAGCGTCAGGTCGATACGGTCGAACACCAGCCCGCTGCCCATCTGGAGCGCGGCCTGATCGATCACACCATCGATGCGCAGCCGGGCGCCTTTCCCGGCCGGCCGCCAGGTCAGGCGCGAGACATGATAGCGGCGATTGCCGATCCCCGCGGCAAACGCCAGCGCTTCGCCGGGCGGGCACAGGCCGCTCAGCAGGTCGTGGGCGTTCATGCCGCCAGCTCGATCAGAAACTCGATGACGTGCCGCGTGCCGGGCGCCGGCCGCAGCGGGGTCAGGTGACTGAAAGATCGAGCGTCGGCGATTGCGAGTGCCATACCGTCGGGCGTTCCCAGATCCACGATGCGCGGCTCTGCCAATAGTCCGGGCCGCCGCACTTCAGCAAGGCCGAGGCGGCAACCCGCTGCGCCCAACGCTGCCCAGGCGGCGTCCACCGCGGTGCCAGCACGCACGGCAAAGGCCGGCGGCGCGAGCACCAGCAGCCCGTCGATGGTTTCAGCCGGCAGGGCCAGCACCGGCGCATCGCCGGCAAGCCAGTCTGCAATCCGGCGCGCCAGACGGGCATTGGCGGCAGCGATGGCCGCCTCAAGGAGGGTCGGTGGCCCGCGCGTGATGGCCAGCAGCAGCCGCTGCGGGAAGCGGAGTTCCTGCTCCGCAATCACGCCGGGATGATGAACGCGCGCTATCGCCGTGCCGTTGTCGTCCAGCCATACATCGCTGTCCTGCCAGCCGAGCCATGGGCCCTCCGGAACGGGGCGGCCGGATTGCGCAGCTGCGCGGGCTGCCGGTATCGGGCACGGCAGATCGGCACCGCCGAAGCCTGCCAGCCATTGTGACCAGGCCGCCCGCCGTTCCGCGCAGCCGGCAAGATGGGCATAAGGCGCGATGACCGACATCGTGTCGCCGCCCCAGTGGGTGATCACCAGCGCCCCGCCCTCTGCCGGACGCGCCCGCAGCGCGGCCCGCACGGGCTGCCGGGCGGCAATGCCCGCCTGCAGCAGTGACCTGCTGTCCAGGCAGTCAGGCAGGTTCATGAGCGGGGCCAGCAGGGCGGCCAGTGGCGCGCTGTCCAGCAGCGCACCGAAGCGCTGGCGCAGGCAGGGTTCTGCCAATGTCGCGAGGGTCGAAAGGCGCATGCGCCCTGTCCGCGGCAGCGCGCAGGCATCGGCGACAGTTGACCAGGGCCGCGCTGCCCCGGCTAGGCAGAAGCGCGACCCGAGCTCTGCGACCAGCCCGAGCGCTGCCTGTGGCAGCGGCCAGCGAAACGGCGCTGACAGCTGGCTTTCGATCCACAGCGCCCGCGCATCGGCTGGCGACAGCGCAACGGGCTTATCGGCGCCGAGCTTCTGGCCGATTTCCCGCAAATGGCTGGCGGCCATGGCCGCTGGAAGGGCCGCGAGATCGGCGATCGCGGCCTGCCATGCCTGCGCTTCCGCGTCGCCAAGCGGCACCACCCCGGCGCGGGTGCGGCGTTGCACGGTCGCGCGCCGCGAGACGGCATCGGGGTCGTCGGCAGGGCCGTCGACCAGCATGCCAGTGGCGGCAAACAGGGCCATTGGCGCGGGCCGGCCGGCAGCCCGCCAGGCCAGGCGGGCAACGGTGCGGCGGGTCATGCGGGCGCGGTGATCGGAACGGTTGCCCAGTCGGCTGGCCTGGGCCGCAACGTCTGGCGCGGCGACGGCGAGGGCAGTGGCCCAGTCTGGCCGGCGGCACAATGCTGCAAGTCGGCCAGCCTCGGCCTGGGCGGCAGCGTCCGGATCGACGGCGGCGGCCAGCCGGGCGCGCCGTGCGGCAGTGGCCCGCGCCAGTCGCAGCAAGGGATGATCGCCGGTGAGCAACCGTTGTGGCGGCAAGGCGCCGCGGCGCAAGGCGCGCCGCAGCGCCAGCAGTGACGGCCACTGTGCAGGCCGCGCTGCCAGGGCGACATCGAGCCGCGCGACCAGTCGGGACGCCGTTGCGGCCAGCAGCCTGTCACAGCGCGCCCGTGCGGCCTGGGCGGTGCGCGCCCTGTCCCACGTGCGCGATTCCGCCTCCTCAAGCGCCAGCAGCGGAATGCGGACCAGGAGCAGCGGCGCCAGCACCTGTTAGTCGGCCCAGGCCAGCGCCTCGGCTTCGACCGCAACGCGCGGGTGGCAGCGGGACGCCATTTCGGCCGCGAGGGCGCGCTGCGTGGCGGCATCGAACCCCATGCGGTTGAAATGGAACAGCAACAGGAACGGCAGGATGCGCCGCGGGCCGGAGGGAAATGCCAGCTGTGCCCGCTCGGGCGAACAGGCGGACAGGCGTGCCAGATAGGCGGCCGGCACGGCGGGCAGCCGCTCCGGGTGGGGCGGTCCCGGGGTGATGGCCCGCCAATTGCCGTCGCGCAGTACCAGCGTGCGCATCCAGACATCCCAGCATTCAAAGGCGTCAAGGCCCACGCCCTCCAGCAGCGCCTGCATCAGCGCCTGCGACAGGCGGTGGGCATTCCCCGGCGCCCCGGCGGCAACATGATCGCAGATCGCCAGCGTATCGGCCGTGAAGACATCATGGGCGAGGCGCATGCCGGCCGGCCCGTCGAACAGAAAGGTCTCCGCAACATATCGGGCGGGCGTCACGCTGATGCCCGGGCCCTCCAGCAGCAGGGCGAGGCCGGGCGCGGCATCGGCCAGCCGGATGCGCAGGCCCGGGGGCTTCTGCATGAAGAAGCACGCGGAAAGCTGCCCGGCGGCGAGGGCGGCGGGCGCCCAGTCTGCCATGCGTGCCAGCAGGTCGGCGGCCTGCTGCGGGCGCTCGCTGGCGATGTTGAACTGCTGCCAGCGGCGCCCGTCAGACATGGGAATCCGCCCAGTCGACATGCATGGGGGGCGTGTCGTGCGGCAGTGGCAGGGCGACATACAAGGTTTCACCGCCGGCATTGTCATCGACGAACACCAGCCCGGCGTCCGCGAACAGCGCCAGACAAGCCTCGGGATCGGCACGGAAATCGGCGGCCGAGAAGGCAATTGGCAGGATGCCTTCGCCAAGCGCTGTCATCCAGTCGCCGGGCTCGTCGCCGTCGATCAGGCTTTCGCGCAGCAGCGCCGGTATGCTGCGCGGCTTGTCAAGCAGCGGGAGCAAGGTCGCCGCAAAGCCGAAGAGGCCGATGCGAAGCCCCGGCTGGCGACGCTCATCGGTGATCAGCACATGCCCGTCCCGCTGTTCCCAGGCCAGCATCGGCCGCGTCCAGTCGAACGCCAGGATCCATTGCTTCAGCGCCGTTGCCAGCGCGGGCAGATAGGGCGCATCGGGAATGCCATGCGGCCGGTCCGTCCGCACGAAGCTGTAGGCGATATCCTTCAGCAGCGGGCCGGCATCGGGATACAGCAGCCGGTAATTCGGGTGCGGTTCCAGGGTGATGCCGAACGCATCGGGATTGTCGTGGTAGGGGCTGAAGCGATGGAATTCGATGAACGGTGCCGAACTTGGCGGCATCAGGTGCCAAAGCCGCGGCAACTGCGCCAGCACCGGATCGTAATCGGCAGCATTCTCGCCAGGAAAGCCGATGATGATGTTGTAGGCCGGCCGAATGCCATATTCGCGGCACCAGCGCAGCATCGCGACATTCTGGGCGGCGGTCACGCCCTTGCGCATCAGCTTCAGCACTGATGTCGAGAAGCTCTCGATCCCCGGCTGTACGGCGGTGACGCGCGCAGCCGCCAGCCGGCGGACCTTTTCGCGGTCGATGTTGGATTTCACCTCATAGAAAAGCTGCGGTCCATCCTCGCGTGCGGCCAATGCCGGCAGCAGGCTGTCGAAATGCGGCAGCGCCACGATATTGTCGGTCATGAACAGGAAGCGAGGCCGGTGCGCGCCAACGATCTCGTCCATCTCGGCCAGCGCGCGGTCGGCGTCCTTGATGCGGTAACCGATGCCGTTGGCGTTGAGCCCGCAGAAGGTGCAGTGGCTGTGCGCTCCCCACCAGCAGCCGCGCGACGTTTCCATCGCCAGCGTCAGGGCGCGCAGATCACGGATGCCCAACCGCTCGGTGGTGGCAAGAAAGTCGGCATAGTCAGGTGTCGGCAGTCCGGCGAGCCGGCTCTCCGGCACGACGGCCGGGCCGCGCCCAATGGTGCCTTCCGGGGTGCGATAGAGCAGCCCGGGGATGCTGGCCAGCACCGCGCTGTCGCCATCACTGTCCAGCAGCGCCACCAGTCCCTGATCCACCTCGCCCTGCATGATGTGATCGATGAACGGAAACAGGGCGAACAGCGCTGGCCCCATGTCGCCATCGACATTGGCACCCCCCAGTACGACGCGCTTGCCCGGCCAGCGATGCTTGATGTGACGGCACAGCGCCAGCGCGGCAACATTCTGGTAGAAGGTGGAGGAGATGCCGATGACATCAAAATCGGCCAACCTGTCGGCAAAGCGTTCCACCAGCGCCGGACCGCGTGCATGCAGTTCAGTGAGCAGAGCGGCGTCCAGCAAGCCCGAGGCGCCATGGCTTTCAAGGGCGGCAAGGGCATTGCGGCCAGCCGCCGCGATGTCAGGCCGGTCGCCATACAGCGCCCGGGCGAACAGCCACTCGTTGACCGGATAGAGGCAGCGCTGGGTCAGATCATCATAAACCACCAGCTGCTGTTTCAGCGACCAGGCACCGGGTGCCGGCGCCAGCTGGTCGAGCATCTCGAAGTTCCAGTAAAAGGTCTGGCACGAGAAGCCCGCGGCCTTGACCCGCGCCGACAGCAGACCGAGCCCAAGGCTGGGCATGCCCGAAGGCCCGAATGGCGGAAACACCAGGGCCAGTCGCGGTCGCCGCTGCGACGCCCGGGGACCAGGGGCGGTGAGACCTGAGGCAGGGTCTGCGACATCGAACATCACGGATCCACCGGCATGGCTTCAAGGGTCTGGGCTTCAAGGCCGAGTTGCAGCGCGACCAGCATCGACAGGCGGGGCAGCGCCAGCGCCTGGCAAACCGTGCCATCGCGGGCGACAAGTCCGGCGGCCTCCAGCCAGTCAAGCGCTTCATCGATGGTGCGGACTTCGGGGGCGAAACTGGCGCCGTGGCTTGCGGCGGCGATCACGATCGGCAGGTCTTCGGGATCGGGATCAGCAGCATTGCCGCGGCAGCGTTCGGCGATCAGCGCCGGGGACGCCCCGTCCTGCACCGAGCGATGAACCTCGTGCATCAGGCCGGACAGCATCCGAAGCTGCACGCCGTCAGCATCGCGGGTGTCGAACAGCAGCGTGACGGTGCACCCTATGTGCGCCTCCAGCTGGGCGCCGGCACGGTAGCGTGCCTGCCAGTGCGCCAGCGCCGCCGCCAGGCAAGGCTGGTAGCGATCCGGATCGGCCGGCCCGACCTGTGCGTCGAAATGGTAACACAGGTCTGCCGCTGCCGTGTCGGACAGGCCGGCAAACGCCAGCCGATGCTCCTGCTGCGGGTGCAGTGTCATGCCGGTGGCGCGAAACAGTGGACTGAAGCGATCGACCGTCACCGGGTTGATGGCGCGCGGCGGCGGCAGGTGCACCAGCAGCGGCATCAGTGCGGCATCGTCGAGATAATCTTCCTCTGTGTCGCCCGGAAAGCCGTAGAGATAGAACCACAGAGGATCGACGCCATGCATCTGGCAGGATCGCAGCAGCTGCAGGTTGCGCGTCCGCGAAACCCCCTTCTTCATGATGCGCAGCAGCCGGGTGCTCAGACTTTCGACGCCCGGCTGAATGCGGGTGACTCCGGCCCGCGCCAGCGCCGCCACTTGCCCATCGGCGAGATTGGCCTTGGTTTCGTAGAACAGCTCAAGATCGCGCTGGCCCAGCGCCGGCAGCACGGTATCGAAATAGGGACGCGGCAGGATATTGTCGACCGCCCAGAACCGGCGCACCTGCCAGTCGGACTGCAACCTGTCGACTTCGGCGATCGCGCGCTCGGGGCTCTTGGCGCGATACGCCATCCCGTCACCGTTCAGGCCGCAGAAGATGCAGTGGCTGCGTTCGCCCCACCAGCAGCCACGCGACGTTTCGAAGGGCAGCATGAACTGGTCTTGTCGCCAGCCGGGCGGCAGCTGGGCGAAGAAATCCGAAAAGTCGGGCACGGCCAGGCCATCCAGATCGGTGACCGGGACAGACGGCGAGTTGGCCATGCCGCGCATCACCAGGCCGGGCGTGCCGGCCAGCGGCTGGCCTGTCAGGACGGCGTCGACCAGCCGGGGCAGGCTGTGGTCGCATTCGCCCTGCAGCACCGCATCGACGAAGGGGAAGCTGGCCAGCAGCGCTGCACCCATGGTCCCGTCGACATTGGCGCCGCCGAACAGGATCATCGTATCAGGCGCAGCCAACTTGATGCGGCGTGCCAGCGCCAATGACGCCAGCGACTGGGCGAACGTGGAGGAAAAGCCGACGATGCGGAACTGCCGCCAGTCGCGTGCCGCAAAGGCGCGGTCCAGCGTCTGTTCCATCCGCTGCCGCTCGGGATCGAGCCGCTCCAGGAACGGGTCACGCTCGGCGGCGGGAAGGCAGAAGGCGGCAGCCTGCAACCGCCCGCGCACGGCATCGATCAGGTCCGGCTTGCCCCAGAAGGCCGGTGCAAAGAGCAGGTCACCCAGGTGGCCGCTGGTGCCCACAAGCTGATAATCGCGCAGCGCCTGATCAAAGCTGCTGCCCTCTGCCAGTGCCTCGATCAGCAGCGTGGAGCCATAGAGCAGGTCGCAGTCGTGCCCGGCACGCGCCAGGCCGGCCTTGAGCAGGCTGATGCCCAGCGCCGGCATGGTGCCGGGCATGAACGGCATCGAGACAAGACAGATCGGCGCTGTCATCGCGCGTCAGCGCGCCGTCGTGTAGGCCGGGACCTGCACCGGTTCGCCGCCGTCCAGTTCGCGCAGCATTTCCGCCAGCAGGAAGCGATCGGAGATGGTTTCGACCGTCTCGACGTCCAGCCCGTCGGTGGCGCGCACGCACAGTTCGCAGATCGAGGTGAAGCCGCGCTGGTCGAACCGGTCGGGAAGGGCAGCGGCAATCTCGTCGAACAGCACCCGCGGGCCATGCGTGTTGATCACCCGAAAATGGGCGCGCGCCTGCATTCGCGTGTAAAGGTCCACAAGGCTGGCCTCGTGGATGTTGCCAACGGTGAAGGCAGAGATCTTGCCGCCAGCGCAGCAGCAGGCCTGGAAGGCGCCATCGGGATAGATCACCGGCTTGTTGACGACTTCGCCGCAGGGCCGGTTGCGTCCAAAGGTTTCGAGCGGATGGTAGCGACGCTCGTGGGCGCTGCGCTCGGCGCGGCCCAGCCCGATCAGGCCGCCATAATAGACGAGGATGTGCGACTTTCCGAACACCTGGATCAGTTCTTCGTCATCAAGAATGTTCCGCAGATCGAACAGCTCGTCGTGCGGGATCCCATAAAGTCCGGCAAACTCGTCCACTGGATCCTGTTCGCCCGTGCAGACGAAGGAAACGATGCGCAGCAGATCGTGCGCGTGCGCGCACGCCAGCGCATTGCGCAATGTCTCGGCCGCCAGGAACTCCAGGTGAAACCGGTCAGCACTGAAGTTGATCTCGGTCAGCCCGGCACGGCGCATCCGTCCCAGCATCGCCATGCCCTTGTCGAGATGGCGGGCCCAGAAGCCATTGGAGACAACCCGTGTTGCCAGGCCCAGCTCGGTGCACAGGCCGATCAGATGCTCCAGCTCGTCTGGCCGCATGAACGGCTCGCCGCCGGTGAAGGTGACCTTGCCGAAATCCGGAATGGCCGCCGCTTCGCGGATCAGCCGCTCGGCCGTGGCCAGCGGCATATGGTCCGTGATGCGCGGATGGGATTCAATGCCGCAATGACGGCATTCGATATTGCAGCGACGCGACAGCATGAGGGCAAACTCGCGGCTGCGCGGAATGGGACGAAGGCTGGACGCACAGGCGGACATCGGCAGGCTCCCGGTCGATCGAAATGGGCGGGATCGCGTTCGCGGGCAGGTTTTCCCGCCCGCGAACGCGAACAGGCGCAACGCAGCGGGCTGATCAGCGCAGCGAGCGGATCAGCGATGCCGCCTCGTTGACGCTGAGGCCTTCGATGCGCAGGCCATTGGGCCCGTGCACCGTGATGCCCAGCAGGCCGCGCGAGACCCTCTCGATACCCGCCGGATTGACCCGCGACACCCACTCGTCAGACCGGCCAACGGTTGCCACAGGCACTGCCACCACGGCCGCCACCACGGCTGCCACCACGGCCACCGTGGCGGCATCGCCCGGGTTGTTCCCGCTGATGGCCCCGTGCACGGCCCTGGCCGCCACCAGATCCTTGGTGCGCACCGCGACGGCGTCGCCGATCACGTTGGTCACCTGCGAAGCGTCGGTGGTGTCGAGCTTGTTGATGTCGACCTTGTCTTCCGCCATGCCCTTGCCAACGGCGGTGATCTGGCGATCGACCACGTCGAAATCGAGCTTTGCCGGCAACTTGAGATCTGCAGGCAACTGGACCCCATAGTCTTCCAGAAAGGTCTTGGGATCGGCGGCGAACTGCTTGCGTGCGTTGGGATCGCTGAGCAGCAGTTTCTGAAATTCGAGCACTTTTGACATGATGATCTCCATCGTCTGAGGTTTCGGTGGTAATTTGGTGCTATCCGTCGTCAGCGAGCACGGGTTTTGCCAGCACGGGTTCCGGGCGTCGGAATGCCAAGCGACGTGATGCCAAGCGACGTGATGCCAAGCGACCGGCACGCCAGTGCACCAGTAGGCAACCGGCGGTCGTGGCTCGGCGGCAAGCAACGTGGCCGCGTAGTGAAGCATCGCCAAGAATAGGTGATGTAGAAAGACAGAGTCCGAGGGTCATCGCCATCCCCCACAGGATCACGACTGTACAGCGGTTGCATCAATTACCGATGTTCGGGCCGACCCACTCGGACACCAGAGATAGATATACATCAATTCAGCGAAGGTCGCATCATGTGAAGGGAATATTAACGATATGTAATGAAAGATGCTGCTCGCGACTTGGTATCAGATTCACGATGACTGAAAAAAAGTTGTGCTGATTTAAGCTGTTACGATGGCCATCTGCCGCGTCACATGCTTCATCGCACACGTCGCCTGGAGGACAATGATCTGCCAACTTCGGCGCGGCAGCCAAGTGATCCTGAGTGCATGGCGGCGCCCGCGAGACAGCTGGTCACGCCAGGCGTGCCCGACCATGTCTGGCGTGAGTCGGCCACGCAGATCGTTATTGTTCACTGTGCAGCCGCCTTTCAATGGGGCGTTAGATCAGGCCGGGCGATGCTGTGTCCGTGCCGGCGATTCATGCGCGCCCGGGCGCGCCACGATGATCGCGCTGCCGGGCCAGCCACAGGGCCAGCGCGCAGAAGGCCATCACGCCGAAGATGCCCAGGGATGGCGCCGCGTGCGCCAGTTCGGCGGCTTGCGCCGGATCGGGTGCGCCGCGGCGATAGAGGGCGTTGAGCACCAGGCCGCTGCCGCCGGCGATCCACCCAGCCAGCACCAAGAGATGCGCCAGCAGCGGGCGCGCCGCTGCCGCGATGTCGGGCGCCAGCAGGGCCAGCGCGACCGCCAGCAGGGTGAGATCATAATCATAGGCGTAAGGCGACAGCATCGGGCTCGCCATCAGCGCCACGGCCAGCAATTGCCGCTGCGGCAGGCCAGCCCGCCAGGCCAGCGCCACGCCGGCCAGGCAGGCGAGGCCAAAGCCGATCTGGCAGGCGAGCGCGATGGCCGGCGGCGCCCCCAGCCGGAACAATGCGGCATAGAGCGAGACCATGCGATACAGCGGATAGGCGCCGCGCCCCAGGAAATCGCCGGCATCGCCCACGGCGGCCACGAACGCCCCCCAGATGCCAACGCCGAACAGCGCCGTCGCCCCGGCCAGCAGCGCCAGCGTGGCGATGGCCGCCACCGCGATCACCCGCCATTGCCGGGTGAGCAGCAGATAGAGGCCGACCGCCGGCAACAGGTGCGGCTTCACCGTCAGCAGTGCCAGCGGCAAGCCGGCAATGGCGCGGCCCTTCAGCTGCCAATGGCAGAACAGCGCCAGCAGCGCCCCGGTGAACAGGCCATTCTGGCCATTGCGCACGCACACGAAGATGGCCGGGAACAGCGCCAGCAGGCACAGCACCAGATGTGGCCCGGCGAGCCGGCGCAGGGCGAGGACAAAGCCAGCCAGCGTGGCGCCGATCCAGGCCAGATAACCCGTGGCCAGCGGCAGCAGCGCCAGCGGGATCACCACGAGATTGAAATGCGGCGGATAGGTCCAGGGCGTGAACTTCAAGCTGCCGGCCATGCGCTGTTGTGCAGCCATCATGGCTTCGGCATCATAGGCCTGTGCGAGATGTCCTTCCCAGAACAGCCGGCCGGCGATCACGAAGGCATCATAATCGTTGAGCGTTATCACCATGCCGCCGCCGCCCCGGCGGGTGAATTCGATGGCGGTGATCGCCATCATCAACAGGCAGGTGAGGATCAGCGCGCCGCCCAGGAACGGCCGTTCCATCCAGGCGGGCAAGCGGTTGGCAGGCAAGATCGGCTCCCCCGGCGTGGTGACAGGCTGGCGGCCAGTCACCACGTCGGGGGAGACGGCGTCAAGGGTGGGGCAGGGGTGAGACATCAGGGCAGGCTGTGCGGCCATGTTGCGCTTGACCCCGCTTCATGCCACGGCAGCGCCATGCACCTCGCCCGCTTCCCCCGCCGCCGCTACACCCCGGGTTTCACGCCAATGGAGCCGCTGCCGCGGCTTTCGGCGCTGCTTGCCAAAGGTAGTGGTGGCCCGGAGATCTGGATCAAGCGTGATGATCTGCTCGGCCTGGCCGGTGGCGGCAACAAGACGCGCAAGCTGGAATTCCTGGTTGCCGATGCGCTGGCCAGGCAAGCGGACACGCTGATCACGGTGGGCGCGCCGCAGTCCAACCATTGTCGGCTCACGCTGGCGGCGGCCGCGAAGGAGGGCCTTGATTGCCGGCTGGTGATCGAGGAGCGGGTGCCCGGCAGCTACAGCCCGGCGGCGCTCGGCAACAATCTGCTGTTCGATCTGATGGGCGCGGCGTCTGTGCGCATGGTCAAGGCCGGCGCCGATCTGGCCGAGGAAATGGCGGTGGAGGCCGCGGCGGTGAAGGCGGCCGGCGGGCACCCCTATGTGATCGTGGGCGGCGGCTCCTCGCCGCTGGGCGCGCTGGGCTATGCGGCGTGCGCGCAGGAAATCATGGCGCAGGCCTTCGATCAGGGCGTTGCCTTCGATCGCATCGTGGTGGCATCGGGCAGCGCCGGCACGCACGCAGGGCTGGTGGCCGGGCTGGTGGCATTGAATGCGGGTATCCCGGTCACCGGCATCAATGTGCGCCGCCCGCGCGCCGAGCAGGAGGCCAATGTGCTGAGGCTGGCGCAGGCCACTGCCGATCTGCTGGGCACGCCGCAGCCGCTGGCCAGCGATATCGTGGCGCTGGCCGATTGGGTGGGCCCCGGCTATTCGCTGCCCACGGCCGATATGGTGGAGGCGGTGCGGCTGCTGGCGCGCAGCGAGGGCGTGCTGCTTGATCCCGTCTACAGCGGCAAGGCGATGGCCGGGCTGATCGGGCTGGTGCGCGAAGGCGCGCTGAAGAAGGGCGAGCGGGTGTTGTTCCTGCACACGGGTGGTGCCCCATCGCTGTCGGCCTTTGCCGACGTGCTGCGCGATCCGTCCCTGAACTGATGCCGCGCTTGCCGGCCGCCGACGTGATTGTGCCCGGCTGGCGCACCATCGGCGTGATCGGCGGCATGGGGCCGGCGGCCACGGCCGATTTCCTGACGCGGCTGGTGGCCGGGGTGGACGCCGCCAGCGATGTTGATCATCCGCGCGTGCTGGTCGATTCCAATCCGCACGTGCCGGATCGCAACGCGGCGGCGCGTGGGGAAGGGCCATCGCCCGGCCCGGCGCTGGCGGCGATGGCGCAGGCGCTGGTGGTGCAAGGCGCCGAGCTGCTCGCCATGCCCTGCAATGCCGCCCATGGCTGGGCCGATGCGATCACTGCGGCAGCCCCCAATGCTGCTTTCCTCTCGATGATCGATGCCGCCGTGGCCGAGGCGATGGTGCAGGGGCCGCGCCGGATCGGTGTGCTGGCGGTGGGCGCGACGCTGGCGCTGGATCTTTATGGCAAGGCCAGCCCGGTGCCGGTGCTCGCCGGCGATCTTGCCGTGGTGCAGCCGGCGGTCAATGCCATCAAGGCCGGGGCGCGTGATGCCGCCACCCGCGCGGCGCTGGCTGGCGAGGCGGCGCGGCTGGTGGCGGCCGGAGCCGACGTGATCATCGCCGCCTGCACCGAGGTGCCGTTGCTGCTGGGGCAGGCGGACGTGCCGGTGCCGCTGATCGATTCCACCGCCGCCCTGGCCCGCGCCACGTTGGCGGCGGCGCGGCTTTCCGGCTAGGGTGCGGCCATGATCACCACCACTGCCGCGGTGCTGGATGCCATGGGCGCCGCCCGCCCCTATGCCGAGACGAAGCCCCTGCGGCTGGCCCCGCTCGATCTGGCACCACCTGGCCCCGGCGAGCTGCTGGTGCGCATCGAGGCGGCCGGCCTGTGCCATAGCGATCTTTCGGTGGTGAATGCCGATCGCCCGCGCCCGATGCCGATGGCGCTGGGCCATGAAGCGGTGGCCCGGGTGGAAGCAGTGGGGCCGAACACGCGCCTCGCGCCCGGTGCGCGCGTGGTGCTGGCCTTCCTGCCGGCCTGCGGCCACTGCCCGGCCTGCCATGCGGGCGAAAGCTGGCTGTGCGCCAATGGCGCTGCCGCCAACGGCAAGGGCGAATTGCTGGGCGGCGGCGTCCGGCTCGCCGAATGCGGCCATCCGGTCCACCATCACCTGGGCCTGTCGGCCTTTGCCAGCCATGCCGTGATCGACGAGCGCAGCTGCGTGCCGATCCCCGATGACATCCCGGCCGAGATCGCCGCGCTGTTCGGCTGCGCCGTGCTCACCGGGGTGGGCGCGGTGTTCAATTCGGCCGGCGTGCGCCCCGGCGAGAGCGTGGCGGTGTGGGGCCTGGGCGGCGTTGGCCTTGCCGCGCTGATGGGCGCGGTGGCCGCCGGTGCCGAACCGGTGATTGCCATCGATCCGGTTCCCGAAAAGCGCGCGCTGGCGCTGGAATTGGGCGCGCGGGCCGCCGTGGCACCGGAAGCGGCGGCAGCGGCCTTCACGCAGCACGGTGCCCCGCGTGTCGCCATCGAAAGCGTCGGCAAGGGCAGCGTGCTGGTGCAGGCCTGGAACACCGCGGCGCGCGGCGGTCGCATCGTGACCGTGGGCCTGCCCAACCCGGCCGACCCATTCACCATCCCCGCCGTGCAGCCGGTGGCCGAGTCCAAGACGCTGATCGGCAGCTACATGGGCTCATCGGTGCCGGCGCGCGACATCCCGCGCTATATCGCGCTGTGGCGGGCCGGGAGGCTGCCGGTGGAAAAGCTGCTGTCGGGCGTCATGCCGCTGGCCGACATTAACAGCGCACTCGATGCGCTGGCCGATGGCCGGGCGGTGCGCCAGATCCTGATCCCCTGATGATCTGGCCGGCCATTGGCGCCGGACTGGGGCTCGTGATGGGCAGCTTCATCGCGCTGCTCACCTGGCGCTTGCCGCAGGGCCTGCCCATCACCGGCCGCTCGCGCTGCGATGGCTGCGGCGCGCAGCTGGGCGTGGCCGAACTGGTGCCGCTGCTATCCTATCTGGTCCAGCGTGGGCGCTGCCGGCAGTGCGGGATGGCCATCGCGCCGCGCCACCTGGCCATCGAACTGGCCGCCGCCGCCATCGGTGCAGCGCTGCTGTGGCGGCTGCCCGGCCCTGATGGCCTGATCACCACGCTGGCCGGTTGGTGGCTGCTGGCGCTGATCGTGCTCGATGCCGAGCATTTCTGGTTGCCCGATGCGCTGACCCTGCCGCTGCTCCCGCTGGCGCTGCTGATCCCTGGGCCGGCGCTGGCGGAAAAGCTTTGGGGCGCGGCGCTGGGCTTTGGCGCGCTGTGGCTGGTGGGCTGGGCCTATCGGGCGCGCACCGGTCGGGAGGGGCTGGGCGGCGGCGATCCGAAGCTGCTCGCGGGGTTGGGGGCGCTGCTCGGCGGCTGGGCGCTGCCGTTTCTCGTCACCGGGGCGGCGGCGCTGGGGCTGGCGCTGGCCGGGCTTGATCGCTTGCGCGGGCGCACGGTCTCTGCCACCACGCGGCTGCCGTTTGGCGCCCTGCTGGCCGGGGTGGCGCTGCTGCTGCTCTGGCTCGGGCCCGACTGGAGGGAGTGGCTTCGATGACAGGCTTTGCCGGCGCCCAGCGCCTGCCCGACAAGCGCGTGGAGCTTTATCAGAAGAAGAAGTTCCTGAGCCCTGCGGAATGCGCAGGCCTCATCGCCCTCATCGATGCGCATCGCCGGCCCTCCACCATCACCGATGCCTATGGCGCCGGCAGCGATTTCCGCACCAGCGAAACTGCCGACCTGCCGGGCAATGATCCGCTGGTGGGCGCTGTCTATCGCCGGCTGGCCGATTATGCCGGCTTGCCGCTTGCGAACGCCGAGGCGCTGCAGGGCCAGCGCTATGCCCCCGGCCAGCAGTTCAAGGCCCACACTGATTATTTCGAGCCGACCGGCCTCGACTTTTTCCCGCACACCGCCGACGGCGGCCAGCGCAGCTTCACCATGATGGTCTATCTGAACGAGCCGCAGGCCGGCGGCGCCACCCGCTTCGTGCAGCTGGACAAATTGTTCCAGCCGGAAACCGGCAAGCTTCTGGCCTGGAACAACCGGCTGCCCGATGGCGGGGTGAACGGCCTCACCCTGCATGCCGGCATGCCGGTGCGGGCCGGCACCAAATATATCATCACCGCTTGGTTCCGCGAGCGGCCACGGTCCCACCCCCCGGTGTGGGGATGATCCTGAACGTCAGAACTTGGCGCTGATGCCGGCCTGGAAGCTGCGGCCCAGCACATAGGTGTTGGTGTCGATCCGGCTGGCGTTCAGGCGCTGGAATTCCTGGTAGCGCGTGTTGGTGAGGTTGCGTGCTTCCAGCTTGGCTTCCAGATCGATGCCGGCCAGCCTGAAGCCCTGGCGGATCACCACGTCGAGCCGGATGCCAGGCCGCTCCACCAGGTCAGGCTGGCCCGACGGGCCGCGGAAGGCGACGCGGTCGCTGGCATAATTCAAGAGGATCGTCTGTTCCGACAGCGAGTCTTCATCCTGCAGGCCGATCTGCAGATTGGCGACATGATCGGACTGGCCGGTCAGCGGCAGGCCGTTCTTGAAGATCTCTGTCGCCGGCACCACCTGGCCCGACAGCGGGAAGCGGGTGGTATCCCCGGCGCGCACGCGGATCTGGCTGTCGGTGAAGGTATAGTTGGCCGAGATGAAGAAGCGCCGGCTTTCGAACAGGCCGCCCAGGCTTTCGAGGCCGAAATATTTCTGCACCTCGATTTCCGCACCATAGAGCCGCGCGTTGGGTGCGTTGGCGAAGGTGTTCTGGAAGGTGCCGCCCTGCACGAAGGCGATGGCATCGATGGGGTTCTTGATGTCCTTGAAGAAGCCGCCCACCGCCAGCCGCTCGTCGCGGCCGAAATACCATTCATAGCGGGCTTCGGCGTTGATCAGCTCCGAATTGATCAGGAACTGGTTGCCGAAGCTCAGGCGGTCGCTGTCGGTATCGAAATAGGGCTGCGGCGCCAGCTCGCGGAACTGTGGACGCGCGATGGTCTTCGAGGCGGCAAAGCGCAGCTGCATGTCCTCGGCGAAGTTCCATGTCACCGTGGCGCCGGGCAGCCAGTAATCCTCATTGATGGCGGTGGGCGTGTTGAAGGCCGAACCGGGGTTGGCGTTGAACACGTCGAACGGTGTCACCCGCTGGCGGCCACTTTCGAAGCGCATGCCGGCGACGATCTGCACGCCGTCCGTCGGCTCCAGCTCCACCTGGCCGTAGCCGGCGTGGATGGTCAGGTTCGCTTCATAGCGTGGCGCCACCGTCGAGATGGTGTTGAGGATGATGCCATAGGTATAGACGTTGAAGTCCGACAGCAGGAAATCCGGGCGCTGCTGGGTGACGGCGCCGGGCAGGGCGGCGTTGGACTGGTAGCGATAATCGAAGCGCTCCGACACGCGATCGGCCTTCGAATAGGCATAGCCGGCAGTGACGCGCACCGGGAACGGCAGGTTTCGGAAGCGATAGCCCAGATCAAGCCCGCCGCCCCACAGATCCTCGTTCAGCCGGCTGAACGAGACGAGGCTCGATTGGCCCGGCGAGCGCAGATCGTTGACGAAATCGTTGAACTCATCCGAAAAGGCATAGTTGTTGAAGCGCTCATAGGGGGCGAGGCGCTTGGAATTGGCATAGGTGCCGCGCACATCGACGGTGAGATTGTCGAACTTGAACTCGCCCACCAGCTGGCTGTCGATCAGCTGGCGGCGGAAATGCGCGGTCGCCTCGCGGATCAGCTCGCGGTCGCGGCCAACGTTGATGTCGTCGATGCCGCGCTGGATGCGGGCTTCCTTGATGGTGTCGTTCACATAGAGGTTGGAAAAGCGGACCTTGTGATCGCCGAATTCGGCGCCCACGCTGACGAGGCCGTTCAGCACGCTGCGGAATTCGGTGGCGACGAAATCGAAATCCTGATCCGGGTTCAGCTGCTGCACGCCGCCGGGGCCAACAGCGGCACCGCCCGACAGCTGCTGCTTGCCGGCCTTGGTCTGCCAGTCGTTGGAGAAGCCGGCGGCAAACACGAAGCCCAGCCGCGCATCGCCCACATCCCAGGCGCGCCCGCCCGACATGTTGGCGCTCCAGTTCACCGGGATATCGTCGTTGCGGAAGATGACGTTGGTTTCGGCATTGGTCAGCTGGGCGGTGATGTCCTGCAGCTGGCGCAGCGAATAATTGTTGCCCACGGCCAGCGCCGTGCCGGCGTTCTGGCTCTGCGCCAGGCCGGTGGGCAGGCGGCGGCCGCCATCATCAAAGCCGGTCCAGTCATGGCGGCCACCGGCATAGACATAGCCGAGCTGGCCGGTGGTGGCGGTGTTGGCGCCGATGCTGCCGCCCACCTGGAAGAAGGCTTCCTTGGGCACGGCACGCGTGGTCAGGTTGATCACGCCGCCGCCGAATTCGCCAGGGAAATTCGCCGAATAGCTTTTCTGCACCACGGAAGACGCCAGCACCGAGGTGGGGAAGAGATCGAGCGGTACCACGCGGCGCAGCGGATCCGGCGAGGGGATCGGCAAGCCGTTGAGCAGCGCCAGCGAATAGCGTTCGCCAAGGCCGCGCACATAGACATAGCGGCCACCCACCACCGAAAGGCCGGTGACGCGCTTCAGCGCGCCGGCGATGTCGCCTTCACCGGTGCGGGCGATATCGGCCTGGGACAGCACCGACACCACCTCGCGGCTGAGCCGCACCGTGTTGGGGATGCGCTTGCCGATCACCACGATATCGGAGTCGGTGCCGCCAGGGATCGAAACGTCCACCGGCTCTTCGGCAGGCGGCGCTTCGGCAGGCGGCGGCTCTGCCGGCTGCGCCTGCGCAAGGGCCGGCGCGGCAAGGCCGGCCAGCATGGTGGAGGAAAGCAGGATGCGCAGCGTGGTGATGGTGTTCATGTGGTTTGACCCCGTGGCATGGTTGGCCGGTGGCCGGGACCGGTGCGGCCCCGGCCATCAGGGCGATCAGCGGATCGGCGCCGGGGCAGCTTCGCAGGCGGTCGCGCCCGCACCCACGCCGCAGGTCCAGCCGGTGTACCAGGTGTCGGTCGCGTTGCGGAACGCGCCCACATAGGTGGTTTCGTCGAAGAAGCTGCCGGTGCCGCTGAAGGCGGTGCGCGGGTTGGTGGCGGTGGCGCCGGTTTCAAAGCTGCCGGGCAGGAAGATGTTCTGCAGGGTCAGCGTCACCGGCGGCAGCAGGTTGTTGTTGCCGGTGATGATCGGCGTGATGCTGGCCAGCGGCACATCGGATTCGTCGCGGGCCGCGGCCGGGCAACCGAAGATCACCGAGCGGAAGATCGGCGCGCCAGCTTCATCGGTGGCGGTATCGGCAGTGGTCACCGCCGTCTGCGCGCCATCGATATCGAGGCAGTTGGACGCCGTGGTGCTGGCGATGATGCCGTTCACCAGGCCATAATCGGTGCCGCCGCGCAGCAGCACGCTGTCTGGCGTGCGGTTGCCGATGAAGGTGAAGTTGGCGATGCGCGGGTTGGAGCGCGGCGTGCGGGTCTCGCCGCCGGCGGTGTCGGCCTCGATCACGCGGTCACCACCGTTCGAACGCTGCACCACCAGCACATATTGCAGCAGGCCCTTGTAACCCAGATCGGTGTCGATCGAATCGTCGTCGATGCCGGTCAGCACCACGAACTTGTGATTCACCCGGCCGCCGAACCATTCGATGCCGTCGTCCGAGCTGTTGTGCACCTGGATATGGTTGGCGAAGGTGCCAGAGCCCACGCCGGCCAGCGTGATGCCATTGAGTTCGTTGCCCGCGCTCACTTCGAAGCCCGGATAGCGGACCTGGATATACTGGAGGCGGCCGGAATTGTCGGTGGGGCTGCCGCCGCCATAGAAGGCGCCGGTGAGGCCTTCCACCGCCGACTGGCAGTTGACGGTGCCCGGCGTGGCGCCGGCGCCAACGCAGGTGTGGATCGGCGCGCGGCCGAGGATGACGATGCCGCCCCACTGGCCGATCGAGGAGGCGTTGACCGCGCCTTCCATGTTGGAACGGCTGGTGAAGACGATCGGGCGGGTGGCGGTGCCTTCGGCGAAGATCTGCGAGCCGCGGTTGACCACCAGCGCATCGGCGCCGGACGAACCGAACACCACAACGCCGGGTTCAACGGTGAGGATGCCCTGCGCGCCGCCGGCCGCCGGGTTGGCGGGATCGGCACCCAGATCAATGCCGACATTGACGCGGCCCGACAGCGAATAGACGACGCCGGCAAGATTGCGCAGCGTCAGGTTGCCGGTGATGGTGCCGGACACCTGGCAATTGCGCAGGTTGTTGATCACGCCCACATTGGCGGTGCCGGCGGGGCAGTCGGCGGCCGGGCCGGTGGGCGTCGGGGTCGGGGTGGGCGTCGGCGTGGGTGCCGGGGCCGGCGGCGGGGTGATGATGGTGCCTTCACCGGGCGAGGCGATGTTGGTGGCGCCATCGCAGGCGGCCAGCGCCAGCGCCGAACCGATCATGAGCAGATTGCGGGTACGGATGTTCATGGCTCACCCCTTGCATGGCCACGGAAGGGCCGATGGTTGCGCATGCGGGGCGATTGGTTGATTGCTGTGATGGCCCCGCGACGGGCCGGGAAATAGGCGCGATTCGTGGCGGCGCGGTTACGGCGGGATTGCAGCGGGATGACGACTTGATGGCGCTTGCGTGACGCTGCGGTTGCAACTTTGTGACAGCAGCTATGTGGCAGCGGCATCAGCGCGCGATGCGGGCCTGTCGTTCGCTCCCCGCCCGGCGATAGGTCAGGCTGATCTGCCCGTTGGCGGCCAGTTCCTGCGGCAGCTCGATGATCTTTTCTTCCGAAATCAGCGGGCTGCCATCCACGGCCAGCAGCACGTCGCCCACGGCCAGCCCGGCGCGGGCCAGGGGCGCAAGGCCAGCCAGGCTGTCCAGCCGCCAGCCGCTGATGGCGCCGCCCGGCCCGCGCACTGGCGACAGCGCCAGCCGCCATGCCGTGGGATCACCGCCCGGCGGCGTGCTGGCTGGGGCGGCAAGCGCGGTGTCGGGAAAGGCCAGCACCAGTTCGCCGCCGCTGGTGGCAAGGATCGCGCGCCCCGGCTCCACCCGCAGCAGCCGCCGCCCATCGGGCAGGCTGCGCCCCGGTGCCAGCCGGAACTGGCGATCGCCGGCCCGGATGATGGCCATGCCGCCATCCGGGCCGATCCGCAGCCCGGTGAGTGCAAGATCGGCAGGGGCCGCCGTTCCGGATGCGGCTGGAACGGGTGGCAAGGCAGGGGCACTGGCGACAGGCGGGGTCGCTGGCACCTGTGCCGGGGGCGGCGCTGGCGCATTGCCGCTGCGCAGCAGGGTCACCAGCAGCGCCGCGAGCGCCAGGCCGCCGGCAACGGCGATGGCCCATTCCCTGGGCGTGGCGGCGCGCGCCGCCTTCACGGGCAGCCTGCGATGCCGGCAACGGGGATCACGCGCGCGCTGCCATCAGCTTCGGTGATGGTCAGGCTGCCTTCGCGCACCACGGCGCCGCCAGCGCTGGTTGGCAGGATGGCAAGCGCCACATCGAACTGACGGCTCGCCGATCGGTAACGCGCCACCGGCGCGAAGCCCAGCACGGCGGTGCCCTCCGCCGTCTCGCGCGGCAGATCGGTGGAGCGGCCATCGATCACCGCACGCAGGATCGGCGGCACAGTGCCCAGCATGGCGATGCGCGTGCCCGACGCGCGATCCCACAGGAACAGCGCGCAACTGCCGGCGGCCAGGGTTTGCGGCGGCAGTTCGGCCAACGGCGGTGGCGGCGCCGGGGCAGGCGCAGGGGTTGGCTGGGCCGTCGCCAGCTGCAGTGCAATCAGTGCGGCGATCACCAGCGTCCCCCCTGCTGCTGCACCAGGCTGTCGCCGTCGCGGCCGAAGCCGGCGGCGGTGAGCGCGGCGGTTTCGGCAGGCGAGGCCCCGGCCAGCAGCAGCCGGGCCTGCCAGCCTTGCGCGCTGGCGACGAGCTCCAGCCGAGCCCGCCCATCCGGGCTGGCCAGCGGCAGGGCGAGCGCCCCGGCTTCGCAACGAAGCGCGCCGGCAAGCGTCGATTGCCCGCCCAGTGCGGGCGAAAGCTGCACCTGCGCCTGGCCGCTGGCCGACTGGCAGCGGCCCTGCGCGTCAAGCACAGCCCCGGCCTCCACCAGCGTCAGGCTGGCCACGCCGGGCATGAGGCCACCTGCAATGGTGGCACTGATGGTTTCAGCACCGCTGCCGCCAGGGCCGCGCCACAGGCGGCCCTGCACCGCGCCCGATACGGCCCAGGCCAGCCGCCCCTTCAGCAGCGCCGCCGGCTGCGCAGCCAGGCCGATGCTGCCGAGCCGCGCCGCGCCCAGGCTGGCGCCTTCAAGCCGCGCCTGCCAGATGCTGCCGGTCACGGACGTGGCGGCCAGCGGCGGCGCTGGCAGCAGCAATCGCGCCGGCAGCAGGGCGACAAGGCCGATCAGCAGCCCGGCCAGCAAGGCAAGCCCGCGCCTCATGCCGCCTTGCGCACCAGCAGCCGGACGCGCACCGACTGATCGGGATTGCGGCTGGCTATGAGCTCCTCGATCACCAGGCCGTCGCGGCGTTCGAGCGCGCTGGCCCAGCCGATCAGCAGGCGGCCGTTGATGGCGGCGATCTCCAGCACCGCCTGGCCCGCGCCCTGGGCTTCCAGCCGTGAAGCTTGCAGCCCGGCTTCGGACAGCCGACGGTTGATGAGGTCGAGCAGCGGCGCGGCACTGGCGCCCGGCCGGGCGCGGATCGCCGCTGCCAGCGCCTCGGCCTCCGCCAGCCGGGCGTGCGCCGCACTGGCGTCAGCAACCGCCGCGGCGCGCGCGCCCGCCAGTGGCCGCAGCAGCCCGAGCCACACCACCAGACCCGCCAGCAGCGCCAGCATCAGTGCCAGCAGCCAGCGTTCGCGCAGGCTGCGATCCCGCCACCAGGGGGCCAGCAGCGCCATCATGGCCGCACCAGCGTGACATCGGTGATGCTGCCATCCGCGGAGGCGCGGGTGAGGCCAGTGCGCGCCATCAGCCCCTGGGCGGTGAGCGCCTCGGTCAAGGCGCGCGCTTCCGCCTCGCCGCCGGCCACGCCCGCCACCAGGCCCCCGGCTGGCGTGTAGGACAGGCTTGCCAGGCTGGCGGCCGGGCGGGCGGCAATCGCCGCCGTGAGCGGCCCGGCGAGCGCGGCCAGCCCGCCATCGGCGCCGCGCGCCCGTGCCAGCGCCTTCAGCTCGGCCAGCGCTGCGGCGCCATCATGCTCGCCGGCCGGCAGCAGTGGGCGGGTCAGCGCCAGCACCGCATCGTCGGCCGCGCTGGCAGCGGCGCGTGCGCGCAGCAGCGCTGCCGTATCCCCGGCCACCCACAGGCCGACGAGCAGCGCCGCCAGCAGGCCAGCACGGCGGGCGAGGCCGGGCGGCGGCTGCCAGCGCGTGGCCGGCGCAAAATCCCCCGCCAGCAGGTTGAGCGGCAGCGGATCGGGCATCACAAAGGCGGATGGCGTGGCGGGCGCATCGCCGATCAGCAGCGCGGCAAGATCGGCTTCGGCGGCAAAGCCGGCATCGGCACCGCGCGCCACCACGCGCCCGGCTTCGGCCAGCACATGCCAGCCGCTGGCCGGGGCCGGCAACAGCAGCGGTTCCGGTACCAGCGCGGCGGCGTCGATGCCCTGCGCCGCAAGCTCTGCCAGCCAGCCCGCCATGGCGGCGCGCGCCACCACGGCCACCGGGCGCAGGCCCTGTCCGGCAGCCACCACGATATGCGGATCGCCTTCGCCCACCCGGTCGCCCAGCATCAGGCGCGCAGCGGCAGCGGCCTGCCGGGGCGCCAGATCGGGCAGATCGAGCCAGTGCAGCGCCACCGCCTCGCCGGGCACCGCGACCACGACAGGCTCGCCGGCAGCCGGCCAGCCGCTCCCCGAAGCGACCATGCGGCCGCCTTCGAACCGCTGCCAGGCCGGGGCCGGCGCCAGGCGCAGCAGGATCATTCCTCCGGCCCCCAGCGGCGCACGGCCAGCCGCGCCGGCGCGCGGGCGGCATCGATCAGGCCCGTGGTTTCCAGCGGCAGACCAGCGCTGCTGCTGGCCAGACTGAACGCCACCCACTGGTCCTTCAGGGTGATCTGGCGCAGCACGTCCGCCGCCGGTTGCCGGCCGGCCAGCAGCGGCTGCGCCCAGAAATCGGCGGCGCTGGCCCAGCCGGCGGCGGGCCGGGCGGCGATGGCATCGCGGGCGGTGGCAATCGGCACGCCGATAATGGCGGCCAGCACCACCGCTTCGCCGGGCAAGAGTGAATTGGCGTTGGGCCGCGACAGCTCGGCTTCGGGCAGCGCGCACAGATGGGGGCGGGCGGCGGCGTAAACAGCTGGCGTCACCCCCGCCACGGCCCGCCATTCCGACACTTCGGCCAGCAGCGTGCCGCCGGTGCGATAGGGCGTGGCGGCGCGGGCATAGGCCGGATCCTCGGCGCCGCCGGGGTTCGGCTGCTGGTCGGCATCGATCCAGTCTGCGGTGGCCGCCGCCACGCGCTGCGCCTCGGTGTCGGGCGTGCCGACAAGGCTGAGCAGCCGCGCCAGCTGTTCCACACCCAGCGGGCGCGTTGTGGTGCGGCCCGGCGGGCCAATGGCAACGCTGTTGAGGTTGAAGCAGTTGCCGCCGGGGCGCAGCGTTGCCGTGGCGATGCCAGCCGGCGTGTCGAGCCGGAATGGCCGCTCCGGCAGGCGTGCTTGCGGCAGCCGCACCAGGATCATGGTTTCAGCGGCCAGCGCTGCGCCGCGCGCTGCATCCAGCTGCGCCCGGCCCTCATCGAGATGCCGGGCCAGCCGCAGCCGGTCGAACAGGCCGGTCGATAGCGCCGCCATCACGCCCACCAGCACCAGCACGTTGATCAGCGCAGCGCCCTGTTCATGGTGAGGGACGGGACGCATCATGCCGGCCCCATCAGCAGCACATGGCGCAGCGTGCCAAGCTGCGGCCCTTCCAGCGTCAGTTCGACGGCGCGGGGCAGGGCCATCGGGTCTGTCGCCTCCCAGCGCTCCCGCCAGCCCTGTCCATCATGGATGCGCAGACGGGCGCTGCGCACACCCTCGATCAGCACGGCTTCATTGCCGGCATCGCTGCCATCCAGCATCGCCGCGCCGCGCCGCACCAGCCGCGCGCCGTCCAGCCGCCACTCGACGCGCTGCAGGGAGGCGCGCGGCGCGCCGCCGGCATTGCTCCAGCCGCGCCGCACCAGCGTGAACAGGCTGCCATCGCCGGCCGCAAAGGCGGCGTGCACGCGCCCTTCGCCATCCCGCCAGGGGCGCGGCGCCGCCTGCGCGCAATCGGCGGCGAGCAGGGCCTGTAGGCGCGTGCGAGCGCCGGTACCATCGGCCAGCTGGCGGGCCTGGCTGCCGGCCTCCACGCTGCCCGCCAGCAGCGCGGTGCCGGCGCTGGCCATCAGCCCGAAGATCAGCAGGCCGACCATGAGCTCAATGAGCGTGAAGCCGGCCTGTCTCATCGCCGGCTCCACAGCAACTGGTCGCGGGCGATCACCTGATCGCCGTCGCCCAGCACATCCACCGTGATGATGGCAGTGCCGGCATCGGGGCCGGGGGCCACGCGGCGCCGCCATGCCCAGTCCCGCGTGCCGGCGCGTTCGCGCCCGGCGGCCGATGCGGGCGGGCTGGCGGCGAGCAGCGCCTCCAGCGCCTGGTTGCGGGCGACGCTGGCCGCCAGTTGCCGATCGGCGAGCGTCACGGCACTGGCCAGGCTCACGCCATTGAGGCGAATCAGCGCGACTGCAGCGAGGCCGAAGATGGCCAGCGCCACCATCACCTCGATCAGGCTGAAGCCATTGGCGTCAGGCCAAGGTTCATGCTGGCCCGGCATGCACGCCTCCTGCGGCATCGATGGTGACGACGGCCGCCGCGTCTCCCCCATTGCTGGATCGGATCAGCAGCCGGGCCGGGGTGGCAAGGCCCGTCGCATCGAACTCCACGGCACCGGCCGGCTCGGCGGCGAGCTGCTGACCGGCGGGCAGGGCAAACCGCGTGCTCTCGGGCAATGGCAGCGGCAGCCAGCCCTGGTGCGCGGCCACATAGCTGTTCAGGCCGTTTGCGTCTGCCAACAGCCGCACTTGCCGGCCGGTCAGGATGGCGGTGTCGCGCGCCGCCACCGCGCGCGCCGCCAGCCGGTCGGCGCTGTGGCGCACCTCATCGCCTGCGCCGGGCAGGGCCAGCACGGCCGCCGCGCTGGCGATGCCGATGATCAGCATCACCACCATCAGCTCCACGAGGGTAAAACCCCCAGTGCAGCGCGGCTCAGAGGTTCCAGTTGCCGATGTCATCTGCATCTGCACCGGGGCCGCTCCTGCCGTCCGGGCCCATCGACCACACGTCGAACGGGCCGGCCCGGCCGGGGGCGGCATATTGATAGGGGTGGCCCCAGGGATCATCCGGCAGCCGCGTGAGATAGCCGCCGGGGCGATAGCGTTCGGGGCTGGCCAGATCAGCCGGCGGGCTCTTCAGCGCGGACAGACCCTGCGCCGTGCTGGGGAAGGCCATCTGGTCGGCGCGATAGGAGGTGAGCGCGGTTTCGAGGGAGGCGATGTCGGCCTTCGCCCGGGTTTCGGCGGCGCGATCAACATCAGGCAGCACGTTGACCACCACCACGGTGGCGAGGATGCCGATGATGACGATCACCACCATCAGCTCGATGAGGGTGAAGCCTTCTTCGTGTTTGCGCGTGCGGGTCATGCGGCGGCCAGGCTTTCGAGTTGCAGGATGGGCAGCAGGATGGACAGCACGATCACCGCCACCGCGCCGCCCATGACGAGGATGATCGCCGGTTCGAGCAGGGCGAGGGCCGAGCGTGTGGTGGCATCGAACTCGCGTTCCAGCGCCTCGGCGCCCTTTTCCAGCAGGGTGTCGAGCCGGCCGGCGCTTTCGCCGCCCGCCACCATGGCGACCAGCAGCGGCGGCAGAATGGCGGCGCGACGCATGGCGGCGGTGAGACTGGCGCCTTCGCGGATATCCTCGGCCATCTGGCTGACGCGCGCCCTGATCTCGTGATTGCCGATGGTTGGCCCGGCCAGTGCCAGGCCTTCCACCAGCGGCAGCCGGCTGGCCACCATCATCGCCAGCGTGCGCGCCAGCCGCGCTGCCTGCCAGTCGCGGATCAGCCGGCCAACGATCGGCAGGCCGAGCAGGCGGGCATCGAAGCGTCGGCGGAAATCATTGTCCTTCAGCGCCCGTGCCAGCAGAGCGCCGGCGCCCGCCAGCAGCAGCAGGATCGCCCACCAGCCGGCCGCCAGCGCGTGGGAGGCTGCCATTACGATGCGGGTGAGCAGCGGCAGGGTCTGGCCAATGTCGGCGAATTGCTCGGCGATGCGCGGCACCACGAAGATCATCAGCGCTGCGACCGCCAGGCTCGCCACGATGGCGAGCGCCGCCGGATAGGCCAGGGCGGCGCGGACGCGGCCATTCAGTTCAGCCTGGCGTTCCAGCAGCGCAGCGAGTCGTTCCAGCACCTGCGGCAGCGTGCCGGCGCCTTCGCCGGCCGCCACCATGGCGCGATAGAGCGGCGGAAAGGTCGCCGGCTCCAGCGCACAGGCGTCGGACAGGCGGCGGCCTTCCACCACGGCGCCATGCACGGTGGTGAGCACGGCGCGGGTGCGTTCGCCTTCTGTCTGGCGGACGATGGTGCGCAGCGCCTCTTCCAGCGGGGTGACGGCGGCAAGTGTGGCGAGCTGGCGGGTGAACAGGCCGAGCGCGGCCGGTGTCAGCGGGCGGTGGGCGCCGGCACCGGGCGTGGCGGCGGCGGGGGTTGCCGGCTCCAGCCGTGTGGCGAACAGCTTCCTGTCCAGCAGCTCGGCGCGCGCGGCCTCCGGTGATGGCGCGGCCAGCGTGCCGGCGCGCGGTTTGCCCTCGATGTCGAGGGCTTCATAGCGCCAGTCAGCCATCATCAGGCTCCTCGGCACTCTGGCCGATCACCCGCAGTGCCTCGGCTGGCGTGGTCAGGCCGTCCAGCACCGCCGCCCGGGCCAGGGCCTGCAAGCCGGGGCTGCCGGCCGCGACCGCGAGCTCGGCAGCAGTGGCACCTTCATTGACGCGCGCGGCCAGCGCATCGGTCATGCGGATCAGGTCATAAAGGCCGACACGGCCCTGCCAGCCGCTGTGGCCACAGGCATCGCAGCCGGGCGCCTGCCACACGCGGCTGCCGGCCGGCAGGGCGAGGAGCGTGCTGCTGGCGGCATCGGCCGGCACCGCTTCCCGGCAATCGGGGCACAGCCGCCGCACCAGCCGCTGGGCGATGACGGCGCGCAGCGTGGCGGCGAGCAGGAACGGCTCGATGCCGAAATCGCGCAGGCGGGTGATGGCGCTGGCAGCATCGTTGGTGTGCAGCGAGGACAGCACGAGATGGCCGGTCAGCGCCGCCTGCACGGCAATCGCGGCGGTTTCGGCATCACGGATCTCGCCGACCATCACCACGTCCGGATCCTGCCGCAGGATGGCGCGCAGGCCGGCGGCGAAGCTGAGGCCAACCTTGGCGTTCACCTGGGTCTGGCCGATGCCCTCGACGGCATATTCCACCGGGTCTTCCACGGTGAGGATGTTGCGGCTGCCATCGTTGAGCAGCTTGAGGCCGGCATAGAGCGTGGTGGTCTTGCCGCTGCCGGTGGGGCCGGTGACCAGCACGAGGCCATTGGGCGCGGCCAGGCCGCTGCGGAAATCGCGTTCGATCGCGGCCGGCATGCCAAGGCCGGCCAGATCGATGCCGGCATTCTCGGTATCGAGCAGGCGCAGCACCACGCGCTCGCCGCCGCGCGCCGGCAGGGTGGAGACGCGCACGTCGAGCCGCTTGCCGCCCAGTGCGAGGTCCATGCGGCCATCCTGCGGCAGGCGGCGTTCGGCGATGTCGAGCCGCGCCATCACCTTCACCCGGCTGGTCAGCCGCGCCGCGACACCGGGCGGCAACCGGTGCAGCTCCTGCAGTTCGCCATCGATGCGCATGCGCACGACGAGCGCGCTCTCGAACGGCTCGATATGGATGTCTGACGCCTTGAGGCGTGCGGCTTCGGCGATCAGGCCATTGATGAGGCGGATGGCCGGTGCCTCGTCATCACTGGCCAGCAGGTCCTCGGCAGAGGGCAGCGCGTCGGCGTCTTCCATGGCTTCCGCACCGCCGGCATAGGCGGTGACGGCATAATGATCCTGCAGCAGCCGGTCGAAGCGGGCGGTGTCCACCTCGGTCAGCGCCAGTGGCCGGCCAGCGAGACGGCGCACCTCGATCAGGGCAGCCGGGTCGCTGTCGGCGCGGCGCGCCACCTCGGCCACTTCGCCCAGCGCCGTGACGATCACCCCCTTCGCCCGCGCAAAGCCGTAGGAAAGGGCCGGCGCGCTCATTTGGGCGGGGTTTCGGCTGTGGGCGGCGCCGAGCCGGGCGGTGCCGTCTTCAGATAGTCACGCACCAGCGCATCAAGGCTGGTGTCGCTGCTGCCCTCGCGGCGGGCCTGTTCGGCGTTGATATACTGGTAGCGCTCGCCCGCCACCCGCTGCGCATCCTCGGCGCTGCGGATGATGGTGGGGCGGATGAACACCATCAGGTTGGTCTTGGTGCGGTTGCGCGACTTGGACCGGAACAGGTTGCCGAGCAGCGGGATGTCGCCCAGCAGCGGCACCTTCTCGATGGCGCGGCGCTCGTTCTCGTCAATGAGGCCGCCCAGCGCGATGATCTGGCCATCGTCCACCGTGACGGTCGTCGAAATCTCGCGCTTGTTGAGAATGAGATCAGGCACGTTCTGGGTGACGACGGCGGTGGCGATGCTGCTCACCTCCTGGCGCAGGGCCAGCTTTATGGAGCCCCCGGCATTGATCTGCGGCCGCACGTCCAGCGCAATGCCGATGTCCTGCCGCTGCACCGTGCGGAAGGCATTGTCGAAATTGTTGGACAGCGCCTGGCCGGTGGCGATCGGCACGTTCTGGCCCACCAGGATGCGCGCCGGCTGGTTGTCGAGCGTGGTGACCGACGGTGTGGACAGGATGTTCGATGCGGTATCGGCCTTCACCGCGTTGATGACAAAGCCGAACACCGCGCCCGACCCCAGGTCGCCGCCAAAGCCGAACTGGCCGCCATTGGCATTCAAGAGGCTGTTCACCGCCGCGGTGCGCAGCGCAACCGCCGTCTCGTCATCCTTGCCATAGCGATTTTCGGCCGCGATGGCGCCGGCGATCGACAGCAGGTTGGGCGCGGCATTGGAGAAGTTGGTGACCGAGAAGGGGATATTGCTGTTCCCCGTGCCCGACAGCAGGAACTGCACGCCCAGCCGCTGGGCGGCGATATCGGAAATCTCGACGATCACCGCTTCGACCAGCACCTGTTCGCGGCGCACATCCAGCTGGCGGATCACCTCGCCCAGCCGGCGCTGCACGTCGGCCGGCGCGGCAATCACGATGGCGTTGGCGCCTTCATAGCGGGCAATCACCGCCTGCCCGCGGCCGATCGAGGCGCCGGGCACGAAGCCGGAGGTGCCAAGGCTGCCGGTGCTGGCCGCCGCCTGCGGCAATGGCTGGGGTGCCGGCTGCTGGCCGTCCTGACCGCCCGCCGGTTGCGGTGCGACCGGCAGGGCGAGCGGGGCGGACTGGCTGGCCGGGCTGACCGGCTGGCCCACCAGTTGCTGCAGCACCGGTACCAGCTTTTCGGCATCGGCATGGTTCAGGAAGAACACCCGCACGTCGGAACCCGAAGCGGCGGCCTGGTCGAGATCGGCAACCGTGCGCGCCAGCTTGGCCAGCGTGGCCGGATCGCCGCGCAGGACAAGGCTGTTGGAGGCATCGACCGGCGCCACCTGCCAGCCCCGACCTTCGGCGGAGCCCTGCGCCACCTGTGCCAGCGATGTCGCCAGCTCGCGCGCGCCGGCGTTCTTGAGCGGGATGACGCGCACCGCGGCACGATCCTGATCGATCTGGCGGGCGAGCGTGATGACGCGGGCGACATTGTCGGCATAATCAGCGACGATCACCGCGTTGCCGGCGCGATTGGCCGTCACCTGGCCTTCGCGGGAGACCAGCGGGCGCAGCGATTCCAGCGCGGAAGCGGCGTCGATGTAATTCAAGGGCAGCACGCGGGTTTCGAAGCGGTCGCGGCCGATACCGGAGCTTGGCTGGGTGGCGGCGGCATCAGCCGGGGCCACCCGGAAGGCGCCGCCGGCCGCCGGCGTGACGACCAGGCCATTGGCGCGCAGGGTGGACAGGAACAGCTCGAAATAGCCCGCCTGGTCGAGCGGGCGATCGGACACCACGGTCACCTTGCCCTGCACGCGCGGGTCGATGATGAAGCTGCGCCCGGTGGCGCGCGACACGTCCTGGATGAAGGCGCGCACATCGGCATCGCGCAGATTGACCGTGGTCTGGGCCAGTGCGGAGGTGGCCAGCAGGGCCAGCGCCAGACCGGTGAGAAGGCGCTTCATCGCGGTGCGGCTCCGCTGGCGGGCGACTGGTCGATATAGAGCGTCTCGCGCGCGCCGCCGCGATCCAGCGTCACCGATTCGAAATCCACGCCGGCCAGCCGCAAGCCGGGCATGATCTCCTCGCCCACGCCGATGCTCTGCTGCTGCCCGTCGGGCGTGGCGATGATCGCCGAACCGCGCCCAGAGGCGGCATCGACACGCGTGCCGACCAGCACCAGATCAAGACCCGAGACGGCATCCGCCGGCGTGGCGGCCTGCGGGAAGAAGGGATCGATGGCAACCAGTGCCAGCGGCGCGGTGGCAGGTGGCGGCGGCGTGCCGAATGCGCCGGCCGGGGTGACGGCCAGCCAGACCGCCCGGGCCAGCAGCCCGCCGGCCAGCGCCCAGCCGGCAAGGCCGGCCCAGCCCAGCAGCCGCTCGCCAGCCAGATGCCTGATCTGTGGCGCACCAGTTGCAGTTGCAGTCAGAGGCCGCCCCTTCATCCTTCCGCTCGCCTGACAGACCCTATCCGGATTCGGGCGCTGTGCCAGCCCCCGTAGCGGTGCCACATGACACATTGGTGACAGGATGGTGACAGCCTGCCTCAGCCCCGATCGGCGCCGGGCGGGCGGCTGAACTGGCGCCAGGCCATCAAGCTGCGCTGCACCACGGTGAGTCCGCACAGGCCGGCATAGGCCAGCGCGATCAGCGGGAAGTGCTGTTGCCACAGGCACATGGCGATGAAACAGGCGATGGTCTCGCCGCCTTCGGCGAGGCCGGTCGAATAGAAGAAGCTCTTGGCGCCATGTGCGCTGGTTTCCTCGCCGCGCTTGCCGGCGATCACCGCGAAGGCGAGGAAGCTCACGCCGGTGAGCGTGAAGCTGGCCACCAGCAGCAGCGCCGGCAGCAGATTGGCCGGTGCGGCAAAGGCAAAGCCCAGCGGGATGGCGGTGTAGAAGATGAAATCGGTGACGATATCGAGATAGCCGCCCAGGTCGCTGGGGCCGCTCGCCCGCGCCACCGCGCCATCCAGCCCATCGGCCAGGCGGTTGACGAGGATGAGCGCGAGGCCGGCGAGAAACTGGCCGTGCGCGATGGCCAACGCCGCGGCCAGACCCGGCAGCAGCCCGGCCAGCGTGACGGCGTTGGCGCTGATGCCAAGCCCGGCGATGGCGCGCCCCGCAGCATTCAGGGGCGGATCGATGAGCGGGCGGAGTTTCGCGTCAAACATGGCGCTAGAGCGGCGTCACGAGGCCGATCATCGCCCCGGTGAGCATCGAGACGAGATTGCCGGCCACCCAGCTCTTCAGGCCCAGCCCCGCCACATCGGCACGGCGCTCGGGCGCCAGCGTGCCGATGGTGGAGACAATGAGGCCGACACTGGCGAGATTGGCCACCCCGCACAGCGCATAGGTGACGATCACCAGGCTGCGGGCATCGAGCGTGCCGGCGGGCAGGGCGGCAAGATCGAGATAGGCGACATATTCGTTGAGCACCGCCTTGGTGCCCATCAGCGCGCCGGCGCTGCCTGCCTGTTCCCAGGGCACACCGATCGCCCACATCGCCGGCGCGAACAGCCAGCCCAGCAGCCGCCGCAGGGTGAGCGGTGCATCGGCGACCGGGCCGAGCAGTGCCAACGCCTGATCGGCGAGGTTCACCAGCGCAAACAGGGTGATGATGATGCCGATCACCGCCAGCATCAGCTGCACGCCCTCCATGGCGCCGCGCACGATCGCATCCATGCTGCCTTCATAGCGAAGGTCCGGCTCGGCGGCCTCGGCGCTGGCCGCAATGTCGGGCGGCACCATCAGCCGCGCCACCAGCACGGCCGCCGGCAGGGATATCAGGCTGGCGACGATCATGTGCCCCACCGCATCGGGCAGCACGGCCCGCAATGTCGTGGCATAGAGCACCAGGATGGCGCCCGAGATGGTGGACATGATCAGCGTCATCGCCATGAACAGCTCGGCGCGGGCCATGCGGCCCAGCCAGGCCCTGAGCACCAGCGGGGTTTCAACGACGCCCAGGAACATGGTGGCGCCGCCGGCCAGCCCCACGACGCCAGAGACGCCAAGCGAGCGCCGCAAGGCCCAGGCCAGGCCCTTCACCGCGGCGCGCAGCACGCCCCAGTGCCACAGCAGTGCCGACAGGGCCGAAAACACGATGATGAGCGGCAAGATCTGGAAGGCGATGACCAGCGGTGGCTGCGCGCCGGGCTTCAGCACGAAGGGCAGGGCGGCGCCGCCCAGATAGCCGAACATGTAGCTCGATCCGGCCAGCGTCGCGGTTTCCACCGCGCTGATCGCCCGGTTGATCTGCCCGACGGCAGCCCAGAGCAGCGACACCCGCGTGGCGATGGCGGCGATCACCAGTTGCAGCGCCAGCGCTGCCGCCAGCCAGCGCCAGCCCGGCCGGGCGCTGCGGTCTTCAGACAGCGCCCAGGCCAGGCCAAGGATGGCGGCGATGCCGATCAGGCCCTGGAACTGCAGCATCGTGCCTTCATGCCAGCTTCCTGTCAGAACTTGAAGGCGGCGCCAAACTGGAACTGGCGCGGCGGCCCGGCGTTGCGCTGCACGAACGGTGCGCCGCCGCCGAACTGCACCTGGTTGGAGGTGGTGGCGGCGTTGGCAAAGCCCGACTGGTTGTTGGCGTTGAACAGGTTGAACACGTCGGCCGATAGCTCCAGCCGACCGAACAGCAGCGGCACTGCCCAGCGCACGCCGATATCGACACTGGCCGACCAGGGCAGCCGCGCCGCATTGCGGGCGACGCCGGGATAGCGGTCAGAATTGCCGACGAAATTCTCCCCGAACGAGGCGCCGTCGCCATTCAGATCGGGCGTGCCGAAGATGCGGGCATCGGGCACCAGGTTGACCGGCTGGCCCGACTGGAACAGGCCGGCTGCGGTGAGCGTCAGGCCGGCGCCGGGAAACCACTGGCCCACCGCCGAGATCACGTGCCGGCGATCATTGGCCGATGGCCCCCATTCGGTGGAGAAATCATTGGCATTGGCGGCGCGGAAATTGATGTCGTCGGTGTCGTTGCGGAGCTGCGAGAGCGTGTAGGACAGGCGCAGCGCCCAGTCATCGCGGCCGCGCTGCTTGTTGAATTGCAGGATCAGCGCCTTGTATTCGGCATTGCCGGCGGTTTCTGACACCGTGATCTGCCGCGCGCCGCCCGGCACCAGCGCCACCGGGCGGCTGGCATCGGCGGCGGCTGGGCTGCGCACCAGGCCCAGCGCCTGCGCCAGCGCCAGCCGCGCCGCGGTGTCAGGCTGGGCCTGCAGCAGCGCGATGTTGGCGGCGGTCAGATTGGCCAGCGCCGGGGTGAAGGGCGCCGGGGCATTCAGATCGCGCAGCCGCACCAGCTTGCGGCTGCGGCTGTAGATGAGGTCAATGCCCAGCGTGATCGTCTCGGTGGCCTGGTATTGATAGCCGGCAGACAGTTGCAGGCTGTAGGGGCTGTTGTAGCCATCGGGATTGAGAATGCGCGCCTCGCCCAGCGTGGCGGTGTCGCGAAGGCCCTGCACGGCCGCCGGCGATGGACAGGCGGCCACCGTGGCGCAGGGCGGATTGACCGTGAGGTTGCCGGCAAAGGTGAGCGGGGCGAGCGCGGCATCACTGCGGATGATTCCAAGTGCCTGCAACTGCTGCAATTGCGCCAGCAGGCCCGGCGCGGTCGAGTTGCGCTGCAGCGCGTCCGAAATCACCGCATAGGGCAGGCGCGCATGGAAGAGCCCGCCGCCCAGCCGCAGGCTGGAGCGCGCATCGGTCCGCCAGTTGAGCGCCAGGCGCGGCGCGACATTGTTGAAATCGCCGCCCCGGCCGCCTTTCCCGGTCAGGCTGTCATGATCCCAGCGCAGGCCGATGGTGGCGGTCAGCTGCGGGGTTACCTGCCATTCGTCTTCCACATAGAAGGCCAGCTGGGTCTGGCTGGTGCCGAAGCTCTGCGGCCGCAGTTCGACGGCATAGTTGGCCACCGCCGGGTTCAGCGCCAGCACGTCCCCGGCCGCCAGGGCCAGTCCGCGCCCGCTGGCGGCCAGCGCGGCGAGCTGGCCCTGCGTCAGGTCCACGAGGTAGTTGCCATCCGGGTTGCCGCCGCCGAGCAGCGCGAACCGGCTGTGGATGACGTCTGCTCCCAGCGCCAGCTTGTGCCGGCCCAGGCTGCGGGTCAGGCGCTGGGTGGTCTGCCAGCTTTCCTCCAGATCGTTGAACACGAAGCCGGGATGGCCCAGCACGCCGGCCACCAGCCCGGAGGGCGCGCGGATCGTCACCTGCGGGCCGGGCGGGCCCTTGGGCTGGCCATAATCCCAGCGGAAGCGGCTGAACTGCACGGCGCCGTCATAGCTCCAGCTGTCCCCGGCGTAAGACAGGGTGGCGGCGACCAGCGTCGAGAAGCGATCCTGGTCCGAGCCGGCGGAAGGGAAGGTGACATTGCCGCCGCCCAGCCCGCCGCCCGGCCGGTCGATGGTCACCCGGCCGATGTTGGTGCGCAGCCCCAGCGTCCAGTCGTCGGCCAGGCGGTGATCGAGGCGCAGCGAGGCGAGCAGGAACTGGTTGTTGCCGGTCACCGGCGCCACCACGCCGAGCAGCGGCGCATCGACCAGCTGGACATTGGTGTCGCGCGTATATTCGAGGTTCGCGTAGAAGAAGGTGCGGTCCTTCACGATCGGGCCGCCCAGCGCAAAGCCGCCCTGCCAGCGCTCGAAGCTCTCGCCGACCGCGTTGCCGGACAGGTCGCGGCGGGGGAACGGCGAGGCGGCATCAAGCGGCCGGCCGGGCCGCACTTGGGCATAGACCTCCCCGGTGAATGCGTTGCCGCCCGTCGGGCTGGAATAGCTGACGATGCCGTTGGCGGTGCGGCCATAGGCAGCCGAATAGCTGTTGGCGAGCACGGTGACGCTGCGGGTGAAGCCCAGCGGCACCGGGAACTTGGGCCCGCCGAGGAAATTCTCGTTGTTGTCCAGCCCGTCGAGCAGATAGTTGGTGTCGAGGCCATTGGCGCCATTGATGGAAATCGGCGGCGCCTCCGGGAAGAAGCCGGTGGACGCGACCACGTTCGGCAGCCGCACCAGCGCGCCGATCACGTCGCGGCCCTCGATCGGCTGCGCCGCCAGCTCGGCCGCGTTGAAGCTGGCCGAGATTTGCGCATTGACCGTGTTGAGCCCGGTGATGCGCCGGGCCGCGACGGTGATCAGCGGGGCGCCATCCGGCTGCAGCCGCAGGGTGACGCTGCCGGTGCTGAAGGCGCTCAGCGTGATGCTGGCCGCTTCGCTGGCGGCATAGCCGGCGCTCGCGCGGGCGGCGATGCGATACTGGCCGGCGGTGGTGAGGCCGGACAGGCGCACCTGGCCCTGCCCATCGCTGCGCACCGTGCGCGCAAGGCCGATCGCCGGGTTGCTGATCTCCACCTCGACATCGGCGGCAGGCTGCCCGTTGGTGGCATCGACCAGCAGGATCTGGAGGCCGGCCTGCTGGGCCTGGGCCGGGCTGATGGCGACTGCCAGGGCCACGGCCATTGCCCCGCGAAACGCACGCGTCACTCCGCTGCCCCCCTGTTGCATCGTCCCCACCATGCCTCTTGCCGGTGCGCCGGCAGGGCGTCAACCGCGCCGCCAGTCGTGATAGCGGCCCACCCAGCGCAGCAGCGCTTCGGGGGCATGGCGCTTCTTCCACACGCCGGCGGCGAACTTGTTGGCTTCGGCCATGGTGGGATAGGCGTGGATGGTGCCCAGGATCTTGTTGAGCC
>ERZ1066122.504-NODE-504-length-40996-cov-18.506461_pt1 | contig 40996 bp, 32 predicted proteins | sample MGYA00382769_ERZ1066122 | MGnify/ENA primary metagenome ERZ1066122 (study PRJEB33369, sample SAMEA5778352) | biofilm metagenome | biome: Industrial cooling water; feature: Water cooling tower basin; material: Biofilm | place: United Arab Emirates | collected... | reverse complement strand
GGCAGACCAACTACGCCGCGGCCAAGGCCGGCATGCACGGTTTCACCATGTCGCTGGCGCGCGAAGTGGCGCGCAAGGGCGTGACCGTGAACTCGATTTCGCCGGGCTATTGCGAAACCGAAATGGTGCTGGGCATCCCCGAACACATCCGCACCGGCATCGTCGACAGCATCCCGGTCGGCCGCGTGGGGCAGCCGTCGGAAATCGCACGCACGGTCGAATTCCTGGCCCACGACGAGGCCGGCTTCATCACCGGCGCCAACATCCCGGTGAACGGCGGGCTGTTCATGAGTTTCTGAGAGCCGAGGTGCGGGATGGGGGTGCGTGATCTGAGGTTCGGGATTGAGGGCTCGAGGTTCGGGATTGGTGGTGCTGCGAAGACCGCGCACAACCCGTTCATGTCGGCCCGAACCCAGCGGAAGCGCAGGAAGTGCTCCGGGTCGGCTGTGCCGCGATGACGGGGCAAGGCTTACTCTTGTCGTCCCGAGCGCAGCGAGGGACCTGCCTCACCGCTTTACCGCAATAGCAGGTCCCTCGCTGCGCCGGGGACGACACGACAGAGGCGCACCGCGTCTCACACGAATCCCGAATCCCCGACCAAGACCCCACCATGATCCGACTCACTCCTCCCAGCAACGCCGCCTTCCTCATTTCGCTGCTGCTCGGCGGCGCCGGCATCGCCGGCCGCCTGGGCTATTTCGGCGCGGCCGCGCCCATCGCCTTCTGGCTGCTCGCGGCCGCATTCGTGCTGTTGCTGCTGTCGACCCTGTTCAAGTGGCTCTGAGCGCTGGTCGAGGTCCCAAGCGACCGACAGCGGGCGGGTGCATTACCCTATGCGCCCGCCAGACCGACCGAGCCGCCGCGCCATGCGCCTGAACAAACACATCAGCGACACCGGTTACTGCTCGCGCCGCGAGGCCGACCGGCTGATCGGCGAAGGCCGGGTCGCGGTCAACGGCGTCCGCGCCCGGGTCGGCACCGAACTGGCCGAGGGCGATGAAGTCACCATCGACGGCGAAGTGCTGCGCGCACGCACCGCGGCCAAGGGCAAGCGCCGCCACGTCTATATCGCGTTCAACAAACCGGTGGGCGTGACCTGCACCACCGAGTCGGGGGTGAAGGGCAATATCGTCGACTACGTGGACCACCAGGAGCGCGTGTTCCCGATCGGCCGCCTCGACAAGGATTCCGAAGGCCTGATCCTGCTCACCAGCAACGGCGACATCGTCAACCAGATCCTGCGCGCGGAAAACAAACTCGAAAAGGAATATCTGGTGGCGGTGAACCACCAGGTCACCGACGAATTCCTGCGCGGCATGGCCCGCGGCGTGCCCGTGCACGGCCAGACCACCCTGCCCTGCAAGACCGGAAAACTCGGCCGCAACGGCTTCCGCATCGTGCTCACCCAGGGCCTCAACCGCCAGATCCGCCTGATGGCCGCACACTTCGGCATGCGCGTGAAACAACTGCTGCGCGTGCGCATCGGCAACATCAAGCTGGGCCATCTGAAACCCGGCCAGTGGCGCAACCTCACCGATGCGGAACTGCGGGGATTGTTGCCGGAGCATCGGGATTGGTGAGCGGGACACATCGAGCGACGCACGCAACCACTACTCTTTCGAAAGCCTTGCTTGACCGACACTACAACATATCATAGCGTTCCAACAGGCAAATAAAGACCCCAAATCGAATCCGGAGACACAGGATGTGGAAATACTCCGTGGCGGCAGCGGCCATCGCGATGATCGCGGTCGTCAATGCGCAGAGCACGATCAATACACCCCCGCCACCGCCCCCGAGCTTCCCCCCCGTGATCGTCGAAGGCATTCGTATCGACGGCCGGAGGGTACTCTGCACGGGCACGCAGTGCGCGGATGTATTGCGGGACATGCAAATGGCGGTCATGGCCGAGCCATTGCCGTATGAGGCGACACTTCCGGACACCGATCCCACCGTCGATGGTGAGGCCTTCTGCGAAAACCTCGCGGATGCGCGTCCCAGCGGCTGCAGCGCCAGTAATCCGCCGCCTTCTCCCGGGATCACGGTGCCCGGCAAGCAACCGTGGCAGGCGAACGGCTGCGGGACAGGGGGGTTCGCCAATCTCTTCGCGGATGTCATCCTGACTCTTGCTTCCAGCAACTATTACTCCGGCAATCTCGACGCCCCTTATCCCGGAGTCGGCTTTCGAGGCGCCTGCGATGGCCATGACCAGTGCTGGGCGATGGCGGGAGAGCGAGAAGCATGTGATCGGTCTTTTCAGCGAAGCATGGAAAGTGCCTGCGACCAACTTGGCGAAGCTAATGCTCGCGGTGCTTGTTACGGTTTTGCCGGCCTTTATCGCGGTGCCGTTTCTTCGACGAACGCATCTGATGCCGCCTATCAGAACTCCATTAAAGCCCGTGCGTGCGCACTCTGGGCCAACGACATGCGGGAGAACGGCTGTGAGGATTGAACGATTCCATGCTATGGCGCTGGCTGCATGCCTCGTCCCGATCGGATGCGCAGGGCACTCAGGCGCCTCCACGGCGGCCGAGACGATGGACGTTGACGCCACCCCCTCCACACAATCGGACGAACGAGTGGCTGAAACCGCATCGGTTCCGACGCAGCACTCGACGCCTTCCGGACACATCGCACTCCCGCAGTCTCTGCGTCTGCCGGGCCTCGACTCGGTCAGGGCGGCACAGAGCTGGCGTGAGGCCGTGTCGCGGTACTCCGAGGACGAGCAGCGCTATCTGAGCGCGCGCAGCGCCGCCTATTTCCACGTGTTGCAATTCGGCAGCGAACAGCAACAACGGCAGATGATCGAGCAGGGCTTCCCGATGCCGGAAGAATGGCTGGCTGCGCGCAATATCCCGGATCACGAACTCAAGCAGCTGGCCGAAGCCGGCAATGCCAAGGCGCAGATGTTCTACATCGACCGATCCATTTCGGTGTTGTCGGCGGTGCTCAGTCAACGTGGCCTGGACACCGAGAATGCGCAGGATATGCAGCTGTTGCAGCTGTACGCTTCGGTGTCCGCGATGACTCACCAGCGACTCACCGAAAGCAAGAGCCCGTTCGCCGCTTACCAGGACGGGCTATTCGAAACCAGAACCAGCCGCACTCAAACACCGGAACCCTTCGCGGCCAGCATCCATATCGCTGCCGAGCTTGGCCATGCCGGTGCCGATCAGCTCTCGAACGTCTTCTACCAGCAGCACCCCGGGCTCAATCCAGGCACTGTCATGCACTTCTACCAGAGCATGCGCAGGCAGATCGGCCGGCCATAGGCGTGAACCAGCGGTCCATCGCGGCGAGAAAAGACGCGACCCTAACGATACGCTGCGCAGGGATGGGCAGCCGTTTCTCGGCATTCATGGGCCGGCTTTGTAACCGGCCCATTACCGCCATGGGTCATACCCGCTCCAACCACCCGTACTTGTCCGGCGTGCTGCCGTCGAACAGGCCGAAGAACAATTCCTGCAGCCTGCGCGTGACCGGGCCGGGCTTGCCGGCGCCGACCTGGCGGGCATCGACCGAGCGGATCGGGGTGAGTTCGGCCGCCGTGCCGCACATGAACAGCTCGTCGCAGAGGTAAAGGTATTCGCGCGGCAGGTCGCGTTCGATCACCTCGATGCCGGCGTCGCGGGCGAGGCGGATGATGGTGTTGCGGGTGATGCCGTTGAGCAGGGCGGCGCTGACCGGGGTGGTGTGCAGGGCGCCGTCGAACACCAGGAACAGGTTCTCGCCCGCGCCTTCGCTGAGCAGGCCGGTGGAGGCGAGCGCGATGCCTTCGCCGAAGCCGAGGCGACGCGCTTCGCGCGCGACCAGCTGGCCGGACAGGTAATTGCCGCCGGCCTTGGCGCCGGCCGGGATGGTGTTGGGCGCGAAGCGCTGCCAGCTGCTGACGCAGGCGTCGATGCCGGCCTCCAGCACTTCGGCGCCGAGGTACTGGCCCATCTTCCACGTCGCCACGGCCACGTCGACCGGCGTTTCGGCCGAGAGGCCGAACCCGCCCAGCCCGCGATAGGCCACCGGGCGCAGATAGTCGGTGGTGTTGGCGTTGGCCTTCAGCACCTCGCGGCAGGCGGCGTTGATCTCGTCCAGCGTGTACGGGATGTCCATCGCGTAGATCTTGGCCGAGGCGTACAGGCGCGTGTTGTGGTCGGTGAGGCGGAAGATGACCGGCCCGTCGGGGGTCTGGTAGCAGCGGATGCCCTCGAACACCGAGGAGCCGTAGTGCAGCGCATGCGCCATCACGTGCGTGGTCGCCTCGGCCCAGGGCTTGATGGTGCCGTTGTGCCAGATCCATTCGGGGTACTGCTGGGCCATGTCGGTGTCCGTGGATGAAGAAGTCCCGCATTTTAGTGCGGATCGCGAAGGGCGCCATGCGTCGGCGCACGGGCGGCCCTTGCCAGGCCGCCCGCCGGCAAGGGAACGGGGCCTCTCGGCCCCGTTCCGGTGGTGCGTCGATCAGCGGGATGCGCGGTCAGCGGAAGCCGGCCACGGTGCCCGCGCGCTGGTTGTGCACGCGTGTGTTGTTGTGGGTGGCCGTGGTGCCCATCACCTGGCCGCCGTAGGTCCTGGCCGGGTTCGACCAGTAGTTGATGCGCGGACAGCCGCCGGAGCAGTTGTAGGCCATGATCGTGCGCCAGGCCCGGGTCGGCGACTGGTAGCCGTGGCCGTAGGAATACGTGGTGTTGGTGCCGTTGGCCGGGTCGTGGTGCGCGCCGAAGTTGTGGCCGATTTCGTGCCCGAAGGAGTAATAGCCCGTCGCGCAGCTGTAGTGCACCGCGGTGAAGGCCGACGTGGCCGAGGCATTCAGATAGCCGAGGCCGCAGTACTGGCTGTTGTTGATGATCAGCACCGCGAGATCCGCCGCGATGGTGTTGCGGGTGGCGTGGTAATTGTCCATGTAGCCGTCGGTGGTGCCGCGGAAGCGCGACAGGTCGGTGTTGAAGTTGCCCGACTCGACGTAGGTGGTGGTGTAGCGGCCGGCCAGCTGCAGGCTGACGTTCACGCCGCTGTTGACGTAGCCCTGGTTGGTCTCGGCCACGGCCAGATTGACCAGTCCGGCGATGTCGCCGCTGGCGTTGGCCGCGGACTGGGTGGCGACCACCATCACCCGCACCACCGTCGCGGCCTGGATGCCCACTTCGCCTTCCGGCTGCGCCGGCAGGCGCGATTGCACGCTGGCGCGCAGCATCGCCGCGTAGTCGGCCGGATGGTCGGCCGGCATCTTCGTTTCGTCGATGCGGGCGATGGCGTGACCGCCGGACTTCAGCGCGCGCAGCGCGTACAGATCGCCGTCGATGCGCAGGGTGCCGGTCAGCTTGTCGCCGTTGCGCACGATGATGACCGAGTTGCGCGGGTCGTTGGTGATTTCGCTGCCGAAGGCGGCGCCGAGGCGCCCGAGCAGGCCGGGGTCCTTGCCCAGGCTGCCGAACCACGTGTTGGTGCCGTCCGGGTTGTTGACGAAGTCGGTGCGGCGGGCGAACAGCGGGCGGTTGCCCACGCTCAGCTGGAGGATGTCGCTGTCGGCGGCGATCTGCGCGGCGTCGGCCTGCACCAGTTCGATGCCCATGGTGGCGCGGTCGCCGGTCAGGGCCTGATAGCTGGCGTCGGACGCGAGCGCTGCACGGGCCTGACCCGGCGCGAACAGCGGCTGGCGGGCGGCCTGGCTGGCGAAGGCGGCAAGGCCGGCGACCACCACGGTCGCGATGACCGCACTCAGAGTGGAACGTTTCATGGAACTCTCTCCTTAGATATCCATCATGACTTGCAGCGAATGCACCTCCGGGCGCCGTGCTGCCGATGCGGCATGACGCATTCCTGCAAGTGGCGGTGGGACCGGGCGCCCGAATTCCTTCTCGCCCCACCAGTAACGCGGTCCCCACCGCCGCGCAATGCCGCAGTGGCCGATCTGCATGCATCGGTCACGGATCGCTGCATCCGGATGCATGCATGGAAGGCAAACACCTGAGCGCCTGCCTCGCAGCCCGGATGCACGCAGACGGGCATCGTGACGACGGGCAGCCACAACGCAAACGGGGCCTTTCGGCCCCGTTTGCGCATCGTGCGGTCGTTGCCCGTCTCCGACGACCGCTGCGGCCGTCGGAGACGATGGCGACAGGATCAGCGATAGCCCGCGATGGCGCCGGCGGTGGTGTTGAGCACGCGCTGGTTGTGGGCGCGGGTGGTGTTGCCCATGGCCTGGCCGCCGTAGGTCTTGGCGGGGTTGGACCAGTAGTTGATGCGCGGGCAGCCGCCGGAGCAGTTGTAGGCCATGATCGTGCGCCAGGCGTTGGTCGGCGAGCGGTAGCCGTGACCGTAGGCATACGGCGTGAGCGTGCCGTCGGTGGCGATGTCGTGGCGGGCCGACTGCAGGTGGCCGATCTCGTGGGCGAACGAGTAGTAGCCGGTGGCGCAGCCGTAATGCGCGACGGCGAAGGCCGTGGCCGCGTTCGAGCCGATGCCGGACGCCAGGCCACAGGAGCTGCTGTTGTTGATCAGCAGCATCATCACGTCCGCGGCGACGCTGTTGCGGGTGGCGTGATAGGTGTCCATGTAGCCGTCGGTCGTGCCGCGGAAGCGGCTCAGGTCGGTGCTGAAGCTGCCCGACTGCGCGTAGGACGTCGTGTAGCGGCCCGCCAGCTGCAGGGTGATCGCCACGCCGCTGTTGGCGTAGCCCTGGTTGCTTTCGGCGATGGCGAGGTTGACCAGGCCCGCGATGTCGCCGCTGGCGTTCACGGCCGACTGGGTGGCGACCACCATCACGCGGATCACCGTGTTGGCCTGGATGCTGATGTCGCCCGGCGCCGGACGCGCGGCGGTGGTGAACCGGTCGGCGGCATCGCCCATCTCGATGCGCGGCAGCAGGCCGTATTCGGCCGGGTGATCGGCCGGCATCTTCGTTTCGTCGATGCGGGCGATGGCGTGGCCGCCGGACTTCAGCGAACGCAGCGCGTACAGATCGCCGTCGATGCGCAGGGTGCCGGTCAGCTTGTCGCCGTTGCGCACGATGATGACCGAGTTGCGCGGGTCGTTGGTGATTTCGCTGCCGAAGGCGGCGCCGAGGCGCCCGAGCAGGCCGGGGTCCTTGCCCAGGCTGCCGAACCACGTGTTGGTGCCGTCCGGGTTGTTGACGAAGTCGGTGCGGCGGGCGAACAGCGGGCGGTTGCCCACGCTCAGCTGCAGGGTGTCGCTGTCCGCGGCGATCTGCGCGGCGTCCGCCTGCACCAGCTCGATGCCGGCCGTGGCGCGGTCGCCGGTGAGGGCCTGATAGCTGGCATCGGACGCGAGCGCGGCGCGCGCCTGGCCCGGTGCGAACAGCGGCTGACGGGCCGCCTGACTGGCGAACACGGCAAACCCGGCAACCACCGCAGTCGCGACGGCCGCACTCAGAATGGAACGTTTCATGGAACTCTCTCCCTGGTATCCACAGTGCCCTGCAGCGGATGCGTATCCGGGCGCGGTGCCGTCGAGGCGGCAAGGTGCATCCGTGCAAGTGACGAGATGTGTTGGCGCCCGTCATCCTTCCCCCGCGCAGCAATAGCGCGGCGTGGATCGCCGCGCAATCGCGCGTATACGAATTTACGGGCATGCATCACATATCGCAGGCATGCCGGGCAGCGGGCGGCAGCCGTCCCATCGCACATGCATGCGTCGGGACGATCATCTGGACAGCCGCGCTGCCGGTTGCGACGCCGGGCGCGTCTCAGTGACGTGTGCGCAGGATCGCGAAGGCATCGTCGAGGAGCGCCGCGGCGGTGACCTCCGCACCCGCTCCGGGCCCCTGGATCAGCAGCGGGCGCTCGCGATAGCGGTCGCTGTGGATGGCGACCCGGTTGTCGGTGCCTGCGCCACCGGCCAGCACGTGGTCGGGCGGCAGCGCTTCCAGGCCGACGCGCGCGCGCGGCGGACCGTCGGCGGGCAGGTCCAGCCGCGCCAGCAGACGCAGGCACTGGCCCGTGCGGCGGGCATGGGCGAAGCGCGCGCGCAGCGGAGCATCCAGCTGCGGCAGTGCGCCATCCACCGCGGACGCCGGCAGGACCGCGAGCGCGGGCGGCACCAGCGAGGTCACCACCACATCCGCCGGCTCCAGCGAGGCACCGGCGGCGCGGGCGAGGATCAGCAGCTTGCGGCGCACGTCTTCCCCCGACAGGTCTTCGCGCGGATCCGGCTCGGTATAGCCCGCTTCACGCGCCGCGCGCACGAAGCCGGAAAACGGCCGCAGTCCGTCGTAGGCATGGAACAGCCAGGCCAGCGAGCCCGACAGGGCGCCCGCGATGGCGTGGATGCGCTCACCGCTGGCGCGCAGCCTGCGAATGGCATCGAGCAGCGGCAGGCCGGCCCCCACCGTCGCGGCATCGCCATACCCGGTCCCGCCGAGGCGCTGCGCATCGCGGATCGCGCGCCAGCGCGCCAGCGAGGCGCCCTGCCCCAGCTTGCAGGCGGTGACCACATGCACGCCCTGGGCCAGCCAATCGGCATGACGCGCCGCCAGCGCATCGCTGGCGGTGGCGTCGATCAACAACCGGGGGACCGACGCATGCCGCGCCGTGGGCGCACACCAGTCTTCGAGCGAAAACTGCGGAGCGGCTTCACCGCCGGCAGGGACGGCGGCATCGCAGGCGGCCACCGCCGCGGGCGGAAGCGCATGCAGTTGCGTCCAGGCGGGCTGCACCCGCGAGGGCGGTTCGTCGGCATCGCCCTGCCTGTGCCAGCCCTCGCCCGTCGCCAGATAGCGGCTGCGCGAATTGCAGACCGCGCGCAGGCGCAGCACCGGCGACGCCGCCTGCGCGGCATGCCCGGCCAGCCGCTGCAGCACTGCCGTGCCCACGGTGCCGGTACCGAGCAGCACGACCTCGGCCGCGGGCGCGGCGAGCGTCTGCCCGGCCGGCAGGCGCGGCACGGCGATGCGCGGCGATGCGTGGGCGGGGACGCGGGTGATGACGCCGGCGCCGGTCATGACGCCACCGGCTCGCTGCACGGGACCTGGGCCGCGGCCGCCTTCACCAGCACCTCCGCCCCGCGCACGCGCGCCTCCGCCGCGGCGCGTGCATCGCCCACGCGCACGAGCGCATCGCGCAGGTCGTCCAGCAGATCGTCGGCGTGTTCGATGCCCACCGACAGCCGCAGCAGGCCGTCGGAGATGCCGGCGGCGGCGCGCGCCTCGGCCGTCATCGCGGCATGGGTCATGGTGGCCGGATGCGCGACCAGGCTCTCCACGCCGCCCAACGATTCGGCCAGGGTGAAACAGCGCAGCCCGTCGAGGAACGCGCGCACCGCGTCGACCGGGTCGAGGTGTGCGCCGGCATCCAGTTCCAGGCTGAGCATCGCGCCGAAGCCGTTCTGCTGCCGCGCGGCGACGGCATGCCCGGGATGGCGCACCAGCCCGGGGTAGTGCAGTGCCCGCACCAGCGGATGGCCGTCGAGCAGGCCGACCAGCGCCCGGGTGTTCTCCTCGTGCGCGCGCAGCCGTGCCTGCAGGGTGCGCAGGCCGCGCAGGGTGAGGAAGCTGTCGAACGGCGCGCCGGTGATGCCCAGCGCGTTCGCCCACCAGGTGAGCTGCTGCGCGTCGTCGGCCGTCCGCGCGACCACCGCACCGCCGACCACATCGCTGTGGCCGTTGATGTACTTGGTGGTGGAATGCGCGACGAAATCCGCGCCGAAGGCGATCGGCCGCTGCCACAGCGGCGAGAGGAAGGTGTTGTCGACGACCACCTTCGCGCCGGCCGCGTGCGCGGCGGAGATGGTCGCCTCCAGATCGGTGATGCGCAGCAGCGGGTTGGACGGGGTTTCGATCCAGACCAGCGTCGGGCCTTCGGCTAGCACCGCGGCCAACGCGTCGGCATCGTTGAAGTCGATGGTGCGCAGCGCGAACGCGCCCTTCTTCGCCAGCGCGTTGAACAGTCGCCAGCTGCCGCCGTACGCATCGTGCGGCACCACCAGCACATCGCCGGGCGCGAGTTGCGCATGCAGCAGCAACGCGATCGCCGACATGCCGGTGGAGGTGACCACCGCGCCGGCGCCGCCTTCCAGGTCGGCCAGCGCCTCGGCCAGCAGGTCGCGGGTGGGGTTGCCGCTGCGGGTGTAGTCGTACTGCCGCTTCTGGCCGAAGCCGGCGAAGCTGAAGTTGGACGACAGCACCAGCGGCGGCGTCACCGCGCCGAAGGCCGGGTCGCTGTCGATGCCGGCGCGCACCGCGCGGGTGGCGGTGCGCAGGCCGTCGGCCGCGACGGACGGCGTGGACGGAGGCAGGCCGAGCGCGCTCATGCCAGCACCTCCGCGGCGCCGCAGCCTGCCGTCTCCAGCGCTTCGCAGCCCGCCTGCACCGCGCTTTCCAGCGCATTGGCGATGGCCAGCGTTTCCTTGAGGAAGGCGTCGTGGCCGTACTGCGAACGCAGCAGCCGCGCCTCGACCTGCGGCAGGCGCTCGATCAGCGCATGGATGTCCTCGATCGGCACCAGCCGGTCCTCGATGATGCCGACCACGGTGGTCGGCACCTGCACGTCGCGCGGGTCGACCGCATGCAGGTCGATGGATTCCGACAGGCGCAGGAAGGCGGTGGCCGGCACCCGCGACGCATACCGCGCGCCGCAGTGTTCGAGATAGTCCTCCGCGGCCACGCGCAGGCGGCCGTGTTGGAGGGCCGGCGCGGCGTCGAAGCGTGCGGCGAACTCGCCCGGCGTGCGGTAGCTCAGCATCGCCAGCTGGCGCGCGAGCGACAGGCCGTCGGCCTCGTCGCACTGCAGCTGGCCAAGCGCGACGATGCGGCGCTGCAGTGCACGCCAGGCACTGGCGTAGGGATGGCTGCGGTGCGCGCCGCTGATCGCCACCAGCCGCTGCAGCCGCTGCGGGTACAGCACGGCGAACTGCAGGCCGACCATCGCGCCGTAGGAGGCGCCGACGAACGCGGCGACACGGCCGATGCCGAGCGCATCGAGCACGGCGGCGATGGCCTCGGCCTGGTCGGCGCTGTCGATCGGCGCATCCAGCGTGCCGTCCGCACCCAGCCAGTCGATGGCCACGATGCGCTGGCGTGCCGGGTCCAGACCCAGCCCGCGCTGCACCTGCCACCAGCCGGCGTCGGGAAAGCACTCGCTGGACACCACATGGCGATCGGCGGAGATGCCGCCGGCCACGATCAGGACCGGCAGGCCCGCGGCGCCCACGGCTTCGTAGCGGATCCGCACGTGGCGAGGGCCGGCATGGCGCAGCGGAAGGTCGATGCCGATCTCGCCGCGCACGGCGGGCACGGCGGCAGCCTGGGCGGAGGCGGCAGAGGCCGTGGAGAGCACGTCGGCGGAGCACGGCGGGATGGCGCCATCGGCCGAGTACCCGGCGCGGATGGCGGCGTGGCCCGGCGTGAACGTGGCGACGGAAGCGGTGGACGCGAAGGGGGGGCTGTGCGTGGCGGCGAAAGTCATGACGGTCTCCGGTGATGGCGGGCCATCGAAGCCGCGGGGAGACCGTGGGAGTGCTGGGCGCGGACCGACTGCGGGCCATGGCGCACAACCATCTTCCGGTGGACAGGACGTCCCCGCAGGAGTTGGCACCTTGTCGGCGACGCGATCGTCGCTGCGGCCTTGGGCCGGCAGCGTCGCTGCGTTGCCATCAGGTTGCCCCGGCGTCGTCGGGCCTGTCCCTCAGCCGGTCTTGATGGATGGCCGCAGGATGCACCGGCATTCGAGCGATGTCAATCGCTTCATCCGCATGAAGCGATATAATTTTTCGCCATGTGCCGGACCTGCATCGGCCGCCGGTTGTCCTCGCCCCAGCCCCACGGGCGGGTGACGTGGGGGTGATGGGCCGGGCGCAACCGGCGCCGATGCACGCTGCGGCCCGGGCTGCCGGCCCGGCCACCGGAATCGGCGATACTGGTGCGATGCACGCCTACCTCGATGCACGCACCGTCGTCCGTCCTCGTCTGTACGCGCTGGCGGCCATCGCGATGCCGCTGCTGCTGGCCGCCTGCATGCACGCCGCCCCAGGCGCCGACGCTGCAGCAGGCGACCACGCGACAGCCGCCCCATCCGTTCCCGCGCCCGTCGTGGTCGAAGAACACTACCTCTCCGCTCCCTGGGCCGAAGACGAGCTGGATTCGCTCGCCTTATGGACGGCGTCGCCGGACGATGCGGTGTGGCTCATCGCCACCGCGAAATCCAGCCATCGTCTGGTGCGCTTCGATGCCGACACCGGTGACCGGCTGGGCGAGGTGGGCGGCCTGGGCGCCGAGGCCGGGCGCTTCCGTCGCCCCAACGGCATCGCGATCCACGGCGACCTGCTCTTCGTCGCCGAACGCGACAACCGCCGGGTGCAGATCCTCCGGCTGCCCGGCTTCACCCCGCTGGGCAGCTTCGGCGAGGAGTCCCTGCGCGCACCCTACGGCCTGTGGGTGCGCCCGCTGGCCGCGGACACCTTCGATGTCTACGTCACCGACAACGAGATGCGCGGCGAGCGCTACGACATCGTGCCGCCGCTGGCCGAGCTGGACCGCCGGGTCTGGCGCTTCCGGCTGCGCCTGCCGGCCGACGGCGGCCCGGTGGTCGAAGCGCGCATGCACTTCGGCGACACCAGCGAGGAAGGCGCGCTGCGCATGGTCGAGTCGATCGCCGGAGACGCGGAGCACGACCGCCTGCTGATCGCCGATGAGCGCATGCCGCGCTCGACGCTGCGCGAATACACGCTGGACGGCCGCGCCACCGGGCGCGCGGTCCCGGAGAACATGTTCGGCTTCGAAGCCGAAGGCGTCGTGCTGTGGGCCTGCGGGCCGCGCGACGGCTATTGGCTGGCGGTGGACCAGCTGTCGCCGCAGACGGTGTTCCATCTGTTCGCACGCGACAGCCTGGCCCACGCCGGCAGCTTCCGCGGCCTGCGCACCGCGCAGACCGACGGCATCGCCCTGCGCACGGCGCCCAGTCGGGCATTCCCGCACGGCGCCCTGTTCGCGGTCGACGACGACCGCGCGGTCGCCGCCTTCGACCTGAGCCGGGTCGTCGCCGCATTGTCCCTGCCTGCGGATTGCCTGGGCGCACCGTGAGTCGCCGCCCCCTCCGCATGGTCATGGCCCGGTGGTCAGGGCGGGTCCGACATGGCGCGGGCATTGCCGCCTTCGGCTGGACCCGTCGTCCCTTCGCCACCGCCCACACGGCCGGCATGGGCCTGCGGGCGCTGGGCGCACTGCTGATGGCCGGTGCACTCGTGTGCGCGGTCACCGCTCACGCAGACGCCGGTGCCCCCCTGCGCTGGCGCGATGGTGCCGCGCGAAGCACAGGCACGCCCGTCCCTGTCCACGCCGCCCCCCAGCTGTCGCGGCGCACCGCGGGCGGGGTCGATGTCGTCCTCGAGCCCACCGCCGAGGGCGGGTGGGAGGTGTGGGTGGAGAATCCCCTGTTCGGCCCGGTGGAGGCGCTCATCGAGTTGCAGGGAGGCGTCGCACTTCAGACCAGCCCCGCGCTGCCTGCCCGCGTGCGCGTGCCCGCGCAGCGGCGCGTGCTCGCCACCCGGCTGACGTCTCGTTCCGACTCCGTGCGCGCACCCGCGCTGCGGCTGCTGGCCGTCGCCGGCGACCCGTCCGCCCATCCGCAGGATCACGATTACCGGTTCCCGCTGGGCACCGACCGGGCGCAGGTCAGCCAGGGCTGGGGCGGCCATTTCAGCCACCGCACACCCGAACACCGGCATGCGCTGGACCTGGCGGCGGCCGAAGGCACGCCGGTCCTGGCCGCACGCGCAGGCGTGGTGATGCAGGTCGCGAGCGGCGCTGCAGGGCCGCCCGATGCGGGCGACGCGGCCGGCGGCAACGCCATCCGCATCCTCCACGAGGACGGCAGCATGGCGCTGTACGCGCACCTCTCCGACGCGGGTCTGGACGTCCGTCCCGGCCAGCGCGTGCGCCGCGGCGACCCGATCGCACGGGTCGGCAACACCGGCTACAGCACCGGTGCGCATCTGCATTTCGCGGTGCAGGTCAACCGTGGCCTGCGTCTGGAGACGGTGCCCTTCCGCATGTCCGGCCCCGACGGCGTGCTGCGGCTGCAGGAGACGCCATGAACGCCGGTCGATCGGGTCTGCCCGGCGACAACGCCGTCGACAAGAGCGCTGCCGACAAGAGCGCCGTCGGCGAAGCGGTCGTCGGCGAGATCCATGGCTATCCGCTGCATGCCGACGACGCCGCGCAGTGGCAGGCGGCCGGCGATGCGGCCGCACGCGGTGCGCATGCCGCAGCCGCCGACGTGATCCAGACCCTGTGCGACCGCCGCCCGCACCTGCTGCCTGCGCGGATACAGGCCGGGTACTACCGGCTGTCCGCCGGCGCCTATCGCACGGCCGAATCCATCGCCCTCGCCGCTGCCGACGCCTGCGCCGATGCGCCGCCACGCACACCCGAGGCCGCCGCCGCCCTCATCGCACTGCTGCGGGTGTTCGAAGCGCACCAGGCGATGGCCGAGGTGGTCGACCGCACCGACTGGTCCACCTGTCGCGACCCCGGCGTGCTGGTGGGCCTGGTGCAGATGCTCGCGGGCCTGGCGCTGTACCCACAGGCCGAACGCCTGCTCGCCCGCGCCGATGCCCTGGCGCCCGGCCACCCGATGCTGGCCTATACCCGCGGCATCTTCGCCTTCGTCCGCGGCGACCGCGTCGCGTCGCAGGCCTCTCTGGCACGCGCGCTTCCCGCGTTGCCGCAGCATGCCGCGCACATCGGCTGGCTGCGCGCGATGCAGGCCCGCCGCGACGATGCCGAAGCCTCGCTGCGCGCGCAGGTCGCACACCTGCGCGCCACGCGCGTGAACGCAGGCAGCGGGGACGCCGCCTACCGGGCGTATGCCCTGCACCGGCTGCACGACGCACTGGGCGAGCACGCCGCCGCCTGGGACGCGCTCGCCGAGGGCAATGCCATCAAGGCCGCGGCGGCGCGTCATGACCCCGATGCCGACCGCGCGCTGTTCGACGCACTGCGCGCGCTCCCCGCCACGGTCGCCGGCGCCTCCGAAGACGACGGCAGTGCCCCGCCTCCCGTCACCCGCACCCTGTTCGTGGTCGGCATGCACCGCTCGGGCACCAGCGTGCTCGAGCGCGTCCTCTCCGGCCACTCGGCCGTGGTGGACGGAGGCGAAAACCACGTCTTCCCGGCCGCGATGCGCTGGGCGACCGACCACCGCAGCCGCGGCGTACTGGATCTGACGACGGTCGAACGCGCGGCACGGCTCGGGCTGGAAGACTGGGCCGAAATCGGTCGTCGCATCGACGCCTACGCCGCATGGCGCAGCGGCGGCGCCCCATGGTTCATCGAGAAACTGCCACCCAACGCCCTGCACGCCGGCTTCATCTTGCGTGCGATGCCGCATGCGCGCGTGCTGTGCATGCGCCGCGACCCGATGGACACCTGCTTCTCCAACCTGCGCACCTTCTTCGCCGACGGCATCGCACCCTATGCCTCCGAGCAGCGCGCGCTCGCGCGCTACGCCCTCGGCCATGCGGACTTGATGCGGCACTGGCGCGCACGCGCACGCGGGCGCATGGTCGAGGTGGACTACGCCGCGTTCGTCGCGGACCCACACACCGAGGTACAGCGCCTCTGCGCCTGGCTGGGTCTGGATGTCGAGCCGCGGATGCTCGATGTGGGGCGCGACACCGGCTACACCGCCACCGCCAGCGTCGCCGACGTTCGCCGCGGCATCCTGCGCGATCGCGGCGATGCCTGGCGGCCGTATGCCGCCTGGCTCAGGCCGATGCAGGAGACACTCGCGCAACTGGGCGCGGACACGGATTCCCCGCAACCCGATTGATGTCCAAACGACAGCCCATCACTCGGGCACCGCTTCAATCCGGCATCGCGAACCAGCAGTTGAACGCCACCGTGATCCGGGTATCGCCGCCGAAAAACGGCAGCACCTCGTGCAGCAGCCAGGACGGGAACAGCACCAGCTGCCCGGCCCGGAAGCGGATGCTCCAGCTGCCGTGATGGAAGGGGTGCGCGAAATGCGCATTGCCCGCGTCCATGAAATAGTTGGCGTAATGATGCGGGTTGTGGAAACGCAGCACGCCGGATTCCGGCCGGTCCGACGGGGTTTCGCCAGGGTCCACGCAATACACGCCCGACCACGACGCCATCGGGTGGTTGTGCAACACCGTGAACCCGCCATGCCGGGTCACGTGGAACCAGGTGTGGGAGAAGATCCGCAACCGCTTCATGCGCTCGCCGTCGTAACCGTTCGTGCGCTGGATGGTCGCGCCGAGCGCCGCCCAGCAGAACTGTTTCAGCCGCTGCACGCAGGGCTCGGGCCAGGCGAAGAATTCGAACTCGCTCTCGTACACCTCGGGCTGCAGCGTAAGCGACGGACTCGGGTTGCGCCAGCGCGCACCCTCGGCCTCGCGCGCGAGAATCAACGCCTTCAACTCGGCGTTCAAGGCCGCATCGGGCTGGAAATCCTGGGCGATGGGCACGGCAAAGATCGGGTGAACATCCAGCGGCATGACGGTTTTGCGAGGCTTCGGGGAGACAGAAGTATGCAACACCGCAGAGGATGAACGTCGCGATGCCGCTTGCGGTGCTCCCCAGCCATCCGCCTCCGGCGCCGGCATTTCCCAAGGCATAAAAAACTGCGGCCCCTTTCGGGGCCGCAGCTTCAAAGCCGGATCGCGGTGCGATCAGAACTTCTGGCTGTAACGCATGAACAGGAAACGACCGGGGATTTCATACTGCGGGTCGAAGCTGTTCGAGAACGTGCTGGCCGAACGCGGCGGATCGCGGTCGAGGACGTTGTTCACGCCGACGGTGACGCGCGCATTCCACGGGGCCGCCCAGGTGACGTTGACGTCGCTGAACGCGGTGCCGCCGATGTAGTTCTCCGGACGGGCACCTTCCGCGGTACGACGGTTCGGATCCGAGCACAGGAGCTGGGTGTTCGCGGCGTTGAAGCCACGGCAGTCCTCGTCCTGACCGGAGTAGTAACGCGTCATCCAGTTGGCCGACCAGTCGCCCTTCTGCCAGTTCAGGCTGACGTTCGAACGGATACGCCAGTAGTTCAGCACGTTGTCGCCATCGTAGTTGCCCACGAGGTTGCCCGCGCCGTCGTCGATGAACTTCGAGGTGTAGGTCGAATCCCAGATCAGGGTGAACTTGCCGAAGGACGTCTCCGGAATCGCGTAGCTGACGGTCATGTCGTAGCCTTCGACGTCACGCGTACCCGAGTTGGCGTTGATCGCACGCAGGTCGGTGATGCGACCACCGGCACCACGCGTGATCAGGGCGCACTGGCTCAGATCGCCGTCGCGGTAGCAGTCGTTGGCGATGCCCTGGCCCGACGGCGACAGGATCGCGTCTTCCAGCTCGATCTTCCACCAGTCCATCGAGACGTTGAAGCCTTCCAGCCAGCTCGGGCTGTACACGAAGCCCAGGGTGGTGGTGGTCGCGCTCTCGGGCTGCAGGTTGGGGTTGCCGCCGACGGTGATGCGGATCTGGCTGTTGGTCTGGGTATAGCCACCGGCTGCGACGCCATCGGCCACGCACTGCGCCTGGCCGGCACTGCTCAGGCCGCCGAAGTTGTCGGCGTTGCAGGGATCGCTCAGGGTCGGGAAGGAATCCGAGTTGCCCAGGAACAGATCGTTGATCGACGGCGCGCGGAAGCCTTCGGTCCAGTTGCCGCGGATCATCAGGTCGTCGATGGGCTTCCAGCGGAAGCCGACCTTGCTGTTGGTGGTGTCGCCGAAGTTGCTGTAGTCGGAGTAGCGGGTCGCGACGTTGAAGTCGAGCAGGCGGGCGCCGGGCACATCGGCCAGCACCGGGATCGCCAGTTCGAGGTAGGCCTCGTCCAGGTCGTACTTGCCGGCGGTCGCGGTACGGGCGTTGCCCGTGGTGTCGCCGGCGTTGATCAGCGCGTCGGGCTGGTCGAAGCCGCTTTCGCTGCGACGCTCCAGGCCGAACGAGAAGGACAGCGGGCCGGCCGGCAGTTCGAACAGGTCGCCGCCGATGCTGGCGTAGTAGGTTTCCTGCTCGTAGCCGAAGTTGTCGTGCGCCTGGAAGGTCACGTAGTCGAGCATTTCCTGGGTGATGCTGCCGGCGCCGCCGAGGAAGTTCAGCGGGACGCAGCCGGCGATCGCCGAGGTCGCATCACCGGGGTTGCTCACGCAGATCGGAGCACCCGAGGTGGGGTCGATCATCGAAGCACCGAGCGCATTGCGCAGGGCGGTGAAGGTCAGCAGACCGTCGGTGGTGTCGCTCTGCTCGTTCTCGCCGAAGAAGTAGCCCACTTCCCAGTAGAACGGCTTGTCGGCGATCTCGATCGTGCCGTCGAGGCCCATGTTGATCGCGAAGGTATCGACGTCCTGCTTGAACGAACGGCCACCGGTCTCCACCACACGACGCTGGATCCAGTTGATGTCCTGGCCGTAGGGGTTGTAGATGCTGTCGGCGCTGATGACGATGTCGGTCGAGTTGCCCGAACCGATCACGCCCAGGACCACCGGCATCGCAGCGAGCAGCTGCTCGGAGCGGCGCTGGTTGTAGGTGACGGTGGTGCTGAAGCGGACGTCGTCGGTGATGTCGAGACTACCGCTGGCGAACAGCGAGGTGCGCTCCTGCGGCGTGATCAGGTAGTTGTCCGGAGCGAAGTTGTAGTTGTCCGGAGTGCCGCGCCAGCCGCGGAAGGTGCCGGGACCGGTGACGGTCCACAGACCGTAGTCGCCGTTCGGCTGCGAGCAGGAGTCGGTGCCCGGATCGTAGATGCAGAAGCGGCCGTCCGGGGTGGTCGAGCTGCCGCCGAGGCCCGGAGTGGAGCCGAAGACCGGCACCGCCGAGATGTCGCGGTCACCGGCGAAGACCGGATCTTCCTTCACGTAGCCGAGGCCCAGCATTGCGGACCAGCGCTCGCCGTTGCTGCCGACGGTGAAATCGTAGGCCTGACGGGTGCCGTCGCCCTGCTCGAACGCGCCGATGTAGGCGTTCGCTTCGGCGCCGTCGAAGTTCTGGCGCAGAATCACGTTGACAACGCCGGCGATGGCGTCGGATCCGTAAATGACCGAGGCGCCGTCCTTGAGGACTTCGACGCGCTCGATGGCGGCGGTCGGGATGGTGTTCAGGTCGACGGCGCCGCCGAGACCAGTACCGCCCACCCAGCGACGACCGTTGACGAGGACCAGCGTGCGCTCCTCACCGAGGTTGCGCAGGTTGACGCGGGTTTCGCCGTTGCCGCCGTTGTTGTAGGTGGTGTTGAGGGTCGAGCCGTTGGTCGAAATGTTCTGGATCACGTCGCCGACCGAGGTGAGGCCCTGGGCCTCGATATCCTGGCGGCTCAGCGAGAACACCGGCTGCGAGCTTTCGACGTCGGCGCTGCGCGGAATACGCGTACCGGTCACGACAACGCGGTCGAGATCCTCGGCTTCTTCGGCATCCTGCGCATAGGCAACGCCCGTGCCTGCAACTGCAGTGGCGCTCACTGCGAGCGCGAAGGTAATCGCGTCGCGGAGCTTGGTGGTTTTGAAAGTCATCTCTCTCTCCAAGTTAAGCTTGGGGTTTCCCATGGGAACCTGAACGGCAGCGCACGATGACGCCATTGAGAACAGGCCGGGCCCGATAGTAGCCGCACTCGGAGAGAAATTAAAGTGTTGTTAACCGATCCCGCGAAGGGTCGCGGAAATGCCCGCACCACGGGCGTTGCGCCGCCAGGGACGGTCCGGAGAACCGGTGCACCGCAACCGCGATCGGGGACTCAGAGATCCTGTTCGTAGCGGACGTAGGGCACGGCGCCCTCGTCGTCGCCCGCGGCACTTTCGGGCGAAAAGGGATTGCGGCCACGCGACAGGAGATTGTCGGCGCCCACGGTGAGCTGGCCGCTCCAGGGAGTGCGCCAGCTCAGACCCAGGCCGAAGCCTTCCCACTTGTCGCGGCCGGTGTCGACCACTTCGCCGACGATGTTGATGCCGAAATCGCCCAGCCCGCCGCCGACATTGAGCTGACGGCTGGTCCAGCGGTCGCTGAAGCCCGGGATCTCGGTGGGCATCTGCAGTCGAGCGCGGGCGACGGTGCCGGCGATCGAGACGAAGCCTTCACGGGGCAGATCCTTCTGCGCGAAGACGCTGAGATCGTTGACGTCGACCCGGCCATCGAGCGTGCCGGGGAACAGGTATTGCGGAATGGAGGTGGAGCTTTGGCCCGCACCGATGCCGACGCGATTGCCGCCCTGGATGAACATCGCCGCGGCGTTGCCGCGACGGCTGCGCCCGGCGGGCTGGGTCGCGAGCACGCAGTTCTGGGCGAGGCGCCCCAGGGAAATGCCGAGCGCGGGCTTGTCGTCGCAGAGCACGCCGAGGGTATCCGCGGTGGACAGGCCGAAGGTGCTGTCGAGGTGGCGCAGCCCGAAGCGGGTGCGCAGGCGGCTCTTGGCCACATCCGCCGGCTCCAGCACCAGAACCGCCTCGATTTCGCCGTTGCTGCGGTTCCACACCGGCAGCTCGACACGCTCGGCGTTGCCCGGCTTGACCTGCGCATGCGCGCCCGTTGCCGCGCCGAGGGCGAGGAACAGGAGGATGGGCAGTGTGAGCTGGCGGGTACGCATGGCGGTTGTCGGACCGGTGGACGGCGGTCGAGTTCCCCGATGGAATCGTTTGAAGGGTCAGGCTAACAGATTTATGGTTCCTTAACAATCCACCCACCCTGTCCCTGCCTCCGCCTGTCCGGATCGGGGGGGAGGATGGGACTACTGCAGCCGGTCGGGCGGCGGCATCACTTCGGGCCGTTCACGGCCCGAACCGTCGAAGAGGGCCTGCAGGGCCTCCGGGCCGAAGAGATAGGTCTCGCCGCAGAATTCGCAGCGGACTTCGACCACGCCCCCGCTGTCGGCGGCGGCGGCTTCGGCCTCCTCGCGGCCGAGCGAGGACAGCATGCCCTCCACGCGCTCGCGGGAGCAGGAACAGCCGAAGGCGAGCGGGCGCTCGGCCAGCCGACGGACACCATCCTCGTGGAACAGGCGGTGCAGCAGGGCGTCTGCCGGCGTGGCCAGCAGCTCGTCCGTGCCGAGCGTCTCGAACAGCGCCACGGCGCGATCCCAGCCGTCGGCATCGCCCTCGTCGCCGGGCAGCTTCTGCAGCATCAGACCAGCCACCCGGCCCTGGCCGGAGGCCAGCAGCAACCGGGTCGGCAACTGCTCGGACTGCACGAAATACCCTTCCAGCGCCGCGGCCAGGTCGCCATCGCCCAGGGCCACCAGCCCCTGGTAGCGCATGGGCTCGCCCTCGCGCAGCCCCGGGTTCTCGATGGTGATTGCCAGCACGCCCTCGCCCGCAAGGCTGCGCAGGTCGGAGACCTCGCCCACGTCGGCGCCCTCGGCGAGCACCGCCACGCCGCGCAGCGTGCCGGCCGCCGTGCATTCGGCGAACAGCGTGCGCAGCGCCGCATCGCCGCGCAGCTGCACGGACAGACGCCCCTCCACCTTGACGTGCCCGGCGAACAGGGCCGCCGCCGCGGCGGCCTGACCCAGCACGGCGGCGACCAGCGCCGGGTATTCGTCGCGGGCGATCTGCGCCCAGGCGGCGTCCAGGCTCACATGCACGCCACGCACGCCGGCGGTGTCGATGAGGAAACGGCTGAGGCGGTCGGCGCCCGGGGCGGATGGCGCGGGCGTCTTGGAATCGGAACTCATGAGGCGGCCTGAACTGGAGTGGGAGAAATGCGGCATGGCCGGGCCGTGGGCCGCGTCCGGGTGCATCGCCCGGGCGCGAAGCAGCGGTCGGTGACGATGCGCGCCCTGCCTGCGTGGCGGATAATGCCGCGATTCCGTCCGCAGGGCCCGGCAACGTGCGCAATCGCAAGATGGGGGAGTCCGTCCCGGATTCAAACCCCGACCCGAACCTGGCCGCATCGACGGTCGACGCCCTCCCCGGTGACGACGGCACGGCCGCATCGCCGCCCCCGGCACGGCGGCGGAGGCGCTGGCTGCGCTGGATGCTGATCCTGCCGATGCTGTTCCTGCTCACCACCGTTCTGCAGGTGCTGGTGCTGCGCTTCGTCGACCCGCCGCTGACGGCGTTCATGGTGGCGCGGCAGGTGGAAGCCTGGGGCGGGGGCGACGACGGCTATGCCCTGGCCTACGACTGGCGCGATGCCGACGAGATCTCCGCGCACCTGCCGCTGGCGCTGATCGCCGCGGAAGACCAGCGGTTTCCGGAGCACGACGGCTTCGATTTCGAGGCCATCGAGAAGGCGCGGAAACACAATGCCCGCGGCGGCAAGGTCCGCGGTGCCAGCACGATCAGCCAGCAGCTGGCCAAGAATCTGTTCCTGTGGAAAGGCCGCAGCTGGGTGCGCAAGGGCCTGGAGGCCTGGTACACGCTGCTGATCGAAGCCCTGTGGCCCAAGCGGCGAATCATCGAGGTCTACGCCAACGTGGTCGAATTCGGCGACGGGGTCTACGGCGCTCAGGCGGCGGCGCGGCGCTATTTCCGGAAGGACGCGGCCGCACTCGCTCCGGCCGAAGCCGCACGGCTGGCGGCGGTGCTGCCGAATCCGCGCCGATACAGCGCCGCCAAACCGGGGCCCTATGTCCAGCGGCGCACGCGCAGCATCCAGCGGCAGATGAAGGCGCTGGGGGGGACGGAGTTCCTGGAACAGCTGGACTGAAGGATGCGGAGCGGCTGAAGAGGCGCCGGGGTGGATGGCGAGGTGTCGGGGATGGCCTGGTCGAGGAGGCTTGGTCGGGGACACCCACTTTCCTCCGGGCACCGCATTGCTGATGCGAGTCCGGAGGACAGAATCCGGGACACCCACGTTTCGCCCCCCCCTTTCGGAAGCTGCAGTCGTGCCGGAGTCCTGCGACGGAGTCTTCCGGGACACCCATGTTCCGGCCGCAGCCCCCTGCTGGCAGCCCCCCCCCCCGGCTCAGCCCTCCCCTCTTCAGGCTCAGGCTTCCGCTGTCCCCAAGGCCCGCTGCCCGTCCATGGCACGCCCCGGGTTCCGCTTCATTACTATGTATCGATGAACACGCCCTCACCGCCCGGCCACCCTCTCGACGATGGCGCCACGTCCCGGCTGACCGTGGTGGTCGCCGCGCACGACGAGGCCGATGCCCTGCCGCTGCTGCAGCCGAGGATCGCGTCGCTGCTCGACGCGCTGGCGGCGTCGTCGGGAATCGAAGGCCGGGTGCTGTATGTCGACGATGGCAGCCGCGACCGCACCTGGGCGGTGCTCTGCGGGCTCGCCGCGGCCGATCCGCGGGTCTCGCTGCTGCGACTCAGCCGGAATTTCGGCAAGGAGGCCGCGCTCACCGCCGGGCTGGACCATGTCGAGAGCGGTGCCGCGGTCATTCTCGATGCCGACGGCCAGGACCCGCCGGAACTCATCCCGCAACTGGTCGCCAAATGGCGCGAGGGCTACGACGACGTACACGCCACCCGCATCGCGCGCGAGGGCGAAACCTGGGTCAAGCGCGCCACCGCGCATGCGTTCTACCGGCTGATGCAGCGCCTGTCGAAGACGCCGATCCCCGCGGACACCGGCGATTTCCGCCTGCTGTCGCCGCGCGCCCTCGCCGGGCTGCGGCAGCTGCGCGAACGCCACCGCTTCATGAAGGGCCTGTTCGGCTGGGTGGGGTATCGCCAGGTCTCGGTGCCGTACCGGCGCGAGCCGCGCGTGGTCGGACGCAGCAAATTCGGCATGTGGCGGCTGTGGAATTTCGCGCTCGAGGGCATCACCAGTTTTTCCACCGCGCCGCTGCGCATCGCGACCTATCTGGGTGTGGCCACCGCGTTGCTCGCGTTCTGCTACGCGGTCTGGATCGTGGTCAAGGCGATGCTGTGGGGCGACCCGGTGGCCGGTTGGCCGACAATGATGACCGTGATTCTGCTGCTGAGCGGCGTGCAACTGATTGCGCTGGGCATGATCGGCGAATATCTGGGCCGGCTCTACGAGGAATCCAAGCAGCGCCCGCTTTATCTGGTCGACGACTGGCGCCCGGGAGTATGCTCGGACTCCACCGCCACTGAAGGAGAGCCGCAGCATGCGTACCGTCCATCAGCTGTTGGAAGCGAAATCGGCGCAGGGCCTGGCCGAGGTGTACGCGATCCGGCCTGAGGCGCCGGTGATCGAGGCCATCCGGTTGATGGCCGAGCGCCATATCGGCGCGGTGCTGGTGATGGAGGGGCCACGCCTGGTCGGCATCCTGTCCGAGCGCGACTACGCACGGAAGGTGGTGCTGCAGGGACGGTCCTCGGCCAACACGCCGGTCGCCGATATCATGACCTCCGAGGTGGTCACCGCTTCGCTGCTCGACACCAGCGACCACTGCATGCAATGCATGACCCGGCGCCGCATCCGTCACCTGCCCGTCATGGAAGGCGAGGAGGTGGTCGGCCTGGTCTCGATCGGCGACCTGGTGAAGGCGGTGATCGAAGACCAGCAGCTGGAACTGGATCAGCTGCAGCGCTACATCGCGAGTTGAGCCGCGCGGCCTTGCCTGGCACGCCGCTCTTCTTTTCCACACACATCCACCAACGCACTCCGTCCTGCCATGCAACAGCCGAGCCATCCCGATCACGCCCTCTACAGCAGCGCACGCGACGCCGTCGCCACGCTGGAACGCGGCCTGGGCCGCGACTACGACGACAACAGCGAAAAACTGGCGCAGGCCAGCACCGTGCTCGCCCGCCAGAGCGGCATGGAACGCGTGGACCATGTCGTGCTCAGCATCCACAACCCGCATGTGCAGGCCGGCGAGAACCTGATCGTGGTCAGCGGTCAGCTCGACGACCCGGCGCACATCCGCGCGGCCGTGAAGACCCGCGAGGCACTGGCGCGTTCGGAAGAAGACAACGAGCAACTGCTCACCCAGGCACGCGCCCAGGCCGTCGCCGCGCCGCAGCGCACCATCGATGCACCGACGCGCACGCCGGAAACCCCTGCGCCCACGCGCACACTGGGCGGCTGAACCCTTGGCAGCCGCGGTTTCCCGCCACATGCGTACCGCGGTACCCCATGCTTCACGACACGATGACCCACTCGAGCGGTCATGGTGTCGCAGGTCATCGCCATCCGCACCGTGTCCAGGCCCGTTTCGACAGGGTCGATCCGATAGGCACGCTCCGACAGGGTCGATCCGATAGGCACGCTCCGACAGACACGATCCATAGACACGATCCGACAGGCTCGTTTCGAGACATCTTTATCAACACGCCCCTTCCAAAGGACGCTCATCCCATGCATGACGCTTCGTCACGTCTCCATCTCGCTGCCGCCCTCGCGGCCTTCCTGCTGGCAGCGCAGTGCGCGCATGCCTCGGACACGGCAAGAACCCGGACGGGCATCGGCCCGACGCCTGCCTTCACCTGCCTGACCACGACCATCATCAAGGGCGGCACCACCCGGATGAGCACGGTCACGCGCTCCTCCGGCAACCTGCAGCGCGACAACGCAGCGCTGAAGTTCGCTCGCGGCGTGCGCTTCACCAATCCCGACGGCAGCCGCTACACCGGCGAGGAACGTCAGGTGTCGATGCTGGTGCGGATGCACCAGAACGGCCGCTTCGCATGGCGGAGTTTCGAAGCCGACGAGGAGCTGCCGGAGATCTGCTCGACGCCTGCAGAGACCGGACGCGACTGAATCCGCCGGACGTGCGTGCTCAGCGTTCGAGCGCACGTCCGACCGCAATCGCACCGGCGACGCCGCATGGGATGCCTTGCAGCTGCGTCGCCGATCGGCCCATGTGAGGTGGGCTCACGCTCCACCATCCGCACCGCGCACCCTGAAGTGCGCAGACACGCCTCCGACAGTGCGTGCACAGCCGGGAATCGTCCGGAGTCGAAGCAACACGCGTCGCGGCATGCCTGCTCAGTGCAGGCGTCATGACGCCATGCTGCATCGCAGCTTGCCCCAACGGCCAATGACGCCGCGCGGCCGGTCTGTGGCGCAATGCGCGCATCGTCCACGGCCGCAGGAGCGCCCACGATGCGTCATGTCACGACTTCCACGAAGACTGCACTGCCCGCACGGAATACCGGGGCGCCGTCGCGTGCGCCGGCCCTCGCCTCCTGCAGCCTGCTGGCGGGGCTCGCATGCCTGGCCGTACCGCACAGCGCGCATGCGTTGAGCGAAGTGACCGGCTTCGGCAGCAATCCGGGCAATCTGCGCATGTTCCGATATGTGCCCTCCGGGCTGCCCAGCGGCGCACCCCTCGTGGTCGCGCTGCACGGGTGTTCGCAGACCGCGGCCAGTTACGACGACGAAACCGGCTGGAAACTGCTCGCCGACCGCTGGCGCATCGCGCTGGTGCTGCCGCAGCAGCAGAACGGCAACAACGCGAGCGGGTGCTTCAACTGGTTCGAAGCCGGCGACACCGCCCGCGGCCAGGGCGAGGCGCTGTCGATCAAGCAGATGGTCGACCGCACCATCGCCGATCTCGGCATCGCGCCCTCCCGCGTGTACGTCACCGGCCTGTCCGCGGGCGGTGCGATGACCGCGGTGATGCTGGCCACGTATCCGGACGTGTTCGCGGGCGGCGCGATCGTCGCGGGCCTGCCCTACCGCTGCGCCACCTCGCAGAACGCCGCGTTTTCCTGCATGAACCCGGGCAGCGACCTCAGCCCTGCGCAATGGGGCGACCGCGTGCGCGCCGCATCGACATGGACCGGCCCCTGGCCCGTCGTCTCGATCTGGCACGGCGATGCCGACTATGTGGTGCGGCCCGCCAATCTGACCGAATCCATGCAGCAGTGGACCAATGTGCACGGCATCGACCAGACCGCCGATGTGAGCGAGACGGTCGCCGGCTATCCGCACCGGGTCTACACGGACGCGGCCGGCAAGCCGCGGGTGGAGACCTGGACCATCACCGGCATGGGCCACGGCACGCCCGTCGCCCCGGGCACCGGCGTCACGCAGTGCGGAACCGCGGGTGCCTACATCCTCGATGTGAACATCTGTTCGAGCTACTACATCGGCCGTTTCTTCGGCCTGGAGAGCGGCGGCGGCGGGAGTGCGCCCACGGCCGCCATCACCGCCCCGGCCGCGGGCGCCACGGTCGGCGGCACGGTCACCGTCACCGCAAGCGCGAGCGACGACACCGGCGTGCAGCGGGTGGAGTTCCTGCTCGACGGCGCGCTGCTCGCGAGCGACGCCACCGCGCCGTACAGCATCGGCTGGAACACCACGACCACCACCGACGGGCCGCATGTGCTGACCGCACGCGCCGTCGATACCGACGGCAAGGCCGGCACATCGGCCGGCGTGGGCGTGACGGTGAGCAACGGCGGCAGCGGCGGACAGCTGGAGACCGCCGTCTTCACCAACGAGGACGCGAACGACGGCTATGTGAAGGCCAACGCCAACGGGTCCGCGTCGGCGACGGGCACGCTGGAGGCCTACTACGGGCTGGCGATCGGTCGCGGCAGCGACGGGAAGTACAACCGCAGTCTGCTGTCCTTCGATACGTCCGCACTGCCCGACAACGCGCAGATCGTTTCGGTCACCCTCACCGTGCGCTACCGCAGCGCCTCGGGCAACCCGTGGAGCAGCCCCGCCGGCAACACCCTGGTGATCGACGCACGGCGCGGCTGCTTCGGCGCCTGCGGCATCGACACCGGCGACTGGTCGGCCACCGCCACGGCCTCGGCCGTCGCACAGGTTCCCGCCTTCGCCAGCGGCAGCCAGACCAGCACGCCGTTCGGCAGCGCGGGGCTGACCGCCATCAACCCGACCGGCCGCACCCAGCTGCGCCTGCGCTTCGCGGCCGACCAGACCGCGACGCACTACCTCTGGATCGATCGCGGCGCCACCGCGACCCTCAGCGTGACCTACCGCCGCTGAGCCGGCAGCCGCCCACAGGCACCGCGCCCTGTGGGCGGCCCGCATGGCCGCCGGGGCACTCCGGCCATCGCTCTGGACGCGTGGCCATCCAGCCGCCTACGCGTTGCGACCATCGCGACAGGCCGGCAAGCTGGGCCATGTCCACGCACATCGCCAGCTCCAGACACCTGACCCCACGCCTGCCCCCCGCCTGGGTGCTCGGCGTCGGCCTGTGCGGGCTGATCGCGTGTTCCTCGCCCAGCGCTCCACACGACGCTTCGAACGACGCTCCCAGTGAGGACACCCACGCTCGCCGCCTTCCGTCGGCGCGGATTCCGACGGTCCGCAGCGCACCCGATTCGGCATCCACGTCGCCCCCTGCACCGCTCCCAGTGAGGACACCCACGCTCGCCGCCTTCCGTCGGCGCGGATTCCGACGGTCCGGAGCGCATCCGATTCGGCATCCACGCCGCGCCCTGCACGACAGCAGACACCCCAGCCCTTCGCCGGGCGCGACAGCGTGACCGTGGCCGAGTGGCTCGACGCGCTCCAGGCCGAGCTGCCTGCCATCGCCGGGTCCGACACCGTGCGCGCCCAGTTCGATCGGCTGCGGGCGAAGCACGGCGTGCCCGACGACGATGCGCTCTACCTCGACTTCGTGCGTGTACGCACCGCCTTCGAGGCCACGCGCGCCGGCGGCTATTGGGGACTGGAATGGCGCGTGACCGACCGCGAACCGCAGTCCGACCACATCTGGACGCAGTGGCGCGGCCTGCAGCCGGCCGGCACCACGGTGCCGCAGACCACCGCCATCGCCGAATGCGACGAGCTGTCGGCGCTGTTCGCGTTCGTCGCCCGCGGCCTGGGACTGTCGAAACGCTCGCGCGTGGGCCTGCTGTGGCCCACCTCCAACCACACGGTCGCGGTCTGGGCCTTCGACGCACCGGTGGATGCCACCGCAGGGCCGGCTGGCGGCCCACGGCAGCGCGAGGTCCGCATCGTGGTGCCGACCTCGCAGATCTTCCTCGACAGTGCCGAGGGGCTGGACACCGACGGCTTCGACCCGTGGGTGCAGGCACGCATCTTCGACTACACGCGGCGCGACGCGCCCGCGGACCTGCGCCTGCCCGCCACGCTTGCGCGTGCGTTCGTGCTGGCCGTGCGCGCGCATGCCGGCACGCCGGGCGGGGTGCTGCAGACGCAGCGCAATCGCCGGGCCCACGCGCAGCGGCAGGCCGAGAGAGGCTGAAGACGGGCTCCCACTGCGGTGCGTGAATGCAGCGGCGCATGCGGATGTTCCGAGTTGCCACCCGGCAGCTTCGACTGAAGCTTCGCGGCTGACGGTGGATCATTCCCCGGGGATTGGCTCCCCGGGGAATCGGATCACGGGGGCTGCCTGCGGGCGCGACAAGCGCCTGCCGGCAGGCAGCGGCCCGACGGCCGTCAGCAGCCGTAGAAGCTACACAGCGGGACGAAATTGCTCGAACTGAAACGCGGCCCGACGAAGGTGTTGCCGAACCCGCCCGGGTAGGGCCCGCTGGTCACACCAGTGACGAGGTTGTGCGTACCGCTGCTCGAGTACGGGTGATAGCGCAGCAGCCAGCCGCCGCCGCTGCTGCCGTAGGTCATGTCGCAGCCCTTGGCCAGCACATCCGTGCCGCCGCTGAAGCTCTCGGCCGTGCAGATGTGGGTGTACTGCGTGCTCAGATTGCTGGCATAGCCCACCGAGTGCAGGTTCATGATGGAGGGCTGGTTCCAGGTACGGCCCAGCCAACCCACGTAGCTGGTCACCGGGATGCCGGTGCTCAGGTTGTTGCCCAGCCGGATCATGCCGATGTCCCAGCGACGGCCACCGATCGTGATCCAGTTGGTCATGATGCCCGCCGACTGCCAGCCGTACACGCCGTAGGGCGCCACGCCGAAGCGGTCCGCCGGCACGAAACGGAAGTTGCGGTGCCAGCCGCGGCCACGCGTGTACAGGCAATGGGCCGCCGTGACGATGATGTTGCGCGGGCTGATCACATTCGCCGTGCAGTAGCTGCTGGCGCCGGTCGGCGTGGTGAAATACAGCTTGCCGATCTTGTTCCACGGCGAGGACTGCCACATCTGGGTGTTGATGTTGCCGGAGTAGCGGGTGAAGACGCCGGCCGTTCCCAGCGGGGCGACCTCGCCCGGATTGATCAGGGAGTCCACGCTGACCTCGCCGCTGTCGATCATCCGGTCCATCGCTTCGAGTTCCGCCCAGGCCTCCGGGAACGCGGCTTTCGCACGCGCCTTCGCGCCGGGAGCCGCAGCGCCACCCGCCGCGACGCCGGGGGTCGCCTTCCTGCCGGACGTCTTGCCGGTGGCGTCCTTCACGGTGGTGCCGCCCTCGTCCTCCACCCACTGGAGCGGCGCGACCTTCTCGCGCTCCTCGGGTTTCTCGAACGGATCGGGGCCTTCATCCGCAGGCACTTCGACGGATTTGATCTCTTCGGTCGGCTGGGCCTGGGCGGCTGCGGTCAGTGGGCCCAACAGCAGGGCCAGGGTCAGCGCGCCCAGCCAGCGACGGCCGTGCAGCGAAGGGTGCAAGCGCAAGATGTGTGTCGTGTTCATGATCTACTGCTCCTTGTAGGTTCGGAACCGAACGTTCTGATGGTTGCTCGCGGGACAGCGCGCGTACGCGCTGCATGGCGAAACCACCTGACACCGCAGGCCTGGACCACTCCATCCGATCGAGTGCCGATTCCGAATCGAACGGACTTCGGGCAAACCCGGCGGTGCCATGTGGTCGCTGCAAGGTATGCCCCATTTTTCCCGGCCGAACAAGCAACCTCGGACGAGAGGTCGCGCAGGCACACACGGCCTGTACAAATCAAACATGCGTTGGCGTCAGCGCCTCCCGAGCGCGGAGGGCATGCGCATGCGCCCTGCGTTGCGAATATTCCTGCGCTCCGAATGCTCCTGTGTTCCGGATACTCCATCGCGTCCGCAGACGGCAGACAGCCGCCCTTGCGCCCGTGTCAGCCCCCGTAGGCGTAGATGTCGAAGTGGTAGTCGGCAGGGCCTTTCGGGTAGTCGGAATCGCCCGACGGATCTTTCGCGGTGCCGAACAGCCGCATGTGCGTCGCATCCACGATCTGCAGGCCCATCCCGTTCCGCCAGTCCGAGCCGTTCCATCCGGTGAACGTCTCGACATGGGCGAATTGCCCGAACGAAGACCCGGGTGCCGTGTCGACCGAGTACAGCCACAGCTCTTCGTCTTCCCTGAAACCCAGCAGATAGACCGCATCGCCACCGGCGTTGGCCTGCGTCACCAGCGCGAAGTTCTGGAACTGGTCGCCGGTGTCGAGGGCGCTGCCCGTGTAGGTGTGCTTCAACACCCATGCCTGGGCCGAGGTTGCGACAGCATCGGCCGGCGCCTGGTAGACGTACATCTGATAGTCGTCGTACTGGTACACCACCATCAGACACTGATCCACGCCGGCGGCATCGCGGTAGCGGGTGATCCCCACGGCCGAGGCCTTCCTTGCTGGCATCTGCACGGTGTACAGGTACCTGGGGGAAGCCAGCTGCCCCACGTCGTAGAAGGCCACCTTGCCGTTGCCGCTGCCGGAGGTCTCCAGGGAGACAGCGAGCAGGTCGCCCAGCATCTGGATGCCGGCAGCGTGGAAGTAATTCGAATCCGGCACCACCACCGAGCGCACCCTGGGATCGTCCCCCTGCCCCTGCGAGAACCCGGAAAAGTAACCCTGCGTACTGCTGGCCGAAATACAGCCGTTCGCAATGGTGGGCCCGCCGTTGCCGTTGTAGGGCGCGATGCCCTGGTAGTGCCATTCGACGCTGTCGACCGGATTCAGGGACGACCAGGGCGGGATCGGGATGGTGCCGCGCACCGTGAATTTCTTCGGGTCCTTTCGCGGGATGGCGTTCAGGACCGCGCGCACGGAGGTCTGGGTTCCATCAATCTTCGGATTGGTCAGCAACATGAGGCGGCATTCCTTTGTGTGTGGCGGTGAAGGCGGACGGGAGCGTACACGTCTTGCCGTGCACGTCATGTTGTGCACGTCGTGTCGACTCATTCCCGAACGCGGATGACGTTCGACTCTAAGCCATGCAGGAGCCCATCGCCCAAGGTCGAATACGGGTCCAAGCGGGTTCGAAGAGATGCGGACAGTGCCGACAGGAAGACATGTAGACAAGGATGCCAAAACTGCCGATAGGGACACCCACCACTGCAGGAGTGATGCCTTCTCAACAGGGACACCCGCGATTGGGAGTTTCCCTACACGCCCCTGCGGGGTTTCCCGACAGCGCGCATCGCACGCATGACCCAAGCTGCCTGCATGACACAGGCCCGCAGCCAGCTCGCACCACCCGGCACACCCGGCTTCTTCCATTGCGTGCAGCGGTGCGTGCGACGAGCATTCCTGTGCGGGCAGGATGCCTACACCGGGCAATCGTTCGACCATCGCAAGCATTGGGTGATGCCTCCCAACAGGGACACCCACGATTGGGAGTTTCCCTACACGCCCCTGCGGGGTTTCCCGACAGCGCGCATCGCACGCATGACCCAAGCTGCCTGCATGACACAGGCCCGCAGCCAGCTCGCACCACCCGGCACACCCGGCTTCTTCCATTGCGTGCAGCGGTGCGTGCGACGAGCATTCCTGTGCGGGCAGGATGCCTACACCGGGCAATCGTTCGACCATCGCAAGCATTGGGTGGAGCAGCGCATCGCGGTGCTTTCCGAGTCTTTCGCCATTGCGATCCACGCGTATGCCGTCATGAGCAATCACCTTCACCTGGTGATCGAACTGGCGCCTGACGCCGCCGAAGCATGGAGCGATCATGACGTCGCGATGCGCTGGGTCCGCCTGTTCCCGCCTCGCGAACGAAGCGACGAGGCGTCCCAGGCCAAGTGCAGGCAACTCATCGCACAGCCCGACAAGCTGCAGACCATACGCGCACGCCTCGCCAGCCTCTCCTGGTTCATGCGCTGCCTCGCCGAGCCGATCGCGCGACGCGCCAATCGTGAAGATGGCTGCACAGGCCGTTTCTGGGAGGGTCGCTTCAGGATGCAGCGCCTCTGCGACGAACGCGCGGTGCTCGCAGCGATGACCTATGTCGACCTGAACCCGGTCCGCGCCGGCATCACCACGGGGTTGCACGATTCCACGCACACCAGCGTATCGGCACGGTTGCCTGCACGACAGTCGCCAGACATTCCGCATGCACCGCTGGACCCGATCCTCGGCATCCGACGCACATCACTGTCGATCTCGCGGGCGGAGTACCTTGCGCTGCTCGATTGGACAGGCAGGCAACTGACTCCCGGCAGGCACGGAAAGATCACCACACCGCCCCCGCAGGTTCTGTCACGCATCGCGCACGACCCGCAGCACTGGACACGGCAGGTGCGCGGCATCGGAAATCGCTACTGGCGCGCAGTCGGCAATGTCGAGGCGCTGATCGCATTGGCGAAAGATATCGGCCAGCAGTGGCTGAAGGGGCTTGGGTTCGCCGCATCGATGAAGTGAGCCGACTGGGCGCACATGCCAGACCCGAAAGGGAGAATTTTCCGTGGATGGCTTATTTCACCCGATGGACATCGTCGCGCCATCAAACGGGATTCGAGCGTTAAAGCGTGAGAGAACACGGACTGATGAAAATTGTGGGTGTCCCGGTATTGGCGCCGGTATTGGCGAAGATTTTGGGTGTCCCGATCTTGGTGCCGGTCTTGGCATGTCGATGTTGGCGCGAAGGTTGTGGGTGTCCGGGCATTGGTATCGAAGAGGCACTGACGCCGGTCCTGGCGCACAGTTTTGGACATCGATCCTCGAAAAAGCGAACACCCGTCGCGTTTTGCTGGTTGCAGCCCCCATGGCTTGATGTTACAGATCCCACAAGCGTCATAAGGGGAAGCAAATGACGCCTCAATGGACAGCGAAACCCAGCCTGGTTTCGGCTTGGAATGCACTCAAACAATGCGCCGCATCTCGGGGTTGGTCATGACGCGACCTGACTCCCCAGGCGGCTCGGCGTCATCTCGAGTTTTTACATGGAGGCAAAAACATGTCCCGATCGAATCAGAATCACTATCTGGCCAGCGGCAAGAATAGGTCTGGCCTGACGAACTACAAGCGTGCGGTCGTCCCTCCCATCGTGACCCTGGTATCCGTTGCTTCGGTCAACGTGGCGCATGCGGAGACCGTGCACAACCTCCTGCGCAATGAAGTCATGTATCAGGGCAATATCAGGAATGGGTATTGCCACGATTACACCTGCACACAGGGGTCCAACACGACCAATTACTGGTCGATCGACCTGTTCGATTCCGGCATGGCGGACTCCCCGATCTACGAAACGCAGGGTGGCATCGTCCAGAACGTGGATGGCTGCGGGACCGCCGTGCGGACAGGCAATGTGGACAGTGGCGCCGGGTACGGCAAGCTGTACTGCCACGGGAAGAATCGCCAGGTCAACAAAGGCAACTATGTGGCTGCCGGCCAGGTGCTGATGAAAATGTCCAACTCCGGCACCACCAGCAAGCACGTCCACTATGAAATCCGGAAAATGTCTGACGTACGGACATGGGGCAGCAATTTCCAGGGCTTCTGCGCCAACTACAATCTGATCACCATCCGCGACCAGAAAACATTCGGCCTGCTCAAGGCGTGGAGTGAACCGGACAACACGTTCACCAGCAGCTGCAGGTGGTAATCGTTGAAGATGCCAGCAGGGCAGCGCAGGAAAACATACATCGGCATTGGGTTCGCAGCAGCGGCGCTGATCGCGGTGATCGGCCATTCGGCGTGGAGCGCCCTCTCCCACGATGGCGATCCATCTGTCGCTGCAGGCAGGCAGAACGACCTGCCTGATGAGGAGAGTCCGCCGGACGTCCATCCGCACAGGGAAGCCGTCGCCATGGCGACGGCTTCCACGTTCATCGAAAAACGTCCAGGCGATGTGCTGAACCGGTATCTTGGCGTCGTGCAATCGGACGCATTGCACCGGCATATCAGCAGGAAGGTCGCCGAGGAGCGGGCAAAATGCTACTCGGAAAACGGACTGACGCCTCCGGCGGAAGACTCGCCGGACAAACCGAGGAGCAAGATCGCCAGCCTGAAAGGGAACGACATCGCGGCGTTTCGAAGCGCCCATGGATTCGGCGTGGTCGAGGAGTATCTCGAATCGCTGGAGGCGACGCGGGAAGCCTCTGCAACGCCAGTCGAACTACCCAACCTCACGAAAGAACAGGCGGCCAGGGCGGAAGACGTCGCCTCGAAATGCGCCGTGCGCACAGCCACCATCATCAACGACAACCTCGCGCCTGCACAGATGCACGCACGCACGAGCGCGATCATGATGCAATACGGCGAATCGAAGGCGTATCAGGATGTGAGCACATCATGGAGAGAGTGCATGGCCTCGGCCGGCTACCGGACGCGATATGGCCCGTACGAATCGCGTGCGATGGCAGAAGACTTCCTGCAAAGGCACCTGCAGGACGTCGTGACACGCTCACTCGAGCGGAGAGGGTTGAGCCAAGAGGAGCAGGAGGCGCACAGAGAGGCGACCAGCGAAGCCTTCCAGGAGATCCCGGAAAGCGTTCTGACGGAACTTCGCAATCTGGAGATGCGCATCTACACCGCGGATGCGCGATGCCTCTCCTCATCGGGAGCCGGGCACTGGATGACGAACGCCGAGAACCAGATCATGCGGACGCTGCGACAGGAATTCCCGTCGTTCTCCGGGGTGGATGCTGGACCGAAAACAGACAGGGACATTCGTAGAACACCATGAAGATTGAACTCAAACCCGTTCGACCGTCCGATGTCGACATGCTGTATCAGTGGTTCACCGCGATCGAGAACGCACGCGTCTGGCGGTATCGAGGCGCCACCCCCGACCCGGAAGCTTTCGGAACGCATCTGTGGGCCGGCACGCTTGCCCACTTTCTGTGCATTCCGGAATCCACCCGAGTGCCGGTGTGCTACGTGTCCATCTACGATGCCAACCTGGCGAGCGGTCATGCCAAGATGGCGTGCATCGCGTCGCCACAGCACAAAAAGACCGGCGCGAGCACATACGGCTTCATTGCGGGCGCGAGCTACGCATTCAAGCACTGGCCGTTCGAGCGCATCCTGCTGGAATGCAACACCTACAGCGTGGAGCGGTTCGCTTCCGGGATTTCGCGAGGCTTTCTCCATGAAATCGCCAGGATCCCTCGTTACGAACGGTTCGCCATGGATGACTGGGCGGATCTCATCTGGCTGGAGTATCGACGGGACATCCACGAAAAGAATGCCGACACGGGTTACCTGGGCGCCTGGAAATAGCCGTGACTCCTCATGCGTGAAACATGGGGGACGGATTCACTTTTGAAGCGCCATCCGTCGTGAGTAGAAGAACACCTCGGCCAGGATGAGGAATGCCTGTCGTTTCCTCTGTCGGTCGCTCAACGACGTTTCAACTTGCTGCGGTCGTCCAGTCCGCAGGGCCGAGGCGCTGCTCGCGCTGGCGAAAGAGATCGGCCTGCACTTGCGGAAGGGGCTGGGGCTCACCGCATCGATGGGGTGAGCCGAATGGGCACACACGCCAGGCCCGAAAGAGAGACTTTTCTGCGGGTGGCTTCTGCCGCTCGATGGACGTTGTCGCGTCGTCAGGCAGGATTCGAGTGTGGATGGGCGACTGAAGATAGATGGACTGGTGGACATTGTGGGTGTCCCAGTCCTTGTTGTGGGTGTCCCAGTCCTCGCAGCCATTGATGGACGCAGGACTGCAAACTGCCTACTCGAAATTGCGAGTGTCACGACCTTCCCGCCCTAAGTGGCAGGCGGCGTCTGATAGTCGGCCTTGATCTGAAAGTGCTGCACGCCGATGGCGTCGAAAACGTCGCTGCCGGAGTATTTCTGGCCAGTATCGGGCGCCTTGTAGGTCAGATTCGCGATGTAGAGATCGCTCACCGTCCCCAGCGTCAACACGTCACCATTCCTCAGGCCGTTGATCAGCTCGATGTCGCTCTGATTGGTGCGGTCGCGCGTCAGGCCGAATCGGATGCCGGCGACCTTGTCTGCATCGACGCCCGCGATCGTCCATTCGATCGGGACATTGGCGACCACGGAAAAATCCGTCGAAACACGGCTGGTCTGGTGCGAGTAGCCCTTCGGATTCGCGGAGACCCTGATCACCTTGTGATATTCAGGCGATGTGGGACTGATGGTGGTCAACCACTGCTGGGCCGCGGGACCGGATGGTGGATTTCCCACGAGGCCGGTATCGCCGGGATCGCCCCACAAGCCGGAATACAACACCCAGTTCAACACCATGGGATCCATGACCACCACATTCTGCGCGGTATCCCAGGACGTCCCTTGCGAGGTCGTGTCCGTGGTGCCGCCCGGCGTCTTGAAGTTGCCCGCACCGGTATACGACGCGTGAGAACCGATCGCCGAATACACGACGCATCGTGAGGTGGGCTGATGCGTCGTCGGGTCGACGTAGTACTGGAAAAAATTGTAGACCTGACCGACGCTCGTGCCGATGGGCTGCAGCGACACGGCGTTGGGCGGATAGTACCAATTGGAATAGGTGTCGTGCTGTCCATGCGTCTGGTAGAAGATGGCCAGGATGTTGCCGCTGAACGGATCCATCCGCACCACGATATGCTCCCAGTCGGCCTCGTGACTGCCCGCGGTCGCCTCGTCGTAGGAGTAGAAAAAAGCGTACAACAGGTCGCGATACGAATTTCCGGCCGAATCCGTGCGATCGATGACATTCGCGTACACCGGCGCGAGGCAGGGCCCGGCCGTCGGAGGCGTCACGGTGTTCGCCTGAGGAAAAGACAGATAGAACGACGACCGGTCATAGCTGCCTTGCGCGAAGTGCGAATATGAATCGCCATAAAACTGCCGGGTGATGTTGGCATCGGTGATCTGCCCGACATTCAACAGAGTCGTGTCGGTGCCGAAGTTCGAGTACAGCATGGAACATTGCTGAAAGTACCACTCGACATTGGTCGGAAAATACTTTTCGCTGCGGGCGAGCCAGACGAAAGGCGCGTATTGCACCAGCAACGCCTGCGCCTCCTCCCAGCTCAGCTCCGTATAGGTCAAGCGGTCGATCCAGGCGATCGATGCCATGTCCGCACCCGCCACCGGGATCGGAGCGGAATATTGACCATACTGGGTCAGCGAGGCGTAGGCGTTGTCGGGAATCCGAACACGATAGTACTGATAGTCGGGCGCCCGCCACGGCTGGGACCGCACCAGCCAACGGGTATTGTCGTCAGTATTGAGGAGGATGGTACCGTCTGCGTAGGGCATTTTCTTCTCCTTGAGAATGTATCGTTCGATGCCCGGATCGCAACGACGCGCACGCCACCGTTTCGTACGACAGGCAAATCACCACCGCCTTGCAACAGCGATGACTCGCAGGGCGGGCCTTGCCCCCCTGCGGCTTGCAAAGTCTACTCTGACTCCTGTCTCTCCAGACTCTCTATTCGTTGCTCTTGCGATCACTTGGCAGGGGACATTGTGGGTGTCCTGGATTGGATTGCCGCCCGACGGATTTTGTTCATTTGGAACCGAATCAGGGCAGCCAGCGGAGGGGGTGATACCGCGTATCCGCAAATTGTGGGTGTCCCCTGACGTTGCGCTGACGTTGCGGATTGTGGGTGTCCTGGTCTTCGGGGTGTCCTGGTCTTCGGGCCGGTTTTTCGCCGATATTTCTGACTCATGAGTAATCCGCCCCGGTCTTTGCCTTGCGCTTCATTACAATAATCATTCTATCAGAATCATCTAAAAACTCAGATTCTAACGAATAATCTCCGTAAGAGGAGTGGATTGAAAAGTATTTTGAAAAAGCACTCTTTATCTCCATGTAGTCGTATTTTTTGTTTAATTCCTGGTCAGTCGCCACAACAGTCTCACCATTTCTAATGTCTCTTATACGATAGCTATAAATTGCATGTAAAACATTACTATCTATCAGATTCTTTTTTATATCTATTTCTATATCATAAGGATAGGAATAAGATGTTCTGCTGTAATTTGACTCATGAACTTTTTTTGGATTCTTGACATCAATTAAAATTAACCCATTTTCATCTAGGTTATAATTACAAGTATTAACGAAACGGTACAAATCGTCAGAGCTACTCAGATAATTAAAAGTTGACCACATGCAAATAATTAAATCCGCTCTCTGCCCTCCCCTCCAATCACGCATATCTGCAATATGAAAGTCTGCCAATCCTGGTGATTTTTTAGCCAAGTCGATTTCTTTTTCTGAAATATCAACACCTACAACGCGATAGAATTGAGACAAGATTTCAGAGTGCCGCCCAACACCACAACCGAGGTCAAGAATAATTTCGATAGCCTCTCCTCGAAGCTTCTCCATGTCACGAATAAATTTAACTTCTTTTGCTGTATTTCTTGAGGCGGCCTGCAAAAAAAGGGGGGCAAGCTCGCTATAGAGTAATTTTTTTCGAGCATGATCAACAAATGACCCATACTCTTTTGCAGCAGATACAGGATCTTCTTTAAATCTTCTACGCTTCCTTATTGATTCAATCACGCTTCCGTTTTCATACATGTAGTGAACCAAGCGCATGCTTATCGCATCATGAGCAAGCTCGGGATTTGCCCACAGATCTTCAAAATATCGAACAAAATGCTCAAATTGATCACCGGGCTTTTCAAATACAAGTGTCGCATTTTCATCACTCTTTTTTGCCAGCGACGGGCTGTAAAATACAGTATCATCCACAATCATTATCGCGCCAGCAGGAAAAGATGAATAAAACTTCATTTTAATAAGATTTTTCACGCCTTCCGATAGTGCCCTCGCATTTTCTTCAAAAGCCCAACCTTGAAGATACCGTGAAGACATAATATTTTTATTTCCACTATTCGAAACATAATCTTTCCAATCAAGCAATGAGTACTCCTTTCCACGAAATACTACCTGCGCTGACTCTCGCCTAGGACTGAGCGCAAGAATTCTCACATCCACATTCTTTCTGAGCAATTCCCTTATTAAATTCTTATATTCATCTACCCACCCGCTCAGCCCAACACCATAAACGTAAAAACGTGATTTGGCGCCCTCTATTGCAGACTTATAATGCAGCCTAATTTGCGTTCTTTTATTGACACTCTTAACTCTGCCCTTTCTCACTTCTTTTTTTTTTGAACGCAGCCCATCTTTTTTTGCAAGAAAAACATTTCCATCCGCAGGTCTTGGATTTAAGGAAATTCCGATAAACTTTGCGTGGGTTGTTGGGATGGATAAGTCATGTCCCTCCTCATCTTTTGCACTGACATCGTATTTTCGCCAAGCATCCAAAAACCCGCCAGTATTCGTAGTTTCTATAGAAACCTTACCAGCGCCTAGATAAAATTCAATTTTCTTCCTGAGCAAATCTGGCTGGACACTAGTCAGTTGCTCACCAATTTCGTGAGCAAATTCTGACACGCTTTTAGTGCGTATCACTTTATGAATTAACTCTAATGCAAGGATGGAATTTAGGCTTACATAGCCATTCGCTACAGGAGCAATTGCTTCATTAGTTATCGATAGCCTGTCATTAATTATCTCTGCCAGCGCAAAAAGAGAGTCAGAACTAGCGTTTCCTATTCTTACTTGCACCCTGCTTGGCCACCTCTCAGTACGGATTGGCTCTCTACCAAAAAACATATTGTTTTCATAAACGCGGAATAAAGAGCCGAAAAATATACTTTCTGTAAAATTCGGGCTCCTTCTAGGTAGCTCGTGAAGCACAGCTTGCGCAGAAAGAATTAACCCTGATTTTTTCAATCTTATCTTATGATCCTCCAATTGGCGAACAACATCTTCCAATCGTTGAGTGACATCCCCCTGCATAACAATTAAATCTTTACCCGTTTCCTCTTTTATCTTTTCCCTTTTTTTTCTTGCCTTTTCACACGCCTCATCACTTATGTCCACAAGGATTGCAACGCCAACCCTTGTCTCTCTAAGGATCTGCTCTGCCTCAGATCCGTCAGCGCCACCTATGCTGACAAAAACATATTTATCCAAGTCTTCATTCTTAACGTCAGGTCTTGTCGCCAATGTTTCAAGTATGAATTTGGACTTCCTTGCCCCCTCATCGCTAAATATTTCTTGATAATCAGCATCAAATGAAATCCTTTGCTTTTCGTTCCTGAAATTCATCAACGCCTTGATTTTTTCTTCAACGTCCATGAGTCAAACCCCTGTTTGGCTTTGAAT
>ERZ1066122.502-NODE-502-length-41159-cov-8.619794_pt1 | contig 41159 bp, 28 predicted proteins | sample MGYA00382769_ERZ1066122 | MGnify/ENA primary metagenome ERZ1066122 (study PRJEB33369, sample SAMEA5778352) | biofilm metagenome | biome: Industrial cooling water; feature: Water cooling tower basin; material: Biofilm | place: United Arab Emirates | collected... | reverse complement strand
GCTTTGAGGTTACTCACGCCCGCCAAGCTGCTGAGCTTGCTGCTGAGCGCTTGCCCCACTTTGCCGGTCGGCACGTCGAGGGCGCTCACGAAATCCATTTCGCCCACGAGCGAGCTGGTGCCACCGAATTTCATCTTCACGTCGTCGCCGGGCACGTTGATATCGAAGGGCTTAACGAGCACATTGCCGTTGCTCACGTCCATATTGATTTTCTGGTCTTTCAACGTCATCTCCTTCAACGAGCCGAGATTGGTGAGGCTGCTGAGCTTTTGCAGCGCCGGGAGCTGCGAGACCGTCGCTTTGAGTACCTCCACGAGCGCCTTGCCGCGCAGGCTGCTCATCACGGGCATCATATCCTGACCGAGGGTACCGGCGAGGGTGAAGTCGGTCGTGAAGTTGCCGTTCAGATACTTAGCCGCCGGCATCAGCTTCTGCACGGTATTGAATGCCGCGAACGCCTGCGAGAAGCTCAGATTTTGGATACCTAGTTTCATATCGAAACCGGGCTTGGCGAGGTCGCGGGCGTCGTAGGTGCCGGCTACGGTAAAGCCGCCACCGAGCGTGTTGAACGCCACGTCGTTGAGTTTTACGGTGCGGTCTTTCACCACCACCTGGCCTTTGGCGTTGCGAAGGTCGAGGTTGTCGTACAGCACCTGCCCGGCGGTGGCGTTGAGGGTCAGGTTGAGGTCGGCGGGCACCTGCACCACGCCCTCGGCTTCTTTGGCGGTGCCGGTAGCGGGCGCTGTGGAGGCACCGGAAGCCGGGTCCACCATCCACTCGTTCACGTCGAAGCGGTTGGAAGAAACCGTGAGCGTACCCAGCAGCGGCGAGTGTTGCTCGCTGAGCGCGTAGCCCATATAGTTGGAGATGACGCCGTCGGCGCGGAAATCGGAACGCCCGAGTGTACCCTGCATCCCGCTGACGGTAATCTTCTCGTTGTTGAAGGTGCCGGTGGCGGATTTTATGGTCATCCCCTGCGGCAGGTCTTTCGACTTGTAGCTCAAGTCGCTCACCTTCACGGCGCCGCTGGCTTTTACTTTCTGGTACTGCCCGGCGTCGATGTCGGCCATCCGCCCGGCCGCCGCGAAGGTGCCCACGATGCGTCCGGCGAGCGTAGTGCCTTCGAGCGGGAAGATTTTGGTCATCTTCGTAAGGTCAATCGTGCCGTTGAGGCTTGCGTCGAAAACGGGTTTGTCCACGCCCTTCGCGTACACCCGCCCGCTGATGGGTTCGCCGTCGAGGGTCATCCTGAAGTTTTCGACTTTCACGTCGGTGTCTTCGGTGTTGCCCGTCGCGTTGGCGATGTTGCTCACCACCGTCAGGTTTTCAATCGGCGCCGGAAAATTCTTCGATTTCACGTAGCCGTCGGTGAGGTTCATCTTCGCCTGCACTACCGGCATCTGTTTTTCCGAATAGGTACCCTTCGCGGTGGCGTCCACGTCGAGCAGGCCGCGCAACGTGAGGCCGGCCACCGGATAGACTTTCATCGCTTCGGCGAGGTTGATTTTCGCCTTCACGTTGCCGTCCAGGTTCATCGGGTTGAGGCCGTTAATTTTTGCGACGGCATCAATCGGGTCGGCACCCAAGTCTGCGTGGAGCTTCCGCAGGTCAACCTTGAGGTTGTCGGTCTTGCCGTCCGGGTCCACCACCGTCACATCGACATTGATATTTTTGGCCTCGCGCGGCAGGTCGGGGTACTTGAAGGTGGCGTTATCGACTTTCAGGTTCACGCCGTAGCCCGGCATCGAGAGCGAATCCATCCGGCCGCGGTAGTAGCCGTCGAACTGCATCTTGCCGGTCGTCTGCACGTCCTTGAACTGCGGCGTGTACATCCCCGGCAGCAGCGAGAGCAGCGCCTTGAAGTCGGTTTCGGGCGCCTTGAACTTGATGTCGAAATCCATCGCATCGGCGGGCATCTTGATGGAGCCATCGAAGGACATTGCGAAGTCGTTGATTTTCACGCGGTTTTCCTTGAACGTAAACGCCATATTCGCCAGGTCCATCGCCATCGTCACGTCGGCGTCGAGCTTTTTGTCGCTCACGTATTCGGCGCCCGCGTAGGCCATCGAAAAGCGCTTGGCCGTAGTCTTCGACTGCATATCGAACACGTCTTTGGCAAAGTCGCCCGAGCCGGTATGGTTCAGCCCGTCGAGCGCCATCTGAAACGGGATGGAGCGGTCGTCATAGGTGAGTTGCCCGTCCTTCACACGCCATTGCTTGATGCCGAACTGGAAATTGGAATCCGTATCGGCCGGCGTAGCGGGCGCGGCCGTATCAGGCTTGGCGATGTCCCAGTTCGCGCGCCCCGATTTGAGCACCACCACGTGGATGCGCGGCCGGGTCAGAGCCACCTCATTCACCTGCATTTTCTCGCCGCGGATGACGCTCATCAGGTTCAAATCGACCGCCAGCCTCGGGATGTACGCCAGCGTGTCGCGCTGAAACGAATCGACGCCAATCACGCGCAACTCGCCGAGGCGCACCCCCAAATCCGGGAACGAGGAGAGGAGCGTCACGTCAATCCGGTCAGCATCATACTGCACTTTCGCGTTGACGCTGTTGGCGATTTGCTCATCGACCGCCGCCTTGATTTTGTCTTTGAACAGCACCGGCACCAGCGCCGCCGCTACCACCAGCAGGAGCAGGAAAGCTCCCAAGCCAATCAGAATTTTTTTCATCGGAGTTTTTTATCGAAACAGAAGGAAGGTACGAGTGAGGCCAGGTACTGCCGGATTTCGCTCGACTGCGACGCGGTTGGGCGATGTAACACCGAGCATCACTCGGTGGCGGCGGCTAGGCAACGCGGTGGAGCGACGCCTGCCACCGTCACTCAACCGCCGTCACCGAGTGATACTCGGTGTTACATTTTTGCAACCGCCGAGCCGGCCCGCGCGCCTTCGATTGCCGCCGCAAGCTCTGCCGGTTGGTCGGTACCAATCCGCACGTGCGAGCGGCCATCGTGAAAGGAAAGTTGCACCGCGTCCAGCCCGCTCACGTTGTACAGCGTGTAATCGTAGCCAACCCGAATGCCCCAGCCCGTCCAGGCGGAGTTGCGGACGGGCGTGGCCGCTGCCACATCGGCCAGCGGCCACGCCCGCCTGACCAATCCGATGCCAAACCGTATGCGCACGTCGGTGGCCGTCACTTCGGTAGTAAGCCAGCCGAACGTGAGCACGATGAGCAGCGCAACACCCGGCACCACCCAGCCGGCCGGCTGAGAGTAGAGGTGTTCGGCACCGCCAAGGAAGCGCAGCGCGATGGGCAGCAGCAACGTTATGCCGATAACCGGCCAGCCGATTTGGGTTACTTTCATTGTGTAAGCGTTTAGTTTGCGGCTCGGCCGGCAAAGCTAGCAGGTGGCCTTGTCAATGAGTTTCGTGCGAACAGCCAAACCCTATGCGTTGCTGGCGGCGGCGGTGGCCGCCGGAGTGCTCGGCACCACGCCGGATGCGCGCGGGCAAGACGTGCGTCTGGCCCAGCCTTACGCCAGTGGGCTGCTGCTCAACCCCGCGATGGCCGGCCTGACGGCGCTCCGTACCATCGGCTTGGCCACGCGCAACCAAAACCCCGAAGCGGGCAATGTGTTCCTGTCGGGCGCCATAAGCGGCGACGGACGCTTGCCGCGCTTGCGTGGCTCGGTGGGGTTCACGGTGGCATTCGACCGCGCCGGCGACGCCCCCGTCAACCGCACTCAGGTGCAGGGCGTGTACGCCTACCAATCGCGCCTGAGCACACATTGGGCCGTGAGCGGCGGCGTGTCGGCGGGCGCGGGCCTGCAAAGCGGCAGCCTGAACCGCTACGTGTTCGGCGACCAGCTTCTGCCCGACGGCAGCACCGGCGCCACGGCCGAAATCAACGATTTTTTTCCGACGTTTTACCCCACCGTCGGCGTCGGGCTGGTGGCCTACGACGACCGGCACGCCTGGGTCGGCGCGGCGCTGCACCACGCCAACTCGCCGCGCCTGGGCACCGGCGCCGTGTCCGGCGTATTGCCGCGCCGCCTCGTGCTGCACGGCGGCTACAAATTTTACCTGCTCAACGCGCGCACTCTCAATCGCTATTACGAGTTGAGCGTTACGCCCCTGGCCACGGTGCAGATGCAGGGCGCGGCGCGCGGTATCGACGTGGGGTTCAGTTCGGCATACTCGCCTATCGTGTTCGGGGTGCTCTATCGCAATCCGCTGTTGATGAGTGCGATGCGCGACCAACGGTGGCTCGTCGGGCAACTCGGCCTGCGGCGGCCGGGGCTGAGCGTCGGCTACAGCTACGAGCTGGGGATGGGCCGCCAAACCGCCGGTTTTAGCGCCCACGAACTGACGATTCGGCTCGATCAGGCCGACTTCAGCGGCCTCCACCGCAAGCGGCGCGCGCCCAAACAAGCGCCCTTTATCGCCGCTCCGGCCTTTTGAGCGACGATTTTAGCAGCGCCGTCGAACAAAGTCCGCGCGATACCGCACTTTTTAGTTACTTTTGCACGTTAGGCGCGGCGACACCCCCCGGTGCCGCCGTTTTTGGCTCCCTCCGGCTTGCCGGAATTTTCATCTTCCTCGCGTCCATACCCGCTTTATGAACGTTTTCCGCTCGCTCGGTCTCTTGCTCGCCGGCTCTGCCGTGCTGGCCGCCTGTAGCGAATCAATGCCGACCGCATCCAACCCCGGCACCGCCTCCCAGACGACGGGCCTGGAGTTCAACAAGGACGAGGGGATGCAGGTCAACGAGTTTATGATGACCGCCGAAGGGCCGGGCCTCGTCTTCATCGAAGGTGGCCGCACGACGCTCGGCTCGCAGGAAGAAGACGTGGCGATGACGCGCGACAACGTCGAGCGCACCGTGACGGTGGCGTCGTTCTATATGGACGAAGCCGAAGTGACCAACATCTCGTGGCTGGAATATATGTTCTACGTCCGCAAGGACTCCAGCGAAGAGGTGTATCAGTCAACCCTGCCCGACACCACGGTGTGGGCGAAGGCGTTGTCGTTCAACGACCCCTACGTTGATTACTACCTCCGTTACCCCGGCTTCCGCTTCTTCCCCGTGGTGGGCGTGACGTGGCAGCAGGCCAACGACTACTGCACGTGGCGTACGGCCAAAGTGAACGAGAAACTGGCGAAGGACAACGACATCGAAATTCCCGAAGGCGGCCGTCCACCCATTGAGTCGGGCGCGGTATTGCCGAACTACCGCCTCCCCACCGAAGCCGAGTGGGAGTACGCTGCTCAGGCAATGATCGGTACGCAGGAAGTCGGCGACGAGAACCAGGCCAACAAGCGTATTTACCCGTGGGACGGCCATCAGGCGCGTAACCCCTACGGCAACGAAATGGGCCAGTTCCTGGCTAACTTCAAGCGCGGCCGGGGTGACTATGCCGGTATCGCCGGCGCCCTCAACGACGGCGCGATGATCACGCAGTACGTCTATAACTACCCGCCCAACGATTTCGGCCTCTACAATATGGCCGGCAACGTGAACGAGTGGGTGCAGGACGTATACCGCCCGCTGTCGTTCCAGGACGTGGAAGACCTCAATCCCTTCCGCCGCGACGGGACGCTCGACGAAGAGAAAGGCTACGACAAAAAAGGCTTCCAGTCGCTCGTGGACGACCACGTTCGCGTGTACAAAGGCGGCTCGTGGCGCGACGTGGCCTACTGGCTCTCGCCCGGTACGCGCCGCTTTATGGCCGAAGACTCGGCTACTTCGACCATCGGCTTCCGCTGCGCGATGATCAACGCGGGCACAAACCACTAAGCCGATTTTTGTCTCCGTAAACTTGGGCAAGCCCCACCGGACGATTGTTCGGTGGGGCTTGCGGCGTTTTGGGGGCTAGGTGTTGAAGGTGTGCAGCTAAGCAGTTGAAGGACAGTTATAAAGGGGGTTTTATCACAGACTCTCACAGAAGTACCATCTGTGCAAATCTGTGATACAAAGCGAATGCTCGGTAATTTTTTGGTTGCCTCTCAAGCCGCCGCAATGGTCGCCACGCTAACCGACCCAACGCCGGCCGCAAGCAGTTCCGTGGCGCACGCCTCGAGCGTGGCGCCGGTGGTCAGCACATCGTCCACGAGCAGAATGCGCCGACCGACGAGTTCGGCAGCCGTCTCCGGGGCTGCGGCGAAACCACCCGTTACGTTTTGCCAACGGTCCACGCGGCTTTTGCGAGTCTGCGATTCGGTTTGCTCAACCTTGACGAGTGCCGACCCCCAAACGGGCAGCGCAAGAGTTTCAGACAAGCCTTCGGCGAAACACGCGGCCTGATTGTAGCCGCGCCGCCGTTGCTTGGCCGGGTGCAGGGGTACGGGCACGAGGCCGTCGAACACGGCCGCGTAGCCGGCCTGGGCCAGCTCGGCGCCAAACCAGCGGCCGAGCACTCGGCCGATGTCGGGCTGATTCTCATATTTGAGGCGGTGCAGCAACTGTTGCACCCGACCCCGCGCGCTGAACTGCACGTACGCCAGCGTGTGCCGCACGGGCAGCTTGCCCCAGAAGCGCCGGGCGAGCGGCGTGTCCGTCGGCGCCTCGGCCGGCGACGGCAGATGGTAGGAGAGATACGGTAACGTGGTGCGGCACCCGGTGCAGAACTCGGCCTCACCGCTGACCAGCACTTCATCGCACGCCAGACAGAGCGTAGGGTAAAACAGGGCCAGCAAATCGGCCAGCAGCGGTACGGCTCGCATCGAACTGATGTGAATGAAGACTGATTTGGTCGAAATGTAGCAATTTGCGGCAATCCATCATCTTTCCCACGATATTTTGTGCTATCACCAGACGGAATTGAAGAGCTTGACCTCGACGCGCGCTGGCATCGCCTGCTCGGCTTTCTGAAAGAGCGCCTGGGCCGGCGGCCCGACCTCAACGCGATTCTGCTGCTCATCGGGGTGCAGGAGTTGGGGCAGGGCGTGGGCGAGTTCACGAAAGAGCAGAAGCAGGATTTGATGCATCTGGCGACGTGCCGCCTGCTGAGCGTGTCGGGCTACTACGAACTGGAAGCGGTGGACGCCGACGGCTGGCCGCACTACCGCAATGTAAAACCCGTGCCCTTTGCCACGCTGCGTGACCAGGAACGCCTGCTGCGGTGGCACATTCTGGAGTACTTCGGCGACGAGGATTTCCGGTAGTTCCATACCTGTGTAGTGCTGCTGGTGGGGCGGGCCGTCGGCGGGCGGCCCCGCGTGTCGTATTTTCACCCCTTCGCTGCCGAACGTTCGGCCCGGAATGGTGTTCGGCAGCGTAGCATTTTTCTTCGCGATGTCTGTTGCGACTTCTGACTTTCGGGCGGTCCTGACCCAGCTCGAGGCGTTCAAGCGACGCCTGTACCTCAATCTGCTGCTGCGCGGCGTCATCCTGACGGCGGCGCTGCTGCTGTCGTTTTTTACGGCGTTCACGCTTCTCGAATACTTCCTGTACTTGCCGTACTGGGGGCGCGCCACGCTGCTGTTCAGCTTCCTGGCAGCGTTTGCCTACACGGTGGCGCGGTGGCTGTGGCAGCCGCTGGCGGGTTTTCTGCACCTGCGCCGTCTGCTCACCGACGAGCAGGCCGCCCGGCGCGTGGGCGAGTATTACCCCGAGATTCAGGACAAGCTCGTCAATGCCCTACAGCTCTACCAGGCCGATGGCCAGAACGAGTTGACGCGCGCCTCCCTCGACCAGCGCGCTGCCCAGCTCGCGCCGTTTCGGCTGCCCGAGCGGGTGCGCCTCGACGAAAACCGGCCGCTGCTGAAATACCTGGCGCCGCCACTGGCCATCGTGCTGCTGGTGCTGATTGCTTACCCGGCGGTGTTCGTGGAGGGGTCGGAACGCATCATCAACTACCGGCGTCATTACGTGCCGAAAGCGCCGTTCGAGTTCGTGGTACGGAATCCGCGCCTGACGACGTTTCGGGGTGAGGACTTCGACCTGAAGGTGGCTGTGCGCGGCCGGCAGGTGCCCGAGCAGCTCAGCATTCACTACCTCGACGTGGCCCAGCCGCTGGCCCGGAAGGGTGGGGGAGGGGAGTTCGGCTTCACGTTCCGGGGAGTGCAGCAGCCGATTCGGTTTCGGCTGGAGGGCGCGGGGTTCGAGTCGCCGGAATACGTGCTGCGCGTGGTGAGTCGGCCCGATTTGCGCGAATTCGTGGTGCGGGCAACGTATCCGGCCTACCTGGGCAAGGCCGCCGAAACGCTCCGCAACACCGGCAACCTCACCGTGCCCGAAGGCACCGAGTTGACGTGGCAGTTCACCGCCGCCGCTACCGATGCCTTGCAGCTCGTCTTCCACGATTCGGCCCGCACTACGCTCACCGCCGAGCGCGCCGAGGCGAGCGGGCCGTTCGTGGTACGGCGGCGCTTTCTGGCGTCTCAGGAGTACGAAGTGCGACTCCGTAACGCGCACAGCGCCAACAAGGAAGCATTGCGGTATCTGGTGAGCACGATCCCGGACCGGTACCCCGACATCTCGCTCGAGCACTTCGCCGATACGGTGGCGTACCGCTACCTCGTGCTCGGCGGCAACCTGGCCGACGACTACGGCCTGAGCAGCCTCACGCTCCACTACCGCGTGGTGCCGCCGGGGGCCAGTGCGGCGCCGGGTGCCTACCGCACCCGCGCGCTTGCGTTCGACCGCCGCCAGACCAGCACGACGTACAATTTCGAGTGGGATGTATCCGGCCTCGACCTGCGGCCCGGTGACCGCCTCGAATACTTCACCCAGGTGGCCGACAACGACGGCCTGCACGGCCCGAAAACGGCCCGCTCGCGCGCGGCCGAGCTACGCATCCCCGACGCGCGCGACCTACAGCAAGACCTCAATGCGTCGTCGCAATCGGTGGAGAGCGCCCTGAGCAAGTCGATTCAGGAGGCCAGCAAAGTGCAAAAAGAGTTGGATAAGTCGGAAGACAAGCTCAAAACCAAGCAAAGCATCTCTTTCCAGGACAAGAAGGGCCTCGAGAGTCTGGTGCAGAAGCGCCAGTCGCTCGACCAGCAGATGGACGAGCTGAAAAAGAAATTCGACGAGCTGAACCGCAAGCAGGAACGCTTCGACGAGAAAAGCCAGGAACTGGCCGACAAGTCCGAAGCCCTCCGCAAGCTGATGGACGAGCTGCTCGACCCCGAGACCAAAAAGCTCTATCAGGAGCTGGAAAAGCTCTTGCAGGAGCAGCGCCAGAATGACCCCGAGATGCAGAACCTGCTCTCGAAAATCGAGAACAAGGAGAAGAATCTGGAGCGGGAGCTCGAGCGCGCGCTCGAACTGTTCAAGCAGCTCCAGTTCGACCAGAAGCTCGAGCAGACCACCGAAAAGCTACAGGAGCTGGCCAAGCAGCAAGACCAGCTTGCCGACAAAACCACGCAGCAAGACGACAACAAGGCCACCGACCCCGAGCAGCAACAGCTCCAGCAGGAGCAGCAGCAGGTGAAGGATGCCTTCCAGGACGCCAAGAAGGAGTTGGCCGACCTGAAATCGCTCGACAAGGAGATGGACAACGAGAACGGGATGGACGAGCAGGCCGGCGAGCAGGAGCAAGACGAACAGCAAACCGACCAAAACCTCGACGACGCCCAGAAGGCGCTCCAGAAAAGCCAGAACAAAAAGGCCGGCAAGGCGCAAAAGTCCGCCGCCCAGAAGATGCAGAAAATGGCCGACAAGCTGGCCCAGATGCAGATGGACGGCGAGCAGAACCAGCAGGAAGAAAACCTGGATGCGCTCCGCGACATCCTCGAAAACCTCCTCAAACTCTCGTTCGACGAAGAGAGCCTGATGAAGTCGTTCCGGGCCGTCAATCAGGCCGACCCGCGCTTCATTCAGCTCGGCGAGCAGCAACTCAAGCTTCGTGACGACGCCAAAATGATTGAGGACAGCCTCTACGCCCTCGCCAACCGGGTGTTCGAAATCAAGTCGTTCGTGACGCGCGAAGTCGGCGACCTCAACCAGCACCTCGCCGACGCCACCGACCGGCTCCGCCAGCGCGACCCTGCCCGCGCCACCGGCAGCCAGCAACTCGCGATGACGTCGATGAACAACCTGGCGCTGATGCTCAACGACATCCTCAAGCAGATGCAGCAGCAAATGCAGCAACAGATGCAGGCTCAGGCCGGCGAGAGCGGCAAGCCCAAAAAGGGCAAAGGCAAGAAACCGGGCCAATCGCCGGGCCAGCAGGCAGGCAAAAAACCCGGCAATAAGCCCGGTGGCAAGCCGGGACCGGGCAATATGGGTCAGTTACAGAAGTCGCTCAACGACCGCATCCAGCAACTTAAGCAAAGCGGCCAGTCGGGCCGCAGAATGTCGGAAGAGCTGGCCCGGATGGCCGCCCAGCAGGAAGCCCTGCGCGAGGCGTTGCAGGAGCTCGAGAAGATGCAGAAAGGCAAGCCCGGCCCCGACGGCAAGCCCGGCGAATCGCCGTTGGGCGGCGGCAACGCCGGTGAGCTGAAAAAAATGATGGAACAAACCGAGGAAGACCTCGTTAACAAGCGGCTTACCGAGCAGACCCTGATGCGTCAACAAGAGATACTTTCGCGGTTGCTCGAAGTGGATAAGGCTGTGAAAGAGCGCGATTGGGACACGAAACGCGAGTCGAAAACCGGCGCCGACCAGTTCGCGCGCACGATGCCACCAGGTTTTCAGCAATTTTTGCGGCGCCGTCGCGCCCAAACCCAGTTGCTGCAATCGGTCTCGCCCGCGCTTTCGCCGTATTATCAGGGCCGCATTACGCAATATTTCAACCGCCTCAACCGCTAGGGCACAGTGCCCGTATGTGCGGGCACCCCGCCACCCTTCTGCCGCTATGCAGCACGTTAAGATTACCATTCCGTCGTTGATGGAGAATATTCGGATTGTCGAGAGCTTCATCGACAATTCGAAAGACCGTTTTCATATCGACGACGACATCTACGGCAACATTATGGTCGCCGTCACGGAGTCGGTCAACAACGCCATCCGGCACGGCAACAAGTTCGATAAGGACAAGAACGTTCACCTGCGCTTGTCCGTGGAACCGGCCACCTTACGGTTCGAGATCGAGGACGAAGGCGCCGGCTTCGATTACGACAATCTGCCCGACCCCACTGCGCCCGAGAACATCGAGAACCCCGGTGGGCGTGGCATCTTCCTGATTCACGCCCTCGCCGACGAAGTGACGTTCCTCGACCAGGGGCGCCGCGTACAGCTCGTGTTTCGGGTGCCGGCCACTGCGGCCGCCACGATGAATGTCGCGTAGTCAACCTTTTCCTACCAACACGATGTCGTGTCAAGCCGACGCCGAGCCGCTGATCGAGTTTCTGTACGAAGACACGTCATTCGTGCTTGACGAGCAGGAGGAATTGATACGCTGGATTATGCAAGTGGTTCAGGCTCACCAGTTTAATCTAGTCAATCTGACGTATATCTTCTGCAGCGACGAGTATCTGCAGCAAGTCAATCAGGAGTTTCTGAGTAAGGATTATTACACCGACATCATCACGTTCGACAACTCCGACGTCGCCGATAGCATCGAGGGCGACATCTTCATCAGCGTTGACCGGGTGCGCGAAAATGCCGAAGAGCGCTCGCTGACGTTCCGCGACGAACTGCACCGCGTCATCATTCACGGTGTGTTGCACTTGCTCGGTCATACCGACAAGGATTTGCTCTCGCAAACCGCGATGCGGCACAAGGAAGACTCTTGTCTGACGCTCCGTAGCTTCTGATTGCAAGCGGGTTAGCCGCCAAAACGCCGAAAACCGTTCCACGTGGAACGGTTTTCGGCGTTTTTCACGTCACGTGAAACAAAAAGGAACCACTGCGGGGGTATCGTAATTTTGCACCCTGAATCAGTTAACGGTATAAGCAGTAGAGAGATGTTGCCGACGTACGACGTAATCGTAGTAGGGGCCGGACACGCTGGGTGCGAGGCCGCCTCAGCCGCCGCGCGACTCGGTTCGCGGGTGCTGCTCGTGACGATGAATATGCAGACCATCGCGCAGATGTCGTGCAACCCAGCGATGGGCGGCGTGGCAAAGGGGCAAATCGTGCGCGAGATCGACGCGCTCGGCGGGTGGAGCGGCATCGTGACCGACGAAACAATGATTCAGTTTCGGATGCTCAACACCTCGAAAGGGGCCGCAATGTGGAGCCCCCGCGCGCAGAGCGACCGGATGCGCTTCGCCGAAAACTGGCGGATGAAACTGGAGGCACAGCCCAACATCGATTTCTGGCAAGACAACGTGACGGGTTTGTTGATGGACGGCGAAACCGTGCGCGGCGTGGTCACGAGCCTGGGCATTGAAATCAACGCGACTACGGTCGTCATCACGGCCGGTACATTTCTCAACGGCATCATTCACATCGGCGAAAAGCAGCTCGGCGGCGGTCGGGCAGGGGAGAAGGCTTCGGTGGGCATTACGGAGCAGCTCCGCGCGCTCGGCCTGACCAGCGACCGGATGAAAACCGGCACTCCCGCCCGCATCGACGGCCGCTCGCTCGACTACACCCGAATGGAAGAGCAGGCGGGCGACGCGCGGCCGGGCAAGTTTTCGTATACGCCCACGCAGGCGCTCACGCGCCAGCGGAGCTGCTGGATTACGTACACCAACGAGGCCGCACACGACATTCTGCGCGAGGGGTTCGAGAAATCGCCGATGTTTCAGGGGCGCATTCAGGGCAGAGGGCCGCGCTACTGCCCGTCGATTGAAGACAAGATCACGCGCTTCGCCGATAAGGACCGTCACCAGATTTTTGTGGAGCCGGAAGGGTGGGAGACGTGCGAGGTCTATGTCAACGGCTTTTCGTCGTCGCTCCCCGAAGACGTGCAGCTCCGCGCGATGCGGCAGTTGCGCGGGTTCGAGAACGCGCGGATGTTCCGGCCGGGCTACGCCATCGAGTACGATTACTTTCCGCCGACGCAGCTCAAAACCAGCCTCGAAAGCCGCGCCGTGAAGGGGTTGTTTCTGGCCGGCCAAATCAACGGCACGACCGGTTACGAAGAAGCCGCCTGCCAGGGAGTGGTGGCCGGCCTCAACGCGCACCGCTACGTGCAGCGGCAAGAGGCCGTAGTGTTCGGCAGAAACGAAGCCTACATCGGGGTACTGATCGACGACCTCGTACATAAAGGCACCGACGAGCCGTACCGGATGTTCACGTCGCGCGCCGAACACCGGCTGCTGCTGCGCCAGGACAACGCCGACGAACGGCTGACGCCCCGCGCCCACGAGCTGGGTTTGGTAGCCGACGACCGTCTGCGCGCGCTAGAAGCCAAGCAACGCGATACGGCCCGGCTCAGCCGCTGGCTGACGGATACGTCCGTAAGCCCCGCCGAAATCAACGACTACCTGACCGGCATCGACTCAGCGCCCCTCCAGCAATCGAACAAGCTGGCGCCGCTGGTCAAACGGCCGCAAGTGACCCTGACGGAGATGGCCCTCGCGGTGCCGCGAGTAGGGGAGGGGCTGGCTGCCTATCTACCCGAAAGCGTGGAGCAAGCCGAGATTCAGCTCAAGTACGGCAGCTACCTCGAGAAAGAAGCCGCCGTAGTGAGCAAAGTGGAACTAATGGAAAATCGGGTGCTCGATGGGCGCGTGGATTACGCAACCATCAAAGCTCTCTCGCACGAAGCCCGCGAAAAGCTCCTCCGGATTCAGCCGGAAACTCTCGGCCAAGCCAGCCGCATAACGGGCGTGTCGCCGGCCGACATTGCGGTGCTGCTGATCCATCTGGAGCGCGCCGAGAAATAGGCCCGCCGCCGAAGAACGAATTGTAATGTCAGACGCGGAGGCCCAGCCACAGACTATGGAAGAATTGTACGGATGCGTGATTTGCGGAGAGTCCGACACGCTCCGCCCCAGTAGCATCTCGCTCCGCGACCACTCCCTGACCGGCGAATCGTTTACGCTGAGCCGATGCGTATCGTGTGAAGCATTGTTGACGAATCCGCGTCCGGGCGAATCGGAAATTGGAAAATACTATGACTTCCCGGAGTACGTCTCACACCGCGACGATGCTCCCGGCTTCATCAACACCCTCTATCAACAAGCGCGCAAATGGACGACCAGCCGGAAGGTCGCGCTGCTGAACCGAGTTATAGGCCGAGCGGCAAAACGGCCGTATAAGCTACTGGATTACGGCTGCGGTACGGGTTTTTTTCTACGGGCCGCCCGCGATGCGGGCTGGCAAGTAGCCGGCGTTGAAGTCAACGCGCAAGCCCGCGCGGTGGCCAGTCAGCGCACAGGCCAGACCATAGCACCCGGCCTGCCCGAGCTGCCGCCGGAAACCTACGATGTGATTTCGCTTTGGCACGTGCTCGAGCACATTCATCAACTCGACGCGACGGTAGCCGACCTACTTAGCCGTCTGGCGCCCGAGGGAACGCTGTTGGTTGCAGTGCCGAACCCGCTGGCGCTCGACGCGCGGCATTACAGTGGCTGGTGGGCAGCATTCGATGTGCCGCGTCACCTCTACCATTTCACGCCGCAATCGATTGCGCGATTGATGGAGCGCCACGGCGCGCGCGTGATGGAGCAAATCGGGCAACCGCTCGACTCGTTCTACATCAGCCTGCTGAGCGAGAAATACAAAACAGGCTCCGCCCTGACGGGTTGGCTCAACGGTCTGCGGTCGCTGGTGAGCGCGCGGCAGTCGGGCAACTACTCCAGTATGCTCTACGTGATACGCCGCGCCGAATGAACGCACTGCTTGTTTCAGCCCTGGCAGTTGCGACGGTGGCAGCTACGGCCGCACCCGTGGCGGGCGCGGCAGCGGATAGCACGAGGTGGCCGCCAACCACGCAACAGCTACTGCGGACAAGCGAGCAAGCAGCCACGCACACCCGCGAAAAACGCCTCGAGCTATTGCCACGCGAGATTCGGCAGACTCGCCGAACGGTGGCCATCGGCTTGATTTGTGGCGGCATTCTGGCATCGGCGGTGGTGCTGTACGGAGTCAGGGTGCGTTAACCGGGAGTAAATGCGAATCGTCAAGCAGGCACTGGCGCTCTTCATAGTGGGGAGTTGCGCGGGGTGCGCCAGTATCACGCCGCCGGATGGCGGTCCGGCCGACAAAGCCGCGCCCCGGCTGGTGGGCAGTACGCCGCCGAACGGGGCTGTCGGGTTCGCGGGCCGCACCATTGTGCTGCGGTTCGACGAACCGGTGACGACCGCACAACTGAGTACCGAGCTGCGCGTCACGCCGACCACGGAGGTATTCGGGCTGCGGACTTCTGAAAAAGACAACCTGCTCACGCTGATATTCCCGCGCGATTTTCGGCCACAGACCACGTACGCGCTCGAGTTCGGCAAAGGCATCACCGACATTACCGACCGCACTCCGGCCGAGGCCACGCGGCTGGTGTTCAGTACCGGCGATTTTCTGGATACGAGCCAGGTGAGCGGCACAGTGACGACCTTGTTGAGCGGCAAGGCGCTCGCCGATGCCACCGTCGGGTTGTATGCCACGGCGCCCGATTCGGTCGCCGCTATCAACCCGACGAAAACGCCGGCGACTTATCTGACCACCACCAAAGCCGATGGTGGGTATCAACTGCAAAACGTGAAAGCCGGTAGCTACCGGCTGTTCGCGTTCGTGGATGCCAACAAAAACAGCCGGTACGACGAGCCGGAACTACTCGCCTACCAGCCGACGCTACTGCAAGTGGGCGGCGCTGACAGCACCGTACTACTCAAGGCCGTCCGCCTCGACACGCGCGCGCCCATCATCAGCAGCCGCAAAGAGCGGGAAGGGTCGTTCAGTTTACGGTATTCGGAAGGGGTGCGGCACATGCGGGTATCACCGCTGGGCCAATCAACCGGCCGCTGGTCGTTTCGCCGCGACGGCTCGAGCGGCGCTGACCTAACCCTCTTCGGCATTCCCGCCGGCGCGGCACAACGCTTCGTACTGACGGCCGTCGATTCGGTCGGAAACCGCCACCTGGATACCGTTGCCACACGCTTCGGCGACGGCACCGCCGGGCCGAACGCCGGTCAGACGGCAATAAGCCCGGCAGTTGAGGCGGGGCTGGGCGCCAAGCAGTGGCGCCTGGTGTTTCCCGGCGTCATCGGCCCGGCGGCGGGAGCCATCGGAACGCTGCGCCGGCAGCTACCCATCGCCCCGGATTCGGCCGGCAAGGCCCGGCTTGCCGCCTTCAGCAGCGAGCCGCTGACGATGGGGAAAAACGTTAGTCTCGATTCGAGCGGCACGGTATTGCTCGTCTCACTCTTGAAACCGGCCGTCAAGCCCGAGCCATCCGACAAGGGCGAAGTGAAATGGAGCATCGTGCTCGACAGCACGCAACTCGCGCTCGCCAATCTGACTCAGCGCCCGCTGACGGGGCGCGCGCTTCCGCTGCCGACCGGCAAGGCAGGAGAGGAGGGAAGCGGCAGCATTACGGTGGTGCTTCAACCCGCAACTACTTCGTTCGCGCTGGAGCTGCTGCGCGCCAACGGCAGCGTAGCCGAACGGCGAGAATTCTGGCAGCGGCCGGGCGGGCCGGCCGTCAAACCACCCCCGAGCACTACGTGGGCCGACCTGGCACCCGGCACCTACCGGCTGCGCGTACTGCTCGACCCGAACGCCAACGGCCGCTGGGACGGCCCCGACCCCGCTTTCGGGCGCGCGCCGGAGCCGGTGATTTTTTACCCGACCGACATTCAGGTTCGCGCCAACTGGGAGCAGGAGGTGACGGTCCGCTTCTGAGCCGTCCGTCAAAACACCCTCGACGAAGAAGCTGGTAGCGTTAGCGAATGGACCGCGAACCTCCGGTTCGCTCGCGGTTGGGCACAGCGATTAGAGAATGCCTGGCACTCGCGGCCGATCCTTCGTGGGCGAACCGGAGGTTCGCGGTCCAACCCAGCCGCCGTGCGCTATAAGCAAACAGTCGCTCAACACGTGTAAAGGCGCGCACAACGTGTGGAAAACCGTGGGATAACTCGTGGATAAGTCGACAGTTTTCCCCGGAAATCGCTGTCCACGCATCCAGTTGCAGTACGACGGGCGGCTGACGCGAACAAGTCGGCCGTCATCCACCAATCGGTTCGTCGGTTTTCAACCCCGAAGCGAAAGAAGAAAACGGCGCGGACTAACCGATGTGGAATGTGGACAACCAAACCCGAAAAAGCCCGCCACCTTAGTCTGCAAGCATTCGGCAGGTGGAAAACGCTGGGGAAAACCCGCACTTACCCCCATTGCATTGGGAGTAAGAAGATACCCACCAGGTTTTCCACTTATCCACGTAGCTAGTAAGGGAGGTAGTTCTTTTCTTGAAAAGAAAAAAACATCACCTGTAACTAGCAAGGTGGAAAAGTGCGTAAGTCGGACCACGATGCCACCGTTCGATTACACGCTGCCCTTTCACACTACTGATTTCCGCGCGCACCCGGAACTGTACCGCGTGGGCAAAGGCGAGCAAGGCGTCTTGCTGGTCGAACCATACAAAAGCGAGATTCTGCCGCACTGGCGCTTCAAGACCGAGGAAGTGGCGCGCGAGTCGAGCGCGGCAATCTGGCGTCTGTTTGAAGACTATCTGCGAGCCGACGATTTCGTGGGCGCCGATATGGCTCGGAAATTCCTGCAGATGGGCTACACGCGCGCCCGGCGCTACGCCAACCACCGAGGCGGTAAGAAGTACGACGGCCCCGTGCCCGACGACAAAAAAGGCCAAAGCGGCGCCCACGGCCGCGCCGAGCTGCCGCGCCTCGCGCGCACCGAGCAAGACCCCGACAAGGTGGCCGCCGCGCGCGTGTTCTACGAGCGGTGGCGGGCCGCCGTGGCCGAGCCGGAGTATCAGCGGCAACGCGCTGCGTTCGAGGCGCACTACGGAAAATAGCCGCACCTTTGTCGGGCCGCGATGGTTAGCCGTCGGGCGCTTCTGCCCGCATCATCAGCATTTTTCCCCTACCCTCCAACCCATATGGCGGACTCTACTGAACACCTACACCTCGGCACCGGCATCGGGCCGCTCCGTTTCGGAATGACGATGGAGCAGGTCAGGAAAGCGATTGGTGAGCCGGAAGAAGTCGAAAAGTCGGACGAAAGCGACGAGTTCGACCACCAGGCCTGGAACTACCTCGACCTCGGCTACTCGCTCTACTTCGACGAAGAAGACGCCAACCGCCTGAGCTGCATCGAAACCGACCGCCCCGACCTGCGGCTCTACGGCGAGGCCGTCATCGGCAAAAGCCCCGCCGAGGTGAAGGCGTTGATGGCCCGCCACGGCCACCCCGAAGCCGAAGAAGAAACCCTCGACGCCAACGAGTTGCAAGTATCGTACGACCAGGAAATGATCGACTTCTACTTCGTGGACGACGAGTTGGCGGTTATCAACTTCGGCGTGTTCATCGACGAAGAAACGCACGATGTGAAGTGGCCGGCCTGAATCGCCAGCCACTAAGCGGTCGCCCAGAAGTTTTGCGGTTTTTGATGCTCTGAAAACATCTGCAATTCAGAAAGTTAGCTTGCAGCTTACAGCTTGTAACTTGTGGCTACCCGTTTAATCGGCGCTAAGTACCAGTAAAGTTGAACGCCCGCCCGGATGTGAGTCCGGGCGGGCGTTCGACATTCACCACTGACCGCAACGGCATCACCCCGCCATTGCGCGGAACAGCAGGAACAGCGAGCCGGAGAGCAACATCGTTACGGGCAAGGTCAGCACCCACGCCAGCGCGATGTTGCGAACCATCTGCGGGTTCAGGTTGCGGATGCCGCGGTTGGCCACCATTGAGCCGGCAATCGCCGACGACAGCACGTGTGTGGTGGAAGACGGCAGGCCGAAGCCCGTCGAGACGCCAATCATCGTGGCCGCCACCAGCTCCGACGACGCCCCTTGCGCGTACGTGAGGTGTTCTTTGCCGATGCGCTCGCCGATGGTTTTCACGATGCGCTCCCAGCCCACCATCGTGCCCAAGCCGAGCGACAGCGCCACCATCAGCGACACCTGCCACGGCGCGTAGTCGGTGAACGACTTCATCGTTTTCAAGCCGTGCTCCAGGTGGTTGCGGTCGGCGGAACTGATGGCGAGTTGCTCGCTGGCGAGTAGTTTTTTGGCGCGGGCCGCCAGCAGGAGCGTGGCTTTGCGGATGCGGAAGCGGTCGGCCTGGGGGAGTTGCGCCACCTGGGTCTTGCCCGCGAAAATGGCGTCGAGGGCGGTTGTCTGGGCGGTGATGTCGGCGAGCGACTCGCGGTCGGGGGCGCTTAAATCGGCTGGGTCGAGGCGGCGGACCACTGTTTCCACCTGCGCCAGCGAGGCGCGCATATCGAGCGGGTTTTTGTTGTGGTCGAGGGCGAAATAAGTCGGCACCAGGCCGATCAGAATCAGCATAATCAGGCCCACGCCTTTCTGGCCGTCGTTGTTGCCGTGGTAGTAGCTCACGAGCGTACACGTCACGATGAGCGTCAGGCGAATCCAGAGGGGTGGCGGCTTGCGCTTGTGCGGCTCCTTGAACAGCGCCTTGTTTTTGACGAACCGCTTGAGCAGAAACATCAGGATGATGGTCAGCGAAAAGCCGAACATCGGCCCGATGAGCAGCGCCAGCCCCGTCTCGCCGGCCTTGCCCCAGTTAACGGCCGCCTTGCCTTCGCCGGGCAGCAGCGAAAACGCGATGCCAACCCCCAGAATAGAGCCGATGAGCGCGTGGGAGGAAGAAGCCGGAATACCGAAATACCACGTGCCGACGTTCCAGAGGATGGCCGAGATGATGAGCGCGCCCACCATCGCCAGCCCGTGGTACACATTCTGGTCAACCAGACTTTCAACGGGCAGCAGATACACGATGCCCATCGCCACGGCAATGCCGCCCGTCAGTACGCCGATGAAATTCCAGAACGCCGACCACACCACCGCCACCCACGGCCGCAGCGTGTTGGTGTAGATGACGGTAGCCACGGCGTTGGCCGTATCGTGAAAACCATTGACGAACTCGAACGCGCACGCCGCCGCCAAACACAGGCCGAGCAGCAGCAATACGGAGGGTTCCAATCCAAACATACAGGCAGGAAAAGGGTAGAAATGGGCAGATAAGCCGAATAGGATAGGCGCACTTTGGCAATCAAAAGTACCTAACCGGACGGCAGCAGGCAGGTTACGCGAATGTTACGAGCGAGGGGAAACAGGAGATGAACGGGCCAACCTGGTGCGCGCCTGCGTGGCCCCGCCACCTGTTCCGCTATTTTTGCCGCACGTATGGCCCACACTCCCGCTTCCGCCGCTTCGCCGGCTGCTTCTCTGCAAGACATCGTTTCGCACGCCAAAGAATACGGCTTCGTATTTCCAAGCTCGGAAATCTACGACGGTCTGGCTGCCGTGTACGATTACGGCCCCGCGGGCGTGGAGCTGAAAAACAACCTCAAGCGCCTCTGGTGGCAGGCGATGACGCAGTTGCACCCCAACATCGTGGGCATCGACGCGGCCATCTTTATGCACCCGTTCACGTGGAAGGCCAGCGGCCACGTCGATTCGTTTTCCGACCCGCTCATCGACAACAAAGACAGCAAAAAGCGCTACCGCGCCGACGTGCTGCTCGAAGAAAAGGCCGCCGAGTACGAGAACGCCGGTGACGCCGCCCGCGCCGCCGCGCTCCTCGCCGAGATGGGCCGCCTGCTGATGGAAAGCAATTTCGACGGCGTACGGCAGCTCATCATCGACGAAAAAATCGTCTGCCCCATCAGCAAAACCGCCAACTGGACGGATGTGCGTCAGTTCAACCTGATGTACTCAACGCAGATGTCGGCCACCTCTGGCGAGGATGACGCAGCCCTCTACCTGCGCCCCGAGACGGCGCAGGGCATCTTCGTCAATTTCCTTAACGTACAGAAGACGGCGCGGCAGAAAGTGCCGTTCGGCATCGCGCAAATCGGCAAAGCCTTCCGTAACGAGATTGTGGCGCGGCAATTCATCTTCCGGATGCGCGAGTTCGAGCAGATGGAGATGCAGTATTTCATCCGTCCCGGCACCGAGATGAAATGGTATGCCTACTGGAAAGAGACGCGCAAAAAGTGGCACGAGGCCCTCGGTACGCCCGCCGAAAAGCTCCGCTACCACGACCACGACAAGCTCGCGCACTACGCCAATGCGGCCGTCGATATCGAGTTCGAGTTTCCGTTCGGCTTCAAGGAGATTGAAGGCATCCACTCGCGTACCGATTTCGATCTGAGCCAGCATCAGGCACTCTCGAAAAAGAAGCAGCAGTACTTCGACAACGATACTGACCCCGCCACCGGCAAGCCCTTCGGCAACTACGTGCCGTACGTGGTGGAAACCTCCGTCGGCGCCGACCGCCTGTTCCTGGCCACCCTTTGCAACGCCTACCGCACCGAGCCTGACCCCGACGGCAAGGAGCCGCGCGTGTGGCTGGCCTTGCACCCGGCCGTGGCGCCCGTGAAGGCCGCCATTCTGCCGCTGGTCCGCAAAGACGGCTTGCCCGAAGTCGGCCAACGCATCTTCGACGAGTTGAAATACGACTTCAACCTCGTGTACGAAGACCGCGACTCCATCGGCAAGCGGTACACCCGCCAAGACCTCATCGGTACGCCGTTCTGCATCGCCATCGACCACCAGACGTTCGAAGACCAAACCGTCACCATCCGCCACCGCGACGCCCGCACACAGGAGCGCGTGGCTATCAGCGCGTTGCGTGGGCTGCTGGCCGAGGCCACGAGCGCGCGGCGGGTGCTGGAACGGTTGTGAATATTCAGCCAGCACATTGTTATGGGTGGTCTCGTGACTGTTGAATTTGTCAACGCTGACGGCGAAAACGAAGCTCAATACTCGGCCCGGATGCTGTCTCGTATAAGTGTTGACCCCAACGTGAGCTTTGGAAAACCTTGCATTCGACGCTCTCGGTTATCCGTAAATGTCATCCTACAGCACCTCTCAGCCGGTGACACGCCTGAGGATATTATGGAGGCATTTAGATTTAGCTGGCTCGAAATGGATGATATCAAAGCGTGTCTATGGTATGCTGCGCGTCTGTCCATTGTGAAAGGACGCGGCGTTGACCCACGAACTCTTCTCGTGGATCCGTGGCACGGAGCGCAAGGACCTACTGAAAACCGTATCGTATCGTAGGGGCGGGCCTTGTGCCCGCCCGTCCGGCGGTTTGGACGCGCCGCGCGGCGGCAGGTGCATCGGGTGCGGGCGGGCGCAAGGCCCGCCCCTACGTGGCCGATGATATAGTGCCTACCGCTCCCACGTCCGCCCTTTTCCCCCCGCCGTACCTTTGCCCCTCGTATGTGGCAAAACCTGGCCGTCTGGCTGATTAAGTACCGCGCGTGGCTGGTGGGCCTGATTGCCGTCCTGACGGGCGTGATGGGCTATTTCGCCCGCAACGTCGAGATGACGTATGATTTCCAGTCGGTCGTCTCGCCCACCGACCCGGAGATGCAGTATTTCCAGACGTTCAAGCGCACGTTTGGTGAAGACGGCAACGTGCTGGTGGTGGGGATGCAGGACAGCAGCGTCTATGAGCTGGGCAACTTCCGCGAGCTGCGGACCCTGACCGACACCCTCGCCAAAGTGGCCGGCGTGAATGGGGTGCTGAGCGTGACGAAGCTCATCAACCTCGAAAAAGACACCGTGGCGCGGCAGTTTCGGCCTGCCCCCATCTTCCGGCGGATGCCCGAAACGCAAGGGCAACTCGACTCGCTGATGGGCGTCGTGAATCGGCTGGAGTTCTACAAAGGGCAGCTCATCTCGCCACGCACGGGCGCCACGCTGCTGGCCCTCACGATGGACCCGAAGTTTCTGAACTCGTCGCGGCGGCAGGCGGTGATGGCCGACGTGCTGGAACATTGCGAGCGGTTTCAGCAGAAAACCGGCATCCGGCTGCACTACGCTGGCCTGCCGTACGTGCGCTCGACGATGACGACGAAGGTGGCCGGCGAGATGAAATTCTTTCTGGCGCTGGCGTTCGGCGTGATGGCGCTTACGCTCTTCATCTTTTTCCGCACGTGGGCGGCGGTGGTGTTTCCGCTGCTGGTAGTAGGCGTGGTAGTCATCTGGACGATCGGCTCGCTCGTGCTCCTCGGCTTCAAGGTGAATCTGCTGACGGCGCTCATTCCGAGCATCATCATCGTCATCGGCATTCCGAACTGCACGTATCTGCTCTCGCGGTACCATTACGACTACCGCAAATCGGGCAATCAGGCGCTGGCGATGACGCGCGTCATTCGCAAAATCGGGTTGGTGACGCTGATGAACAACACCACCACGGCCATCGGCTTCGTGGTGTTCTGCTTCACCGACATTGCCATTCTGTATCAGTTTGGGCTGGTGGCGACGGTCAACATCTTCGCCGCGTTCGTCATCTCGTTTACGCTCATCCCGGCGGTGTTTACGTGGCTGCCGCCGCCGACCGAAAAGCAGCTCGAACACCTCGATGCCAAGCCGCTGATGAAGCTGCTCGAGTTCTTCGAGGATGTGGTGCTGCACAAGCGCACGGCGGTGTACGTCATCGCGGGGGTAGCGGTAGCTCTTTCGGCGCTTGGTATCCAAAAGATACGGGCTGTGAGCTTTATGGTGGACGATTTGCCGAAAGATTCGAGCGTCAACTCCGACCTCAAATTCTTCGAGCAGCACTTCAACGGCATTATGCCGCTTGAAGTCGTGATCGACACGGGCAAGAAGCGCGGCATCCTGCGGCTCAAAAACCTCGAACGCATCGACCGTTTCGAGAACTTTCTGCGCCAGGAGCCGACCGTGACGGCTCCCGTGAGCATCGTGTCGTTCCTGAAAGCCGCGACGCAGGCGTTCTACAACGGCGACCCGAAGAACTACCGCCTGCCCGAAAAATCGGAACAGTTGTTCATTCTGAGCTACCTACAGAAGTCGCAGGAAACGAAGTCGGGCAACACCAAGCTGCTGCGCTCGTTCGTTGACTCGACGGGCCAGCGGGCGCGTATCTCGCTGAAAATCGCCGACGTCGGCTCGCGCAACCTCGACACGCTGCTGCGGACGAGGATCGAGCCGCGCATCAAGGAAATCTTCAATGGCACGGGGATGGACGTCCACCTGACAGGCACGACGGTTATCTTCACGAAAGGGAACGAGTATCTCATCAACACCCTCTGGGAGAGCCTGATTCTGGCGTTCGCGCTGGTGGGCGTGGTGGTGCTGATTCTGTTCCGTTCCGTCAAGGCAGTCGGGTTCACGCTGCTGCCCAACCTCATCACGCTCATCCTCACGGGCGGGCTGATGGGCTTGTTCGGCATTCCGCTCAAACCGGCCACAGCGCTGATTTACGTCATCGCGCTGGGGATTGACGGGGATAACTCCATTCATCTGCTCGCCAAGTTTCGGCAGGAGATGGCCGTGAACGGCGGGCGAGTACGCGAAGCCATTTCGGCGACGCTTTCGGAGGCAGGCACGTCGATGCTCTACACGTCGGTGGTGCTGCTGATTGGGTTCAGCATTTTCGCATTCTCCGAGTTCGGCGGCACCAAGGCGCTGGGCGTACTGATGTCGGCCTCGCTGCTGATCACCAACTTCTCGAACCTGATTTTGCTGCCGGCGCTGCTGGTTACGTTCGAGCACGGCGCCGATGAAGACCTCGGCCTGCTGCGCCACTACGACGACACCTACCACGAAGAAGACGACGACCTCGACAACGACCTCGGCCGGTTGCGCCTGCCCAAATCGGCAGAGTTCGACGACCACGGCGTGAAGAATTGATGTGCTAATGTGCTAATGTGCTAATGGGGGGAGTGGGGGAATGTTATGATGCACAGGCGCAATGACGACATTTTCACATTAGCACAACCGCAACGTCAGCATCTACAAAAGCGCATGATTGCCATTAGCACATTAGCACATTTCCCACAATAGCACATTAACCACCCACTCCCTTGTATCCCGTAGCTAATTCTCCGCTCGACTACGCCGCGCTGGCGCGCGAGGTGCGCGTCTTCTGGCAAGAGCGCGACGTATTTCGCCGCTCCGTGCAGGAGCGGCCTACCGATCAATCGTTCGTGTTTTTTGAAGGGCCGCCGTCGGCCAACGGTACGCCGGGCATTCACCACGTGATGGCCCGCACCGTGAAGGACATTTTTTGCCGCTACCATACCCAACTCGGGCGCCGCGTCGAGCGCAAGGGCGGCTGGGACACGCACGGCCTGCCCGTCGAGCTGCAGGTCGAGAAGGAGCTGGGCATCACGAAGGAAGACATCGGCAAGAGCATCAGCGTGGAGGAATACAACCGTCGCTGCCGCGAAACCGTGATGCGCTACAAAGGCGAGTGGGACGAGTTGACACAGCAAATGGGCTACTGGGTTGACCTCGACGACCCGTACATCACCTTCGAGGCCGACTACATCGAAAGTTGCTGGGCGCTGCTCAAACGGCTCTACGACAAGGGATATCTCTACAAGGGCTACACCATTCAGCCGTACTCGCCGGGTGCCGGCACGGGCCTCAGCTCGCACGAACTGAACCAGCCGGGGACGTACCGCGACGTGAAGGACACGACGGTGGTGGCGATGTTTCGGGTGACGGCCGACGAGCGCAGCGCGGCCTTGCAAAAGCTGGCAGGCACCGATGATGCCTTCATCCTCGCTTGGACGACCACGCCCTGGACGCTGCCCGCCAACACTGCGCTGGCCGTGGGCGCGGGCATCCGGTACGCGGTGGTGCGGACGTTCAACCCGTACACCCACGAACCTGCCACCGTGGTGCTGGCCGCCGATTTGGTGAGCCGCTATTTCCCCGAAAAAGGGGAGGGAGTTGATGCGCTCTCGGCTTACCCCGATGGGGATAAAAAGACAGTGGCGTGGGAAAAACTCGGTGAAGTGACGGGCCGCGACCTCGTCGGCCTCCGCTACGAGCAGCTTTTCCCCATCGTGCAGCCCGAGAACGTGGAAAACGCCTTCCGCGTCATCGCCGCTGACTTCGTGACGACGGAAGATGGCACCGGCGTTGTCCACATCTCACCGACTTTCGGGGCCGACGACTTCCGCGCCGCCCAGCAAGCCGGAGTGCCCGCGCTGATGGTGACGGGCGACGATGGCAAGCAGACGCCCATCGTGGACCGGACGGGCAAATACGTGCCGCAGATGGGGCCGTGGGCCGGGCGCTACGTCAAAAACTACCCTGGCGTGGAGGAGAAAGCATTTCCGAACCTCGACGTCGATCTGGCCGTGGACTTGAAGCAGCGCGGCCGGGCCTTCAAAGTTGAGAAGTACGAGCACCCATACCCGCACTGCTGGCGCACGGATAAGCCCGTGCTGTATTACCCGCTCGATTCGTGGTTTATCCGCACGACGGCCGTCAAGGAGCGGCTCATCGAGCTGAACCGTAGTATCAATTGGAAACCGGAATCGACGGGCAGCGGGCGGTTCGGCAACTGGCTCGAAAACCTCGTCGATTGGAACCTCTCGCGCTCGCGCTACTGGGGTACGCCGCTGCCCATCTGGCGCACCGAAGACGGCACGGAAGAAATCTGCATCGGCTCGGTGGCGGAGTTGCGGGCAGAAATCGCCAAAGCCGTGGCGGCCGGCGTGATGGACCACGACACCCTCGACGAGCACCATCTGGCCACCCGCGCGGGCATTCAGGGCTTGGATTTGCACCGGCCGTACGTGGATGAAATCGTGCTGATAAGCGCCACCGGCAAGCCGATGCGCCGCGAGACCGACCTGATCGACGTGTGGTTCGATTCCGGCGCGATGCCGTACGCACAGTGGCATTTCCCGCTCGAAAACGGCGAGAAATTCCGGCAGAACTTCCCCGCCGACTTCATCGCCGAGGGCGTGGACCAGACGCGCGGCTGGTTCTTCACGCTCCACGCACTGGCCGTGATGCTCGAGGATTCGGTGGCGTTCAGGAACGTCATCGCCAACGGGCTGGTGCTCGACAAGGAGGGCAACAAGATGAGCAAGCGCCTCGGCAACGCCGTGGACCCGTTTGCCACGATTGCCCAGTACGGCCCCGACGCCACGCGCTGGTATATGATTGCCAACGCGCCACCGTGGGAGAACCTCAAATTCGACCCTGCCGGCATTCTGGAGGTGCAGCGGCGCTTTTTCGGGACGCTCACCAACACCTACGCCTTCTTCGCGCTGTACGCCAACCTCGACGGCTTCCGGGTGCGCGAGTCCGACTTGGTGCCCGTGGCCGAGCGACCCGAGCTGGATCGCTGGATACTGAGCAAGCTGCACTCGCTGGTAGGCGAGGTGCGCGGGCACTTCGACGCCTACGACCCCACCAAAGCCGCCCGCGCCGTGCAGGAGTTCGTCACCGACCAGCTCTCCAACTGGTACGTGCGCCTCTCGCGCGGCCGGTTCCGTAAGGGCGACCTGACGACCGATAAAAAGGCCGCCTTCGAGACGCTCTACGAGTGCCTGGTGGTGGTCGGGCAGTTGATGGCGCCCATCGCGCCGTTCTACGCCGAGTGGCTCTACGGCAATATGACGGGCCACCTGCGCGCCGAAGCCGAGGAACGCGCTACGCCGCTCGCGCCTGAATCGGTGCATCTGACGTTGCTCACGCAGCCCTCGGCGGAGCTGATCGATGCTTCGCTGGAAGCCCGGATGGCGCTTGCCCAGCAAGTGTGCTCGCTGGGTCACGCGCTGCGAAAAAAGGCCGCCATCAAAGTGCGCCAGCCGTTGCCGCGCCTGCTGGTGCCGGTGCTCTCCGACAAAGCCGCCGCCGATATCGCTGCTATCACCGACATCATTATGACGGAGTTAAATGTGAAGTATGTCCACTCGCACCACGATACTCATTTAGTCATCAAGTCGGCAAAGCCCAACTTCAAGACGGTGGGCAAGCGGTTTGGGCCGCGCCTCAAAGCTGCCACCGCCGCCATCCAGGCGCTCGACCGCGCCGCGATTGACGCGCTCGAAACCACCGGCACTTTCCACGTGGAAGTGGACGGGGTGCGCGAAGCCCTCACGCCCGACGACGTGGACATCCGCACCGAAGACGTGCCCGGCTACGCCTCTGCCACCGAAAACGGCCTCACCGTGGCTCTCGACCTTACGCTCACCGACGAGCTGCGCCTCGAAGGCGTGGCCCGCGAGCTGGTGAACCGGCTGCAAAACCTCCGTAAAGATTCCGGTTTGGACGTGCAGGACCGCATCCGGGTGCGGCTGGCCGACTCGCAGCCCGAAATGAATGCGGCCGTGGCGGCATTCGGTGATGTGGTACGGAGCGAGGTGCAGGCGGTGCTGCTGGAAACCGCCCCCGACGTAGTGCCCACCGGCTCGCTGGTGTTTGATGAGTATGAAGTTGGGGTGCAGTTAGAGGTAGCAGGATAGATTTTTCTCGCAAAGCTCGCAAAGCCTGCTGACCGCAAGGCTTTGCGCTCTTTGCGAGCGACCACCGAAAAACAAAATGAAGCAATCCCCCCTCCGCTACTACCTGGTCGCCGCCGCCGTCATCGTCGTTGACCAGCTCGTCAAGTACCTCACGCATACCCAAATGCTGATGGGGCCGGCCGGCGAAATTCCGGTGTTCGGCGACTGGTTCAAGCTGCACTACACGCTCAACCCCGGAATGGCGTTCGGCGTGGAGCTGGGGTCGGTGTACGGCAAGCTGATTCTGACCACGTTTCGGCTCTTTGCGATGGTGGGCATCGGCTACTACCTGTGGCTGCTCTGGAAACGCCACGCGCCCGCCGGGCTGCTGTGGTGCGGCGGCCTGATCCTGGGTGGCGCCATCGGCAACCTCATCGACTCGCTTTTCTACGGCTTCCTCTACAACAACGCCCCGTTCGGCGCGCCGATGCGGGCATTTTATGGGCAGGTGATCGATATGTTCTACCTCGATTTGTGGCAGGGGACGCTGCCGCACTCGTGGCCCATCATCGGCGGGAAAAGCATTGCTTTGTGGCCCATCTTCAACGTGGCCGATGCGGCAATCTTCTGCGGCGTAGTGTTCATTCTGTTGAATCAGAATCGGTTTTTTCCGCACGGCCACGTGGCGGTGGAGGGGGAGGAGCGCACCACCGCGCCGGCACCAACCCAAGTTACTTCCACGTGAAAACTGCCGAATCCGGCGGCGACCCGGCGCCGCTGCTCACCGTGCGCGACCTCCGCATCGGGTTTGGCCCGACGGAGGCCGTCAAAGGCATCTCGTTCGAGTTGCGGCGCGGCGAGACGGTGGCGTTGGTGGGCGAGTCGGGGTCGGGCAAATCGGTGACGTCGCTGGCCTTGATGGGCTTGCTCGGTGGGGCGCCGCGCCTTTCCGGCACGGCGACCTTTCAGTCGGCCCAATTCGGCGACTTGGATGTGCTGACGGCCCCCGAGCCACACCGCCGCCGCCTGCGCGGGCGCGAGCTGGCGATGATTTTTCAGGAGCCGATGTCGTCGCTCAACCCCGTGCATCAGTGCGGCGACCAGATCGACGAAGTGCTCCGCCACCATTTGCGCTTGCCAGCCGCCGAAGCCCGCGCCCGCACCCTCGAGCTGCTCACCGAGGCCGGCCTGCCCGACCCGACCCGCGCCGCGCGCGCCTACCCGCACGAACTGAGCGGCGGCCAAAAACAGCGCGTAATGATTGCGATGGCCCTCGCCTGCAATCCCGCCCTGCTTATTGCCGACGAGCCGACGACGGCCCTCGACGTCACCGTCCAGGCCCGCATCCTGCGCCTGCTCGCCGAGCTGCGCGCCCGCCACAATGCCGCGCTCCTCTTCATCACCCACGACCTGGGCGTAGTGGCCGAGATTGCCGACCGCGTACTGGTGCTCTATCGCGGCGAGCTGGTCGAGAGCGGCCCCGTGCGCGAGATTTTCCGCAATCCGCAGCACCCCTACACGCGCGGCCTGCTGGCCTGCCGCCCCCAGCGCACCGCCCAACGGCTGGCCGTGCTGCCTACCGTGGCCGATTTTCTGGCCGTAGAGACGCCTACTGGCGTCTCCGCAACCCAACCGCCGACCCAACCCGCCGCGCCTAACCGCATTGAGACGCCAATAGGTGTCTCTACGGCCCTTCTAATTTCTGATAGCCTCTCCGTCCGCTACCCCATCCGCGCGGGACTTTTTTCGCGCACCTCGGGGTTTGTCACGGCTGTCGATGACGTAAGTCTGTCGCTTGCGCCCGGCGAGACGCTGGCGCTGGTTGGCGAATCGGGCTGTGGCAAGAGTACGCTGGGCCGCGTATTGCTCGGCCTGACGCCGCCGACGAGTGGCAGTGTAACCTTCAACGGCGAAAACCTAACGGGTTTTTCCGCTGCCCGCTGGCGCCGCTACCGCCGCGAGGTGCAGCTCATTTTTCAGGACCCGCTCGCCGCGCTCGACCCGATGCAGACGGCCGGCGCGGCGCTTACCGAGCCGATGCAGGTCCACGGTCTGCACGGCTCCGAGGCCGCGCGCCGCGCCCGCGCCGTGGCCTTGCTCGAGCAGGTGGGGTTGCAGGCCGAGCACTTCGGGCGCTACCCGCACGAGTTTTCGGGTGGGCAGCGGCAGCGGCTGTGCATTGCGCGGGCGCTGGCGCTGGAACCACAGGTGTTGGTGTGCGACGAATCAGTGTCGGCGCTCGACGTATCGGTGCAGGCGCAGGTGCTCAATCTGCTCAACCAGCTCAAACGTGAGCTGGGTCTGGCGATGCTCTTCATCACCCACGACCTCAACGTGGCGTGGTTCGTGGCCGACCGCGTAGCCGTGATGCAACGTGGGCGCATCGTCGAAACCGGGCCGACCGACCCGGTTTTTGCCGCCCCGGCGCACGAGTACACCCGCGCGCTGCTGGCAGCCGTGCCGCGCGCCGAGCCGGCTGGATAATGCATCAACGTAGGGGCGGGCCTTGTGCCCGCCCGCCCGGCGGCGAGGATGGCGCGCGGGCGGGCACAACGCCCGCCCCCACGGCCGATTGCCGCACATTACTTCCACGTGAAAGCCGCGCCGCCCGCCGCGCCCGACCCTTCGCGTAAGTTTGCCGTTATAGGCTTGTTTTCATTTCCCCGCGTCCGGCAGTTCTCAGGCAGCTCTCTTTGCGCCTCGCCGGATGCCTCCCTTTGCAGTTGATGTCCAAGAAAAACCCCACCGCCGACCAGCCCACCGAGGGTGGCCGGCCTTCGCGCCGCCGGAGCGGCGCCCCCGAACGCCCCGAGCGCATCCACGTGGAAGCAGCGCCCAAAAGTGCCCCCATCCTGACGGAGCGCGCCGTCTTGCGCGCCTTTGCCGAGGAAGAGCCGGGCCAGCCGGTTACGTTCAAGTCGCTGGCTCGCCGCTTGGCGCTCAACGATAAGCACGGCCGTCAGCTCCTGACTGAACAACTCTACGAGCTGACCGAATCGGGCCAGCTTGTGCAGATTTCCAACAATGAATACGCCCTGCGGCGCCCGACCAAATCCGCCGCCCGGCCCGACGTCGAGCACCGCCACCGCGCACCTGCGGCCGACGTCATCACGGGCCGCGTCGATCTGGCGAACCAGAAATTCGCGTTCGTCGTGTCCGATGAATCGGCGACCGACGTGCGCGTCTTCACCGACCGCCTGCAGTTTGCGATGCAGGGCGACGTGGTGCGCGTCCGCGTCCGCCCTGAACGCAAAGACCGCCGTCCCGCCGACCCGCGTCGCAACCGGGGCCGGGCCGCCGACGACGACAACAAGCCTGTCGGCGAGGTGATTGAAGTGGTGGAGCGCAAGCGCGAAACCCTCGTGGGCCGCGTGGTGCGCGGGCAGTACGAAACCTTCGTGGTGCCCGATTTCCGCAAGATGTACTTCGATGTCGTCGTTGACCCGAGCGACCTCAACGGCGCCAACGACGGCGACAAAGTGCTCGTCCGCGTGACGCAATGGCCCGACGACCCCGCGTTCGCGCCCGTGGGCGTTGTGGAATCGGTGTTCGGCCCGGCCGGGCAGCACAACGCCGAGATGCACGCGATTCTGGCCGAGTTCGACTTGCCGAGCGAGTTTCCGGCGGACGTGGAAGCCGAAGCCGAAGCGATTTCGGATGTCATTTCCGAGGAGGAAATTGCCCGCCGGCGCGACTTCCGCGACGTCCTCACCTTCACCATCGACCCCGCCGACGCCAAGGATTTCGACGACGCCCTCTCGCTCCGCCACCTGCCGAACGGCCACGTGGAAGTCGGCGTCCACATCGCCGATGTGACGCACTACGTCCGCCCCGGCTCGCGCCTCGAAGAAGAAGCCGACCGCCGCGCCACCTCCGTGTACCTCGTGGACCGCGTGGTGCCGATGCTCCCCGAGCGCCTCTCCAACGGCCTCTGCTCGTTGCGCCCCAACGAAACGAAATGCACGTTTTCGGCCGTGTTTGAGCTTGACCTCAACGGCAAGCTGCACGGCGAGTGGTTCGGCCGTACGGTCATTCACTCGGCCCGTCGCTTCTCCTACGAAGAAGCCCAGGAGCGCATCGAAACCGGCACCGGCGACCTCGCCGACGAAATCAATCTCCTCAACGGTCTCGCCAAAAAGCTCCAGGCCGAGCGGTTCCGGCGCGGCGCCATTTCGTTCGAGACCACCGAAGTGAAATTTCGCCTCGACGAGGAAGGCCGCCCGCTGTCGGTGTACGTCAAGGAGCGCAAGGACGCGCACAAGCTCATCGAAGAGTTTATGCTGATGGCCAACAAGCGCGTGGCGGAGTTTGTGTTCAACAAGCGTAAAAAGGGCCAGACCGAGCCGCTGCCGATGGTGTACCGCGTCCACGACGCCCCCGACGAAGACCGCCTTTCCACGTTTGCCGAGTTCGTGAGCAAGTTCGGCTACCGGCTCGATCCCGAAGGCGACGTATCGGCCGAGTTGAACCGCCTGACCGAGAAATCGGCCGGCAAGCCTGAAGCCGATATGCTGCAAACGCTGGCCGTGCGGACGATGGCGAAGGCCATTTACACCACTCGGCCCGACGGCCACTTCGGGCTGGCGTTCGCGCACTACTCGCACTTCACGTCGCCCATCCGCCGCTACCCCGATATGCTCGCGCACCGGCTGCTGGCGCACTACCTCGCCGGCGGCGTCCCCGCTGAGAAGGAAGCCCTGGAGCTACAATGCCGCCACTCGTCGGACCGCGAAAAGCTCGCCGCCGACGCCGAGCGCGCGTCCGTGAAGTACAAGCAGGTGGAGTATATGCAGGCCGCCGTGGGCCAGGAGTTCGGCGGCATCGTGTCGGGCGTGACGGAGTGGGGGTTGTTCGTCGAAATCGAAGAGAACAAATGCGAGGGAATGATTCGGCTCAGCGATATCCCCGGCGAGTACTTCGAGCTGGACAAAGACAACTACCGCCTGGTGAGCCGCAAATCGGGCCGCGTCATCCGCTTCGGCGACAAGGTGCGTGTGCGGGTGATGGCGGCCAACCTTACCGACCGTACCATCGATCTGGCGCTGGTGCGGAGCTAATAAAAGGTAGGTCTCCCTTCGCGGCACGGAGCGGTACGGCACGTAACGCCAAGCTCCCGCTTGGCCCACGCGCGCACAGCCGCATCGTGCTTGCGTAGTGCCAAGCTGGAGCTTGGCGTTACGTGCCGTGCCGTTGGGGAAGACCTACCTAAAAAAACGCATCGCCGAGTGATACCCGGCAATACATCCTCTCTAACCGGCCCGGCGCCCGCTGAACTTGCGGGCGCCGGGCCGGTTACTTTTGCCCCCACTCCCAGCATTTGTTTCACACCGTTCCACGTGTCCGTCGCTGCCTACTCCGCTCTCCTCAACGCCGCCCTTCCCACCCTCGACTATGGCCAGGAGCCGCCCGCGCTCTACGACCCTGTGCGCTACGTGATGGAGCTGGGCGGCAAGCGCGTCAGGCCGTTGCTGGCGCTGCTCGGCGCCGGGTTGTTCACCGACGACGTGACGCCCTTCGTGCGTCCGGCGCTTGCCGTGGAGGTGTTTCACAACTTCACGCTCCTGCACGACGACCTGATGGACGCCGCGCCCCTGCGGCGCGGCCGACCCACCGTCCACGAGCATTGGAATGCGAATACGGCGATTCTGAGTGGCGACGTAATGCTGGTGCGCGCCTACGAGTTGCTGGCCGACCACGTGCCCGATGCTCTCCTGCGCCCACTGCTGAAACGGTTTTCCACGGTGGCCGCCGAGGTCTGCGAGGGCCAGCAGCTCGATATGGTGTTTGAGGCGCGCACCGACGTCACCGTGCCCGAGTATCTGCGGATGATTGAGCTGAAAACCGCCGTGCTCCTCGGATTCGCACTGGAGCTGGGTGCCCGCCTGGCCGGCGCCGATGCCGCTTCGGCCGAACACCTGCGTCGGTTCGGCGCGTTGGTCGGCGTGGCGTTTCAACTCCGCGACGACCTGCTCGACGTGTACGGCGACCCCGCTACGTTCGGCAAGCAGGTTGGCGGCGACATCCTTGCCGCCAAAAAAACCTTCCTGCTACTCACGGTTCAGCAGCAGCTCGCCGCCGCGCCCCGCGCCGAGCTGGCCGCGTTGCTGGCTGATGCGGCGCTGCCTGCCGCCGACAAAGTGCGGCGCGTAACGGCCCTGTTCGACTCCGTGGCTATACGCACTCAGACTGAAGCCCTCATTCAGCGTACGTACGCCGAGGCCGTTGGGCATCTGGACGCCGTGCCCGTAGCGGAGGCCCGCAAAGCCGACCTGCGCCGCCTGACCGACGAGCTGCTCGACCGCGCGGCGTAGCTCCGCTCTGTCGGTTGCGTTCGGGTTTGGGCCGTGCGCTCGGCGTCCCTCGCTGCCGTTGGCAGTAGGATTTTTCCTGTTTCACACCGTTCCACGTGCCGCCTTTTCTCGTGCTGCTTTTCGTTCTGCCGACCATTTTCAAGTCGGCTTCCCTGATACTGTTGTTGCTCACGATTGCGGTTTCGTTCTGGGCGTGGAGCGAGGCGAAGCTGATGGACGCCTGCATTTTGCTGCCCGACCGCGTGTGGCACCGGCGCGAGTGGTGGCGCCTGCTCACCTCGGGCTTCGTCCATAAAGACTACGCGCATCTCGGCTTCAACCTGTTCACGTTTACGTTTTTCGGGTTCGAGATCGAGCGCGTCTGCACCGGCTACTTCGGCCGGGGTGCGGGGGCGGCGGCGTTCCTGCTGATTTACGTCGGTGGCATCGTCATCGCCAACCTGCCCACGGTATGGCGCCACCGCGACAACCCATCGTACGCGAGCCTCGGCGCGAGCGGCGGCGTATCGGCGGTGCTCTACGCGAGCATCGTGCTCAGTCCGCTGCGGAAGCTGTCGTTGTTGTTCATCCCGGTCGGCATTCCGGGGTTCATCTTCGGCGGGTTGTACGCAGCGTTTTCTTTCGCGCAGGCTCGCCGCCGGGCGGCCGACGGCATCAACCACGAAGCCCATCTCACGGGCGCGCTCTACGGGTTGGCCGTCATTCTGCTGCTGCTGCCGCACACCGGTGCCGGTTGCCTAGCGCAAATCAGCGGCTGGCTTGGGGAAGTAATGAGCGGTCAGTGAGCCTCCGGTTTCACGTTTCACGGCGTAACCCGGACGTAACACAAGTGTTTCACGTGAAACACTTGTGTTCGGGCGTGTGTCAGCGGGGCGAATAGAGTTTCACGACGAGGGCATTGTAGTCTTCCAGGAGTTTAATATGCTTCTGCTGCAAGGAAATCAGGGCTTTGGCGTATTCTTCCAGCGTAGTGGGCGCTTGTGTAACGCCGGTCGTAACGCCGGCCGATACAAGCGTAGCACCGGTGTTGCCACCGTTAGGTGTATCAGGTGTAACGTTGCGGCCAATCAATTCGTGAACGTGCTTTACAAAAACGTCGTCGAGGGTTGTCTCACGAAACTTGCGATAGATAGTCGGGCGCGTGATTCCCAGCTCCTGAACGAGCTTCGAAATGGGGATTCCGCTTTGTTTGATGGCTTCTTGTAGGGCTTCGCCGTGGTGAGACATACGTGAGAGCGTTACAGGCGGGAAAAACGAGTAGTGTAAAATCAGGACGTAAAGCTACGCACGAAAAGCGAACACTCGTAACGTGTCACTATGTAAAATGTGTAACGTTTAAAGGGTCGTTACACTGTAACAAAGGTGTAAAAAGGGCGTCCAATCACGCTGTTGGTACCTTTGTGGAACAGACTGCCGGCACCCGGCGTGTTACACCCCCTGACAATGAAGAAAATCCTGTTGCTCCTGCTGCTGCTCGCCGTCGGCGGCTTTGCGTACTATCGCTACTACACCCGTACGCCAACCTACTCCCTGCTACAAGCCCGCGAAGCCGTAAAGGCGCACAACGCCGTCGAGTTCGATAAGTACGTGGACGTGGAAAGCGTGGCGAGCGGCCTGATCGAGCAGGTAGGAAAACAGAACGGGCTGCTCAGTCTCATCAACCCCGGCTCGTGGCTGCTGAAAGGGCTGAGCGCCGCGCTCAAACCGGCGCTGGCGGCGGGCGCCCGCAAGCAGGTCGATACCTACATCGCCACCGGTTCGGTGGAGGAGGCCCTGAAGGCGGGCGGCAGCAAATTTTCGCTGGCCGGACTGGTGAGCAAGGTGGTCAGCGATTCGTCGGAGTTCAAGGGCGTAGCTTATGAAACCACGATGCCGGGCGGCACGGCCGAGCTGGGTCTCGAATTCACGCAACCTCGCTACGACACGACGCTCATCGTGAAAGTCCGCCTCGCTGACAAAGGCGACCATTGGCAGGTAAAGGAAATCGCCAACGCCGGCGACATCATCGGCCACGTCTCGCGGATGGAGAAGCAGCGGTTAGTGAAGAAGCTGCTGCACTAAAGCCGCCACCCGCTCACCCGGAAGCTCTCGCTCCGGTGGGAGACAACCCGGGGGGCTGTGCTCCCCACGGCGGTTGGGCCATTGTGAGGATGTGAGGATGTGAGGATGTGGAGATGTGAGAATGTGGCTGTGCCCCTGCGGCGGCTACAACCGACTGAGTGACCGAATGCGCGCGCCCAACCGCCGGTGGGGGCACAGCCCCCACGGTTGTCTCCCACCGGAGCGAGAGCTTCCGGGCGAGCGGGTGGTGAGCCGGAAAAATCAGAGCGGCCCCGCCCAACGATTCATCGGGCGGGGCCGCTCGGCGTTTTGCACTTTATCTATGAGTACGGCAACCGCATCAACTCCCCGCCGCAAGCCTCACAAAAACACCACTTCATCAATAATCGTATCGCCCGCTGCCTCGTTGACGCGCGCCAGAATCTCCGACCGCCCCATATACAGCTGATGCCGCAACGGCGCCGACGTAATCCGCACGAACAGCTTACGGTTCTGGAAGTACAGCTCCGACGTTTTGAGTGCCACCGGCCGGCCCATCAACTCAGGCCACGAGTCGAGGACGCGCGTTTGCGTGAGCTTGCCTTGCAGGCGGTAAGCCCGAATCAAATCCTGTAACGACTCGCCGACCGATTGCGTGTCGGCTTTGCGCTGGGTGGGGTTGATAGGTTTCACGGGGAAAAAACAGGTGCCAGGCAGGAAAGCGAGAGTGGCGTTTTCCCGGCGTTTCAACGCCGGGAAAACGGCCGGGCAAGAGAGCAAAGGCTTACTGCAAAGTTCACTTGCCCAGCGTTTCAACGCCGGGCAAACGGCTGCCGGGCAAGAGAGCGAGAATAGCTTTACAAAGGTCTATTGCCCGGCGTTTCAACGCCGGGTAAATCGCCGGGCACACGGCCGGCCACAACACTTTTCTCCAACCCCACGCGCCCGTTTTCCACCCGAAATTCTTTTAGGTCGTGGGTAAGCGGGCGGAGCAGGGCGGCGGCGCGGTACGGGTGCGAATCGGTCAGGAAAATCTGGCCGAACGTACCATCGGCCACCAGCGCGAGCAGCCGCGCGATACGGCGCTCGTCGAGCCGGTCGAAAATATCATCGAGGAGCAGCAGCGGCTTGCGGCGGTGGCGCGCGGCCAGCAGCTCGAACTGCGCCAGCTTGAGGGCGATGACGAAGGATTTTTGTTGTCCCTGCGAGCCGAGTAGCTTCACGGGGCGCGGCGTTTGGTCGAAGCCGATTTGGCGCGGCAGCAGCAGGAAATCGAAGTCGTCGCGGTGCGGCCCCACCGTCGAGCGGGCCGCTGCGAGGTCGGCCCGCTGCGCTTCGGCCAGAAGGGTAGCGAAATCGGCAGCGCCGCCGTCGTAGGCGACGGGCGCGAGCTGCGAGCGGTAGAGGAGTGCCACCGACTCGGCGCCGTCGGTGAGGTGCGCGTAGTGGCGCTGAAAGAGCGGCTCAAATTCCACCAGAAACCGCGCGCGCGCCTCGCACAGCACCGTACCGAGCGGCGCAAGCTGTTCGTCGAGCACGGCCAACAGCTCGAGGTCGGCGCGGCGGCGCTCGGCGAACAGCTTGAGCGTAGCGTTGCGCTGCCGCAACAACCCATTGTAGCGAAGGAGCGCGTCGAGGTACGCCGGGTCGCGCTGCGAGAGCATCCCGTCGAAGAAACGGCGGCGCTCCTCGGCGTCTTTCCTGACCAGATCGGTATCGTAGGGCGAGAGCAGCACCAGCGGATAACGGCCGATGTGCTCACTGAGGCGCTCGTAGGGCGCGCGGTTGAGGAGCACGGTTTTCTTCTGCACCGCGTGGAGGTTGACCTGCACGACGTCGGTAGGGGAGGGGGCAGCCGTGGCGGCGGCGCCCAGGCTCGCCGCCACGTCGGCCGCCGCATCGGCCAACCCACCGGGCGCGGCGTCGGCGTCGGGCGCGAAGCGGCCACGAATCATCGCGTAATCGGTGCCGTGGCGGATGCTGAGCGTGTCTTGCGCCGAGAACGCGCTTTTGGTCAGTGCCAGAAAATGAATCGCGTCGAGCAGATTGGTTTTGCCCGAACCGTTGGGGCCAGTCAGGCAGTTGACGTGCCGCGCGAAGCTCAGATGCGCCTCGTCGTAGTTCTTAAACTGCAGCAGGTCGAGGCTGGCGAGCGTCATTCGGCGAGTGATGGGCGGCGACGGAAGGATGGAAAGAAGCCCGTTCGGCACCAAAACGCGCGGCGGCGAGGCCGGGTAATGAGCAGTCGGGCAGAAATGCGTAATTTCGCGGGCTAATTCGCCCGGCGCCACGCCGGAGAGCCGCCGGGGCCGCAAAGGTCGGCCCGCGCCACCGACTGCCGGGCCGAATCAGCCGACTACAAATCTCTGCGGATACCCTCCACGCACACTCCTTTCGCACACTCGCCCCGAGTATGGCCGAAACTTCCGTGAAATCGCCCGCGCGCCGCGCGGCTACATCTGCTACTTCCGCTCCAGCCGCCAACGGCAAGGCGGGCAAAAACGGCGCGGCCGTGCAGCCCGACGCCTCGGCCGCCCCCGCTACCACTGCTTTCGACAAAGCCACGTATATGGCGTGGTTCGAGCAGATGCTGATGATGCGCCGCTTCGAGGAAAAAGCCGGGCAGCTTTACGGGCAGCAGAAAATCAAAGGCTTCTGCCACCTCTACATCGGACAGGAAGCCTGCGTGGCCGGTGCCGTAAGCGCCTGCCAACCCGGCGATAAGTGGATTACTGCTTACCGCGACCACGCCCATCCCCTGGCCCTCGGTACCTCGCCCGACGCCGTGATGGCCGAGCTGATGGCCAAAGCCACCGGCTGTTCCAAAGGCAAGGGCGGCTCGATGCATATGTTCGACAAGGCCGCCAACTTTATGGGTGGCCACGGCATCGTGGGCGGGCAAGTGCCGCTCGGCGCCGGCATCGCCTTCGCCGAGAAGTACAACGGCACCTCAAACCTCTGTATGTGCTATATGGGCGACGGCGCCGTGCGTCAGGGTGCCCTGCACGAGGCGTTCAATATGGCAATGCTCTGGAAGCTGCCGGTGGTGTTCGTGATCGAGAACAACGGCTACGCAATGGGCACGTCGGTGGCGCGCACCTCCAACGTAACGGAGCTGTACACCCTCGGCGAGAGCTACGATATGCCGTCGGAAGCCGTGAACGCGATGCGGTGCGAAGACGTCCACGCCGCCGTGGCCCGCGCCGCCGAGCGCGCCCGCTCCGGCAACGGCCCCACGCTCCTCGAATTCAAAACCTACCGCTACAAGGGCCACTCGATGAGCGACCCGGCCAAGTACCGCTCGAAAGACGAGCTGGAGCAGTACCGCCAGCAAGACCCCATCGAAGGCGTCCGCGCCACGATTCTGGAGCGCGTCTTCGCGTCGGAAGACGAGTTGACGGCCATCGACGAACGCATCAAGGCGCGGGTGCAGCAGTCGGTCGAGTTTGCCGAAAACTCGCCGTACCCCACGCCCGACGAGTTGTTCAAGGACGTGTACGTCCAAGCCGACTATCCCTACATTCAAGACTAACTCCATTTGCTGAGAGCCGCGACGGCTCCCGCGCTTTCGTTTTCTCCCCGCATCGGGAACGCACTGCCGGACAAGGCGTTTACTCCGCTTCCGGCAGCTTCCCCGTCGAAATCCAATGGCTAAATCGCAGAATTACGTCCCGCAACGCCCCACCGGCCCGACCGAGAAATCGTTGCGTAACCAAACGCCCGAAGACCGCATCCGCATCGAGCGCGACCGCGAGCGCCAGCGCCAGGAAGCCGACCCCAACTTCGGCGACCCCGAAGCGCAGGAAGCCGCCCGCCTCGCCGCCGAGTACGCCGCCGCCAACCCGCAAGACCCCACGGTCGAGGGTGGCCGCTCGGTGCTCGAAGACGCCGACGTGCTGGCCGACCGCCTCGAAGCCTCCGAGGAGTTCGTCCGCTCGAACCGCAATTTGCTGCTGGGGGTGCTCGGCGCAGTCATCGCGGCGGTAGTCGGCGGCTTCTTCTTCTGGCAATGGCGCGGCGGGCAGGATGAAGAAGGCCAGGCCGCGATGTTCACGGCCGTCAACTACTTCGAAACCGATTCGCTCAAGCAAGCCCTCAACGGCGATGGCCAGAACCCCGGCCTGCTGAAAGTGGCCGACGAATACGGCTCGACCAAAGCTGGCAATCTGGCGCACTTCTACGCCGGCACGGCGCTACTCAAGCAAGGCAAATTTGCCGAAGCGGCCGAGCACCTGGGCAAATTCAAGTCCGACGACCTGATTCTGCAAGCCCGCGCCTACTGCCTACAGGGCGACGCCGCGATGGAACTGGGCCAGCGAGACAAAGCCGAAGAGCTATACCTCAAAGCCGCCACTTACAAAGCCAATCCCGCTTTCTCGCCGGCTTACCTGTTGAAAGCGGCCGGTGCCCAGGAGGCGCAAAACAAGTTCGAGGCGGCCACCGCCACTTACGACCGCATCCTCAACGATTATCCGACCTCGCCCGAAGCCAACGACGCCAAGCGCTACCGCGCCCGCGCCGCCGGAATGGCGGGCAAGTAAATCGGCCTGTTTGATTGAGCAACGGCCCGTTTCACTCTGGAGTGAGACGGGCCGTTGAAATTTAATATCAAATCCGCGTTGGCACATCCGCGTTCATCCGCGTTCCGTCGTGGTG
>ERZ1066122.498-NODE-498-length-41230-cov-7.066448_pt1 | contig 41230 bp, 32 predicted proteins | sample MGYA00382769_ERZ1066122 | MGnify/ENA primary metagenome ERZ1066122 (study PRJEB33369, sample SAMEA5778352) | biofilm metagenome | biome: Industrial cooling water; feature: Water cooling tower basin; material: Biofilm | place: United Arab Emirates | collected... | reverse complement strand
ATTCTGGCATTGATTATGTTTTGATTTTCTGCTGCTTCTATTTCTTTAAGTTTTTTCAAGAGAGTTTCGTAAGTTGCTTGTGCAGCTTCTAACCTTCGTTGTATTTCTCGCTCTTCTTCTTTTAATTTTGGTAAGCTATTTATTCTCTGTTGGTATTTAAACAAATTATCTTCTAAAGAGCTTATTAGATTTGATAAACCATTTTGCTCGACTTGCAAATTGATTAACTGCTTCATCAAACCTAATTCTAGTTCTCCAGCACGTAAATCGCTTTCAGGTATTAATTGATTACCACCAATCTCTTGAACAATTCTTTCTTGTAATTGACTTCTCAAGGTTATTAGTTGATTATTGAGGTCAATAATTTGCGGATTTTCGTCTTGCAAGCGAGTTCTTCCAGCTTTTAACTCATCTTCAGTTTTTTGAATTGATGCCAATGTTGCTTGAACTGAAGAAGACTGGCTAAGTTTTGCTACAATTATAGCTCTTTGGGAATCCATGCCCAATTTATTAATCAAATCTTTATTTTGGGCATTAACATCAGAAAACTTGGCTTTTGCTTCTGAAATCGCTGTTTTAAGCTTTTCAACAGTTTCTAATGATAGTTTTGCTTCTTCGTCGATGTCTACAAGCTTATTTTTTTCCTTAAACTTTCGCAACGCTTGTTCAGCTTTACCAACAGTCTCTTGAGTTGCAGGTAATTGTTTAGCGATAAAATTTCTAGCTGCTAATGCTTCTAAACGGTTAACTAATCTGTTATTTTCTATATAGGATTTCATTATTTGATTAACTACTAAGGCAGCTTTCGCTGGATCAGTATTTGTGTAAGATATTTGTAGAATATCTGTACCTCTAATTTCTTCTACCTTAAGATTATTTTTTAGGGTTGCTTCTGATATTTTTTGGTTTCCCTTTTCATCTGACATTACTGAATTAACTACTTTATTTAAAACTGGTTGAGAAAGTATAATTTCAGCCTCTGTTTTTAACGGATTACCTTGTAGCGTTAAAGGAGTTAGTTGTGTTTTTGCCTCTTTTAACAAACCTGTTAAAGAAGCTGATTCATCTGGTTTAACAAGAATTTTACCTTCTGCTATGTAATTAGGTTTGGACATTAGCATTATACCTGCAACGCTAAGAGCTAAAAATCCACCTGCAACGGCAGTTGCAGCTAACCATTGACGCTTCAAAATAAACCAGTATTGCTGAAAATCTATATTTAAATCTTCAGAATTTTTGATTTCTACAGTTATTGGTTGTTCAGTACGATTCATATGACAAAATGGAATCAAATGCTTGACAAAAATTTTATATGACTGGAAATTTTAAGTTCATCAATGTAAATAAACACTATGAACTTTTAAACACCACAAAGACCCTATTCCTCAAATGTGGTCTAGAATTTCTGCATAGTTATTGAAGAATACTACTTTTATTATTCTTCTATGTGCATTTGTTAAGTCAGGCACCACTAAAAATCGCTCCTTAGTCATAATTTCTTACTTGTCTTTAACAGACTGAATAAGAGCAAACTTCTTACGACGTTGAACTTAACTGCAAAGCATAGATTCGTCATATTCTATTTTTGGAAACACGATACGATGCAATAAAACTTCATGTAAGTATTAACTGTTGAGTAGAAAGTGTCTTTGGCTACATAAGCTTCCAGTAGCTACACTTGCTAATCATAAGCAGTTGAAAAGAACTTACTACAGTCTTTCCTGATAGATAGAACACATTTGAGCTTTAATCAGTGTATAACTTATTCACAGTAAGTCAACCATCTTTGACATGTTCTTGCCAAAAACTTTATATTTTTTACAATTGATTTGTAAATTCTTTACATTTATAACTCAGTACTTGGCACAGTTTAACGCGAAAGGTAAAGCGGCAAAGGGAAGGTAAAATTTTAATTATCACTCAATAACCTTTTTTCCAAGGTTCCTAGGATTCAACATATAAATTATAAAAAATAAATTTTTCGTGATGTAAGTATAAAAAGTAACTATATAATACGTGTGCCTGCGGCTACTAATGATTTTGCTTTAGTACGAAACAAGTATAATTTAAAACTTCTAATACAGGAGCCGGGTTTCTAGATTTTGTACGTTTTATAATTAATAGGCTACTACTCCATGTGATTATGTATGATAAAGTACAATTGCGCTCTTGTCTACTGCAAACGCGCATGGCACTACCAGTAATTGAATGGCGCCAGAAAAGCGATGATATTTGTAGTCACCTCACTAATTCGCAATTACTAACGAACGCCAAAACCATTCTTGCGTATTTTAGCTTTCGTACTGAACCTGATTTAAGTTCTTTATTTTATGACTCTAACTACCGTTGGGGATTTCCTCGCTGTGTTGGTAAAACTATGTCTTGGCATGTTTGGAAACCTGGAGATTCTACAAACACAGGCGCCTATGGTATTACCGAACCAAACAGCGATGCCTCTATAATTGAACCAAACGAAGTTGACTTGATTTTAGTACCGTGTGTTGCTTGCGACCATAGAGGATACCGTTTAGGCTACGGTGGTGGTTATTATGACCGAATGCTAAGTAAAACAGAGTGGCAATCTATACCAACTATTGGGATAGTGTTTGAATTTGCTTACTTGCCACAATTGCCTATTGAAAGTTGGGATAAACCATTACAAAATATTTGTACAGAAAACAAGTTAGTGCTGAGTGCTGAGTGATGAGTGCTGAGTGCTGAGTGTTAAGTAGAAAATATAAAATGTAAAATGCTAATAAAAAACCCTAGAATAAAAACTTTATTGATGTATGGAGTGCTGACTTCCACTGCACTCGTAACACTCTTTCCATTACTATGGCTGGTTGGCACTGCTTTTAAATCGCAAACAGAGAATATATTTCAATCTCCACCACAATTATTGCCCGCCCAACCTACTTTTGATAACTTTGTCACTGTTTGGCAAACTAACCCTTTTGGGCAATACCTGTTGAATAGTACTATCGTGGCGGTGTTGACTGTTTGCTTGAATTTAATTTTTTGTGCTTTAGCTGCTTACCCATTAGCCAGATTATCTTTTCCAGGACGCGACTGGATATTTACTGCCATAGTCACGACAATTATGATTCCTTTTCAAATTGTCATGATTCCACTATATATATTGACGGTGCAAATTGGGCTACGGAATACCTACTTGGGAATGATTTTCCCAAGTTTGGCTTCCGCGTTTGGTATATTTCTTTTGAGACAAGCTTTTTTGGGTGTTCCTAAAGAACTTGAAGAAGCAGCGCGGATGGACGGATGTTCAGAATTGGGACTGTGGTGGAATATTATGTTGCCAGCAATCCGTCCGGCACTTGTTACCCTGGCTATTTTTGTATTTATTGGAGCTTGGAGTGATTTTCTGTGGCCCCTCATCGTTATTCAAGATGAGAGTTTATATACATTACCGCTTGGGGTGGCAAAATTAGCAGGAACGTTTTCACTCGATTGGCGTTTGGTAGCTGCCGGTTCTGTAATTTCGATTGCCCCTGTGATGATATTATTTCTATTTCTACAACGATATATTGTACCCACTGATGCTGGCAGCGGAGTTAAAGGGTAAGTTAATATGCCCCTGAAGCTTTTATCACAACCCAAACGGTTTTGATAATTAACTTCAAATCGTACATTGCTGTCCATTTCTGTTGATAGTCAATGTCCATTTGAACGATTTGCTCAAAATCTTTAATGCTAGAACGTCCGTTTGCTTGCCACTCTCCAGTCATTCCGGGTTTGACTTGCAAGCGTACATAATGATGACCTTGGTAATTTTTTACTTCATCAACTGTAGGTGGACGGGTACCGACTAAACTCATTTCTCCTTTTAAAACATTCCAAAATTGTGGAAGTTCATCTAAACTCGAACGTCTTAGTAACCGACCAATGGGAGTAATACGAGGGTCATTGGCACACTTGAATATGTGTCCCTGAGCCTCATTTTTAACTAAATGCTTGAGTTTCTCGGCATTTACGACCATCGAACGAAACTTCCATATTTGAAAAGTTTGCCCATGTAGACCACAACGAGTTTGCTTGTAAAATACTGGCCCTCGGTCGTAGGAAAAGTTTGCTATTGCAATCGGTATTGCTAAAAAAGCTGTTATTATCAGCCCAACGATGGCGCCGATAATATCAATTAGTCTTTTTGTTCTACTTAGCACAGAAGGGTGTATTGGCTGTTGTAAATACTGACTTAAGTACTGATTATTCGGTACTGACTCGCGAGTATAGGGACTCGTATCGGGAATATATGCAGACACAGTTTTCAATTCGGTTCTTACGTAGGTTTTGTCGTACTTCACCATCATAGTCAAGTGAATTTACTACTCAACACCTAAAATCCGAAATTTTATCTAATCTTTGGATAAAGCAACAGAAAAGTAAACTTTCAGTATTTATATTTGTAAAGTTTGTATGAAGAAAGATAACGATATATGTAAATTACATAGAGAGAAAATAAGCAAAGGGAAAGATTAAATTAATATTCCTTTCCCCTTTCTGCTTTACAAAGGTACACCAACCGCAAAGTTAACGGTGTAAGGTTCTTCTAGTGATTGTTGAGTACTAGCTTTTACTGCATCAAGTAAACGACGCAAGGTGTTTATTTGCTGGATATTAGGACGATATGTCAGACTACCTTGTTTTTCAAATAACTCGGCTTCTTTCGTTGCTTTGTAATCAAAATTTTCTAACGAAGCTTGAGTTAACCACATTGACTCGGTGTTGCCAGGTACCAAACCTGAGGGTAGTTCACCTTCTAAAAATGCCAATAGTCTTTGTTGGCAGTTACGAGTGTTAATACCGCGTTCCTCAAACAGTGCAATGACTTCGCCAAATGTTAAAGCATGTTCTGGTAAAACGCGCAATAATTCTGTAAACAAGAAATAATCTGTATATTGCTGTCTTGACACTTCTAAAACTTGGGGATGAAGTGGTAATAAGCTTAACCCATATGCTACACGACTACATGTAGGGGCGCCATTTTCGCCAAGATACAAATCTTGAATTATTCTGGCATTTGGAAGTTTTTGGCGTAACCACCTACTAACGGCGCCAAGTGTTGCAACTCCACCTGTTAAAATCGCTTGGTTAATAGCTTCGGTAGGAATACCACGTGCTACCAATAAACGATTTAGTTCACGGTTGAGACGACGGACAAACGGCACAAACACTTGTCCCTCTAAATCGCGCCGTTGCAAAACCCAGCGCTGGTCAGCTAATTCAAATGAGAATGATTCTTGATGCTGCAAAATTAGTTTCATTGCAGTTGCCGCATCTAAAAGTGCTTGCCCAAGACGTGAACTTTCAAGTCGCTGTAACAAGCGAATGCGCTCCATAATATCTGGTTCACCTGGTCGCGGTAACGTTAGCTCTTCCCATTTCAAACTAGATAGTCGTGTTGCTTCTAATCCTTGTATGTTTGGTTGCCAGTGTAAAGGATTACTTGCTATTGGCTCAGAAGAAGGCTTTTCGGATACTGGTTGGCGCCATTTTGGTGGTAGCAATAACTGACATAAAATGTCTATTTCGATACCTTTACCACCGTATGCAAAACTATGAAGCATGAAGTCATTGTGAGACAACTCTAATAGATTTTCGGGTAACTCAACCAGTCCCATTTCGGTAGCACTGGCACCGATATTCATAATTAAGGTGTTACCTTGTAGTGATTGTTCACTGCTTTTGGCACTGCGAAAACCATTTCGAGTATTTAGTTTAACTTCTTCACCGTTGGCGCCGTCAAGTTCGCTGAGTAAACTAGCAACTGCTTCTTCAACAAAAAATACTTGCTGAGGATGAACAATTAATTTTGAAAGCAGCAAAGCTTCACGAATATTAAAACGATATTGCTCTGACCAATTTGACGGACACGAGCAAACAACACCAGATATATTATCGATAATACGACGGAAGCTTTCTTGGTTAATACCCATAGCAGTTGCCGTTAACCCCAAAGTCGTGCTATTACGGTCAGATTTGAGAGTTAACAGTAACTTTGAAAGTGAGCGTACCATCCATACTAAAGGTACCGTCGCAACTTCATTTAATTGCAGTACAGGTTCCCATCTATGTGAAGTTTTTGCTGCCGACTGGTCTAGAGGCAAATCTTGGTCTTCATTTGATTGAATTTGCTTTTCGCTTCTATAAGGTAAAGCTATTTGTAAATAAGGCTTAAGTTCGGCAGAAAACAGATTTTGCGTGCTTTGTGTGCTATCTTGGCTACCAATTGGTAAACCAGCACTTGCAGGTAAGTAAACTTCTGCGGGTAATCGAAACGAACGTTTGGCGCCGTTTGTATTAATATCATCTGTTGACCAGTAAAGGGGATAGACTTCTGCTGTTAAACGATTTAATAAAGCAGCAGAAATTCCAGTTGTTCCTAAATCTATGCCCAAATACCACGCTGAGTCTACTGTATCAGGTATGTCTTCATAGTTATCAATAGATGTAGTTGCAAGTTTTTCTTCGGGTTTTTCTTCGGGTTTTTCTTCGTTTTGTTGAGGAGAAGGATTTATATATTGCTCACCATCAAACTTTTTTAAATCTTGGTCTAATCGCTGTATCTGCTCTTCATCAAGCAAAATATTGGGCATTGCCGCATCAACTTGAGCCGATGCTTCAGAAAGCAATGCTTCTTTTGGCAAAGTTGTAATAACATTATTTGTCTGATTTATGTGATTTTCGGGTATATCAATACCAATTAAAGTAGATGCATCTTCAAAAACTAAATCTGTTAATGAGGTAATTGTATCAGCAGCAGTTAGTTCATAATGTGTCGAAGCTTGGTCAATGCGAACAAATGTTTCCCATGCATTTGATGTTTGCCTTGCAATGCTTGTTTCTTGTGGAGCTTGAAAGTCTTGTAAATCTAGTAGTCCCGCATCTGCGCTATCAAGCCAAGGGTCTGGTACAAATGTTGTTTCTGTCTCTGGCGCCGATGATGTTTCTACTATTTCTACTGTTTCTACTGTTTCTGGTAACTCAGCGGGTACTGATGGTGTAATAAATGTAGTAGATGTAATATGGATAGTTTCTTCAGAAGTTGGTGGTTGTAAGGCACTTTCTATAGAAATGCTAGAAATAATTTTTTCGTCTTGGCTTGGAGGAGAAGTTAGAGAATCTAAATTAGCAGCAACATCAACTGTATCAAATATATCAACTGTGTCTGGAGTGACTTCTGGCTCAGTTGGAGTTAAAGGCGCCTCTAAATTTACTGGCGATGGGATAACACTGATGGGGTTTGAAAGAGGTAAGCTAACTTGCTGATACGATGTTGGTGTATCCGAGGCGCCGAATAAGCTCGCATAAAGTAAGTCAACTTCATCAACAGTCGATTGAGTATTGGTTTTAGTTATTTGTAATGATTGAATGTTTGAGTTTGCACTAAAACTATTTACATTCGGATTTAATTCCAAAAGCAAAGCATCTAAATCGGGAGTAACGTTAGCATCATCGACTAAAGTAGTGTCAATATCTGGTAGCGAAACCGTGTTTTGAGCTTCTTGTTGCGTTTGGTGTTGCAATGACTGTGACTTGTTAGCAAGCTCTGACAGAAACATGTTTACAGACTGCAATTGCTGCATTAAATTGTCAATCCAATTTTTGAGCAGTTGCTCACCTTGCACACCCTCGTTTTGCATACTCACGAGTGCTTCTGTTAAAGACGAGCGGTAATTATTTAAATCACGTTGCAAAGTCTCAAACGAAAGATTTACATTGCCATCGAACTCAACTATTTTTTGGTCTAACTCATTATAAGACCGCGAAATACGTTCTAATAGTTCGGCTGATTGCGCTTCGATAACAGAAGGCGCCTCACTTTTAAGTAATGGTGGGGCAGTTGCTAATCTATCGTACATTTGCTCCGGTGTTGAGAGCGGTTGTACAGGAGCAGGTAGTTGTGGTGCGGTAGTTGAGACTCTGTTTGCTAACACCTGTAAAAATTCGGCAATCATTTGCTCTTGGTTTGCCATTTGGTTAGCCAAGGAGTAATTATGCATTCGTTGCTGTTCAAGCTGGCGAATTTCTTCAACCAAATTTTTTCGCTCTTGCTGCATGGTTTGAATTTCAACGCGCAACGGCTCAATTAACGTTCTTAAGTCGTTTATTTGAGAGGAAGGAGAATTGAGTTGTTGAGATTGAGACTCATTATTGGGTAAGTCATCGCTGCCAATATACTTAGCTAGTAAGGGAGATAATAACGCTGCCTGTGAGGACTGTGGTTCGGTTTCGATTGAAGCTAAAAAGTCACGCACTCGCTCTAATACCTGTCTGGGTTCTTGTCCTTGGTTAGCGAGAACTCTAACCAAGCGCTTACCTTTATTGTTGGCGAGCAAGTTATCAATATCTGCAATTAGCGTTTGAATTTCGATTGAGCGGGAAGTCACAGTGATTTACCTAAGCTAGAACTGGGCGAGGGTTTGCTAATCGCTACTAGGGTACAGCATTATTTACAAAATTTCCGCTCTTATCGCCAAAATTATAGAAACCGGGTTTCTTATGCTACGGGTATCATTAGTGTAATGCGTGTAAGTAGTTTGGTGATTATATTTGCAATATGTTGTTTGCTGAAAAGGCATTACACTAGACTAAGAGCTAATTAGAGTCAGAGCTTTATTTTTTTATACCCGTAGATAAAATTTGTATCGGAAAAGCAACTCGATTTCAGTTCTTTGTTATAAACTTTCGCTTTATCTTTGAAAGCAGTTATGCTTTGATAGCGTAGGGTTAAGTTTAACTTTTTAGGTTTATTAACGCTTGTTGCTGCAATATTTAAAAATATTCTAATGGAAGACCGATATAGCTTAATCAGCCCAGCCAATCCTACGATAGTCACGTCGTCACCCTTTTTTCAAGGGTTACCACAAACTGCTATCGATTTGGCACTTACACATCTTGTTACCCGTACCCATCCGGCAAATCAGGTTATTTTACTCGAAAATGACTGGGGGGGTTCAGTATATTTTATTGCTCAGGGTTGGGTCAAAATTCGGACTTACAATCTTGAAGGTAAGGAAGTTACACTGAATATTTTAGGAAAAGGTGAATTATTTGGTGAAATGGCGGCACTTGATGAAGTTCCCCGTTCAACCGATGTAATTACTTTAACGGGTACTATTATAGGTAGTATGCCTTCTCAAGATTTTGTTAAGTTACTTCAAACTGAACCAATGGCAGGAGTGCGGTTGTCTCAACTAATGGCACGAAGATTACGACAAGTAAATCGGCGCCTGCGGTTGCGTGAATCAGATAGTCAGTCTAGAGTAGCAGATACATTAATATTTCTAGCTGAGGGGCAGGGAATTAAAGGAGATTTTGGTATGGAAATACCCATTTTACCGCATCGGGAGTTAAGCAGTTTGAGTGGATTAGCGCGCGAAACTGTAACAAGAGTTTTAAATAGGTTAGAAAAGAAAGGACTAATCAAGCGTGACCAAGATTCAATATGCATTCCTGATTTGTCAGCATTAGAAAGGATGATTGTTTAAACTGAGCGCAAAAAATCATGGTTCCAGAGAAAGAATGGGCTGAAAAAAAAGAAGTATTAACATCTCCAGAGATAAAAGTTGATGCACCACTACGAATGGTAGAAACTGCCTTTTTAGCCAGTACAGGCAGTTTAATTTGGTTTATTAGCTTTTATTTTCCGGCGTTTGCCCCTGTTTTGCGGATATTTTTTCCGGTTCCAATTGCGTTAGTTTACCTGCGTCGAGGCAAACGTGCAGCTTGGATGGCAGCTGTTGTATCTGGGTTGTTGTTATCGGTACTAATGGGACCAATTCGCAGCTTACAGTTTGTAATGCCGTTCGCGTTGATGGGAGTATTACTAGGTGTCGCATGGAATCGCCGTGTTCCTTGGATTGTTTCGATTAGTCTAGGAGCGCTGCTAGGGACGATTGGTGTATTTTTTAGAATTTGGTTTATATCTATATTAACCGATGAAGATTTATGGATTTATATAATTAATCAAGTCACTAGTATAATTGACTGGATTTTTCTAAGACTCGGTATTCTATCGACTCCCAGCCCGTTTTATATTCAAATCGGCGCCCTTATATTTGTTCTATTGAATAATTTTCTATATTTATTTTTAGTTCACATTGGAGCATGGCTATTATTAGACCGTCTTGGTAATCCTATACCTCGTCCTCCGCATTGGGTACAAGTTTTACTAGATTATGATTAATATCTATACTCAGATTCAATCCGGAAAAGCCTGGGTAAGTAAGCATTGCGGGTTGCCAATATTTGTTTGCGTATTAGGATTTACTGAGACAGCTTTGATACCAGGTATATCCGCCGCTGGTCTAACTCCAGAAGACCGTATGTACACCGCTTGCGCTGATGCAGAATTTTTATATCACGGTGCCTCACATAACCCTGAGTATCCTTTACCACCACTGACCGCAGGAGCATCACCTGTAGTTATTTCGCGTGCCGTTGTCGAAGAACTAAAGTTACCTATTTATATTTTTAATGCTGGATTAATTCAGGCGCCGCCTTTAAGTATTAGTGCAATTGATTTAAAAGGTACACATGCTCTATGTGTAAGTAGTGGTAATGCAATAAAATTATCTGTAGTGCGTCACTTATTCGAGCAAGGATTAGAGTGGGGAGAGAAGCTAGGACGTGAAGCTTCTTTAGGTAAAAATTATTATAATCAAAGATATTTAATTTTGAGCGAGTGCGTTGTTGGTGGAACGACGACAGCTTTGGCGATTTTAACAGCTTTGGGAATTAACGCTGCGGGAAAAGTTAATAGTAGTCATCCTATTTGTAATCACACGCAAAAATTAGCGGTAGTGCAAACAGGACTAGAGAGAATGGGTAAAATTTCTGATGAGCCATTAGAATTAGTTGCATCGGTTGGAGACCCAATGCAAATAGTAGTAGCTGGAATGGCAATAGCTGCAAGTCGTTTTTGCGGAGTAATGCTTGCCGGAGGTACTCAAATGCTGGCAGTGTATGCTTTATCCCGTGCATGTGCGAATTTTTATTCATTAGAGTGGCAACCAGACCAAATTGTAGTAGGTACTACTCGTTGGGTTGCATCTGATACTTCTGGCGCCACAATTGAATTAGCTTCTTTAATTGGCGATGTTCCGCTAATTGCTACCCAACTTAATCTTACTAACTCTCGTTACGAACAATTGCGTGTATACGAGCAAGGCTTTGTTAAAGAAGGTGTAGGTGCTGGTGCTGCTTGTATTGCTGCGTATTTATACCAAAACTGGCAACAAGAGCAGCTACTAATGGCAATAGAAAAACAAATTGATAAATTGAAACAAAATTAATGTAAAAACCGGGTTTCTTCCAAGAAACCCGGTTTATTAATAATTGATTCGTTTGAGTAGTAGTTGCTCTTCTAAAGCGGCAATGCGATTGTATGCTGCGGTTAGTTGTGCAGTTAACCGTTGAATTTGAATTTCGGGTGTTAAATGCCGATCTCCCCCTTGAAAATTAATGTCCGTAAAAATTCCATCAGTTAAAACGTCTTTATGCTCTAGTTCTGAATTAGAGAGTGTATATCCTTTTAACTGGTAGCTACCAGCTTCGCCTAACTCGTGCAAACTGTCTCTAACGGTGATTTTCTCTGTATTACACGTCGATAAAGCTTGAGAGACTTTATGCTCAAGTTGCTGAATAACCTGGTAGAGGGCATCGACCTTATGGCTTAAAGTCAAGACCTGTTTCTGCAATGGCTCCATTTAATACCCTCAGCGGTATGTTTACTCTATATTATTCAATTTCAAGTCAATGTTAACTATACTTATGAATTATTTAATTATTACTACTTTTCGATTGAATACTATACAGAATTTAATTAAATAAAAATACTTCTAAAGATTTAATAAAGTGCCTACTCAGCTAGATGTTTAGTTAAGTAAAGCCATAAAAACAAGAAATAACGATAAAAAAGAAGACATCTAACCTTTATTTGCTGTTTTCAACATAAAAATCCTAAAATAACCCGATATTATAGGTTAGCTTCCAATACTACTCGGTTAAAATATTTTCTGAAATTATATCCCCCCAACCCCCCTCTTAATAAGGGGGGCTTTAAGCCGCTTTTTTCCCCCCTTATTAAGGGGGGTTAGGGGGGATCGATTCTAAAACCTACGCAATATTGAGTTGGCTTCCGTTCCTTCACCCAATACTTACAGTATTAATGCTTTGGTACAAAATCTTACATTCGATAAATTACTTACATCTTTTTAAGTATTATTACTATACACTTTAAAACTTTCAAATTAAATAAAGGTGTTACTAATCAGAAAATTTTGGGCATCCTAAGTAGGAATATAAAGCTACAAAATATACAATGTTATCACTTAATAAACGAATAAATTATTATCTTTTAGCGACTTGTATATGCTTATCGTAGCTAGGATTGCAATCTCAAGCAAACGGGCAAATAAGTACAGAACCAGTTAATAAGAATGAAATTACATAAGTACCTGACTTGGTGCCGTAAATTTATTGTGATGAGACTTTAGGCGCCTGCCTAATCGTTAAAAAGAGGTTAAGATTTAAGTCTTAGCTTGCATAGCGCGTTCTCACCAGAGAGCGCGCCTTTTGTATTGGTATAATTTAATAAATTGTCTTGTGGAACAGGCATCCTTGCCTGTTGTAATTTCAGGGGCGGGCAGGGATGCCCGCTCCACAAGAGTTTTTTAAGACTTTTACAAAACATCGGAACGTTGGGATTTGAACCCAAGACCTCCACTACCCCAAAGTGGCGCGCTACCAAGCTGCGCTACGCCCCGAAAAATACAAATTTAACTTTGTAATCTTTAACTTAGCTATAATAACACAACTCTGAAGAAAAATAGCATCTTTAATTAAAAAACCTTGAGCGTGCTTGCTGCTTGGAGTAAACCTGGTACGGCATCGACCTCCCATTTCCCTTCGCAAGCGCGTTCATTATTAATAATGAAGCGTAAGCTATAGGAGTGATGGTAGCCTTCTGCTTCCATCCAGATTAAATCGCTTTCGGCTTCTATGGCTATTTTTTCAGAGTCCATTAACTCAGGCGCCAGTTGTTTCATTGTGTCAGCAAGCTGTGCTGATAACCGACAAAAATCATCTAACTCAGCTTGCGTTAACTCAACAGACCAATCCGAGGTACCAACTAATCCTTTAAATTTTGGTGCCGAAGCGTTCCAACCAATACGCCAACCAACACCACTTTTAATGACACGTTCCATTTTAGCTTTTGCCTGTGAAGGCGTTTGCTAAAGCTTCTACTAAAGCAGCACGCTGACTACGAGTAAGTTTTTTTACGGCAGCCCTATCACCATCAAATGGGTTTGTTGTTAAATTATCTTTTCCTGGATAGCTGTAATCGTACATAATTTCGTTGGCACCTAGGTAATCTGCCAAAGTTAACTTCCAATCTAAACGAAAGTTAGGCGCCCGTCCCTTTGTGTAGATGTGGTAGCGAATTATGCGACCGACTAAAGTATTATCAGTAGCAACCTTACCGCCCTCTTTAGCTTTGTAAGTATTTTCTTTGGGTAAATCTGGTAATTGTTGGTAAATTTTTTGCCAAACATCACCGATAACAACACGCTGCTGTGCCACTGCTGGCTGGGCGCCGAATAAGCTTATATTAGACAAAATTGGTGGACTAACTTCGGCACTGCAAAGCACGGCAACCAAAACTGTTACAAATAAAGCGAAATATAGAATTCGGCGCGCTGGGTATAAAAAATAAATAATTGGCAGAATAGGATTTTTTTCCATTGTTGGAATTTAGTTGTTTAGTACATAGTATTTGATCCCCCCTAACCCCCCTTAATAAGGGGGGGAAAAGAGGGGGATTAGAATTAACTTCTAGACTTCACCAATGATTTCCGGTTGAGTTAGCTCATCTGACATTTCGATAATTGCGCGCAATACAGGTTTCATGAGCGTATCATCGGCATTGTCAAAATCTTCGTAACGGCGCCGTTTTGCACGGTTAGCAACTTGAACCGTAATGCGATAACGATTTGAGGCTGCATGTATCAAATCTTCAGCACGGTGCATAATCTGAGACTGAGTTGTCTCGAACTTTGAACGCTTGAGCATAATCACTGGTTCAGTAGAACAACTTTTAGTTTAGCACTCGTGATTCATTACTCCGGGTAGAGGATATACATACAGTTGGGAATTTATAAGTAGCTTGTAATATCACCCAATTTGAAGCAACTTATGGCAAACCTTTTAGAGACTGCAAAGAGTGCAGGTAATTTTAAGACTTTAATCAAAGTAGCTGAAGCTGCTGGGTTACTAGATACTATTGAACATGCAGATTCTTTGACCGTATTTGCACCTACTGACGATGCGTTTAATAAGTTGCCACAATCAACTTTAGATGAACTTCTTCAAGATATTCCTAAATTAAAGAGAATTGTCGCGTATCATGCTGTGTTTGGAGATGTACGCTCTGATGATTTAGCTCAAATTGATGAGGCGCCGACTGTAGAAGGTTCTATATTAGCAATTGAATCTTCTGACGGTAAGGTGAAAGTTAATAATGCCAATGTACTAAAAACTGATATTCTTGCTGATAACGGCGTAATTCACGTTATTGATGAAGTGTTAGTTCCTACGATGGTAACAGTCGAATAACCATGCAGGGGGAGAATTATTAAGAAAGGTAGTTAGTTTGGTTTTGATGTGTGTGGAAGGAGGGGCGGGCAGGGATGCCCGCTCCACAAGAGTTTTATTTTTATTCAGATATGATATTGCTAAATTTATTGATTTAACCAAACTTCCAAGTCAGCTAAGGTAGAGAAATCTAATAATGCCTCTGCCAATGCTTCTAATTGTTCTGTAGATAGTAAACGAACTCTTTCAACTAGCGATGCATCAACCTCACCAAAACGTCGATTAAGTAGACGTAGAACTAAACGTTGTTCTCCTTCGGCTCTTCCTTCGGCTCTTCCCTCTTGCTTTGCTAACTCACGGTCTTGTTGATATAGTGGCGCCAGTCTCATAATTAACTCCGTTTCTGCGTCTTCTGTTTTATTTAATTCTAAATTTTGCTTGAAGTTGTACAAACATTCTAGCGTGGCTTGCTTAAAAGGGTTGTCATCTGCTAGTGCGATAAATTCATCGATGGCATTGGTTTGCACTGTGTCTCGACCCAACATTCTTAACCATAGTGTATCAGGTGTTTCAAGCAACTGGTGGATGACAACTATTCCTGTTCTGAAAGCTTCGGGTGGAAAATATATTCCTGGCGCCCAGCTTGTATCTGGGTCTGCTTTAAACTTAGATAGTATTTCATCTGATACCGTTGGCGTCAAAACCCATAGTTTCGGTATCGCTGTTTCTTCAAGAACTGTTTTTTTGGGCTTGGCTTTTGTTTTGCGTGTTGTTTTTTTTGGCTTTGCTTTTCTTTTGAGTGCATTTTTTACTTCCAACACCTTGATTATACAATCACAAATGTCGTCTTCTGGCGCCGGATTGCGAAACGGCTCAAATATTGCAGGGAACTGGGCGAACTTCCCAAGTAAACCTAGCACTTTAAGCTTAGGGTTTTGTAAGACTTTGGGAGTGAATAAGATATCTATTTGCTTTACTTCTGTGGCAACGCGCTTTGGTGCTTTGACTGCACCATAAGGTTCTAGCAATGCTTCAATGAAGTCTTTACTAAATTCATCGTGTATAAATCTAGTCATTCGGTTTTGCTGCTTATTAGACTGTTTTGACTGAATAAATACAAAAATATCATTTTATTCAGTATTCTTGTATTAAATAATGTAAGCTTTTCTGTGTATATAAAATTACTACTATTCTCATTCTATAAAACGCTGTATTTTCTCAAAAGCACTTATTTTAAGAGTTGGACGTAATATATATTTATGATAATGATTATAACGACGTTAAAATTGTAGAGACGCGATTAATCGCGTCTCTACAACGTGTGTATTTATATAATAACTGGGCAACTTTTCGGTTATACCTACTAACCAGTAATTCCCTAAATTAATTGTCCCATAGGCTCAGGTTCGGCTGCCGGAAGTCTACTCACATGTGACCACTTAGAAAAACAGGCAGTTGTGGTTGAAGAGGCGCCGTTAAACATTTCGATGCTCGGCTGAGGGTTTTATTTAAACCGTAAAAGTTATCATTAGACTTATAAACTTTCAGCTATGACTTTTATTTAATATTTATTATTTGCAGTTGTGTGCGTATGTATGTACAAGTAGGCTTCGCTCACCAAAACCCGAATGTGGTGAAACGAAGCCTACCCTACATGTATTTCAAAAATCTACAGTTTTTCCTATAGAACACAAATTATTACTAAAATAAATCCAAACATTTTTTAACAATTCCTCCTATCCCTGGCATTTTTATCTGTTTAACAATATTCTCTAATCCGTTCTTATTATCAAGCTGATTAAGCATACCTTGTAATTTTTGTATTCCGTTACGCAACTGTTGTTCATTCGCTTGGAGCTGTTCACGAAATTTTTTTATCTTATATGTATCCATTTTCTTAACCATATCATGTACCAACTCTCGGTGGTCTCTTAATTCTTTGAAATTTTTGTCTTGAATACCTAATGTCACTTTCAATTTCTCTACTCGTGGATTAAGTTCACTAAAATACTCACGAATCATTTTTTCAAGGTCTGCATCACCATTTTTAGCCCCTTTAAAAACTTCTCCAATGTTATCTTTATTAACATTTGAGATTTTTTGTTTTGAACTTTGATTTTGATTGTTAGTCATTTTAATTCACCTTAAAAATGTAAATGTTTACTTGAGTTCTTTTATCTGTTTTGAAACATCATTAAGTTTATCAAGAGTTGATTTTCCCTCAATAAAAGCTTGAAATACAGCTTGAAGATTACCCAATGTTCTACTTGCTTCACTAAGCTCTTCTGCTGTACTGTACATTGTTTGTAAATTCTTTCGCATTGCTATCCATTCAGTTTGTTCTTGCTCAGACAATTTTTCCTGTCGCACTAGTGGTGCCATAAGAATACGTTTTTGTTCTATTTCACGAATTGTTTGAGCTCTTTGTTCCATTTGCTCCCCAATCAGTTGCAACATTTCTTTTTGGATTACTATTTCACTCATAATTATATCTTTGCGCTGCTCTAATTCCGAGCGTAATGCACCAGTAATGTTTGATGAAACAGGACTATTGATGTCCGGAAAAAGTCCAGCCTTTTTAGAGTTGCTTGTCTCTGTTTTTTTTTCAGTACTTGTAGCGTTATTTCGCTCTAAGACCCCTAAGAGTTCTTTTCCAGTTCTTGTGAGATTATTGGCAGTTGTAATAAGCTGTCCTGGCAAGTTTGCAGATGCATCAGAGGCTGCAAGTTTATTAAGTTGTCGAAAATAATCGCCTAATAATTTGTTATGCTCACGTAAACCCCTAATGGCTTCTAAATACTCTGCGTCAGACTGAGAAGATTTTATTAATCTATTTTTTATTTCAGATCTATCCTCGTCATCTGAAACATCATAGTTACCCATTTTATCCAGAAGCTCCCTAGAGCTTGATTCAAGATGTATGTCAATAGTAGCTACAAGTAACTTGTCAACTGCATTTGTATATTGATTTCCTGCATCTGCAAGTTTTTTATACTCACTACTTCCGCGACATCCTGTTGTTAATGTTACAATTAATACAAAGACAAACACGCTTTGCCGAAACGGTTTCTTCATCATTCTAAAAATTTGAAAATTGGTAGTTGCTTAACATGAGTGTTAAAATGCACCGAAAATCTGACTGTAGTTGCACTCATTTACTACAGATACAAGCTAGGAAATCATTGCCGAGCTTTGTAATACTTTATTCTGATCTAGAATTGTTGTATAATTTGTGAAACATGCCTGACCGTAGAAACTTCTCTATCCAGTCTCTAGAGTCTCGATTTGAGCGCTTGCACGCACTCTTCGCTTTGCATGAATGACTTAGGAAATACCATATGGTAAGAGTATAAAACTTGTCAACCTGATTCTTAAAATCATTCTAATGAATTATACAAATTCTCTGAACATGTTTATAAAGAGTTCAACACCACGCATTCTGCATTATGATTGTTGTGCGGGCGTGTAAAAGAAACCTGGTTTCTGGAATTGGTATAATTGGTGTTGTAGCAACTATGTGGCAGAATCTATGTTTGTTTATTTTGTTACTTAGAGTGGCTTGTGAATTTAGAAGAAATCGACCAACTCCTTGCTGACTGGAAATTTAAACTCGACGTTGTAGGTCAAAATCTAATTGATTTACACGGACTCGATGCATACCAACGACTTTGTGGTATTTCGGGTTTTCCCAGAGTGGAGTTGATGGGGGTGACGCTAGCGCGCGTTAATCCTGTGCTACATGTGATGAATGAGTTATTCCAGAATTTTGATTTGCTGGTGCAGACTATTGATAAAGCTGTACAGTTGCGAGGTTCGATACCAAGATTTTTGGCATCGCTACAGAAAGTTCAACAAATTGAAGATTTATTAACTAAACCTTCGATTCATTTATCGATTGAGACAATACCTTTGGCACAACGGGGATTACTTTCTGCTTCCCAAACTATTAATGCTATAACTCCGCAAGAGTTATTAAAGTTAATGACCAGCGCATTTCAAGCTGCGAAAGATGTGGTTTTAGCTGTTGATGAGGTGTGGTCACGTCTAGAACCTAGTTTGATAAATATCGAAATAGAAACTCGGCAGTTACAATATTTGGCTGAGTCTTTAAATATTGATTGTTTGGAGGAAATAGTTGATGTTGCTCAAAAGCTTAAGCAACAGCGCGCTTTGGTTGAGTCTGACCCGCTGGGGGTGAATGAAGAATTTTTGAAGTCTATTCAACCTCAAATAATGAAGCTGAAGTCAATGCTGGATGTGGCAAGGCAACAGCGAGAGTCTGTACGCTTGGGTTTGATAACAGCGCGTAACCATTTATCTAATTTACAAAAAATCCATTATCAAGCTAAAGTTGCTTATGATGAGAGCAAAAGTAAGGTAGCTGACCATTCTAAATTACAAAACCCGCTTACTGATGAGGAAGTACAAGCTTTAGAAGCATGGTTAGATAGGTTAGAAATAAAATTTAATGATGGTTTATTCAATCCTGTACGGGTTGGTCTGGAAAACTGGACTACTAAGGTGAAGGAATATATAGCTAAAGAAAAAAATACTTTTGCAGCTAATCAGGCGCCATTAGATTTCCGTAGTGAGTTACGCGGTAGACTTGATGCATTAGTTGCTAAAGCACTCGCGCGCGGTTGTGTCGAGGATACTGTGCTACAAGAACTCGCGCAACAAGCTAAAAAAATATTATATACTCGCCCAACTCCTCTACATGAAGCAGCGGAGTTGGTAACAAAATATGAAAAAAGATTGAATAGTTATCCGAATTTGCGATAAGTCGTGTTGTAGTAGAGAGAAACTCTCTTAAACCCTCTTTCCTTTGCTTTCCTAGGGTTGAAACCCCTAGGCTACTGTGGTTCCTTTTTCTTAAAAAGCATAAATTTAGCGTTTTGATAAAGAAACTATATATATGGTTAAACTAACTTTAATTTTGGGCAACCTAAATATAAGGAAAATTTAACCATGCTCGTACACAAAGGACACAAAGGTAAGAGGTTTAATTGAGCGTGTTATTACTACCTAAATCATCAAAGGAGAGTCCGCATGGACGGTGAAAACTGCAAGCGCAGTGGGTGTAGTGGTAAGATTGAAGATGGCTATTGCGATGTATGCGGACACGCTGTGATTAAAAGCGTACTCGCATCTAATATACAAACTTCATTACACAACCAGCCCACTAAGGTTAGTGGTAACATCACTACTGGTACAGGTTCCTCACCTCTTAATAGTCGCTCGCGCGGTTCAAGACGTACTGGAGGAACATCAAGAGGAAGTAGTCGAAAACAATTAGGCGCCGGGTTAATATCTATACCCGAACTACCTTCGACTGACCCTGAAAAGCTGATAATGGCTGAAGCGAAAGTGCCTGAAAACAAACGCTTTTGCTCAAATTGTAATAATCCTTTAAAAAGAGAAAAAGGTTTTTGTCCTCAGTGCGGTCAGAAGTATTCTTTTGTTCCTTCCTTAACTCGTGGTGATGTTGTTTCGGGACAGTATGAAGTTAAAGGCGCCATTGCATATGGTGGTTTAGGATGGATTTATCTTGGTTTTGATATAACTCTTTCGCGTTATGTAGTTTTGAAAGGATTACTAAATACAGAAGATGCTTCAAGTGCTGCGGTTGCTGTAGCTGAGAGGCAATTTTTAGCTTCTGTAAAACACGGTAATATCGTCGGAATTTATAACTTTGTCAATCACGGCGCCGAAGGCTTCATTATTATGGAGTATGTCGGTGGTAAAACGCTTAAGGATATTCGCAAAGAACGGGGGCCTTTACCAGTTGCCGAAGCTATTGCTTATATTCATAGAATATTAAGTGCTTTTGCTTATTTACATTCACTGGGTTTAGTTTATTGTGACTTTAAACCTGATAATGTCATGCTTGAAGGCAGTGATGTTAAATTGATTGATATGGGTGGGGTACGACGCATTGATGACCCCAATGGCGATATTTACGGTACAGTTGGTTACAGCGCACCCGAAGCAGGTTCTGGACCCACACCCGTATCAGATTTATATACTATTGGTAGAACCTTGGCTGTTTTACTTACTAACATTCGCTCTTTTAGTAAAGAACATTTATATAAATTACCAACTCCACAAGAAGAACCTTTATTTGCCGAACAAGAATCTTTGTACAGGTTTTTACTCAAATCTACTGCGGAAAACCCTGATGAAAGGTTTCAATCTGCTGATGAAATGGCAGAGCAGCTTTTAGGAGTACTAAGAGAAATAGTAGCAAAACAAACTGGTACACCACGTCCAAGTACCAGTACGATGTTTGGTGGTGATATGTTGGCTTTAATGGATGGTAATAGTTTCGGCGCCATTAAACCAAATTATCATCAATTACCAATGCCATTACTCGACACAACAGACCCTAGCTGTAATGGTATATTAGCAGCAGGCGCCGTGAGTGTAATCAACTTGCAAATTACTAATTTAAGACAAGTTGTTCAACAGTATCCTAACTCTCGCGAAGCATTATTAAGATTGGCTAATAGTTTAATTGAAGCTAGTAACTATGAAGAAGCCGAACAATACTTAAAACAAGTTGAAGAAAAAGACGCTTGGGACTGGCGAGTACTATGGTACCGAGGACGCAGTTTGATGGCACAAGGTAAATATCAAGAAGCACAAAAGATATTTGACCAAGTTTATTTTGATTTACCAGGAGAACTAGCACCTAAGTTAGCACTAGGTTTAGCAGCAGAAGCAGCAGGAAATTTCAAGTTAGCAATGCAAATGTATGACTTAGTATCACTTCAAGACCCTAGTTATACAGCAGCAGCATTTGGTTTATCACGGTGTTTACGTGTACTAGGAAAACGTAGTGACGCAGTAGCAGCATTACAACGTATACCCCACACCTCAAATTTACATACACGCTCGCGCGTTGAAATTGCCAATACATTAATAGATAACTCAAATGGGGCGCCAGTAGCCAAAGAACTCCAAGAAGCCGCAAAAGTAGTTGAGACACTAACTCTAGACGGTATTGAACTTTATCGGTTAGCCAAACAAGTCTTGGAAACAGCTTTAAACTTAGTCACTTCTAAACAACTTCCTCCCACAGATAACATTTCTATTTTGGGACAACCATTAAAAGAAGTTCATTTACGAACAGGACTAGAAAAAGCACTTCGTAATATGGCACATCTTTCAACAGGAGACGAAAAAATTCAGCTAGTTGACGAAGCAAACCGTGTCCGTCCCAAAACCTGGGTATAAAAGAGTGCTGAGTAGAAAGTGCTGAGTGCTGAGTAAAGTTATGAATGTAAAATTGTAACTTTTAACTTCTAACTCCGTTCTTTAATACTCAGTACTCAGCACTCAGCACTCAGCACTCATGACTCATTACTCCTAACTTATTAAAATGAATTTACAATGTTCTCAATGTGGGGCAACCCTACAAATAGATGATAACTTTTGTGAAGAATGTGGCGCCCAAGTAACAGTTCCAACATTCTCACCACAAATGCATAAAGATGACAGCTTAGATTGGAATATAGATAGTAGAGACCAATGTGAAAAATGTGGTGCTGATGCAACAGAAATCGATGAGGAGGGGTTTTGTACCCAGTGTGGGTTTCGACGTGAACCACGTAAACTTGACCATTTTGAAGTGATGATATCACCGAAACTAGCTGCTTGTTGCGACCGAGGACTAAGACATCATCATAATCAAGATTTTGTCGCATGTGCCGAAGTTGATGACGGTAAAGCTTATGTAATGGTTGTTTGTGATGGTGTTTCTAGCGCACAACTTGCAGAGTTAGCGTCTAAAGCTGTAGCAGAAACAACTTGCCGTGCTTTGGTTGAAGGAGTAAATGATGAACTCGCAAAGGGGGTAAATAATCAAAGAGACATAATACGCGAATCTATAGAAATTGCTAAACAAGCAGTATGTACCATTCCTTATACTAAAACTAATTTACACAATGACCCTCCATCAACAACTATAGTGGCAGCAGTTGTTATGAATGGTGTAGCTAGAATTGTATCAATGGGTGATAGTCGCGCTTATTGGATATCTCCTAGTGGTTCACTGCTACTAACAGAAGATGACTCGTGGTTTAACGAAGTTGTTAAGTTAGGAAAAATGAGTGAAATTGAAGCACGTAAATCACCATATGCTCATGCTATTACTAGTTGGATAGGCGCCGATGCTGAAAACAACCATCCATCACCTTTCGAGTTTAATATTCCTGGTACTGGATATCTATTATTATGCAGCGATGGATTATGGAATTATGTTCCCGAACCTTCACAAATGGAAATACTCGTCAAGCAATATTTACATTTGGATACTGGAACGATGGCACGTAGTTTAGTTGAGTACGCGCGTGCGTGTGGTGGACACGACAATATTACTGTGGCTGTACTCTCTTTATAATTGAGAATTGTCATGCTGAGGCACGAAGCATCTAATAAATCACCAATATTGTATGTCGAAAGATTCTACAGATTTATTATAAGTATAATTCTTATGAATATGATAAAGGCAATAAATTTACTCAAGATTCTTACCGCAAGTTGTTTGAAATACTTTAAAAGAGAAATGATATATGGCTGATAGAGGAATTCTGGAAATTGATGGGACTGAATAAGCTCGCTTTTGTTCATAAAAGGATAGTAAAGCAAGAAAAATTTTTTCACTTTACTCTATCAAGAAAATAGACTTTTTAGTTGGGTTACGCTGCCGCTATACCCAACCTACAACGACTAACATTAATTATCTATTATGAGTACTCAATTTAAGGCTGAAGTTTTTCAAAATCAGTTCCTCGCGCAAAATGCTAAGGAAGTTCACGCTATTATGACTGTTGCTGCTTTTGGTGATGGTGTTTCGAGTAATCAAGGTGTTAGTAAGTTATTTGGTGTGATTTGTGATACTTCTGGCTCGATGGGGGGTGAGAAGATTCGCGCGGCAAAAGCGGCGATGATTAGAATTGTGGAGTTGCTGCCAGAGGATGCTTCGTTTTTTATTGTAACAGGCGCCAGCATTGCTAGTTTAATTTTTCCGGTTTCTCAAGCGACACCTGATAATAAACATCGTGCGATAGGAGAGATAAAAAAGATAGGCGCTAGTGGTGGTACAGTTATTTCGCGTTGGTTGGCTGAAGCTCGTAAGCAGTTTGATAAAATGCCGAATGGTTTACGTCAAGCGCTTTTACTTACCGATGGTCAAAATGATGACTCGGATGAGATTGCATTAGAAAATGTGCTGAGTACTTGCGAAGAGATGTTTCAATGTGATTGTCGAGGTGTTGGGACTGATTGGCGTGTTAAACAGTTACAGCAAATATCAGGGAAATTACTTGGTACGACAGATATTATCGCAAAGCCAGAAATGATAGAAGCTGATTTTCAAACGATTTTAGCAACAGCTATGAATAAGAATATCAGCGATGTGTCACTACGTTTGTGGACACCGAGTGGCGCCCAAGTTTTGTATTGTAAGCAAGTTAGTCCTGATATTGTAGATTTAACAACGCGCGCCAAACTTGTTAAACCACAAGTTAATGATTATCCTACAGGCGCCTGGGGTAAAAGTGAATCGCGCGATTATCATTTTTGTATTCAAGTCAACCCTGGTAATGTTGGTGATGAAATGCTTGCTGGTCGGGCAAGTTTAATGTATACCGTTGATGGTGTTGAAACCAAAGTTGCCGAAGCGCGGATTATTGCTGTTTGGACGGATGATGATGCTAAGTCTACTAAAATTGACCGAACGGTTGCTCACTATACAGGACAAGCTGAACTTGCTGATTCAATTCAACAAGGATTAGAAGCACGGGATAGAGGAGATTACGAAGTTGCTACAGCGAAGTTAGGTAAAGCAGTTAAACTTGCCCACGAGTCAGGAAACGAAGCTACTGCTAAATTACTCAAAAAAGTCGTTGATATTGAAGATGCAGCAACTGGAACAGTCAAAATTAAGCGTCAAGTCGCCAAAGAAGACAGTATGGCACTTGAAACTCGTTCCACCAAAACAACCCGCATTCCCAAATCATAATTATGTCTAATTATAAATGTCCAAAGGGTCACATTTCTACAGAACCTGATTATTGTTCGGAGTGCGGCGCCAAAATTCCGGGTAGTATTGAGCAGGTAATTACAGTAAATCCACCTGATATTTTACCTAAGCTGACAAAAAATGCAATAACTTGTCCTGCGTGTACTGCTCCACATGACCCCAATAGCGGTCACTTCTGCGAAATTTGCGGGTACAACTTTAACACAGGAGTACATGGAGAAATACCAATAAAAAGTGCTGAGTATAAAGTGCTGAGTGCTGAGTACCCACTTCCAACTCAGCACTTAGCACTCAGCACTCAGCACTCCCTAGAAATTACTATTACTGTTGACCCTGCGTTACGAAATGCTGAAAGTCCAGAAGCTCCTAATCAGCCACCAATTATTTTACGACTTGATAAGGACAGTAACTTAATTGGGCGCCTAAGTGTTGCGCGTGGTATTAATCCAGAGATAGCACTCAATTTTGACACTGCTGTTTCGCATCGTCATGCGCTAATTAATCGTCAAAGCGATGGAACTTTTACTTTGCGCGACATTGATTCGTCAAATGGAACTGTACTTAACACTTTGGAATTAACGCCAATGGTTGATGCTGTTCTTAAAGATGGTGATGAGTTCACTTTAGGACATTGGACTCGAATCAAGGTTAGATTTGTGTAACCTATTACCTACAATACATATGAATTACAATACTGCTGTTTTGCGTTCTAAATATATTTCGTTACTGAAGAAAAGGAATTTTAATACTCCGCAAATTTTAAAAGCTGCTCTTTATCTGACTTGGGGCGCCAGTTTTCTGCTAGCTTTAACTACTATTTCTGGCGCCCAAACTCAAAGGCAAGCAATTCAAAGTGTTGGTAAAGATTCAATACCCAGTATTATTACTGCACAACGCATTAAAGATACTTTAGTAGGTATGGATGCTTATGTTGCAAATGAATTACTTCTTAAACCTACAGATTATGTTGGGGCACCTCAAGAATATGATAAGTTTCGACGTAGTGCTATTGATGGCTATGAAGAACGTCGCAAAGCGTTTTCAGAACGACTTATTATAGCTGCGAAAAATATTACTTATGGTGAAGCTGAAACCAAACCTATTGAAACTTTACAGTTAAGTTTAGGTGATTATATTGCAAAAGTTCAAAGCGCGCGCGATTTTCATAAACGTGGTGATGTAAATGGAGCTTTGTTCGCTTACCGTGAAGCATCACAAATTATAGATAATATATTAATGCCCGCTGTTGATAAACTCGATAAAGTTAATTTACAGCAACTAGATATAATTTATAGTCAACAGGGTTTTAAAACAACTGCTTTGCTATTTATAATTTTAATTTCAGGTACAACTTTATTAGCACTTTTAGCTGTTACACAGGTGTTTTTATATCTACGGATGCGGCGGATTTTAAATCCCTTTTTGTTAGGTGCAACAGCAATGACATTACTATTCCTTGGATACACTACACAATCTCTAATTTCAGCATCTAATAATTTAAAGGTTGCAAAAGAAGATGCTTTTAATTCGCTTTATGCATTACGTCAAGCACGCGCACTTGCTTATGGCGCCAATGCAGATGAAAGCCGTTATTTATTAGATAAAGAGAACGCACTCAAGCACGAACAAGCCTTTTTTGATAAAGTCAATCAAATTATGAAATTACCTGTTGGCAAAACTTGGAATGATGTCAAAGCAACATTAATTGCTGGCAAAAAAGTTGAAGGTATAACAGGGTTATTTGCGACTGAGATTAATAATATTACTTTTACTGGCGAGCGCGAAGCAGTAATAAAAGCAATTTCAACGTTTGGTGACTATTTAGATATTGACAAGCAAATTCGGCAGTTAGAACAAAGTGGAAAACATCTTGAAGCAGTCAAGTTAAATGTAGGTAAAGATAAAGGGCAATCAAACTTTGCATTTGACGAATTTAAAAAAGCTCACCTTAAAGCCCAAGAAATTAATAATAAAGTTCTTGATAAATATATTGACCAAGGTTTTCAAAATATCCAAGGTTTTGAAGCTATTACTGTTATTGCTACTTTAACTATTTCTACTCTAACGCTATTTGGACTACGTAAACGTCTTTTAGAATATCGGTAGTCTTAATATTGAAAATTAAGAGCAATTATCAAGCAAGTTGGTTTAACGGTAGATGAATTTATTGATTTACTGTGAATGCTACTTCTATTGTGGGGTGCCTGCTCTATATCTGGAACGGGCAAGGATGCCCATTCCACAAAGTCTTAGATATATTCCACAAAGTCTTAGATATATTCCACAAAGTCTTAGATATATTTAAGTGATTTTACCATAATCTAGTTTGATGATTCGGTCGGCGCCACCAAAATATTTATCATCATGGGTAATGGCAATTACTGTTTTACCTTTGTGTCTTAATGAAGGTAATAACTCTTTATAAAATACGTCTTTAAATGTGGGGTCTTGGTCTGCTGCCCATTCGTCGAATAGATAAATTGGTCGGTCTTCTAAATATGCTGTGAGTAATGCTAGTCGCTTACGTTGTCCTTGAGATAATGATGTTGTGGAAAGTTTACCGTTTTCTATATTTACTTTGTGGTCGAGTTTTAATAATTTTAAATATTCTTGCGCTTGTTTATCTAGTTCGTTTAAGTTCGTACTTTCTAACCCTAATAGTTCGTCGAATAGGTAAAAGTCTGCAAATACAACTGAAAAGTGCTGACGATACCATTCACGGTTTTGGTCTGTTATTAATTCACCATCTAAGCGTATTTCTCCACTTTCGGGAGCATATAACCCTGTGATGATTTTTAAAAGTGATGATTTGCCACTTCCGTTTCCACCGACTATAAATATTAGTTCTTGTGGGTGTAATACCAAGTCTATTGGACCAAGCACAAAGTTACTGTCTTCGTTATCTGTATGGTATGTGTGAATTACTTGGCTCAGTTCTAAACGGCGCCATAATGTAATATCAGTAGGAACCGTTGCAATTTCAGCACGGTTTGATAATGATAATCCTAGGGATTCAATTTTTTGTAGTGCAATATTTGCGCTTACGATTTGAGGCAGCTTACTAACGATATTATCCATCGGTAGCATTAGGTATGTGAAGGTGAGTATATAGCCAGTAAGCGTTTGTGGGTTAAGGGTGAGAAATTTAGGAAGTGTAAATAATACAAACCCAATAGCGAAGAAAAATATTAGTCTTCCCCAACTATTTGTCATTGCAAATAATGTGAGACCACGGGTGTTGTGACGTTTGAATGCATTTGCTGCTGTTTGTAATTGCCTTTCGGTAAAACTTTGGCGCCGTTGATAATGTAGTTTAAGCTCTTTTATTCCATCCGTAATTGTACGTAAATGTTTAAACAAAATATCTTCGTCTTCACGAGCTAAAGCTAGATATTTCTTACCTTGGTGTATTAACCACTGACAGCTACCAATCGCTACTACAGCTAATATAACTACCATCACGATTACAAGCCACGATAACCAAGTAATATATATAAGACAACCTAAAACCATCGCCAAATCGATACATAAAAACGGAATTATGTAAACTGCCTTTGCGACAGCTTGAATATCTTCGGTAAGGGTCGCTAATATTCGCGCGTTTCCTAAACGTTCGAGATGGTTTAATTCAGAGTTGAGAATTTGAGTGCTTAAACGCATTCGGAGTTGAAAGACCGCGTTTTGCGAAAGTTTAATTAGCATTACCTGTGAAATTACACTGGTAATTAGCGAAATTATTGCTAAACCAACAAAAACCCAAGCTATCAGGGTAAGTGATGAACCAGGAGTGCGAGTACTTGCGTTGCTAATTAATGCAATAAGACTAGCACTACTACCACCGCTAAGAAATCCGGTAAATATTGCTATCGCTACCATTCCCCACGCGGAACGTAGTAAAAAGAGAATAAGATTCATTTCAATTTAAAAAAGGGGAAGAGGGAAAAAGGAAAATAAATGCCCAATAAACCCGGTTTTTGTAACTTTTGCTTGCGATTATGTTCGTAGCGAAGAAGTTCCATTCTAAACTGGTACTGTGAATTAAGATAGAGCAGCTTTACTATTTTAACGGCTGTGCGGGAATTGATTAATAATCTAGTTTAGGTAAGTAGTTTATGACTGTAAATCTAAAATCTTTTGAGAACCCGATTACAGTAACAACTCAAAATACTTCCACTAAAGAGCGCAAGAGTTATACTCCAACTAACCACCGTCGCATTCTCTGTGTTTTTCCAAAGTATAGCCGTTCGTTCGGTACTTTTCATCATGCTTATCCATTAATGGGAAAGGTACGCGCGTTTATGCCTCCACAAGGTATATTAGTTGTCGCTTCATATTTACCCAAGCAATGGGAAGTTCGGTTTGTTGATGAAAATGTTAAACCTGCAACACGTAAAGATTATAGATGGGCAGACGTTGTAATTGTTAGTGGGATGCATATTCAACGCGCGCAAATCAATCAAATTAATGAACTTGCACATCGCGAAGGTAAAATTACTGTTGTTGGTGGTCCATCAGTTTCGGGGTGTCCTGAGTATTATCCTGATTTTGATATTTTGAGTTTGGGTGAATTGGGTGATGCAACCGACCGCTTGATTGAATATCTTGATAATCATAACAGGCGCCCATCGCAGCAACTACGCTTTGAAACAAAAGAACGTTTACCTTTAACTGAGTTTCCTACTCCAGCGTATCATTTACTCAACCTCGACCAATATTTTATTGCCAATATTCAATTTTCTAGTGGTTGCCCGTATCATTGTGAGTTTTGCGATATACCAGAACTCTACGGAAATAATCCACGCATGAAAACTCCCGAACAGGTTATAAATGAGCTTGATACCATGCTCAAATATGGCAACATTGGAGCGGTATATTTTGTCGATGATAATTTTGTTGGTAATCGTCGAGCAGCGATGGAATTATTGCCGCATTTAATTGAGTGGCAAAAACGCAACGGGTATCCTATTCAGTTTGCTTGTGAAGCGACATTGAATTTGGCACAAAGTCCGAAGTTACTTGAAATGATGCGCCAAGCATATTTTTGTACTATATTCTGTGGGATTGAAACTCCTGAAACTAATGCACTGCAAGCGATTTCCAAAACGCAAAACTTGAGTATACCAATTCTTGAAGGCGTAAAAATTCTTAATAGTTACGGTATGGAGGTTGTTTCGGGTATTATTATGGGACTCGATACAGATACAGAAGACACATGCGCGCGTATTCTTGAATTTATCGAGTTGTCTAACATTCCATTATTAACGATAAATCTACTTCATGCTTTACCGCGTACACCATTATGGCGCCGACTCGAACAAGAAGGAAGGCTTATATTTGACGAAACCCGTGATTCTAACGTAGAGTTTTTGATGCCATACGAACAAGTTACCCAAATGTGGCGCCAGTGTGTAACAACTGCCTACGAACCAGAATTTCTTTACCAGCGATTTGCCTACAACATAGAAAATACTTACCCTAATCGTATCAAAGTACCCAACAGTCCCGCACGGGTTTCACGAGCCAACATCATCAAAGGCTTAACCTACCTAACTAATATCTTAGTAAAAGTAGGTATACTTGGAAACTACCGTAACACCTTTTGGAAAATGGCACGCAAAGCTTTTTCTAAGGGTGATATTGAAAGTTTAATTCACGTTGGTTTAGTTGGACATCACCTGATTAAGTTTGCCCTGGAATGCGACAAAGGAGAAGAAACAGCCTCCTTCTACTCCCAAAAACTGCCCCGCTAGTAATAAGCGCTTCAGCGCTTCCACAAAACCTCATGACAACCAAAACTTGGGACGCCCAAATCCGCCAACTGGCTAGTGCCTCCCCTCACCAACACAAACATCACAGGTATAACTTCATCACTCCTACTAGCCATCGATATCAAATTCGCAAATCTTGGCGCCTTTATATTCGCACTATCTAACTTTTTAGACCATACCGATAGAGAACTAGCACGAATAAGTGGTAAAACCAGCAAGTGGGGACATAATTATGATCATGCAATTTATGCATCTTTTTGCTTTTTTGACAATCGGTATCTTAAGCTTTACTTGTAGCGTGTAAAGAATATGATTACCTTCCTAGAAATTTTTTGCTTAATTATTTGTTTCGGCTCAGTTTGTTTTTATTTAGCTTGTGCTATTTATACTCTTCTGTTTTTCACTAATAAAGATTGCAAGAGCGAAAATAACATAGAGCCTGTTTCCATCTTAGTTTCAGTAAAGGGTATAGACGAAAAATCGTGGGATAATTGGTTTTCTCTTTGCAATCAAAATTACCCAGATTATGAAGTTTTATTTGGAGTAACAGATAAGGATGACCCAGCTATTGTTATCCTCGAAAAGCTGGTTAAAATTTTCCCCGACCGCGTAAAATACTACTCAGATTTGGTTCCGCTCGGCGTAAATCTTAAAGATAGTAATTTAAGCTATCTTTTAGAAAAATCTCAGCATGAAATTTTAATTTTTGCTGATGGTGATATAAAGGTTAGCCCAGAGTATATTCGTTTTTTGACTGCTCCACTCAAAAATCACCAAGTAGGTGCTGTTACTTGTGCTTATATTCTACGGTCTCCCAATTCCTTAATTGCTGCGCTTGCATCTTTCGGTCGCTGTTTTGATTTTCTTCCTAGCGTTTTAATTGCTCGCGCTATTGATTTTGGTTTGCGTTTTGCGATTGGCGTTACTATTGCTACTAGTAAATCTACTTTATTAGAGAGTGGTAGCTTACACACAAGTAGGATTGGCTCTGATTACAATCTTGGTAAAAGGATTGCTTTAGCCGGTTATCAAATTTACCTATCTCCCTACGTATTAGATTGGAATCCTGGTAGCGAAGGTATAGGTCAACTTTATGCACGGGAGTTACGTTGGGCCAGAACTATTCGTTACAATCGCGGTTCCATATACTACGGCATGATTTTTTGCTATGGTACGGTTTTTTGCCTACCGCTATTAATTTTGTCTGGGTTCACTTCGTGGGCAGTCGCAATTTGTTTAACTGTAATATTGGTACGCTACGCTCAGGTACTGGTAAGTATTTTTTGTATGAAATCTCCAAAACTCTTACTTTGGCTTTGGGCTTTACCACTGCGAGATTTACTGAGTTTAGTTATTTGGGTAATAGGTTGTTTTGGAAAGCGTATTTACTGGAGTGGGAGATTCCTTTCAGTTGAGGGTGATGGTTTGATTTCCCCGTGGGAATGAGCTATTTGTGCCAGCACGCGACTTATGTTATTACAATAAGACACCATGTTTGAATTGTTTATTTGAGTCCTTGCAACGAAATTAAGGTACATTAAAATGTTGTGTTACACAAACTTGAGGCGCCGCAGAAACCTCTGTTTGAAGTTGGATGGAAACATGTAAAATAATGGGAACAGTGAATACACAAGCGTTAGGATATTGTTGTCTATTAGTAAATGTAGGCAAAATCAACTTATGCACTTTTTATCCCTATAGTTTTATGAGTGAAGATTTAACGCAGCGGTGGTTAACAGAAATTCAAGCGCTGAAGCAACAGCTGGCAGATGCAATAACGCGCTGTGATGAAGCGTGGGAAAGTGCTGAAAAATGGCGCAAACTCTATAACACCGAAGCTGAACAGCGTCGTACTGATGCTCAACTGTTACAGCAAGAAATAGCATCTTTAAAGGCAGAACTAAGAAAAATGCGGGGTATTGACGAAACGATACTCCCCGACGCGGATGTAAATACAGCTATACATGCTGAAATTAGTCAAATTGGCGAAACGAAAGAATTACAAGCCAAACTCATTGAAGCGATGAAAGAACGTGCGAGTCTGTTGCTTGCTTTAAAAACCGAGCAGGAAAGTCACGCTCAAACTCGTAATAGTCTTACTACAGCTCTCGGTGATGCCATTGATAGCTTGGCGCGAATACGCTCTGAAGCCAAATAAGGCATAATACCATAATGACACCATCGTAAAACCAAATTCATAAAAATTTTATGTTAGTTTGGCGCCGTTACTGGGAAACCTCTAAGTATAAGCACTCTTACTTATTTGGAGAGAGTTATTAGTTTTTCCCTATACGGAGATAATTTTCTATGCCAACTAAAAAGAAAATATCTAAAGTAGTCCTTTTTAAAAGAATTAGAGCATTGGCTATTTTAGCAACAGTATCAGTATTTGGATTCAATGCCTGTAACTCTGAGGCACCCGAAGCAAAACTTGTGGTGCGTAACGACTCAGAAAAGACCATCAATTTTATGAAAGTACAAGTAGCTGGTAAAGATTTTGAGCAGCGAGATATATTACCAGGTACAGAAAGAATCTGGCAATTTAAGCCAAATCGTGAAGACTCTTTTTTGGTTAACGGTCAGTTTAGCACCGATGTTCCACTTCAAACCGCTTCTGTAGGACATACAAACACTACAGATACTAGAGAACATCATCTCACTGTTAAAGAAAATGGCAAAGTCTCTTATAGTAGCCCTAAGTAGTGATGAGTGGAAAGTGCTGAGTGCTGAGTGCTGAGTATAGTTAGGAGTTAGGAGTTAGGAGTTAGGGAAGGTATAAATTGTCATTCTGAGCGTAGCGAAGAATCTTTAAGATTTCGATAAGTTATAGAGATGCTTCACTACGTTCAGCATGACAAGACTCCCTCTAACTCCTAACTCCTAACTCATAACTCCTAACTTTTTTACATTCCCATTGCTTCTGCGACTGCTTTAACTTCGGGAAGGATGCCTTGTTTAAATTGGCTGTTACTGTGTTTAATTGCGGTGTCGGGGTCTTTTAGACCGTTTCCTGTTAGTACACAAACTACTGTGGTGCCAGTTGGAATTTGGTCTTTGACTTTTAACATTCCTGCCACTGATGCTGCACTCGCTGGTTCACAGAAAATTCCTTCCTCAGATGCTAATAGTCGGTAAGCATCAAGAATTTCGGTGTCGGTGACTGAATTAAATTCTCCTGTAGAAGCAGATTTCGCTGCTACTGCTTTTTCCCAACTCGCAGGATTACCTATACGAATTGCTGTTGCTATTGTTTCTGGATGCGGGAAAGGGTGACCTGTAACTAATGGTGCGGCGCCTGCTGCTTGGAATCCCATCATACGCGGTAGGCGCCCACATTTTCCGGCTTGATGATATTCACAAAATCCCATCCAATACGCAGTAATGTTTCCTGCGTTACCTACGGGGATACATAACCAGTCCGGTGCATCTCCCAAAACATCCACTACTTCAAAGGCACCTGTCTTTTGTCCTTCTAGACGATAGGGGTTTACCGAATTCACTAATGTGACTGGGTAAGTTTCTGCCATCTCACGGACAATTTCTAAGGCACGGTCAAAGTTACCTTTAATAGCTAATACTTCTGCACCATATAATAGTGCTTGCGCTAATTTACCAAGAGCAACATAACCATCGGGAATCAACACAAAAGGACGCATTCCACCACGTCGCGCGTAAGCTGCTGCTGCGGCTGAAGTGTTGCCTGTACTCGCACAAATCACCGCTTTTGCCCCAGCTTCTTTGGCTTTGGAAATTGCCATCGTCATTCCTCGGTCTTTAAAACTCCCTGTTGGGTTAAGACCGTCGTATTTTACAAACACACGCACCTGCTTTCCAATGCGTTGAGCTATCGATGGTACAGGAATTAAAGGTGTGTTCCCCTCGTACAGTGTTACTACTGGAGTTTTTTCACTGACAGGCAAATACTCACGATAGGTTTCGATAAGTCCCAGCCAGGGTTGGCAATTTGATTTAACAGCAGACAAGCTTAAAGTCACGGTATATATGATTCAACAGGAACAAAAATACGTTTACCCAACTATTTAATATACAGGTGTTCGCGGCGCCTGAACGCACTATCTCACACTAATTTTGTAAAATTACCTAAATATTCTACCGTTTGGAGGATACCTAGTTTTAGTTTGTTTGACATACTGAAGAATGACTTTAATAAGCAATAATACTTATATTACTATGTTATAGAGTGATTTTTATCAAAACTTTAAGAAAAAGTAACAAAAATAACCAATTCTTAAGGAACTAGATGAATACATTTGTAGTCAAATACACTGAAAAGTAAATCATTAGAACTATTTATACCAAGTATATAATATTTTAATGATTTTAAATATGACACTATTATAATATCTCTAATGGTGTGAGTTGAGGATTCAATACTCGTATGTCTATATCAACAGTTTCAGAACGCAGTTCCGTAAGTCAGTTGGCTTCTAACTTAAACAAAACGTTTTACCAAGTAGACCAACAAGTCAAATTTATGCATTTGCAAGCTGAAGTGGAGTGCTTGCTACAAGAGTTGCAGAATTTGAACACACAAAGATTAACGACAATTAAGCCAGAATAATATCAGGCTTATTCGTTGTAATGACGTAATTTAAGTTGACTACTCGAAGCGTTGATTTTTTTGTGACCAGCGCTTCAATGTGTAGCCATCGGACTCACTAATCAGCAAAGAAGGCAAATTAGTTTGACTTAAATTTGCTATAGCTATCAGTGATTTCTGGGAATTTTGACCTAAGTCTGTATAAATTATACTGTTATTGTCCGATAAAATTAACGTCCTAGGGCGAGAATTTAGATTTTTTTTATTTTGTGTTTGCTTGGCAACAGGCGCCAGTGATGTGATTGCCTCGTTTGATGCTGTCAGTACAATCTCTGGCTTGCCGTTGCCAGTTATATCGAGTTCTTGTACAGGCCAGTGTCCTAGCTTTTGCTGAATAGTTTGGACATTGGGAAGATTTCCTTTGACGCTATTTGTAGTTTGTAACGCGCGCCATACTCCTTTCAAAACAGCATTGCCGCGTTGCGAGTCTATACTTTGCAATTGCCCCAAGGTGGTTGGTGATGGTTGTATCCATTCGAGTGCTGATGTTGTTGTCGCTAGTGCTTGAGGTTGATTCTTTTCGCCAGATGTTGAGATATGCACAGAGTTATTTGGTAAAACTAGTAAACGCAACGTTCCGTTTGTTAACTGAACAGCTTTGATTGTTGCAGTTGTAGATTGTTGTTCAGAGTTTGTATGCCATACTGCGATTTGCAGTGTTGCGTCGTTGTCTAAGCCTAGAATTGAACGTAGATATTTTTGTTTTTCTGGCGCCGTTTTGGGTAGGTTTAAGGTAGTGAACGGTGCTTTTAGCCAGTTTTTACCATCATGAAACGTTGACACTTTGACTTGATACCATTTTTGATTATTAGATGGGTTGTTAGTACTATTGTCACTATTGTCGGCGCCGATTTGTAACCAATCGTTGAAATTGACCTGTTTGCTTTCAATACTTTGTGCCGAACCGATGATTTTGCTCGTGTGTGTCGTGGTTGGCAAAGACTGGGCAGTAACTTCACCTTTGAGATGTTTTAGTAAAACTTGAATTTCAGGCAAATTAACTGGTTTACCCTTGAATTGTTCCTTTAACCATGAATAAGCGCGTGCGTCTCCATATTGTGATGCTAAAATTAATGCTCCCCAAGCTTGCACTTCTTTTTGGCTGGGGTTAACTTGTAAAGCAGCTTCAATACGACTCCATAACCGTCCACTGTCAGCTTTGAGTGACTGACTAATTTCTAACGAGTTTTGTTTATGTGTAGTTTTGAATGCTTCTAACGCTTTACCCCAACGTCCATCGATTAAATTAGCAATGACTTGTTGACTGGGACTTGCCCAAGTTGTATCTGCCTGAGTTTTACTAATTTGAGAGTGTAAACGAATAACATCGATTTGAGCTAGTGCGTTGCTTGAAATATTCTTTTTCTGCTTTTTAATAAATTTTAGTGAATTATATGCGGGAGTCCATAGACCACTGCGTGCCATTGAAATGGCTTTTTCAAATGATGAATCTTTTAAAGCTGCTGGTTTAAGCGTAATTTCGTTGAGTTCAACAGGGTTGAGGAAAGTTTTTACAGATTTGACTTGATAGACTTGTAACTGTGGTTCTAAGCCAACAGTTTGATTTATAACTAGTTCTTTATTACTATTACCCGTGACTTGTTGCCATTGTGGAAGTGTACCTGTTGGACTTGTCCAAGATATGAGCTGCTGTATATGGTAACGAGCAGGATTGAAATAAAGTATATGACCGTAGTTGATATTGTAAGTACCTTCGCTGCGCTGTCCAAGTAAATAGTACCAAGTGCCAGAACCTTTTGAGGCGCCTTCTAAGCGTTTAATTTCGGTTACAGGTAAAGAAATGCTGCTTCCTTGATTTTCGTTAGTGGCATTAACAAGTGGTGCAATTACAAACGACTCTTCTGGACCTGCGATAGCAATTTGAGTTGTAAGCTGGTAATGTTTTTCTGGTTCCGTTTTAAACTCTAAGTCCAATGCTTGTTGATAAACTCGCAGTTCGACAATTTCTTTACAATCAGATTGGCAATTTGAACGCTGTTTGTAAATAGGTAATAAGAATGAGTTTTCATTAAAAATTATTTCACCTTTTTGTAACCCAAGTTTATTTACATCCGCTTCAATTTGTGCTAACGTTTGCGCTTCACTTTTAGCAACTTTAATTTGCGCCCACTGTGGTAAAAGTTTATTTATCCAGCCAAGTTGTTGCGGTTGAAAAATAAATAAAAAGCTAATCCACGCAAACCCTATAACCAAACTTGTAAGCAACAGCAAAATTATCAGAGCTATCAATGATGTTAGGCGCCTTGTTTTGTTAGATTTTTGGCTTGTGTTTTTGACGACACGCTTAACAAGACGCGCGTTTGAATTTTTGGGTAGAGGTTTTTTTATCGGCTTTCGTGGTGTAGCCATATTAACTATTGGTCTTACGTACTGCACTTTTCTTTTATACTCGCTTTTATAAGAAATCGCTAATTACTGATAAATTTCCGTAAATTCTCGCATGTCATATTTAAAACTTATTGAATAAACTCGTCCGTTGAGTGTGAGTGTAAGTGTGAGTAAAAACGGATGCGCTTAAAGGATAAAGTTTGTATCGTTACCGGGATGCTAGTTGGGGGAGTTATTGGGCTACCTAGCAAAGCATTATCAGGCGAGTTGTCTCGCATAGAAAGTGGTGCTGTTTCTTCTTTTTCTGTCGCATCCGTTCCTTTCTCAATGAACGGCGATGAAGACGGAATGTCACAGGTGACATCTGTGTCACAGCTTAAAGATGTACAACCTACTGACTGGGCATTCCAAGCGTTACAATCGTTGGTTGAACGCTATGGATGTATAGCAGGGTATCCTGATGGAACCTTCAAAGGAAATCGTGCCCTGACTCGGTATGAGTTTGCTGCTGGGTTGAATGCTTGTCTAGACCGTGTTAACCAAGTTATTGGTGTTGCAGTTGATGAATCTTTTAAAAAAGAAGATTTAGCGCGTTTAAGTAAATTACAAGAAGAATTTGCTGCTGAATTAGCAACTTTACGCGGTCGAGTTGATAATTTAGAAGCGCGTACTGCTTCCATTGAGGCTAATAGATTTTCGACGACAACAAAATTATCGGGTCTTAGCGTTATTGGTATTCAAGGTCGTACTCGTAACCGTGGTGACATTGCACCGCGCGACGGTAGACGAGATACACAAGACCAAGGTACAAATACAAATGTAATAAATTTCAATCAACTTTATTTAACAACTCAGTTTGACCCAAAAAGCTATTTAGTAACAGGTCTTTTAGCTGCTAATGGTGGTACAAGTCCAGCGTTAACTAACAATGTAATATTAGGCTATGAATTTTCAACAGGCAACAGTTTAGTACTTAGCGATTTGCATTATCACCGACTTTTGAGCGACAACTTCGCCATTATGGTTGGTACAAGTAACGTTAACATGGCAAGTGCATTTCGCGGACCAAACCGTGCAGAAAGTGGCGCCACTGGCCCGCTTTCGTATTTCGCTCAACGCAACCCAATATTAAATATGGGATTTGCGTATCAAGGTGGAATTGCATTTGACTGGCAATTTGCCAAGCGCGCGAGTTTGCAGGGTATTTATATGAGTGCTACTCCTGGAAACCCAACCAAACGTAATGGTTTATTCGATGGAAATACAACAGCAGCAGCGCAGCTATTAGTAACACCAGTCGATAGTTTAGACCTAAGTGTGTATTACGCAAATAATTATTCTTCGAGTGGTTGTTTACAAACGTTTGTCGGTGATGATTGTTTAACAGGTGTCAACCCTACTACTCAAAAACGCGAACCTATTAAAACAAACGCAGTTGGCGCCACTCTTAACTGGCAATTATCACCTAAATTTACTTTAGGCGCCTGGGGTGGTTATACAAACTCCAATATTCCCGGTCGGTCAGGAAACGTAGAAACAACCAACTGGATGGTATATATGAACTTTCCAGACTTATTCCGCAAAGGCAACCTTGGGGGAATTTACGTAGGACAACCACCAAAAATAACTAATAGTGACTTACCAGTAGGAAATAACGTACCAGATATTATTAACGGTGGTACAGGTCGCTCAGGTGGTCAACCAGGAACAACAACTCAAATAGAAGCCTTCTATCGCTTCCAAGTTACAGACAACATCAGTATTACACCAGGCATAATTCACATTATTCAACCAGGACACACACCCGATAGTGACTCAGTAACAATGGGAGTATTGCGAAGTAGTTTCATGTTCTAAGCTCTATACTTCATAAATTTTTTATATAAACAGCAAGAAATTAGCTAAAAACCTCAATAATTAGCACATGTTAAACTGCGAAAAATAAATAAAAAAATCAGTGGTACTTCGCTTTTAAAATAATCTCAGCAAGATTAAATTCAGATTAGTTAATAATAAACTTTTCTGAAAATCTATGCATCGACAAACTCGTTACCTACTAGCTTTAGGTATAGCGGCTAGTACCACTATGGCTGTAAACCCCTGTCACGCACAGACAGTAACCGATAATGTAGATAATAATGATGAAACACTACTGGCGCCACAACCAGCATCAAATCAAAATATAAATAACTCAACTGACAAATCACTTACACCTTCAAATTCAGTTAGTCAAACATCTGTCGAGAAAGCTGCTATACCTAACGTAAATCCTCGTGTTCCCATACCAAGTAGAATATTTCCTGCGTTGCAGCAGTAATAATCTAAAATTGAATATTTTGCACTTCCCCGTTTTTCCTTTGCATTAAATTTTATATCTTGTGGGATGGGCATCCTTGCCCGTCCAAATATGGGGCGGGTTTAGGTAGGTTATTATAATGTTACTAGTTTGTTGTATAACCCGCCCCTACGATTTCTTCGTACTGCTGACCTGCACTTTCCCAGGTAAATTCTTTCTCAACATACTCTCGTGCATTATGCGATAATTCCGCGCGCAATTGCAGATTGTCAAAAATTTGACTAATTGCTTTTATATATTCATCTGGATGATTTGCCCGTATTGCTCGCAGTGGTACATTTGGTAATTCACAAGCTAACCCTTCTAAACCGCGATTACTACCTACAACTGGTGTACCAGCTGCCATAGCTTCTAAAGTTTTGTTTTTAATTCCAAACCCGGTTCGCATTGTCACTACACAAACAGTAGCTTGATGTAAATACTCTGCCATTGAAGGAACTCGACCCGTAACATTCACACCTGGTTTATTTTTAAGCTCAAGCACTTCTTTTGTCGGACGAGAACCGACAATATCAAAAGTTGTACCTGGGTAAAGTTTTTGAATTTCTGGTAAAACTTCGTTACAAAAAAAGCATACTGCGTCAATATTGGCTAAATTATCCATTGCCCCAACAAATACTATACGGCGCCCACCAGGGTCAGAAGTACGATAAGGGAACGACACCAAATCTACACCATTGGGAATTACAGGAATTTTAGCGTTTGGTTTAAATTTGAGAAGTTGAATTTTATCTTCTTCGGTTGTCACAACAATATCTGAAAACTTTTTACAGTACTCTTGTTCGTAGCGGCGTAGTAAGGGTAAATTTAATCTATCGCGAAGTTTATTTTCAGAAATTCCGGTTTCAAGTTGATTCAAACAGCTACCGTACACGGAACTGTGGACATTGACTACAGTTTTGACTTTTTGTTGAAAATGCGGTCTGATATAAATCTCATTAACGCTGTGTTCACAGGTAATAACGTCACATTTACCTGCTTCAACAAAATCATCAATCCAGCTTTGCATCTGGGGTGAATATCTATTTAGTACACTAGGTGGAGTTGAGCGCGCGATAAAAGTGCCAAACCTCTTAACTTTTCCTAGCGCACCACCATTACCAGTGTGTGGACGGTCAAAAACAACTAAATTATCAACATGCTCTCTCAAATTAAAAATATCCATATCACTAACATCAGCTTCGCGTTGCGTCACCATCGTTACGGTATGGCGCCGACTTAGGTAATCTAATAAATTAAAGGTTCGTACCTGCGTACCCCCACGGGTAGCAGGATAAGGAAAAGTTGAAGATAACATTAGTATGTTCATTTTAAGTGATTATACTGATAAAAAATGTAAACTATATAAATATAGGATTAACTACGATTAAAGATAACGTCATCGTTAATATCCCTGATATTTAGATATATAAATCAAGTAGCTATTTTCATGTATAAAATTTATACAGCTACCTCACTGATATTAAATATAGCGT
>ERZ1066122.494-NODE-494-length-41452-cov-9.430635_pt1 | contig 41452 bp, 41 predicted proteins | sample MGYA00382769_ERZ1066122 | MGnify/ENA primary metagenome ERZ1066122 (study PRJEB33369, sample SAMEA5778352) | biofilm metagenome | biome: Industrial cooling water; feature: Water cooling tower basin; material: Biofilm | place: United Arab Emirates | collected... | reverse complement strand
GGCACCGCCGGCGCCGGGTAGCCTGCAAACGCACCCTCATGAATAAGAGAGGCTATGTGAAAGCCGGATTATTCTTGTCAAAGCGATGGCAGGCTTCGGCAAGACGACGTTGCTTCGCCAGATCCAGAACTACCTGAGTGGACGCGGATGCAAGGTTGCCACTCTGAGACTGGATGCGGCCGACAACGAAAAGATGAAATTCGTTACCTATCTCGTCTCGGCCTTTGGTGAGGCGCTTCCCTCTATTTCCAGAAGCATGGATGTTTATGTAGCAGCAGTCCCGCCGCTATCCGTTGAAGAAATCATCGCAGCTTTGGTTGTGCGGCTTGAAGCAGTCCAAGATCAGGTGTTTCTGTTCATCGATGACTATCACACGATTGCTCGCGGTGAAGTTCATGAGACATTTGAATATTTCCTTGTCAACATGCCGCCCAATGTACATTGCCTCGTCGGGAGCCGCTCATGTCCACCGTGGGCCGCCAATCGGAGCCTCGATGATGGCTGGCTGCAAACGATCGATGAGCCCGCATTGCGGTTCACCCGTGCCGAAGTTGCAGAGTACCTGTCGAAGCATCACGACATTCAACTTGAACCGGCTGAACTGGGGACTTTCTGCGCGCAGACCGAAGGCTGGATCACGGCCATCAAGCTTGCAGCCATTTCGGTGCAAAACGCCAGGCCAAACCACCCGGTCAGGGATTTCTCCGTCGATGCCAAGATGGGCGTCTTCGAATATCTCGCAGGGACCATCTTTTCCGATCTGGACAAGGAAACGCAGGATTTTCTCCTGCAGACAGCACCGCTCAAGCGAATGTGCGCCTCGCTCTGCGACGCCGTCACCGGCGTTCGTACGTCGCGCCGGATGCTTGAAAAGCTGCGGCGGGAAAATCTGTTCCTGAGCTGCCTCGACACGAAAGGCGAATGGTTTCAGTATAACTCGCTCTTCGGTGAATTTCTGGCAGACCGATTGGCGAACCATTCGGACTTCAGTCCCGAGGATATTCATCGCAGGGCCAGTTACTGGTACGAATTTAATAAGCAGCCCTGCGCAGCGGCCGAACACGCTCTTGCCGCGGGCAACCCTGAGCGCAACGAGGCGCTGATCGAAGCGGCCATTCTGGATCTCGTGAGGCGCAGCCAAATCGCGCGGGCGATCGGGCTCTACGAAAGCCTGCCACATGATTTCCCCATCAGCAGACCAGACATTCCGATCCCGATGGCATGGTCATATTTCTTCTCCAGGCAATATGATCAAGCGGCGAGACAGATTGATCGCGCTTGGGAGCTGCTGTCCAACAACAGCGCCTCACAATCTCAGAACGACCTTGTCAGTATCGGTCGATACACCATTGAGATCGAGATACTTCGCATGGAAATCGGCCGGGTTTCCACTGGAAGACTGCCAGACCCGACGCGGCTCAGCGAACTCAAGGCTCAGATCAAACCTGACTGGTTCTTTCTCAGGTCCTATGTCGAGCTCTTGCTCACCTATGTCCACATCAGGCATGATCGCCTCGAAGCCGCGCTCGCCGCCGCGTCCGAGTGCATTCTTCATGCCAGCAAGGTTCCGAACATCTTCGTTGTCAACCTGGCCACCGCCCAGACCGCGATAATCCGGCAATTGCAGGGTCGGGACAACGAGGCAGTGACGAGCTGCCATCAAGCGATATCACGGGCTATCGACAAGGTCGGCTTGCCTTTGCCGATTGCCGGACATTTGAGACAGATAGAGGCGCAGGTCCATTATGAGCGCAATGAACTGGACCGGGCGCGCGATGCGATCGAGCGGGCGATACAACTGACTGCTCTGTGCGAAAGTCCCGATCTCCAGAGCGAGATCGAGATACTCTCTGCGCTGATCATGGGCGCAGAGGACGGGGAAAGCGCCGCCGCCGTCAGGCTTTTCCGGCACAGCATAACCGAGCTTGGTCGAAGCGACATCTACTCGGTCGAGCGGGTGCGGGCATATCTGGCGTGGTTCATGGCCGGGATCGGCGACACCGATGGTTGTGCCGGCTTGCTGCGGCAAATGGGCATGCCTATCGGCCGTGCCACGCCGAACTTCAAGGCGATCAACCCGACTGGCGAGATCGTGCTTCTTGCCTGTTGCCGATACTTCCTGGCGACGGGCAATCATGACGCGGCGGCGAGTTGGCTCAGATACATGCTCAAGTTTGCGGACAATAGCGGCCGCGTCCGCTCAAGCGTGGTGATCAACGGGATGCTGGCCGTCGCCTATTCCGGCAAAGGCCAGTCGGACACGGCCCAACGTTATGTCCGGGAAATGCTGCAAAAGGGCCAGAAGGCGCGACTTTTCAGGAGCATCGTCGACCTTGGCGGAGATCTGGTGGCGCTCCTGAACGCCTATTGCCGAGAGCTGGCTGCGAACGAGACCGTGACCGAAGGCCGGCTCGAATATGTCAAATCCCTGCTCGAGATCGCGCGCGGCGCCAGCGGCGAGGCACATCAACCGGGCCTTGCGCGACCAGCGCTCTCACCGGGCGGCAGCCGGCTCGCGGAAGGCGTGTATGGTCGTCTCACTGCGAGGGAGCAGGAGATTCTCGAACTTGTCGCCACCGGCCTGAAGAACCGCGAGGTTGCGCGCGAGCTGTTGATCGCTGAATCCAGTGTGCGCTGGCACGTCCGAAACATCTTCAGCAAGCTGGATGTGCAGAACCGGACGGAGGCAGGCGTGAAGGCCAGAGCGCTCAAGATCATTTTCTGAACGGCGCCTATTGATCCTTGCCCCGCGGATTTGGGGGGGCGGAGGATCTTCGGTATCTGATCATTCGCTTCAGATCGAAGGAGCGGGTTACAATGCGGGGCATACTATATGGTCGCCGGCAGTTTCTGGGCGGTGCCGCGAGCGCTGCCACCCTTGCCGGATCCACGTCAGCGTTTGGCAACCAGCGTTTGGCGGTGCCGGCGCATCCGTGTGACGCGGCGGCGAATTGTGCGCCCCTATGGGAATCGGTGCGCGCCCAGTACGCGGCAGCCGAAAGGCTTGTGCATCTGAATTCCGCCAATCTGGCAATTGTGCCCGATGCTGCGATGAGCGTGCTTGATCGGGTGGCGCGCGATGTCAGTTCGGATCCTTCATTCGAAAACCGCGCAAAGTTTGAATCCGCCAATGAAGGCGCGCGATCTCTGCTGGCGTCGATGCTCCGGGTCTCGCCAGACGAGATTGCGGTGACCCGCAATGCGAGCGAGAGCAACCGTACCGTGATGGACGGCCTGGATCTTGGGCCCGACGATGAAGTTGTGATCTGGGATCAGAACCACGAATCCAACGGGTTGGCGTGGCACAATTGGGCCCGCAGGCGAGGTTTCAAGGTTGTCACAGTCTCGACAACGCCTTCCCCAGGGAGCCCTGCCGATTTGATCGCGCCATTCGCCAATGCGTTCAATCGTCGCACGAAGCTGGTGTCCTTCAGTCATGTTTCCAATGTCACCGGCCTTGCTCTTCCGGCCGCCGACATTTGCCGGTTGGCGGCGAGCAAGAACATCATGTCGCTGGTGGATGGCGCGCAAACATTCGGCTTTCTCGATCTGAGCCTTCACCGGCTGGGCTGCGATTTCTTCACCGCCAGCGGCCACAAGTGGCTCACGGGCCCGCACGAAACGGGCATCCTGTTCGTGCGAAGCGATCGGATCGGACAACTCTGGCCGTCAATAGTGACCCACGGTTGGGAAGCGGCAAAGGATCGCGGGGCTCGCAAGTTCGAAAACCTGGGCCAACGACAGGAGGGGAAGAACCATGCGCTTGCCAGCGTGATCTCGCTTCGATCCTCGATCGGATTTGAACGATCGGAGCAACGGATCCGCGCGCTGCTCTCCCGACTGCGTTACGGCTTGTCGGAGACCGGCAAGATCGCTTCCTTCATCACGCCAGACCGCAGCGAACTAAGCGCTGGAATATTGTCTGCCGCTATCGCCAATATCGAACCGCTCGAATTGATGTCACACGTCCACAAAAATTACGCGATTTCAATTATGGCGGCGCCCCTCGGCGATGGGCGTTCGATGATCCGCTTCAGCCCCAATGTTTACAATAACGAAGATGATATCGATCAGGCCATCGAAGCGATCAGGACACTGGCAAATACCTGACCACTTTGCCTGAGGCGTCTCAACGTTTGCGCAGACGGCACTGAACTGTAGATTGAATTTCAGTCCTCAGCCTTACACCACAACAGGCGGAGAGCCCCTTCCCGCTCTTTCGCAATCAGAGCTTCGGGCTTGCCGCAAACGCCAACCGATTTCACGGCGCTTCGCGGTGGGATCGATGGGCCGTCTGCGGACCGGTCCGGCGCCGGGTGATTGCGCCGCTTTCATGGGCTGTCAGGAAAGCGGAGCGAATGCGACAGATCGCACCCTTGGCCGGAAAGCCGAACCATACCGCATCCAGCACCCAGCCCGCTGAGCGCATTCGATTGATCGGCCATGCAACGGGTCAACCTGCGTAGCCCCCCGGGGGTGACCGAGGGAAAAATCACCAAATGGTGCCGACCTGTCTGAATGAGGGGGGCGGGATCATCCGTCTGGGAGCAGATTCCCGACATCTCACGCTGCAAAGGATCTACCGTGGCAAAGCCCATCTGTGCACCTAAACCGAGTCCATCGGCGGCTCGCGCGTCGCTCCTTGTTTCGCTTTCGGCCATTGCCGCTTCACTGCTTTTGCCAACAGGACCGGCGCGCGCTGGCGAGGCGGAGCCGATCACCTTCGCCAGCTGCGGCGACACCGTGAAGGACAAAGCCGTTCGTGCGGTCGCACAATGCGCGCAAATCCTCGTTCCCGAAAACCGCGCAAAGCCCGATGGCCGGAAGATCTCGCTCCCGATCCTGCGCGTTCCTGCGCAAGCGCGTAGCACAGGCGAGCCGGTGTTCTTCCTTACCGGAGGGCCCGGGGCGGGCAATCTTGATGAGATCATGCCGCTTGGCGCGGTGCACGAGCAACATGATGTCTACTTTGTCGGATACCGGGGTGCCGATGGCGCAAGTGCCCTCGTTTGCCCCGAGATCTCGAAACAGCTTGGCACTGCCCCCCTCTTGTCGCCCGATGGGCTGGAGGGGCTCGGCGCAGCGGCCGCATCCTGCAATGCGCGTCTCAGCGCGTCGGGGGTCGATCTCGCACACTATTCGATGTTCGATGTGATCGATGATCTGGAGCAGGTCCGCAACTCGCTCGGCATAGCCAAGGTCAATCTTTTCAGCATCAGCTACGGCACGCGCATTGCCCAGTATTACGCCCGTCGCTTCCCCGGATCGATGTCGCGATCTGCCATGTTCGGGGCCAATCCGCCGGGCCATTTCGTCTTCAGCGCCTACGTCAACGATCGCATTCTCGACCGTCTGGCAGAGATCTGCGCTGCCGACAAAGCCTGTTCCGCAAGGACAGGCGATCTGAAAAAGACCATCAGGCTGGCACTCACGGCTGGGGAGCGTTCAGGTAATCCCAAGATCGACGACGGCGCGGTGCGGTCGGCAATGTTCCTGATGCTGTACGGCCGCGATACCACCAAGATCTTCATCGACGCAGCCTTGGAGGCGGAAGGCGGAGATTACGCAAAGCTCGAACAGCTCAGCTCGTTAGTAACTGTAGCTCTTAAGGGTGTGATCCACGGCGACATGTTCGCCAAGGGCGGAACGGACGCTTACCGCTATCCGCTGCTTCGCGAGTCTTTCCAACCAAGCGCGGATTCGGTCGGATCGCCACTCGATGAGCTCTACTCGAAGTTTCTCGAAAACTGGCCTGTCATCGATTTGCCAGCGCAGTATCGACTTGCTGCGATCGATCGGACCCCCACGTTGATCGTGAATGGCGACTTGGACGTTTCGACACCGCTGCTCTTCATCGAAGCGGAGCTCATGCCGTATCTGCCCAACGGGCAGCTCATCATGATGAAGGATTACGGCCACAACGACTATGCCCGACAGGCAGAGGCATTCGGCGAAATTCTCGCCGGCTTCTATGGCGATGGGTCGGTTGACCGTTCAAGGCTGAAACCGGACCCCTTCTCGTTCGAAAGGTGACGCGATGCCTTGGGCTCCGCAAAATCAGATACTACCACGGACATAAAGGCGAATGTCCATGAATGATGCGACCTGGTTCCAGCGCATTCTGCTGCCCGGCCTCGCCTTCAAAGCTGTCGTGATTGGCGGCGGCTACGCAACGGGCCGGGAACTGGCAGAATATTTTCTGCCGGCCGGCCCGGTCGGCGGTCTGGCCGGCATGGCGTTGGCTATGGCCATATGGAGCGGCATCTGCGCGACGGTCTTTGCGTTCGCCTACGTCACGAACAGCTTTGATTACCATAGTGTCGTCGACAAGCTGCTTGGCAGGGGGCGTATTCTGTTCGAGTTCGCCTATGTCCTGCTGGTGGTCCTCATCCTTGCGGTATTCAGTGCTGTCGCCGGAGAGATCGGCAGTGCGATCTTCGACTGGCCGAAATGGGCCGGTTCCCTGTGCCTGGCGGGATTGACGATCGGCTTCGCCGCCTATGGCAATTCCACCGTGGAACGATTGCTCAAATATGCATCGGTCCTCATCTATGTCACCTACGCCGTCTTCATCATCCTGATCCTGAGTTCTTTCGGTGATCGCGCTGTGGGGTCGCTGCGCGATGGTGCCATGGGAACGGATTGGGTTGAAGGTGGCATCACCTATGCCAGCTACAACATCATCGCCGTTATCGCCGTGCTTCCGACACTCCGGCACCTGCGCTCGAAGAAAGACGCACTATTGTCGGGTCTGGTAGCAGGTCCGTTGGCGATGCTTCCCGCAATCCTGTTCTTTATCGGGATGATCGCCTTCTATCCGGACATTGGCCGGCAAACACTGCCGTCCGACTTCCTGCTGGGGAAACTGAACAGTCCGGCGTTCCATTATCTGTTTCAGATCATGATCTTCACTGCCGTTCTTGAAAGCAGTGTCGGAACGGTTCACTCGATCAATGAACGGCTTGCGATGGCATGGCGAAAGCGCAAAGGGCGCGAAATGGCCTCCGGGCTGCGCGCCGCGACTACGGCGATCGTGCTGGCCATGTGCATAATCATCGCCGGAGAGATCGGTCTGGTTGACCTGGTGGCATCCGGGTACCGGGTGATCGCCTACGTCTTCCTTGCGATTTTCATTTTGCCACTTCTGACAGTCGGCATCGCAAGGATCGTCAAGGACGGGCACGATGTCCCACACCCCGAACATAGCGCATGACCGGCAGGTGGAAGTCATGTCGCGCCTCGACGCGTACGAAATGCAGTCTTCTGCCCATCCCGCTGCCACTTTGGAAAGACGCTCGCGCCGCCTTTCGGCGCGAGCCGCCCTCTGCGGGACAGGGTTACGCTGTCTGGGGTCAGCGAGGCGGCGCGAAGCGGGATTGCGGACGTGGTCAGATCGGCAAGGCTGTTGTGGATTTGATTTCGGACAGGGCGACCGTCGAATTGATTTCGTGGATGCCCGGCAATTGGCTGAGCTGATCGAAGAAGAAGCGTTCGTAGTCCTCGATGTCCTTGGCTACGATCCGCAAGAGAAAATCGACCGAACCCATCATCACGTAGCATTCCAGCACCTGAGGCAGGCTCCGGATTGCATTTGCGAATTCATCAAGATTTGCCCTGCCGTGAGCGTTCAGCTTCACCTGTGCAAAGACATGGGCATTGAGCCCCACAGATTTCCGATCGATGATCGCAACGCGACGGCTGATCACCCCCGCTTTCTCCAATCGATCGATGCGCCGCCAGCAAGGCGACGGCGAAAGTCCCACGATCTCCGCAAGATCGGCCATCGAGCGTGAGCAATCCTGCTGAAGCTCGACGAGCAGACGACGTTCGAAGGGGTCGATTTCAAACAAGATCAATCCTTTCTCGTTTATGAGAATCCGCGCATGATTTATCCTGTATTTTTGAAAATCATCAGAAAATAGGCAAGATAATTTCCAGGTATCGGAGTAACGCTTGCACCAGCTTCCCTCGCAATGAAGGCATATGACATGTCGCCAGCTCTTTCAAATTGCAGCCCGCCCGAAGAGGTCGTTGTGGTCCAAGATGCCGCAGTCGGCCTGTCCGGTGTGATCGTTATGCATTCTCGTGCCCTCGGCCCTGCCGCAGGCGGTTGCCGCCTATGGCACTATGGGTCGTCACACGAAGTCACCGCCGATGCGATGCGACTGGCGCGTGGCATGACGTACAAGAATGCGCTGGCGGGGCTACCCATGGGGGGCGGCAAGGCCGTTCTTCGCATGCCCGAAGGCAGATTCGATCGGCGGCGCTACTTCGAGGCATTCGGCCGGGCCGTCGAAAAGCTTCGAGGGCGCTATGTCACGGCAGAGGATGTTGGGACCAGCGAAGACGATATGCTGAGTGTCGCGCGCGAGACCCGCCACGTTGCGGGCTTGCCGAAAGACGGGGGGCGTCCCGGGGGCGATCCCTCGCCCCACACGGCAAAGGGCGTGCTCATGGCGATGGAGGTTGCCGCACGGCGCAAGCTGGGCCGCCCCTTGAGCGATTGCACCGTGGCCATCCAAGGTCTTGGCCATGTCGGATCGGCTTTGGCCGAATTGCTTTATGCCGCGGGTGCGAAGCTGGTCGTGTGCGACCCGGACACGCAGGCGGGACAAAGGGTTGCCGCAGCCACCGGGGCAGAACTACTGCCGGTCGAAGCAATCTTTGGCGCACGTGCCGATATTTTTGCGCCGTGCGCGCTTGGCGGAGTACTGAACGCGGGAACCATCCGTCAATTGCGCGCCAAGGTGGTCTGTGGAGCCGCAAATAACCAGCTCGCCAGCGACGATGACGCGCTGCGCCTCCATGACCGAGGCATCCTCTATGCTCCGGACTTTGCGGTCAACGCCGGCGGCATCGTCAACGTAACCGCCGAGTATCTGGATTGGACTCCGGCACAGGCCGAAGAACTGGTCTTGGCTACTGGCGACAGACTGAAAGCGGTATTCGATTTTGCGGAGGCGCATAAGGTCTTGCCGCATTACGCAGCGGAAATGCTGGCACGCCAACGCATCGCGCAGCAGTCGGGCAAGCTCGGTCAGCGATCAGCGGCGTAGCGGGCATTCGCAGCTGGCATCCTCGGCCTTGCCGCACAACAGCACCCGTAGTGATGGCCATCACTCCCCTTGATCTGATAATCTTGCATCTGGGCAGGGGTTGTCGCGGTGGGGAGCGATGGCTCAGAATCTGACCGATCGCACTTGCAGCGCCCGAACAGGTCCAGACCCTATCTGGTCACCTGGCCGTACACTGGCTGACCCGGTTTGTTCGCATCAACAAACGTGCCTGCATCGACAACCGGAACGCCATTGACCAGCACATAGACGATGCCCGCGGACGGCAGATCCGGCTCGGCATAGGTCGCGCGGTCCTTGATGGTCGCCGGATCGAAAATCGTGACGTCCGCGAAACTGCCGCGCTTCAGCCTCCCTCGCCACTTCATCGAGGGAGCGATCCTCTCCAGCCGACGTGCGGGCAGGTAGCTGACCCGCCGGATGGCTTCCATCAGACTCAGTGTCTTGCGCTCGCGAACGTAGCGAGCGAATATGCGCGCAAATGTTCCCGCGCCGCGGGGATGCCCCTCCACTTCGGAAAAGGCCCCTCCATCGCTGGCGATGATCGTGCCGGGATACTCGACCGCTTGATCCACGTCCGACTGACGCATGAAATGAGCGATCAACATGCCATCGGGAGTGGTTGTCCTGTAGCGCTTAAAGCTCTCCTCGGTGAGCCTTTCTCCGGTGGCAACAAGTTCAAGATCGCCAAATTCGATGCCAAGGTCCTTCATCGCGGCAAGCCTCGGGTCGCTCAAGGACGATGCCGCACCCGTGTAGGGATAAACCTCGGTGCTGACATCTACGCCCGATTTCCGCGCCTCATCGAAAAGCGCCAGAACTGCTGACGTCGCCTGCAAGGCACTGCTGTTGATATGAACGGCATGGGCTGAAGCCCCTGTGGCCCGCGCAGTCTCCACGACTTCCCGAGCTCCCTCAAAGGGTGTGACGTATTCGAACGAGCGATAGTGAATGAAATTGACCGTCTTGTTGGCCGCGGACAGGCTGAAAAAATACCGCAGTTCGCTCTCATCGGCTCCGGGTGTATTGGCCAGATGATATCCGATCCCCACGGCGCCATCGTCCAGCTGTTGCTGAAGCATGGCTGCCATAGCCTCGCGTTCGGACGCGCTTGTCGGTTCGCCGGTCCATTGCAGATTCGACGCTGCCAAGGCCATGTCGACGTGCGTTTCGCCCGAAAGCACATTGGCCTCGACAGCACCTTTGGCCACGGCGCGAGCCATTCCATGAGAGGCGGAAACGCCAAAGTTGATCGGGGAAGTTCCGCGGCGACGTTCGTACCATTGCTTGACCGGATAGGTTCCGAACTCGAGTTCGAGCGCCGTCGTGACACCATCCCGAGCGTGCAGACGGTGGGTCATCATGTCGTGGTCGTGCGCATGTAGATCGACAAAGCCGGGAGCGACGACAAGTCCTGACGCGTTGATGATCCGCTTTGCGGCAACCGGTTTCCGGGTTATCTTCACCACTTTCCCACCCTTGATGGCCACATTAAGGATGGCATCCAGACCGCTCTCGGGATCCATCACGCGGCCATTCACAATCGCGATGTCATAGGCCGGCTCTCGCGCGCGCACCGCCTCAATCGCCGAGGAAGCGGCCAGCGCCAAAGTCCAGATTGCAAGGCACCTTACGCCCGCCACGTGGCGGTTAACCTTACTGTCGCGCATTCAGAAACTCCCATTCTGCATCCAGTCTCGATGAGACTTCAGCGCATCTCCTTTATTCGATGAACGGGCAGATATGCCCCTCCCAATTGGGGGGGCGCAGCCCGCAATTGCCACGGCAGACATGTGCCAGGACCGCGGCAGTCATCCAACGCAATCATGCTGGACGTCTGTCGAGACTCGCCATTGGGGCAGAAGAAGGCGAACACAGAACAGTTTCACCAACAAGGAGTGAGTTCGGTGAGCAAAAACCAGCAAGTTCAGAGCCAGTCTTGGGAAAGAGGTCACGTCGGACGGGTCAGTCGGCTGCTCGCAACGTCTGCAGGGGTCCTCTGTTTTACTGTTGCTTCAGGTGGGGCCTCTGCCCAGACCATGGATCAGGGCGAAGAAAAGGCACCGACAGAGGTCGCTGATACTGAGACGGAAATCGTCGTCTTTGCCCGCAGGCGTGCCGAAAATGTCCAGGACGTGCCAATTGCCGTCTCGGTGCTCCCCAAATCTGTCATTGATAACGGAAACCTTGATGAGCTGCGCGAGTTCATCGATCTGGTGCCCGGCGCGACATTCTCCGATGACAGCAACACCTCCTCCGAGATCTCGATCCGCGGAAGCGGTCGGAACTTGCAAGCAGAGGACCAAAGCGTCGGGATCTACGTCGATGGCATCTACATCGGCGGCCGCATCGTCTCGACCGCGAATTTCTATGATGTGGCCGGAGTGGAGGTGCTGCGCGGCCCGCAGGCGGGCCTCTATGGCCGGAACGCGGTCGGCGGTGCGCTCAGCGTGACGACCGAAAGGCCGAGCGGCGAGTTCGAAGGCTATGTTGACCTCCAGATCGCATCGCAACAGCGTTACGAGGCCAGGGCGGCAATCAACGTACCGATTGTGGACGACACATGGGCCATCCGCGTTGCCGGCCTCAGGATCGATCAGGATCGCGGCTTCGATTACATTGTCAATCAGGATCAGTACGTCGACGCACAGGAGGTCACTTCTGTACGCATCCGTTCAAGCGTCACGCCGAACGAGCGGCTGGAGCTGCTGACCACCTTCGAATACCTCAAGTCCGAAGGCGGCGGCGGCCTGACTGTAGCCGCCCCGGACGCCGATCGAGGCTTTCTGGATCAGGACGAAGTTTTCCCCATACCCGGAACCCGTCCATCCGACACGAGGAACCAGCAGCGCAATCGTCGTCAGCAACGCGATCTCGAGCAGTTCCAGTTTGTTCAGGAAGCCAATCTCGCCACCGATGCCGGGACGATAACGGGCTTGCTGAGCTATCGGTCGGCAGATTTCATCTCGGCCCGCGATGAGGACCTCAGTCCGTTCGACGTCAGCGATCTGGTGTTCGACACCAGTCAGGATTCGCTGTTTGCCGAATTGCGTTTCGCCTCGGATTTCGATGGTCCGTTCAGTTTTGTCACAGGGATCACCTATCTCGACGAAAAGACCAACATCGGCCTGAACAACCGTATCGGTGGCGCATTTGCCGGGTCATTGGGTGGAGCGAGCATCGCCGAACTCTTTTCGACCGGAGTGGTTACGCCAAGCTGGGCCCCGGTGCTCGGCCTGCCCGTCGGAACGCCGATTTCGGCGCTGGGTCTGACACCTGGTGCGACAGGCTGGGGTGGATTCCTTGGCGACACCTTCCCCAGCGAGTTCGTCAACGATCAGAAGCTGGAGTCGATCGCAGCCTTCGCCGAACTGAACTACAAACTGACGGACCGCTTGGAAATCTGGGCCAACGGTCGGTATACCGAAGACAGGAAAAGCATCGATTTTGCGCAAACCTTCGGCATTCCTTCCCGGTGTCCGGTAGCTTGCGGGCAGATTTTCAGCCTGCTTTTCGATGGCCTGGAACCTGAATTCGCCGGCACTGGCGATGCTACGTTCAAGAGCTTCAACCCTGCCGCCGGTGCCAATTTCAGCCCATCTGACGATGCACTCGTCTATGCAAAGGTGGTAACCGGCTTCAAGGCGGGCGGTTTCAACTCCATCGCTGCAACCCGGGATCTTCTCGCTTTCGACGAGGAAACGACGATCTCGTACGAAATCGGCGCAAAGACCGCCTGGTTCAATAACCGGCTGACAGTCAACGCGGCGGCATATCTCCAGACGCGAAAAGACGCGCTTGTCAGCGTCCTCGATCCGGCCTTGCCGATCGCGACTGTCGGCGTGAACGCCGGCAGGATCGAAAATCAGGGCTTCGAACTGGAGTTCAGCAGTCGGCCCTTCAAGGGGCTGCAACTGCAGGGCGCATTCGGTTACGTTGATTCGAAATTCGAGGAATTCGAGGTTTTCGGCGTCGATTTCTCGGGCAACAATGTGCCGCGGAACTTCAAGTACACATTATCTCTGGTCGCAAGCTACACCCATCCGATTTCAGAGCGTACGGACCTCTTCGGTTTCGTGAATTACAGAAACGCATGGGATGGCTACATCGGCAGCGACAATGCCGAAAAAATGTCCAACCCGGAACTGGTCGATATGCGCTTGGGGTTTAAGGGCGAACGCTGGAAGTTTGTTGGCTTTGTCGACAATGTGTTCAACCGTCGCTTTACAACGACCGAGTTCAATGAAGGCCGGCGATTTGGCGTCTTTTCGCCAGGACGCACATTCGGTTTGCAGGGTGTGTTCAACTTCTGATCGCAGACGAACGGCAGGCCCTCGCCATCGCCTGCGATGGCCTGACCGTCGGAACGCCCTGTTCCGGTGCGGCCCAAGGCGCTCCGATGTTGGCATGGGTTCAGTCAAGCAGGACTTACCTGGGCTCAGGACCCATTAATTCGCTTGCGTTGGAGGCAATCGGTTGATTGTGCTCTGCACGCCTGCGGCTCCAATAGCGGCGTTGAGGAGGCGCTGCGGTTGTCTGAAGTCTGGATGCTGAGCGAGGCGCAGATGCGCCGGATTGAGCCCTATTTCCCTCTGTCGCACGGCATTCTGCGGGTCGATGACCGGCGGATCGTGAGCGGCATCATCTTCGTGATCAGGAACGGGCTGCGCTGGCGTGATGCGCCTGCCGGCTACGGCCCGCACAAAACGATCTACAACCGCTTCATCCGCTGGAGCCGCCTGGGCGTGTTCAACCGGATCTTCGCCGAGCTGGCAGCCAAGGGCGGCAAGCCTGATCGGCTGATGATCGACGCCACTCACCTGAAGGCGCACCAGACGGCGGCAAGTCTGCTAGAAAAGGGGCTCTACCCAGACGTATCGGACGCACCAAAGGCGGGCTGAACTCCAAGCTCCACGCCGTCTGCGACGGCAAGGGCCGCCCGTTGATCATGCTACTCAGCGAAGGGCAGATGAGCGACTACAAAGGGACGGCGTTGATGATCAACGCCCTCCCCAGAGCCAAGGCGTTGCTGGCCGACCGAGGTTACGATGCCGACTGGTTCCGTCACGCCTTGGCCGAGCGTGGCATCGCCGCATGCATCCCATCAAAGACCAACCGCAAGACGCCCATCCCACACGACACCGGCCTATACCGCCAGCGTCACGAGGTGGAGAACATGTTCGGCGAGCTCAAGCCTGTCCTGAGCTTGCCGAAGGGGACTGGCGACGCATCCACACCCGTTACGACCGATGCGCACACACATTGGCTTCGCCGCCCTTCGGGTCATGTCCGCCATCTGCATCGCCGCAACCGTCATCTTCTGGCTGCCGCAATGAGGCCTGAGCCTGGGTGTTTGGTCCCAGCATGTGATGGCTTTGTTGGACGATATGTACATCAGGCTTTGATTTCCAGAGCTCGTCGATGGCTTCGTATGGCGTTCGGAACTTCAGCGCCTTGAGGATATCCAACAACATGTTATGCGCCACCTATCGGGGGAGATCTAGGGGCGATTTACACGCCGTGCTCACAACCCCGACTTCCTCGGGCAATCAAAGTCGGCGGGCCGCAATACGATCGCACAGGTCCAGCCACGTGCTGCCAGGGAGAGCGATCAACAGCCTCCGCGTCTCGATGTCGTTGTTGATCTTCAGTGTCTGGCCGTTTCTGGAGGCAGGCTACATCCGCTCCGATTCCCGCTTGTCGGACGCGTTTCTGAGCAATCCCTTCATGCCTTCGATCGAAAGCTTCTGTAAGAATTAGCAATTTCACTGCAACTGATCTGAATGACCTTGACGGGTCGACAGCCGTCCTTGTTCAGATAGGGCAGCAAATGGCGGTTTCGCCTCTCTTCTGGAAACTGCTGCCATTCAGCAACCGACCCCATAGTAGACCTTCAATGGCATCCCTCGCGTGAGCCGTGTGTTGAGATTGCTCTGTGCATGCGTGAGTAATGCGCCGGACCGACCCCGGTGTGCCTGGCAAAGCGTGCGCGGAAGGCTGTTTCGGATCTGAACCCCACCATGACGGCAACCCGCTTCACCTGTTCGCCGGACTCCAGAAGGGCGCGAGCCCGGGAAATGCGCAGGTCTTCGAGATAGTGTCCGGGAGGTATGCCGATGACCGCCTTGAACCTGCGATTGAAGCTGCGCTCGCTCATGCCACAAATGCGAGCCATGTCAGCAATCGATGGCGGCGTCGCCAGTTGCGTGGGCAGCCACCCTAGCAAGTCGGCGAATTGACCGTTTTGCCGCGATTGCAGGTCGGCGATGCCGCTGAATTGCGACTGGTGCCCCGGCCGCTGTGCGTAGACGACAAGCTGCTTGGCGACCAGGCCGGACAGCATCGGTCCATAATCGACCCTGACCATTGCCAGCGCCATGTCAATGCCGGTCGTGACCCCCGCCGATGTCCACTGGCGTCCTTCGGCGACGTAAAGGGCTTCATCGTCGACGATAAGCTCCGGATGGCGGCGTTTCAATGAATCTATCGCCTGCCAATGCGTTGCGACACGCTTGCCCTTAGATACCCCTGCTGCCGCAAGAACGAATGCGCCCGTGCAGATCGAACCATAACGATCGGCCTTCGCTGCCGCCATGCGCAGCAGCGCTACCAGATTGATATCGTGTGTCGCGGCACGCAATGCCTCCCCGTAGGCGCCCACCACGAGAACCGTATCGCCTCGCCCGACCTCCACGCTGTTAAGTGGCTCGGCGGTCATCTTCACGCCGCTGGAGGAGGTGACAGATCCGGCGGCGCCAACGATCCTGGTTTCATATTGCGCAGTTTCCGAGAGCGCCGTCGCTGCTGCGAAGACCGACATCGGTCCCGCAAGATCGAGCAGTTCGAAGCCGTCATAGACCACGAAGATGATGCGTCTTACCATTGGCATGATCTAGCCGGTTATTGTCATTCATGCCAAGCCCCATGTCTTCTATGTTGTCCGCAAGGAGACAACCCATCATGACCTTGCATATCGGCTTCCTGATCTACCCGAACGTCACACAGCTCGATGCGACTGGCCCGGCCCAAGTGCTGAGCCAACTTCCCGGCGCACAAATCCACATCGTGAGCAGGAGCATGGAGCCAGTCGCGACCGATGCGGGCTTTGCAATCCTGCCGACCGACGACTTCGACAGTTGCCCACCGCTCGATGTCATCTGCGTGCCTGGCGGCCCAGGGCAGTTAGCGGTGATGCAGGATACCCCCACACTCGCTTTCCTTCAGAAACAAGGAGGCTCCGCACGTTACATCACTTCGGTATGCAGCGGCGCCTTGCTGCTCGGTGCTGCAGGATTGCTCAAGGGCTACAAGTCAGCCTGTCACTGGGCCTTCATCGACCGGTTGCCCAAATTTGGCGCTGAACCTGTGGCGGAGCGGATCGTGCGTGACCGCAACCGCATGTCCGGTGGCGGGGTGACGGCCGGTATCGATTTCGGGTTGGCGCTTGCCGCCGAGATCGCCGGCGAAGAGGCGGCCAAGCGTATCCAGCTGTTCCTCGAATATGATCCCGCACCGCCCTTCGATGCCGGCACCCCGGCCAAGGCTGGCCCAGCAATTGAAGCCGACGTGCGCGCAGCTTTCGCGGCCATGAGTTTGCAGCAATGAGTGCAAAGCACGCTTTCAAGCATCAGGTCACGTCCATGCTGAGGCACGGGGTAGGCGAGCGCCACTGCTGCCGGATTGCCTTAATGGGCGAAAAACCAGGCTCAGGACCCATTAATTCGCTTGCGTTGGAGGCAATCGGTTGATTGTGCTCTGCACGCCTGCGGCTCCAATAGCGGCGTTGAGGAGGCGCTGCGGTTGTCTGAAGTCTGGATGCTGAGCGAGGCGCAGATGCGCCGGATTGAGCCCTATTTCCCTCTGTCGCACGGCATTCTGCGGGTCGATGACCGGCGGATCGTGAGCGGCATCATCTTCGTGATCAGGAACGGGCTGCGCTGGCGTGATGCGCCTGCCGGCTACGGCCCGCACAAAACGATCTACAACCGCTTCATCCGCTGGAGCCGCCTGGGCGTGTTCAACCGGATCTTCGCCGAGCTGGCAGCCAAGGGCGGCAAGCCTGATCGGCTGATGATCGACGCCACTCACCTGAAGGCGCACCAGACGGCGGCAAGTCTGCTAGAAAAGGGGCTCTACCCAGACGTATCGGACGCACCAAAGGCGGGCTGAACTCCAAGCTCCACGCCGTCTGCGACGGCAAGGGCCGCCCGTTGATCATGCTACTCAGCGAAGGGCAGATGAGCGACTACAAAGGGACGGCGTTGATGATCAACGCCCTCCCCAGAGCCAAGGCGTTGCTGGCCGACCGAGGTTACGATGCCGACTGGTTCCGTCACGCCTTGGCCGAGCGTGGCATCGCCGCATGCATCCCATCAAAGACCAACCGCAAGACGCCCATCCCACACGACACCGGCCTATACCGCCAGCGTCACGAGGTGGAGAACATGTTCGGCGAGCTCAAGCCTGTCCTGAGCTTGCCGAAGGGGACTGGCGACGCATCCACACCCGTTACGACCGATGCGCACACACATTGGCTTCGCCGCCCTTCGGGTCATGTCCGCCATCTGCATCGCCGCAACCGTCATCTTCTGGCTGCCGCAATGAGGCCTGAGCCTAGATTTTGGGCAATTGGTAACAGCAACAGCCTTCCTTCAGGAATAGGTCAGCCGGCAAGGAGAAGACGGTTCCGCCATACGCTTTTTCTCCCAGTTGTAGTCATGAGCGGCACCATTTCACGATGCCAAAAGCGGCATGGCGGCCTTTGGCAGAACCAGAAGCTCAACCCCGTGAATGAAAGGCGTTGGGTCAAAAGCTGTCACTGCTCGGATCAGACCACAGACGGTGCTTTGCATAGCTTGTAGAAAATTCGTGCCCTCCACGGGTCGACCGGGAACTAAGGGCTTTGGGAAAGCCATGCCGAGTCAATCATGAACAAGCGCAGCGATCATTTTAGGATGCCTCTGCGCACCACGGGTCCTCGATGCACCAGTGCTCCGTGTTCGGTTGACGGGACAGTCATGACCGTTGAGCTTTCTAATCCGGTCATCGCACTGCGGCTCCAACCAAATTTATGGGGTTTCGATCGATCCCAAGTGGTGAAATTCACTTGGGATCGTGCAGTGATCGGTCGCAAATTCAACAGTATATCGATTATTCGACTTCGGGTTCTAGAGAGGATTTTTTAGTTGCGAATTCCCGATTTCCGTTTCCGGAAGCGCCATCAAAGTCATTCGGTCAGGGATTACCGGAGGGTCGTCCGCCGCAAGCTGCGCAAGATGCCGGACGACCGTGCGCTCGCATTGGCCCAAGCTATCGGTTCGGATACCATGGAAGGCTTCGTCGCGCAGGGCGACGGCCAGGTAGCCGTATTGAGGCACCATGGCCTGACTGACAACATGACTGTTTACGATCTCGGCTGCGGCTGCGGTCGCACGGCACAGGCTTTACACCGGTCAGGGTGGCTGGGCCGGTATGTCGGCGCAGATGTTGTGCGTGAACTACTGGACGAATTGAAACGGCAGTGCCCAGGCTACCAGACGATACTGAACGAGACCCCTAAGATCGTCGCGCCCGATGCGTCGATTGATATTGTTTTCCACTGGTCAGTGTTCACTCATCTGTATCCCGCTGAATCCTATCTCTACATTCTCGATTCCTTTCGCGCGTTGAAGCCGAGGGGCAAGCTGATCTTCTCGTTCCTCGAGATGGAAGATCCAGCGCACCAAAGGGTGTGGCAGAACAACCTCGATCACTTGCGTCGCGGGGATGCCGCCCAACAGCTCGATACCTTTCTTCACAGAGAGTGGATTGCGCGCTTCGCTCACGACGCGGGTTTTTTACCGCCGCAATTCACCGATGGCTCCGACGGCAGCAATCATCCTCCACTGTGGCAGGCTCTGGTCGTCATGGAGAAGCCTGACGCGGCGCGGTGAGCCTCGCCGCAGCCCTGTCTGCGCATCACAGGGAACATAACGGTCACTTCAACCGGTTGCGTTCCCGAATATGCCAGCCCCGGTCGATCAGGATGGCCATGGAGTTCCGGCGTCAACAGCTCCTGTGACTATGGTCTGCCTAGGCCACATCGCGATTGCTGAGATTGATGATCGCGACAAACAGCACGACCAGGCCGCCGCCTCCGCCTAGCGCGAGGGCGGTGTCGGCACGCCATGGCTCAGTGGCAAACATGTTCACCGGCATCTGCCAGGGGAAGTAGATGCCCTCCTCAGCCGAGGTAGCGACAACCGAGAAGAACATTCCCCCGATTCCGATCGACAAGGCCGGTACGAAGCTTGCGAAGCGCAGCGCGGTCCATAACTGGATTGCCACAAGCAGGACCGATGCCGCCCAGATCCTGCCTGCCAGCTTAAGCTGGTCAAGCCATGCGAGGTCGCCAGCAGGCGTGCGAGCGGGGTCGACGACGGCAGCAGCCTCGCCTGCTCCTGCCGCGAAACCAAGCGTGAGAATGCTCATGACCGCCAGCAGAAACAGCACCATTGTGGACTTGGCAGTGTAGAGATACCATCGGGGACCCGGCAGTGCCCGCAGATGATCCCATGCCCTGGGGGCATGTTCCATGTGGGCGACCAGCGCGGTGATTGCGGTCGCGCTCATCGGCAGCATGAAAAAGGCCTAGACAGCAAGGGAATTGGACATCAGCACGTCCCACGGCTTTGCCTCTTTCGCGCGAATGGTGCTGAAGAACACGAAGAGCCCGATCATGGAAGGCGCTGCAATTGCCAGCAGAAGCGCCAGTGACCGCCGCAATTTGCGGACTTCGATGGCAAGGGCAGTCCACATCAGACAGTCTCCCTGGGGTGCGCCGACATATGGGAAGGACTGACAGAACCTGTGGAACACACATCGGCGTAAATGTTCTCGAGCGAGCGAGCGCGGGGAGCCACGGCGAAAACGTCGACACCTTCGGCGACGAGAGCGCGTGTGAGATCGGCTGCGGCCTGATCCGGATCAGCGCCCTGCCGGAGACAGACAGTGAGCTCATCACGATATGCCGTTATCCCGGCGCCCTTGCTGCTGAGAACCTGGACGGCCCTGGCTGCATCGCCGACCCTCAGCTCAAGCTGCGGGGCTTGCCGGGCCTTGATGGCAGCAAGACTCCCCTCGAGCAAAAGACGGCCCTGATGCAGAATGCCGATGTGGCTGGCGGTCTGTTCGATCTCGTGGAGAAGATGGCTGGAGAGCAGGACTGTGGCGCCGGTCAGTTCCGGCAGCGCCCCCAGGAACCGGCGCATGTCAGCAATTCCGTCCGGATCGAGACCGTTGGTCGGTTCATCGAGAACGAGGACGGGCGGAGCGCCAAGCATGGCCCGCGCAAGTCCAAGCCGCTGCCGCATTCCAAGGGAGAATTCGGCGACCCTGCGCCTGCTCTCGACCGTCATGTCGACGATTTCGAGGACCCGGTCGACCTCGGTTTCCGGAAGACCAAGATACATGCTGGTCAGGTTCAGGTTCTCGCGACCTGACAGATTGGTGTAGAACCCGTGCGCCTCCAGCAATGCGCCAAACTTGCGCGCCGCGCTCTTGCGATCAGCCAGGATATCGATCCCGCAGATACTCGCCGAGCCGGATGAGGGTTTCAGCAGACCCAGCAGCATCCTGAGCGTTGTTGTCTTGCCAGCGCCATTGCGCCCCAGAAAGCCGTAAACAGCGCCCTGTGGGACTGACATCGAGATGCTGTCGACTGCCGTCCGCGTCCCGTACCTGCGGCTGAGCATTTTCGTCTGGACAGCAAGCATTTCCACCCCGATTCGTTTAAGTCTAACTTAAATTTGCAATCCACTGGAGTTTAAGTCAAGATTAAAGAAGGATGTGATGTGAGGTGCCCCGGATGACCCAGGATGAGCTGTTGCGATTCCGACTCATGTGCGGCCGGTTCCACCGGCTGGCGGTATTCATGGTGGTGAGCGTGGGAACAGTTCTCGCGCTCGGCTATCTCGTCCTGCCGCTGTGGCAGGCGGGGCGTTCCGCCTCGCCCCCTGATCACTGGCTGGCCAGCGTTATGTTCGGCTCGCCGGCCCTGTTCTATCTTGCTGGTGTCTGGTTCATCGGCAGGGCCCTGGGCGATCTTTCGCGTGGGCGACTGATCCAGCCAACCCTGTCGCATGCTCTGCGCTGCGTCGGCCTTTCGCTCGCGACCGGAGGGGCAGTCAGTGTCTTTCTCGTCACCAACCTTGTGCGACTGGTTGAAGGTGGTCGCGGCGGATGGCTGCATTTCGATGTGCCAGGCATGACCCTTGGCATGATCGGAGGAGCGTTGTTCCTGCTGAGCCGCGTCATGGACCGCGCAACCGAGGTCCAGGCCGAACTGGATGAGATGATCTGATGCCGGTCAATGTGACACTTGATGCGATCATCCTGCGAAAGGGCATGAAGGCGAAGGAGCTGGCAACGATTGTGGGCCTGTCGGAAACCCAGTTGTCCCTGTTCCGCTCGGGCAAGGTCAAAGGGATCCGCTTTGCCACGCTTTCGAGGCTTTGTGCCGCGCTTGGGTGCAAGCCAGGCGACCTGATAGACTACATCCATGATCCTGCTGACCTTGAGCTTCCGCCCGATGAGGTGTGAGGGCTGCACACCCGCGGATCGCGGGAAGTGGGTCAGCGGTTCTCCAGCTCCGCTTTGGAATGCTGGTCAGTGCTGAACGCTGCGGGGTGTCCTCGCCCGACGGGTGAGCCAGGTACAGGCACTGGTTACAGTTCAGGAAAAATCCCGGCTGTACTTCAAGAGGGTTGATCCCGGTCGAATGGTCCGACCGGCTGGCGCGCCCATCCAGGCTGACGAGAGCAACATGACCCGGCGCGGTCAATGCACCGCAAGAAAATTCCCCGTCACAGGCGCATCGCCGGGGCGTCCCGGGCCGTCCCCTCTCTGCATGGCCTGCGGCTTTCGCCACGCTGCGCGAGCATCAGACGCCGTCCATGGTACCGGTGCCATGCGTGCGCTTCATTCTCTGCGTCGCACTATCTATCGGTCACGATTTGCGGTTGCAGACAATGGCAAGATTATGATGCGTTACCGGCATGGGCTGTTTCTTTTCACGCTTCTGGCCGCCGCCCTTGTGAGCCTGCCAGCCAGCGCCCATCTGCCGCCAGCCCAGCCGCGCGAATTTGCAGCCTACGGCCCATTCGAACTCTGCTCTGAGAGGTTCAACCTGACCGTCGGGGAGGGCGAGGCGCTGCATGTGGTCGGCGATATCGCCCGCATTATCAGTGATGACCATGTCCTCGCCGTGAAATTCGCCAATGACCGTGACTGGTTCGCGAAAGAGAACGGGCAAGGGCGGGCAGAGAGTTCGACTGTCGTTTCATCCCGCCGGGCCAGCGGAACCGTCCCGGATGCCGGCGATACGGTCCGGTTCGCGCCGGAAGGTCTGGGCAGTGAAGGGATCCGCTATGCGGTGGGGATCGGGCGGGACGCCGGCGATCTGATCGTCGGCGCTACAGGCTTTGATGGAAGTGCCCGTGACCGGGCCCTGCTGGATCGTATAGGGCCTGCGAACATGAGCAAGGCCGGATGCGTTTCGCTGTGGCATGCGATGAGCCGTGTCAGCGACACCGATCCGGCCAGAGCCGAACGGCAGGATTTGTCAGGTATCGCGAACCTCTATTCCGCCAGGGCCGCGTCCGGACCATTCCATCATTGCATGGCGGGGGTGGTTTTTGCGGTAGGATCCGGTGAAACCCTGCACCGGCCATGGCGAGCCCTCGGCAAGTCCGGGCCTGCCTACCTTGAGGTTGACGGTGCACGGATTGCGATCGAGCAGCGGGGCCGCACCCTGTCGCGCTACAATGACCAGAATGCCGGGGAGCATCCCATGGCGCTCGTTCAGGACAGCAGGGCCTACTTCTTCCCCGGCATCGGGGTGAAGCCGCTCGATGGCGACAACCTTGTGCGCGAGGAGGCCACGTGGCGCTTCGACCTTGGCGCACGCGGCCATTCTGTAGCGCTGTCGGTGAGTTTCCCGGCAGCCCAAGCATCAGCCGGGATGGCATTTCTTGAACGTCTGGAGTTCGCCGCTCCGAATGACCCGCGGTGCGATTGAACGGAAGCTGGCCAGTCCATTCGCACCGGGAGCGCCAGCCCCGGACTCCCTTGCCTACCTGCCACCCGCGATCCGGAAGCGCGGACCGAATTTCCCCCTGCCAGCCTCGTCCGCGGTAATTGTCAGGGGGCGGTAACGGATATTGCTGACCAGCTTGCCCAGCTGCGGGAAGCCAGCCCTTGCAAGATCATAGGCCTTCAGGTCCTCGATCGGAGCCATTGTGCGCTCCAGACCCAGCGCCTGCAGGCTGCAGACATGCATGGAACTGCCTTTCCGGCACTGGCTCAGACCGATCTCGCTGTCGATCGGATCCGTGAAAATCCCGTCCACCATGACAATCTCTCCGGCCGCAACCTCGAAGCTGGCAACGGGCACGTCGATCCGCAAGTTGACATCAAGCGCGGGAACCGGCGTTGGCACCCGCATGGGATAGTAGCCCGGAGCGCGGTCCATGACCTTGTGCTCAGGGGTATAGACGGACTGGGTGCAGCCGCCCTTGTACCACCACAGGCACTGCTCGCTGGCCCCGACTGTCCGGCTGGATCCATTGCTCCAGACCTGCTCGACCTTCATTTCGTTGCGGTTCGTGCTGACGATCCGCGCTTCGCCGATCGGGGCGCCTGCCCTTGCAACCTGGGTGCCATGACCCGTCGACAGGTCAGTACGCGGAAACGGGTAACCTATGCTGCCGAGGCGATAGACACCGGGATCGAGCACATAGATCGCATAATCATAGGCTCCCTTGCCGCTGAATGAGTAGAGCGCACCCGCGAACCCGAAACTATGGAAGAAGACCTCATTACCGACCATGATCAGCTTTCCTGGGTCGTCAGCATTGACCCATTCGACCACCATCGAGTTTGCGATTGCGGCGGACGTGCCGCGGTCGGTCACATCATCGGCGAGCTCGTCGAGCATCGCGTCGCAATCGGGATAGCGCTGCGCAAGCCCCGGCCCCGCCATGATGACGATGGCCTTGCCGTCCCGAAGGGCTATCGGAAAGAACCTGTCCGTCTTCCTGCGTGCGTTGATGATCGACCGGTCAAGCGGTGCTGCCTCACAGGACGACTGGGCCTGCGCCGGCGTGACATCAAGCAGCATTGCGCCCGTGACAGCGGCCATGAGGCCGCCGAGAATTCCAATGTAACCCGGATTCATCACTTCACCTCTGTCCGGTCGTCGCGAGACAGGCGCGAAGCTTCTCGCGCGCTGCATGGCCGCCGACCCAGCGCCCTGTAAAAATCGCCTGCTGATACTGCGGGTCGTCAGGCTCCATCAGCACGATCGCAATGTCCTCGACATCTTCCATCGCGTCGAGCGCTGCAGGGAAATCGGTCAGCTTGAACAGAATGGCCCACTTGTTGGAGCTCATCATGTAGTGAAAGGCCCTGACCGTCTGGTCGGCATCGCCGTCCGTCGCCAGCCGCACGCGGACGCTGCGGGTTTTCGATGTCCTCGGGATGGAGGGGCCGGTCACAAAGAAATAGCTCTCGTCCCAGCCTTTGGAGGGCCCGATGTAACCGATCGTGTTGATGCCGTCCCGGTAGCTCATCGCGCAGGGCACATCATTTGCGCCCTTCAGTTCCGGATGAATCCATCCGCTTTTCGGCGCCGCCTCGGCCTTGCCGGCACCTGCTTTCGGAGCGGATGGGTCGTCCCCCGCAAGGAGCGCGAGCTGCCTGTCGAGGTCGGATTTCCCAGGGGTCGGCCCGGCAGCAAGGAGCGGAATTGCCACCGCAAAAACCGCCAGACATTTCTGCAAATGCTTCATGACACAATCCCGACAAGACACAGGCCACCAAGGCAGATGCGGCAGCGCAGCGCGGAGCCGATGGCACGTCAGGTTAGCATTCGTTGTTTCGCAGCGAAACGCAGGGCGATGTACCAATACCTCAAGCGCCCTTATCCACGTCATGCTGCAGGGCGATAGCGTTGCTCCGCCCTCATCCGGCCGGCGACCCTTTCGACGCGGCGACCTGCGGGAACAATCCGGGGCCCCGGGCCGGGGTCACTGACCGAGCGGGCTGACCTCGATCCCGGACGGATCGACAAGCCGGGCGGCAAGACCCCAGCCATTGGCCCGCTCGGCGACCGCGAAGACCAGCGAATTTGTACCTTTTTCAAGAGGCAGGTAAAGCTTCTGCTGCGCCATCCCGAAATCACCACGAAACAACGGCCCCTTGGCGCGGAAGGTGTTGTCGAATTCCGCCAATGCACGCCCATTGAGATAGATGCGTGACCGGTCGCTTGCGTCGAACTCAAGCTCGACCGTCCGCTGGCTCTCGCTCCGGAGCGACACACCGGCATGCACCACATCGATGGAGTTGCGCTCGTACAGGGCAGACACCGCTTTCGAACGATGGCGTGAGATCAGCAGGACTCCGTCGTCTTCAGCCTTGACCACGTTCCAGTCCGCGCCGCGCTCCGGTGGCAACGGCGCAAAGGCCCCGAACGGCGTGGCGGGGGACAGCGCCCAGGATGTGATGGTGCCGGCAGGAACCGGCGCTGGCGTGGCAGGGGCCATGGCGGGCAGGCGGGGCTGCCGCAACAATCGCAGGTTCGAGAAGCACGCGCCGCCCAGACTGTTCAGTCCGAGCCGCTGGCCCTCACCGCCGCGAACGAGCCTGTCGATGCGCAGCTGCGTTTCCGATACCCCGTATGCGGACACGAGGGCGCTGTCGGTCCGGAAATCGACGCGCAGGGTTACCCATGGCTGGTCTCCGAAGTCCGCCATCGCCTGGAACTGCCGGAACAGTTGCCAGTTGGTCTCGCCATTCATTACAGGCGTATACTGGATCGCATCGGGCTGGCGCGACTTGTGGGTGCGAAGGTAGGCTTCCTCGAAGTTGGCGGCGTCATCAGCACGGAACACGACGCCGGCGAACTGGCGCTCACCTGTTGATGCCACATCGACGAGAACTGTGCCTTCGGACATCAACTCGCCCTGGAGCAGCGCGACACCCTCGAGGCAGAAGGCCTTGCGGCCGGCGATTTCCCTGAATTCATGGTTGCGCGCAGCATCAAGGTCGAAAGCCGACCGGGTCAGATCGATTGTCCGCTCATCGACAGGCGCGGGCTGACTGTCAGGGCCGGAGCTCCCCGGGATTGGTCCGGCGGCAAGGAGCGGAACAGCCACAGCAAGGGTAGCGAGACGTTTCTGCAAATCCTTCATGATGCAATTCCGACAGGACACAGGCCCAAAAGGCAGATGCAACGGTAGACCGCACCGTGCGTGAGGCGGCAGCCTGACACTCCTGATTTTGCATGGAAATGCAGGGCGAAGTACCAGTACCTCAGACGACATGATCCACGCGATGCGGCAGGGTGATGTTGCTGGGACGGGCTCACGTGAGAGGAATGAGGATCCGCAAGGCCTGGAAGGTCCCTGGCATAATGGAGACAGGATGGCTCCCGATGCCGTTACAGCACCTCCATTCAGGATTTCGGCCAGACATCGCCCCGCCGCCGCGGATCAGAAAAGCTCATCCAGCAGGAGATGCAGATTGAGCCGGTTCCGGTCGATGTGCGGCAGCCCGTACTGCTGAAAGAGCCGCGCCTGGAGCTCCGGTTCGAAATCGCGCAGACAGTTCCACAGGATCGCAAGGTCCTGATAGGGGTCAGCAAGACCTAGGCGGCCGACGTCAATGCAGCCGCTGACCTTGCCATTACTGATGAGGATGTTGTCGAGGCTGAAGTCGCCATGGGTCACGACGGGATGCGGATCCGGCGGCGTATGTTCCCGGATTGCGGCCCAGACCTGTTCCGCGGTCCAGCCTTCGCGCTCGTCATCGAAATCATCGGTGTCAACGAGCCCCGCATCGATCCGTCGGCGCGCCTTGTGCAGCCGGAACGCAAACCGGCTGCTAAAGGGACACTCATCGGGAGGAATGGCGTGAAGGCGGAGCATGAAGCCGGCGAGGGCATCAATGACCTCCTCGCGCCGTGCAGGCTCCGACCGCAGGACCTCATCGGCAGATGAACCCTCAAGTGCGCTCGTCAGCAGCCAGGCATCGTCAGCGTCGCGGATGAAGCAGAGGGTTTCGGGGACCGGAACATATGCCCGAAGCCAGCGAAGCCTTTCCATCTCCCCGGTGAGGTCGTCGGCTGCCTCGCCTTGCGCATGCTTCAGATAGAGGTCCGGGCGCCCCTGCGCGCCATCCAGCCTGTAGACATCGGCATCCGACTCTCCGACTGTATCGTCTGAGAACCGATAACCTTCCAGCCGTTCCCTCAACGTGGACGGGATGAGCAGCCCTGGCGGACGATTGTTCTGAGACACGAAGTACCGGTTCCTTCTTCCGATCATGCATGCGCCGTGTTGGCCCGCAGGCCTCTGCGGCAGGCCTGCGGGGAGACATCAGACGACGGAATGGGGCTTCCTACTGTGCCTGAAGCCTCGACAGCAGCTTCAGGACTGCCCCTGCCACCACCTCGGGCTGATCATAGGGAACCACGTGCCCCGATTTCTCCGCAACAATCAGTTCACTGTCGGTTGAAAGGCCCAGCAGCGATTGCTGGAGCGATTGCCAGTCGAGATCCGCCTCGCTCGGAGGATTTGCCGTCCTGCCCCGGCGGATCACCGTCAACGGCATGGAGCCAAGATGACCGTAGCCGCCCTCCCCGCGCCATTCCTCGGGGGTAAGGTCAATGGCCTCATACTCCTGCCTGACGGCGCGAAGGACAGCCGGCGTGAAGGCCAGCTGGACCTCGCCGGGGGTCCCGGCGGCCATCGGCACGACCGGCTGGTCAGTGGTGGCACTGGCGAGCCCCTGGTTGATTTTCGCGACAGTCGCCTTCCGGCTTTCGTCACTTCCCGGAGCAAAGATCAGCGTCTCGGGGCTTGCCTCGACAAGCACCATGGCGGCGACATCCGCGGGGTATTGGCGGGCATAGAGACGTGTGATCATGCCACCCATGGAGTGGCCGACGAGGATGAAGGGCTTTTCGAGGTGGAGGGCCGTTGTCAGCTTGCGCAGGTCTTCCGCCATGTCCTGATGCGTGCGTCCGTCAGGCGCGGGATCGCTCCATCCGAGACCGGCCCTGTCATAGATGCAGACCCGCGCGCTCGCGGCAATCAGGTCCTGCGCCTTGCCGTAGGTGGAGTTGGCCGTGTACTGCGAGAGCCCGGCCTCGAAGATCACCGTTGGTCCGCCAGCAGGTCCCTTGCACTGGACGTGCAGCTTGCGGCCACCAATGTCGACCAGTTCGCCAGGAGCGGGAGGCCGTGCGTAGGAAGGAGCGGCAGGCGCGTCGGCCGGCGGTGTCCGGGACGCCGCAGGGCTCGCATGGATGACGACGGCAAGCGCAAGGCAGAGGGATCGGAGCATGATAGGTTGTCCTTTTGAAAAGGGGCGAAGGCAAGTGGACTCACAATGGGACGGGGTCAGGCAGGGGCTGCGGGCACCCTGATCCGGGTCGCCTGACGGTAGACCCTGACCATCATCGAGAGCCCCACAACGAGGAGCACGAAACCGAGGATCGACTTTACGAATCCGTCGGTCGCCTCGAGACGGAAGATTGGTCCGCCTGTCAGCCACCAGACAAGCAGGGCAACCCACAGAAGATCGCAAATCAGGGCGAGGCGCCTTGTGACGCCGGTCCAGCGATCCGCGGCCTGCACGGCGTAGAGGAGCCCGAACTGTCCCAGCCAGAGGATCGATGCCAGCGGCGCCCTGAACAGCAGGAATCCCTGGTCAAGTTCGAAAAAGCCGGCCTGGGGCTCCGGAAGCCAGGCAATGATCAGCGGCAGGGACGCGATCACCGCAGTTCCGGTCGCAAAGGCGAAAAGGGCGAGGATGAGGATGCGGCGGTCAAAATGCTCGTGATCGACGCGGGGCGGGCTCCATGTGCGCGTATAATATCCCTTGTGGCGCAGCCAGGATGACGCAAGCGCCGCGAGGGCCATGAAGCCGGGCCACCAGAGCGCGCCAAGGCCCTTCCCGAACCACCATTCCGAGACTGGCTGCCCTGCGAAGACGGCAGGAAGTGAAACGGCCCACTGCACCAGAACCCCGGCAATTGCGAGGAGGGCAAAGGATTTGGTCTGGTGGGTCGGAACGATCGGGAAAGCAGGCTCGATGTAGCGCGCAGCTGTTTCCTCGGGCGTGCCGAACTCACGGAGCATTCCGATCGCGAGTTCCCCTTCGCTCTCGCAGCTGTCGCTGCCGGTCCGCTCGCTGAGCATCTCGGCAAGCAGTCCGCGAAGCTCGAGGCCGATATCGTTGCGGGCGGCGCGAGGAAGATGGCGCATGACGTCTGCAACATAGGCCTCGATGATCTTACTCGGATCCATTTTCATTTTCCTTCAGGATCTTGTCCATGCTGGCGGCAAGGCTGCGCCAGGCTTGCATGAGTTCGATGAGAAGCTGCCTTCCCGCAGGGCTGAGCTGGTAATAGCGCCGTGGCGGACCGTCGCTCACCTGCCACTCGGAAGCGAGCAGGCCCTGGCTCTCAAGGCGCCGCAGCAGGGGATAGAGCGTACCCTCCTCCATCGGCATTCCGCCCTCCACAAGCGCCTGGCGAAGCGAATAGCCGTACTGCGGCTCCCTCAGGTGGCACAGCACCGCCAGCATGGCGGAACCTCGCTTGAGTTCGCTTTCGAACTTGAAGCGCAATGTCTCGGCAGATGTCACTATGGCTCACCTTGTAGTATGAGTCATTCAGTACATAGTGACATACAGTATGTCAAGCGGGCATTGCCGCGGGGCGATGGCGCGGTGGCGGCAGCTGACCTGGCGCTCCGCCGCGATGCCCCCGGCAAGCGGATGCGCTGCGCCTCACGGGGGTGCTGCGCATCCGCTGGCTCCATGCGTGGCGGAACCGGATCGCGTGGACGTCCGGGCCGCCGCTTCCGACGCTGCCGTCAATGGCCGGAGTCGACACCTTCCGCCGCAGGCTGGCGGGCATGGCGGGAAAGTGTCTCACACCAGCGCGAAGAGGCTGCGGACGCTCATGACCATGAGCAGGATTGTCGCGAGAGCGTAGAGGAGGAAGCGGACCGGAATGAAATTGACCCGCGCCTGATAAAGACTGTGCGCAACGCGCAGTCCCACATAACCCCACGCCAGTCCGATCATCACTGCGTCTGCAGCGCCGCTGAGATGGACGTAGAACGCGAGGGCGTAGAACAGGACGGGCTGCTCGTGGAGATGATTGTGATTGTCCGCAATCTGACGCACCTCGCGTGGCAGCACGTCCATCTCCGACTTTTCCCGCATCCTGGCGGCGCTGAGGCCGGCCTTTCGCATCGCGGGGATACGGGTGATGTACATCCAGAGCCACATGACCAGTGTCCAAGCAATCAGGACCGGAACGGGAGCGAGGATTGAATGCAGCATGGCGCAGCGCCTTCCAGATGGAGATGATAACAGTCAGCGACTGCCGCCAGGCTTCAGACCCTGAGAGACCGGCGGTCGAGCATGGCGAGAAGTTCAGCGCGGTTTCGGGCCCCGTACAGCCGCAGGAGCCGCGCCACATGATTGCGAACAGTGAAATGCGAGATCCCGAGATGCCTGCCGATCTCCTTGTTGGTGCTGCCCTCGACGACCAGTGGCAGGATCTGGGCCAGCCTGCCCGAGGGTCTCGCATGCACCGGCTCGCAACCGTCGGACTGTTCCGATCCGACCATGTAGAGCAATGCACCGGGTATGCGGGATATGCTCGCCTCAAGCGCTGCCCGGTTTTCAGCATCAACCATAAGGACAAAGGCCATCCTTTCCGGCCGGCCTTCGGTTCCGGTGCCAGAGCAGCATCCTTCCAAAGTGCGCGGGTCAGCGGTCATGGGTACCGGTCAGGGTTGCCCGTGCAGGTCGTGCTGGTTGCCGGAATGCGAAGGCCGGACCGCGAGGAAGCCGAGGATCGCCGACACGGCGAGCATCATGACCAGTGACGCATTGACGTCGCCGAACTTCAGCTCGGTCCCGTCGCTGTTGACCATCGATCCCCCGTAAAGGTCCATCGTGAAATAGGACACAAGGAAGGCAACCGGAGCGACGAGTCCAAGCCTTGCACCGGCACGCAGATCCGTGCGGGTCCAGGCAAGCCAGACGGCAGCCGCGGAGAAGGTGGAGTTCGTGATGAGTTGCCAGACATCGTGGAGTTTGGCGTGCCCCGGCCAGTCCGGATTGAAGATGTGGGTCGGACTGTATTCCAGATAGGGGACCAGCAGCCCCAGCACCGATACCGACAGGGTGAGCAGGACGCGCTGCAGGATCAGATTCGACGACATTTTCGGCCTTCCCGACGGTGTTTATTGACAGTGTCAATTTACAACCCGGATTGACAGTGTCAATTGAATGATATGCACCAGACAGACCGAACGGCCGCGCCGCCGACCTCATTGCGATCGACCCTCATCGAACAGGGATTTGTCCTGCTTGACCGGGAGGGACCCGACGGCGTGACGATCAGGGCCGTTGCCCGTGCCGCCGGCGTGTCGCACGCCGCACCTGCAAATCATTTTCCGGACCGCAGACACCTGATGACCGAACTCGCATCGGTTGCCTTCGGGCAGTATCTGGAGCGCGTCGATGCTGAGCCGGGACCCGACCGGGCGCGCGCCTATGTCGCGGCCCTGATCGACTATGCCCTCGCGTTCCCGGGGCGATACCAGCTTATCTGGCGCAAGGACCTTATCGACTGGGAGGACCCGGCATTTCTGGAGCAGATGGATCGTGCCTATGCGGATTTCCTGACAGCGCTGGCTCTCACGCGCGCCCGACCGGGCTATGACCGGCCGGACATCGAAACCCTGGCAACCGCTGCCTGGTCGATGGCACACGGTTATGCAGTGCTTCGCTCGACCGGGATCTTTGATCACCGGACTGACGCAGTGACCGGCAAGCCCCGTGCCGAGGCGATTCTCGACCTTCTTCTCGGCAGCACGCGCAAGGACACATGACCGCCCGGCGGTTCCTGGTCTCCCGTACCGGCGCGACCTGGTGCGGGGCACGAGGCCTCAGGCCCACGTTCTCAGGGGGATCAGCCCGAAAAAGGCGATAACCGCCAGCCACTGGAGCGAACACAGCGCTGCGACGAGGTCCAGTAACCAGAAGCGGTATCTGCTCCTGATTGCCCGACCAGTCTGAAGGATCATGGCCAGCGGCAGCACAACGGTTGCCAGACAAAGCGAGGCACTCGCGAGCGAGAGATCGCCCCATTGGCTGAAGGGGAGAAGATACATCAGGATACAAGCGGGACCGAATGCGAGGATCGCAACAAATGCGGGCTCGAAAAACCTGCGTCGACCGAGCAGTGCCAGCACCGGCACCGACAGCAGGAAATACACCAATCCGGCCATGCCAGCGACGAAACTCCCCCACATCAGATAGTGGGAGGCATCGCTCATCCTGACGAATGTTCTTTGTCCATCCGACAGCATGTCGGCGCCGGCTTGCCGGAACAGGACATGGCTGGCGGTGACCCGGTCCGAGGCGCGCAGCAGGTTCCCGCCGACAGGATGCAGGTCAAGGGGCGGCTTTCCGCTCCGCGCAAGGACCAGATGATCCTTCTCGCGGCGCAAGGTGACCCCGCCATCAAGAATGTCGGCGTAGCGCTCGATGGCAAAGCGGCTCACCAGCGGCATGTAGTAGCCCTCCCGGTCAGCAGGAACTTCGGTTCCGGGCGAACTGTTGGCCATGGTGACGCGTTGCGGTGCCAGATACTCGATGAGAATCCTGTGAAACCGCTGAAGATCAACCCCGTCACCATCGCTGTTCAGGGCAAGAAAGAATGCCTTCTGTTCGGAGGGATAAAGGCACATCAGCGCGTGGTAGCCAACGGTGTCACCCTGGTGGCACAAGCCGATCCGTCCTTCGCGGTCGCGCATGGTAAGGCCAAGCGCGGTGCCTGTACCAAGACCTGCTCTCGCTGCAGACGTGCCGGATACATGACCCATCTGGCGCAGAAGCCGGGCATCGACAATCTGTCGTCCGGCCACACGGCCGTCGCTCATCAGGAAGCGCGCGAATTTCGCCATGTCAGCCGCCGTGGTTGTGAACTGCGCCGCGGGCCGCACCGCGGTCGGCAAGGCACCGGCAAGTGTCCCGTCGGCAATATGCCCCCACGCAAGCCGTGGATCAGCATGGCGCCCGCTTTGCGAGACAAATGCAAAGGTGCTGTCCCTCATGCCCAGCGGTGCCAGGATTTCGCGCGCCAGCCATGCCTCGTAGCGCTCGCCGGTGACCTTCTCGATCACCATGGCAGCGAGCGTGTAACCCATGTTGGAATAGGAGAAGACCTCGCCGGGCCGTGTACGCAGGGTCAGGACCGATGGGTCTCTCGCAAACACTACCCCAAGCGGCTGGTCCGGCGTGGTGCCCGAACTGAAAACCTGCCAGATCCTTGCATCCTCAAGACCGGCGGTATGATCCAGCAGGTGGCGGATACGCACAGGATCGCCTTGCGACCATCTGCTCCTGAACCTGATCCCGGGCAGGAGCGCATCGACCGGTGCATCGAGGGAAAGACGTCCGTCGGAGACCAGTTTCAGCACACCGACCGCAATGAATGTCTTGGTGACGGAGCCGACATGCACCCTGTTTTCCGGCACCATGCGCCTGGCTTCAGGGCGGTTGCTGAATCCCGCCGCCCCTGTCGAGGTCTGCATGCCATCAACGACCGACCAGGTGATACCGGCAACCCGCTCCTCCTTCAGGGCTTGGGTGAGCTCACTGTCGATGCGCCGGCCGGCGCTGGCCGAACCGGCAGTCAGGATCGCCGCGAGTGCGATGAGCAGCATTCCTGCCGATATTCCGGATTGCCTTAACATAGCACTCTCCCGATGTTCGAGGTCCGCGAGGACCGGACCGGCACCGGATTTCCCGGCGGATCTGCAAACTCCCTGCCGGTCCGGTTCCGGCTGGCCGCGGACGATGCCGGACCGGTTCGCATGACTTCCTGCCCTGGCTCGGGCATCATGTGACCAGGAGGTCCCTGACCGAGACCCTGAGGCTCTCGCGACAGGCGAGAAACCCGACAAGACAGACGGTCGCTGTCATGATAGCCACCATTCCTCCGACCCAGACCGGATCCGGATTATAGGGCAGCCTGAACTGGGAATCGTAGATCAGCGCTCCGGCAAGCCACGTGCCCGCGACTGCGCCGGTTGCTGCGATCAGCGCCGTGATCGCCCAGTCATAGAGGTTGAGCCGCAGACAATCCGACTCCCGCAGTCCCATGCTCATGAGCAGGCCGTTCTTTCGGCGATCATCTGCGCTGAATCCGGCAACCGAAGCTGCCAGCACGAACAGCGAGAGCAAGAGGACCATGGCGGCATATCCGCCCGTTAGCCTGGTCACGATTCCGAGCGTCTGGTCAAAACGCTCGGTCAGTTCCCTCAGCGGCACGAGCGCAAGGGTCGGATGTTGCTGCCAAAGGCCTGCCAGCGCGTTCCAGGCAGAGGGGGGAAGCTCCATACTCCCCATGAAGCGCGACGGTGCATCGATCCTGGCTCTCGCGGAAGCCGGTACCTGGAACCAGAACGTGATCGAGCCCTGGCCCGACCGGTAGGCATGACTGGCCACAAGGGTGAAGACATAGGGCCTGCCTTCGATCCGGAAGGTCAATTTGTCGCCAAGGCTGAGCCCCATATCGGTCATGACCTCTGCCTCAGCCGAGATCTGCTGCCAGTCAGCTGTTCCGGACTGCCACCACGTTCCGCCCGCGAGCCTGTTGTTGGCGGGCAGTGCGTTTGTCCAGTTCAGCCGGATCGGATCCTGCAGGGTCGCCAGCGTGTCGCTCGGGCCCTTGCTGAAGTCGGCCAGACTTTCGCCGTTCACGGCCACCAGCTGGGCCGAGACAAAGGGGCGCATTGCCCGCACCCGGCTTCCCGTCTGCCGGGCCCATTGCCCGATCGCGGCGACCTGGTCTTCCTGTGCCTCGGCAATCATGAGATTGCCATCATGGGTCCGGTTGTACTGTTCGAGCGTCTGGCCAAGATCGCGCATCAGCATCAGCGAGAACAGCAGCAGCAGCCCGCACAGGCCCAGCCCCATCACCTGCGCAGACTTGGCGAACAGGCGCTGGCGCATAATGAAGAAGGTGAACGGCAGCAGTCCTGCGCGCCGACGCCCCCACAGATCACCAAGGCGGATCACGGACCAGGTCATCCCCGCCATCAGGGCGAGCGCCGACAGAATGGCGGCGAGCGTCATGCCGGTCAGCAGCCAGTTGTCGGAATAGGCGGCGGCGAGCAGGGTTACAGCGCCGATGCTCCAGGACAGGCGCTGCCAGAGGTGATGGTCCTCGCCCGGATTGCGGATCAGCGACAGCAGCGATGCGCGTGACAGCTGGATGAAGCTCGGAACCTGCAACGCGAGGAGCAGCAGGAAGAACAGGCCAATTGTCTCCAGCGCGGGCACTACATGCCATGCAGCGCGAACCCCGGGGAAATAGGATTGCAGTTCGCCGACAATCAGAACGTAGGCCAAAGCCGCGAGCGTGACGGAAAGCCCGATCGAAAAGAGGAAACCGGCCAGCCATTCCCCCAGCGCCATCAGCATTGCGGTCCGCGTGGGCGTGCCGAAGCTGGCATAGATCGCGGCGCGGAAGCGCATCCGGGCCAGCCAGCGACGATTGGTCATGTCAAGCGCCACGGCGCCCATGAAGAACAGGATGACCGAGGCAAGTCCGAGGAAGTTCTCGGTGCGCTGCCAGAAACTGGCGAGGGGATGCTCTCCGCCGTTCTTCCTGATCACACTGGCCCCCGGCAGTGCCTTGCCTGCCCAGGCCTCGATGGCCTGCTGCTGGTCAGCATCGGCCGTGACAAGGTATCGGGTGCGGGCCTTGGTGCCGGCTGTTGTCCCGGTCGCGAAGCTGTCTGCATGGGCCATTGCCCGCAGGGACGTGCTGTGCCCTTCCATGATGCGGTCGGGCTCATGAAACAGGATGGCGCCAAGCCTGAGCCGGGCAGCACCGATCACCATGACGTCCCCGACGTGAGCCTGCAGCTGCGTTGCGAGGCGCGAGTCCAGCCAGATCTCGCCTGGCTTCGGACCTGAGCGCACCGGCATCTGCCGGCTGACGGGTGTGGCGCCGATTCTGAGATCGCCCTGCAAGGGATAGGCGTCATCAACCAGCTTCAGCTGGGCTCTTGCCCACTTCTGACGGTGCGTGAGGGTGATGTCCGATAGCTGTGTGACCGACACGCCCGCCGAGAGATCGCCAAGCCGCATCTGCGCTTCGGGCGCAAGCGGCGTGTGGCTTTCGATCACCAGATCCGATCCGAGCATCTGGTCGAGGTTCCCGGCCAGATAATTCTGGATCGAGGCGCTGGTCAGGGTGAGCGTCAGGAGGAAGAACAGCAGCGTCGTCTGGGTGGCGAGGCTGATACGTCCATCGCTGCCCGCAAGGTCACGCAGGCTGTTCCCGAGGATCAGTCTGAGCCTGTTCACGCCGCCACCCTCATTGTTCCGTTCTCAAGCAAAACGGTTGCGTCGGCGCGCTGCGCGAGCGCGCTGCTGTGCGTCACGATCACGAGGCCACATCCCGTTTCCCGGGCGCAATCGAACATCAGCCCCGCGACGACATCCGATGTGTGCATGTCCAGATTGCCCGTCGGCTCGTCGGCAAAGATGAATCGCGGCGCGGTAACGAAGGCCCGCGCTACCGCGATGCGCTGCTGCTCGCCGCCGCTCAGCTGGTGGGGCCGGTGCCCGGCCCGGTCCTTCAGGCCAACCTTCTCCAGCCAGGTGGCTGCGATGTCGAATGCATTGCGATTGCCCTTGAGGCGCAGCGGCAAGGCCAGATTGCCGATAGCATCCAGTTCGGGCATCAGATGGAACTGCTGGAAGATGAAGCCTGAATTGGCGCGCATCGTCAGCGCGTCGACCTTGACCCCGTCGATGGTGAAATGCACCAGACCCCCGGAAGGCTGTTCCAGCCCGGCAGCGATCGCCAGCAGGCTCGACTTTCCGGCACCTGACGGACCGACGATCGCAAGCGTCGCGTTCCCACGGATCGTGCAGGACAGGCCTTGGAACAGCCTGATCCTTTCATGGCCCGTGTCGAAGTGGTGGCTGATGTTGTTGAGCTCGATCATGTCCTGCATGGGAATTGTTCCTGTGGCTGGCCCGCAGTCAGCGGTCCGGGCGGCTTCTCGCCGGCGCGGCGGAAGCCTTGCGGTCATTACCGGGCAGCGAGCCTTTTCCGTGCGTCCGCAAGTGCCGCGGCAAGCTCGGGCTTGTCGAAATGGGGCAAGGCCAGTTCCATGATGGCAGCAGCCTGTGACAGCGCCTCGCGATCGGAGCCGGCCGTCCGGGCGCGGTAAAAGCCCCACATGGCAATCAGCGGCACATCATAAAGTGACGGGTCGGCGCTGAACGCCGCGCGAGCCTGCTCGCCCTGGCCACTGGTCATCTGCGAAAGGAGCGTGATGCTGCGCTCATCGGCCCAGGGTTCGCGCTGTACCGGCGTGCGCCCCATCGCCCTGATCATGGCTTCGGCGGCTGCCGCGGTCGAATAGGGGTTCTGCCCCGTTACCAGCCTGCCATCGGCAACGACATGGGTCAGCATCATCGGAGCTTCGCTGTAGACGGCTCCCGAACCGCGCAGCCCGTTTTCGAGCAGGATCGGGAAATGCAGTGCCCAGCCCTTTCCAAACAGAGCCTCTTCCTCGTTCGAGAAGCCCGTTACGGCGCGTCCTTCGAGGAGTGAGGTGCCGTCTTCGAGGGACACGTTCATGAACACAGCCGGACCATGGCACACCGCGCCGATCACGCCGCCGGCGCGGTACGTCTCGGCAAGCAGGGTCTTGAGCGGGACACTGATCGGCAGATCGAACATCGCGCCCTTCCCGCCGATGACGAAGACGGCCGCGTATTTCTCCTCGCCGAGGTCCGCGAGCGATCTGGTGCTGGCGAGTTCGGCGGCGGCTTCGGGGTCTGCAAGGAAGCGGCTGTTGTATGGCTTGCGGGGGTTGAAACCGTCGGCCACCACGGTGCCGCCAGAGGGGCTGGCGATATCGACTTCGAACCCGTTTTCAGTGAACACGGCCCATGCCTGGGTGAGTTCATCCATCTCGAAGCCGGGGCGGGTCTTGCCATCATCGGCACCATAGCCGCTGACCACCAGCAGCACGCGGTCATTTTCCGCAGCCATCGCCTGGTGCGGCACGATCATAAGCATGCCGAGCGTGATTGAGACCAGTGTTGTTATCCGGAAGCGCATCTTCTAGCCTTTCATGGTATGATGATGCGGCAGGCCTGGCACACACGACGTCATGCCGATGTGAAACACTTTTTGACGTTCCCTTGACGTCGATTGGGCCAGAGTGAGCCGATGGGACCCGGATCAGGCGCAACGGACGAGAGCCTCGATATCCTGCTGGTCGAGGATAACGCGGATCTTGCCGGCAACATCATCGATTACCTTGAGGCGGTTGGACACCGGCTGCATTATGCCGCCGATGGCGAGACCGGATTGCGCGACGCGCTTGTGACGTCGCCCGACATCGTGCTTCTCGACCTTGCCCTGCCGGGCCGTGACGGTCTCCATGTCTGTGCGGAGCTTCGCCGCCTTGCGGATCGTCATATCCCGATACTGATGCTGACTTCGCGCGATACGATAGAGGACAAGCTTGCAGGATTTTCCCACGGTGCGGACGACTATCTGGTCAAGCCCTTCTCTCTCGCGGAACTGGCTGCGCGGGTCGTTGCGCTGGCCCGTCGGCCGCTGCTGGGACAGCCGCATCGCCTGGTGATCGGACCGCTTGTCGTTGATCGTCAGGCACGCGTCGCCACGAGAGAGGGGCGCGTTCTTCGTCTCACGCCGCTTCTCTGGAAACTCCTTCTGATGCTCGCGGAATCATGGCCCCAGCCCGTCAGCCGTGAGGCAGCCACATTGCGGCTGTGGGGAGATGAGCCGCCTTCTTCCGACTCCCTGCGTGCACACGTGCATCTGCTCCGCCAGGTGGTCGACAAGCCCTTCGAGGCACCCCTGATCGAGACGGTGCACAGTGTCGGGTTTCGCCTGAAGATTGAACAATGATTACGCAGCGACACAGCCTGCGTGGCCGGATCGTTCTGATCATTGTGGGAAGTGTTGCGGCGACGAGCCTGATTTTCGGCCTTGCCGTGTTCGCCATTGCCTATGCGATGGAAGATAGCCTGTTCGAGGAGACGCTTGGCCAGGAGATAGCGGCCCAGAAATCCACGTGGCAGCAGACCGGTGCGCTGGCACAGCCTGCGAACGGGAATGTGACCATCTATCTCCCCGATCAGGCGCTGCCTCCGGAAATCAGCTCTGAACTTGATGAAAATCCGCAGCAGACCGAGTTTTTCGGCCGCGACGGGCGACATTACCATGTCGGGCGGTTCGACCTCAATGACGGAAGCGAAGGTACGGTGCCACTGCCAGCGATCGCGGTTTTCGAGGTCAGCGACGCTCTGCTGGTCAGACCCTATCGCGAATCAATCATGGTCATGCTCGGCGTGATGAGTCTGATTGTGGCAGTCATCATGGCCACTGTCGGTTGGTGGCTTGTGAACCGGGCCATGAGACCCCTCGGCGATCTCGCAGCACGGGTGGGGACGTCCGAAACCGCCATACCTGTGCTGGAGGCAAGGGATTTCCCGTCGAATGAGATCGGGACGCTCGCCGAGGCGCTTGAGCAATCCTTCGGAAGAGTGTCCGCTTTCATTGAAAGGGAGCGCGCCTTCACGCGGGACGCAAGCCATGAGCTGCGCACACCCCTGGCGGTGATCCGCGGCGCAGCTGAGGTCATGAGGCTTAATCAGGAACTTTCACCGCAATTGTCTGAACCACTGCGCCGCATAGAGACCGCGACCACAGACATGACCCTCGCGCTCGATCAGCTGCTTTCGCTCGCCCGCGAGAGTAACGGCATCCGCAAGGAAAGGGCCCTTTTGCGGCCGCTTGTCGAAAAGGCCATCTCGTGGGCCCGGATACGATACCCGGACAGCCGTATTGCTGCAGAAATGCGGATCGACGGCGATCCGGAAGTGATGGTTCATCCGGTTTCGCTGCAGCTGGTACTCAACAATCTGATCGGTAATTGCTTCCAGCACGTCGGTGAGGGGCGGCTTATGATCGGCTTCGTAGGCGGTTGCCTGTTGATTTCCGATGATGGGCCTGGTCTCGGAGAATGCGCGGCGGCATTCGAGCCCTTTGCCAAGGGCGGATCAAGCGGTGGCAGCGGCCTGGGGCTCGATATCTGCCGACGCCTTTGCGAGGCAATGGGTGTCGATCTTGTAGCCCGAAGCTCCGAAGACGATAGCAAGGGTACGGAGTTTCTCCTCACGCTTGCCGCGCAACAGGCTGCGCAATATGATCGAATCGTCTGACGAGGCAGGCATTCAGACCCACTCAAGACCTGGTTTCCAGTTCGCTCGCAAGGATGCCATGGTCATGCACGCAAGCGTCCGAACCAGTCAACCGTCAGCGCGCGGCGAGGCTGAGGCCGCATCAACAGATAGCCGGGTCCGTATTGGCATGGACCGGAAGGCGTGCTGGGGAACGTGCCGACCAATCCGAACAGGATGCCGGGAGAAGAGCCCGGTCTGTCCTGCAGCCTCACAAGCGGGTCAGCGCGTGTCAGGGTGCCGGATGTCTTCCTCAATCCGGACCCGCTGTTGCTCCTGATCGGCGAGGCCAGGAACACCTGCAAGCAGGCGGATGCTGTCGGGCAGCAGCGTGCGATCAAAGGGCTCCTGCGACACGGTGCTATCGTCAGGAAACAGGAACTGCGTTCCATAAATCTGCTTCTGCCCAATACTCTGAAGGTAGCGGTCAAGGGTTGCGGCAGCGATCCAGCTTGCGCCGCGCCGGCCCTTGGACACTGCCACGACCGCCAGGGCATGTGCCTTCAGATAGTCTTCTGGCTGTCCGCCATGCTGAAAAATGAAGGCGGCGAAGTAGAAATCGTTGCCCGTGCAAAGGAGGCCCGCTTCCATCAGCGACTGAACAGCGGCGCGTCGTCTTGCGTCTGCCGCGCTGATGGCATCCCAATCGGCGTCTGACGACTGTCTTGCGGCCTGATCCTCGGCAAACATCCGCGCCATGTCGTCGTTGTCGCGACAGGGACGGGATGTCTCACCTGACATCTTCGCTTTGACGCCAGAGTCTTCATCCCCTTGTTGACCGGCCATTGAAGCAGCAGCAGCGAGCTCCGGATGGTTTTCAATAATGGGGAGGCTCGATGCGCCGTCGGGAGTGAGTGCTGGCGCAGCGCTCATCATGAGCGACACCTTCAGTACAAGAGCAAACATCATTCACAACCTCCATTTCAACGGACAGGACTGCCAATCCTGGTGTCCGTCGTCAGAACATTTGGCACAGGTCACGGCGTAAATTAGCGGAGTGCGGG
>ERZ1066122.493-NODE-493-length-41500-cov-32.089516_pt1 | contig 41500 bp, 30 predicted proteins | sample MGYA00382769_ERZ1066122 | MGnify/ENA primary metagenome ERZ1066122 (study PRJEB33369, sample SAMEA5778352) | biofilm metagenome | biome: Industrial cooling water; feature: Water cooling tower basin; material: Biofilm | place: United Arab Emirates | collected... | reverse complement strand
ACGCCGCCCCGCGCCGCGGGCGCGGACGCGGTGGCCGCCGCGGGAAGGCCGCGGAGCACGAGAGCGCGGGCGAGCCGGTGGCGGCCGCGCCGGCCCCCGCCGCGCGCGACGACGCACCGGTGGCGAGCGTCCCCGCGATCGACGCACCGCGCGAGCCGCGCGAGCCGCGCGACACACGTGAGGAGCGCGACGGCGGCGCCGACACGCGCGACGGCGAGGAGCGCTACGGACGGCGCGGGCGCTTCCGGCGGCGCGGGCGCGGGCGCAACCGGTTCCGCGATCGCGACGAGCGCCAGGGCGGCGCCCCCGGGGATGCACCGGCGCGCGAGGCACGCCCCCCGCGCGAGCATCGCGAGCATCACCGCGACCATCGCGAGCATCGTGAGCATCGCGACCGGGAGGCGCAGGGGCAGGGCGGGCAGCGCACCGGCGTCGCGCAGGTCGAGGGGGAGATCAGCGGCTGGTTCGATCCCGCGCGCGGCGACGGGGGCTTCATCCGTCGCGCGGCGGCGAGCTACCTCCCGCAGCCGACCGATCCCTTCATCCCCGGCTGGATGGTGCGGCAGTTCCAGCTCCGCCGCGCCGACCTCGTGACGGCGACCTGGGGGCACGACCATCGCCGCCGCCCCGCGGTGGCCGAGATCCAGCTCGTCAACGGCACGCCGTTCGACCCGGCGGTGCGCCGGAAGGACTTCCAGTCGCTCACGGCGATCTATCCCGAGAAGCGGCTGACGCTCGAGACGGGCCAGCCGGCGCGCGTCGGGCAGGAGGTGACGCGGCGCGTCGTCGACCTGATCGCCCCGATCGGCTACGGCCAGCGCGCGCTCATCGTCGCCCCGGCACGCGCCGGCAAGACGACGCTCCTGCAGGCGATCACCGAGGGGGTGCACCGCAACCACCCCGACGCGGTGCTGATGCTCCTCCTCGTCGACGAGCGCCCCGAGGAGGTCTCCGAAGCGATCTCGTGGAACGTGGGCGAGGTGATCTCGTCGAGCTTCGACCAGCCGGCGCAGCGGCACGTCGAGGTGACCGAGATCGTCATGGAGCGGGCGCGGCGCCTCGTCGAGCTGGGGAAGGACGTGGTGATCGTCCTCGACTCGATCACGCGCATGGGGCGCGCCTTCAACACCGCCAACCGCGGCACCGGGCGCACGCTCTCCGGCGGCCTCGATGCGGCGGCGATGGCCAAGCCCAAGGCGTTCTTCGGCTCCGCGCGCGCGGTCGCCGAGGGCGACGGCGGCGGCTCGCTGACGATCATCGCGACCGCGCTCGTCGAGACCGGGTCGCGCATGGACGACGTGATCTTCGAGGAGTTCAAGGGGACGGGCAACTGCGAGATCAAGCTCGACCGCACGCTCTCCGAGCGCCGCATCTTCCCGGCGATCGACATCCCGGCGAGCGGCACGCGTCGTGAAGAGAAGCTCTACAAGCCCGAGCAGCTGCAGGCCATCTACATGCTGCGCCGGGGGCTCCAGCAGATGCCCGCGGTCGGGGCCATGGAATGGCTCATCAAGCGGATCCTCGCCACCACCACCAACGACGCGCTGCTCGCCGGCCTGTGAGACATTCGGTACGTCGTGGTGTCGTCGTCGCCCGCCCCGGCCTCCGTGCCGTGGCGGGCGTCGTCGCAGCATGGGCCACCCTCATCGGGGGGCTCCCCACGTCGGCCGACGCGCAGCTGCGGCGACGCCGGGGCGAGGAGCCGTTCGTGCGCCGGCTGGAGTTCACGGAGAACGCGGCGCTCGAGGACTCGGAGCTCGACGAGCAGGTGCTCACCGAGGCGAGCGGCTGCCGCTCGCTCTTCGCCGCGCCGGTCTGCCTCGTCTACAAGGGCGACGCCGTCTACGCGCGCCGGCGCCTCGACCGCGCGGAGCTCGAGCGCGACGCGCTCCGCCTCAAGGTGCACTACTGGCGGCGCGGCTGGCGCGCGGCGCGCGTCGTCCCGCAGGTGCTGCCGGTCGACTCGGCCACGGTCGACGTGCGCTTCGTCGTCACCGAAGGGCCGCCGACGTTGGTCGGGGCCCTCGACCTGGGCCCCGCCGACACGCTCCTCTCGCGCCGCGCCAAGCGCCAGGCGCTGGACGGGCTCGAGACGGGGCAGCCGCTCGACCTCGTGCGCCTCGACTCGGTCGGCGCGCGCGTCACCCGCGCCCTCGACGCGCGGGGCTACGGCGACGCGCAGGTGATCCCGAGCGTCGTCGACGACTCGACCTCGCCGCGCAAGGACGTCACGCTCACGACCTACCGGCCCTATCCGACCTACGTCGAGGGGATCCGCGTCGAGGGGACGGAGCGCTACGACCCGCGCCTCGTCGCCAACGCGCTCGTCCTCCGCCCCGGGCAGCGCTTCTCGCGCGAGGCGACGGTCGAGAGCCAGCGTGCGCTCTACGAGGTCGGCTACTTCCGCCGCGCGGTGGTGCGCAGCGAGCGCGGCGCGGCCGACTCGCTCAAGGTGCTCGTCGCGCAGGTCGAGGAGCTCCCGCCGAAGAACTTCCGCCTCACCGGCGGCGTGAGCACCGTCGACTTCCTGCAGGTCGACGCGCGCTACGTCGACGCCAATTTCCGCGGCGCCGGCGCGCGGCTCACGCTGCAGGGGACGGTCGGCAACCTCCTCGCCGACCAGCTCAACAACCGCTTCGTCTTCAACAACGTCCTCCCGCCGCAGCTCCTCCCGGGCGACGCCACCTTCCTCAAGCCGACGTGGCAGGCGAACGCCGAGGTGCGCCGGCGCTGGCTCAGCGACTGGCGCAACCAGACCGCGCTCGGCGTCTTCGGCTACCGCCGCGCGGCGCCGGGGATCTTCGTCGACGAGGGCTACGGCGCGAGCGCCACCTTCACGCGCGACGTGCGCCGGCGCTGGCCGGTCTCGGGGACCTACCGCTTCGAGTTCACCGGCGTCACCGCCGCCGACACCTACTTCTGCGTCAACTTCGGCGTCTGCGACGACGAGTCGCTCCGCGTGCTGCGCCGCCGCCAGCGGCTCTCGCCGCTCGCGCTCACGACGCTCGTCGACCGGCGCGACGACCCGATCGGCCCGACGCGCGGCTGGTTCCTGCGTGGGGAGCTCGAGTACGCGAGCCGGTGGACGCTCTCCGACCTCTGGTACTCGCGCGCCGAGGTCGAGGCGACGCGCTACTACCCGCTCTCCTCGCGCTGGACGCTCGGGCTGCACGCGCGCGCCGGGGCCGTGACGGGCCAGGCGAACCCGCGCTTCGGCGGCGCGGCGATCGTGCACCCGCGGCGCCGCTTCTACGCGGGCGGCGCGCAGTCGGTGCGCGGCTTCGGCGAGAACCAGCTCGGGCCGCGCGTCCTCGTGATCCCGGTGGAGCGGCTCCGCTTCCCCGACGTCGCCTTCGCCGGCGACAGCACGGCGACCGTCGGCCGGCAGGGGTGCCCGGGCGAGGTCTTCAAGACCAACCTCTTCTTCTGCCCCGTCGAGCCGATCCGCTTCGCCGGCGACACGACGACGTTCGGGAACTTCCGCGACGGCGACTTCTCGCCCAAGCCGATCGGCGGCACGGCGATGGCCGAGGGGACGATCGAGCTGCGCTGGCGCGCGTGGGGGCCGGTCACGCTCGCGACCTTCCTCGACGCGGGGTGGGTGCGGAGCGCGACCGCGCGCACGCTCACCCGCCAGCGGAGCGTGATCACCCCCGGCGTCGGGGTGCGCTTCGTCACGCCGGTCGGCCCGATCCGCCTCGACGTCGGCTACAACCCGCTCGCACGCGAGCTCCTCCCGGTGGTCACCGACCTCGTCGATCGCGACCTCGGCTCGACGCTCCAGCCGCTCGGCCAGCTCCGCAGCTTCAACCCCGCGACGGGGACGGGGCTCGGTGGCATCTTCAATCGCCTCACCCTCCACCTCTCGGTGGGCGAGGCCTTCTGACCATGCTGCGCCGCGTCGCCCTCTGGCTCGGGATCGTCTTCGTCGGGCTCGGCCTCCTCGCGGGGGCCGCGCTCTACGTGGTGCCGCGCACGCAGTGGGGGCGCGAGAAGATCCGTGCGCTGGTCGTCGACGCGCTCAACTCGACCTTCGCCGGGCGCGTCGCGATCGGTGCGATCGAGGGGCCGCTCCTCACCGGCGCGACGATCCGCGACGTCGCGATCACCGACTCGGCCGGCGCCCCCTTCCTGAAGGTGGCGCAGCTCCGCGCGACGTGGGCGCTGGGCGACCTGTGGCGCAAGAAAGTGGTGCTGCGCGACGTGCTCGTCGTGCGCCCCGACGTCGTCCTCGACCGCCCGCCGGGCGGGCGGTGGAACTGGGACCGCATCCTCTTCCCCGACACCACCACGTCGCCGCGCGGCGAGGGGCGGCAGTGGGGCGACCACGTCACGCTCTTCGACGTGCGGATCCGCGACGCGCACGTCCTCGTGCGCTCGCCCTACGAGGTCGAGGGAGCGTCGGCGCGCGAGCGCGACTCGCTCCTCGCCGCCGCGGTGAACGGCGAGACGCGCGCGGTCGTGGTGCGCGCCCCCGGCGGCTACCAGCGCGTGACGGCGCTCGAGCGCGTCGACGCCTCGCTCCCCTTCATGCGCATCAAGGAGCCCGGCTTCACGAAGCAGCGCTACGAGATCGGGACCGCGGCGGGGATCGTGAAGCCGTTCCAGCCGCCGGCGATGACGCTGCGCGACGCCCGCGGCGTCGTCGAGCTGGCCGAGGACTCGCTCTGGTTCAGCGGGATCCGCGCGGTGCTCCCGGCGTCCGAGGCGCGGCTCGACGGCACCTACCACCTCGAGAACGGCAACCTGGTGCTGCGCGGCGCCGCGCCGGTGCTCCGCACCGACGACGTCCGCTTCCTCGCGCCGCAGCTCCCCACCGGCGGCACGGGGAGCATCGGCACGATCGCCACGCGCATCGCCGGCGACACGCTCGCCGTCGTGCTCGACCGGCTCGCGCTCGCGCTCGACGGGGCGCGCGTCGCGGGGCGCGCGGGCTTCGGCTTCATCGGCGACCTGGTCGTCTTCGACTCGACGCGGGTACGCATCGACGGCCTCACGACGGCGACGATCCGCACGCTCCTCCCCGACACGACGACGCAGCTCCCGAAGGAGGGGACGCTGAGCGGCGACGTGGCGCTCGACGGTCCGCTCACCGGCGTCGCGGTCGACGCGGCGCTCCGCTTCGTCGACCGGCGCGCGGGGCCCGTCGGGCTCGTGGCGCGCGGCGTCGCGGGGGTCGACGGCGACGTCTACCTCGCGCGCGACCTGCGGCTCGTCGCGCGCCCGGTTCCCGTCACCTTCGCCTCGCCCGCGCTGGCGCCGCTCGGCGGGACGCTCGGCGCGGTCGCGACGGTGAACGGGCGCACCGACGGCTGGCTCGACACGCGCCTCGCGGTGACGCACGATGTGGGGCGGCTCCACAGCGCGGTCGCGGGGCGCGCGCGCGTCAGCACCGCCGGCCGCGAGCCGCGCGTCGACGTCGCGCTCGACATCGCGCCGCTCTCGCTCGCCGCCGTCGGGCGCTTCGCCCCGGCGCTCGGGCTGCATTCCTCGGCGCGCGGGCGGCTCACCGTCCGCGGCCCGCTCTCGGACCTCGCCGTCGCGACGCGCCTCGACGCCGACACCGCCGGCGGGATCGCGCTCGCCGGGACCGTCGGCCTCCCCGACCGCGGCCTGCCGCGCGCCGACCTCCGGCTGACCTTCGACTCGCTCGACCTCCGGCGCGTCCTCGACACGGCGAAGGTCCCCGCGACGACGCTCGTCGGCTACGCGCTCGTCGACGGCCGGGGCGCGTCGGCCGCGACGGCCGAGGGGCGGGCCGAGCTCCACCTCCGCGCGACCGACATCGACCGGATCCGCTTCGACACGCTCGGCGGCGTGCTGCGCGCGCGCGACGGGCTGCTCGTCGTCGACACCGTGAACGCGTGGATCGCGCGCACGTCGTTCAGCGTCGGCGGCGCGTTCGGGCTCCGCCCGGGGCGCACCGGCGATCTCTACGTGCGCGCCGAGATCGACTCGCTGTCGCGCTTCGCGGCCTACCTGCCGACCGACACCGGGCTCGTCGCCCCGACGCAGGCGGTGATCGACCGCGCGGTGGCGCGCCAGCGCGCCGACTCGCTCCGCATCGCCGAGGCGACGTCGGTGGAGCGGCTCGCGCGCGGGCTGCCGCCGGTCGCGACGCGCGTCACGCCGCCGCCGCCGGTGCGCCGCGACTCGATCGCGGGGGCGGTGCTCGCCACGGCGCGGCTCCGCGGCCACCTCGAGGACGTGAGCGCCGTCGTCGACGCGACCGCCAGCGACCTCTCGGTCGGCGGCAACGTGGCCCGCCGCGTCTTCCTCGGCATGGACGTCGAGCACTACGGGACGCGCCGCACCACCGCCGCGGCGCGCCTCGTCGTCAACGAGGCGAACGCCGCCGGCTACCAGCTCGACTCGCTCGGCGCGATCGTGCGCTACGGCTGGCGCGACGGGCGGCTGCGCGACGGCGAGGGGACGCTCGGGCTCAACGCCAACCTCCTCGACTCGACGCGCGTCGGCTTCGACGGCCGGCTCTCGCTCGACGGGACGGACGTCGTCGCGATCGTCGACACGACCTGGCTCGACCTCCCGACGTCGCAGTGGGCGAGCCGGCAGCGGTGGCGCGGGGCGTGGACCGACGGGCGCCTGACGATCGACTCGCTCCTCCTCGAGACCGCGGGCGACGCGCGCCTGGGCCTCGACGCGGCGATCGACACGGCGGGGCGCGCGAACGCGACCTTCGTGCTCCGCAACACGCAGGTGCGCGACCTCGCCGACCTCGCGCAGGCGCGCGCGCCGGCCGACGGGCGCGTCTCGCTCGACCTCTACGTCGAGGGGACGGCGGCCGACCCGCGGATGCAGTTCCTCGGCGCCGTCCGCGACGTCGTCTGGCAGGGCGACTCGCTCCCCGACGCGCGGCTCCGCTTCACCTACGCGCAGCAGGCGATGCAGGCGTACGGGGAGCTGCGCCCGGTGGGCGGCGAGCCGACGCTGCGCGCGACGGCGACGATCCCGATCGACCTCGCGCTCACCGGCGCGACCGAGCGCTTCCTCGACCGGCCGCTCGTCGCCGATATCCGCATGGACTCGCTCGACCTGGGCGAGCTCCCCGAGGTGAGCGACGCGGTCACCGATCTCAAGGGGTTCGCGACGGGGCAGGTGCAGGTGAAGGGGACGCTCCCCGACGCGCTCCGCTTCGACGGCGCGCTCTCGCTGCGCGACGGCGGCGCCTTCGTGGTGCCGGTCGAGCTCACCGTCGACCCGATCCTCGCCGACCTGCGGCTGCTCGGCGACTCGATCGTCGTCGACTCGATCGCCGCGAGGACGGGCGACGGGTGGACGCGCGTCACCGGCGGCGTCTCGGTGCGGCGGGCGAGCAACCCGGTCTTCGACCTCGCGGTCGTCTCGCGCAACGCGCGCTTCTTCGACGGGAAGATGGGGCGCATGCGCGGCTACGCCGACCTGACGATGACGGGCCCCTACCGCGACGCGCGGATCGAGGGGAGCGTCCGCATCCGGAACGGCTACTACTACGTGCCGGAGGGGCAGAAGTCTGTTTCGGTGCTCAACGCCGACGACCCGGCGGTCTTCGCGGCGGTCGACAGCGCGACGGCGGTCGAGCGCGGGCTCGTCTCGCCGCCGTCGGACTTCGTGCGCGGGCTCAAGATGCAGGTGACGGCGCGCGTGGATCGCGACGTCTGGGTGCGCGGCAACGCGCTCAACGTCGAGGTCTTCACCGACGGCGAGGTGATCGCCTCGGTGAACCCGGCGACGGGGCAGGTGACGCTCGACGGAATCGTGAGCACCGAGCGCGGGCAGTACGAGTTCCTCGGCAAGCGCTTCAACGTGGTGCGCGGCTCGGCGACCTTCCTTCCCGAGGTGCCGGCGACGAACCCGCTGATGCAGGCGATCGCCGAGGTGAACGTGCGCCAGCCGGGCGCGCAGGCGCTGGCGATCCGGCTGAACATCGGCGGCACGCTCGAGCGGCCCCGGCTCTCGCTCGAGAGCGACGCGCAGCCGCCGATCCCGCAGAGCGACCTGATCACCTACCTCGCCTTCGGCCGCAACACGGGAACGCTGCTCTCGCAGGAGGGCGGGGCGCTCACGGGCGCCGGGGCGTCGGGCGGGCTCGTGGGGTCGATCGGCGCGCTGGCGAGTTCGCAGCTCTCGGCCTTCGCCTTCGGCCTCGCGCTCGACCAGCTCGAGGGGAACGTCTCGCGCTGGCTGGGCGCCGACGTGCTCAACATCACGAGCGTCGAGGCGCCGCCCGAGCTCTGGCGCTCGTCGATCGGGCAGGTGGGGACGTTCATCACGCAGTTCACCGAGGTCGAGTACGGGCGCTACTTCGGGACGCGCAGCTACGTCGGCGTGAACGTCCGCCCCGCCTTCTTCGCCATCGACCCCGCCGGCACGCGCCCCGTCCCCGGGCTCCGGTGGGAGTACCGCTACTCGCGCGACTACCGCTTCGAGACGACGTTCGGCCCGCGCTTCGTGGTCCAGAACGTCTCGCTCCTCCCGCAGGCGCCGACCTCGCTCACGGCGTTCGGCGTCTTCATCGCGCGCGAGTGGAAGTGGTGATCCGTTTCCTCCGGTTCCGTTCTCGCTTCACTCCTGGCTGAACCGCCGGAACTGCAACGGCGAGGGGAAGGGCAGGAACTGCAGGGAACTGCAGGACAGCAGACAGCAAACGGATAGGAGTACCGGCGCCCAAGGTCGGTGACATCCGACGCGAGGAAGGGAAACAAGAAGGCTGGGTATCCTTGCTCGTCGTTCGCGACGACGCCGCTCCGCGCGCCGATGCCCTGCCCTTCTGCCGTTCCTCTGCCGTTCCTGCCGTCCCCTGGTGTTGCAGTCCGAGCGGTTCAGCCGAGCCCGAGGAACACGGTACTCACCTCGCTGCACCGCTGCCGGCCGAGGTGTTCTTGACGACCACCCCGTCCTTCATGATGACGACGAAGTTCCGCGCCGGATCCGCGATGAGCGCGAGGTTCGCCGTGGGGTCGCCGTCGACGAGGAGGAGGTCGGCGTAGGCGCCGGCGCGCACGACGCCGAGGGGCGCGGCGGCGTACGGGTTGCGCGGGCCGGAGAGCGCGAGGAGCTCGGCGTTGCCCGAGGTGAGCATGCGCAGCACCTCGCGGGCGGGGAACCAGCGGCCGAACTTGGCGAGGTCGACGTTCTGGCGGCTCGCGTTCTCGAGGCCGCGGAGCTTGTCGGTGCCGAGCGCGATCTTCACGCCGTGCTTGCGCGCGTAGGCGATGGCCGAGTCGGTGCCGGCGTACATCGCCTCCTGCTTGGCACGGTTGACGGGGTTGGCGAGGGAGACGTAGTCCTCGTCCCGCACGAAGGGCTGCACGCTCAGCCAGATCTTCTTCTCGGCCATGAGGCGCGCGGTCGCGTCGTCCATGAGCTGGCCGTGCTCGATGCAGCGCACGCCCCCCTCGATCGCGGCGCGGATGGCGCGCGGGGTGTAGGCGTGCACGGTCACGTACGTCCCCCAGTTCTCGGCGTCCTCGACCGCCGCGCGGAACTCGGCCACGGTGTACTGGCTCGCGTCGATCGGGTCGTAGTCGGACGAGACGCCGCCGCCGGCCATGAGCTTGATCTGCGACGCGCCGCCGCGGAGCTGCTCGCGGACGCGCAGGTGCACCTGGTCGACGCCGTCGGCGATCGCCGCGGCCCCCACGCGCTCGGTGTAGGAGAGCGGGGCGCCCGGCTGGGACGGGACGTCGTTGGGGAGCCGGTAGTCGCCGTGGCCGCTCGTCTGCGAGACGAACGCGCCGGAGGGGTAGATGCGCGGCCCCGGGATGAGCCCGACGTCGACCGCGCGCTTGACGCCGAACGAGGGTCCGCCCAGGTCGCGCACCGTGGTGACGCCGCGCATGAGCGTCCGCGTCGCCTCGGTGCCGGCCATGATGAAGGTGAAGCCCGGCTCGGCGCCGAGGAGCTGCGTGTTGGTGAGCGCGCTCATGGTGAGGTGCACGTGCATGTCGATCAGCCCCGGCATCAGCGTCCGGCCACGGCCGTCGATGACGGTGGTGGTGGCGCTGCGGTCGACGGCGATGGGCGACGTCGAGACGCGCTCGATCAGGTTGCCGCGCACGAGGACGTTGCTCGGGGCCGAGAGCGCGCTCCCGGTGCCGTCGAAGACGCGGACGTCGGTGAAGAGGGTGACGCGGGGGGGCGCGGGCTGCTGCGCGACGGCCGCGGGCGTGGGCGACAGGGCTGCGACGGCGAGCGCGCACACGACGGCGCGGCGCAGGGAGCGGTGACGGGACATGGGCGGATCGGGTGTGGAGGGACGGGCCCGCGCGCGCCCGAGAGGCCGACGCGCGCCGTCCGCACGCAGTCTTCGCCCCGGACCGGCGCCCCACAGTCGGGCACCCCCCGACGCGACGCGCGCAGTTCGGCCGCTCAGGGGACGAAGCGGCCGGAGAAGCTGTAGCGCGCGGAGAGCTGCAGTCGCCACCCGGAGGCGCGGTAGGCCTCGCGGGCGGGGTCGCGCGCGAGGTACTGCACCTCGCCGCCGACGAGCATGCGCGGGAGCGGACGCCAGAGCAGGTTCGCGGATGCGTAGTCGCCACGCCGGAAGGCGGAGGCCGACTGGCCCGCGGCGTTGTCGGTCACGAGCGTCGACCAGCCCACGCTGCTCGTCCAGCGCGGCGACCACGCGAGGTCGACGTAGGCGACCATGCTGCGCATCGGCAGCGCCTCGCCCTCGAACGGGCGGGCGGCGCCCGTCCCGGGCCGCACGCCGACGTCGGCGGGCCCGTCGTTCTGGTAGTTCTGGATCGCGCGGCCGTACACGGCCTGGCCGCGGAAGACGGCGCGCGAGCCGAGGCGGAGGTTGGTGCTGACGTTCACCCCCGCGCCGACCGTCCCCCCGCCCAGGTCGACCGGGTCGCCCTGCAGGTCGTCCCACACGATGCGCCGCACGATGCCGGCGACCTGCACGTGCCCCCACCGGGCATCGCCGTAGCGGTAGTGCGCCGCGAGGTCGGGGAGCGGGGTGCGGAGGCGGATCCCGCGCAGCTCGACGCGGTCGGCGTAGTCGCCGCCGTCGGGCGTCGCCCCCGGCCGCTCGAGCGAGAGCTGCACGCGGTGGCGGCCGTCGTCGACGAGGCGCACCTGCGCCTGCACGTTGCGGAAGAAGACCATGCCGTTCGGCCCCCAGTAGTCGATCACGTCGGGGAAGACGTCGACGTCCATCCACGAGCTCTCGAGCTGGCCGAAGGCGAAGCGGCCCACGCGCACGAAGGCGTGGCGCAGGCGGAAGGTGGTCTGCCCCTGGTCCGGGCCGACGCCGAAGAGGTCCCACTCGAACTGCCCCGTGATCGTGCCGAGGGCGGTGGGGACCGACGGGCGCAACCCGAGACGCGTCTGCCGGACGCCGAAGAAGACGGTGCCCGGGCGCCCGAACTCGTCGCGCACGGTGGGGAGTCGCGTCGGGCGCATGGCGTCGAGCCAGGCCCCCTGGATGCCGGTGCGGTCGTGCACGGCGTCGGCCATGACGAGCCCGTAGAGCTCGACCTGCGCACGGGTGTCGCGTGCGCGGTCGTCACCCTGCTGGGCACGGGCCGCGGCGGGCGCGGCGACGAGCGAGGCGAGCGCGAGCGCCGCGACGAGCGGCGCGCGCCTGTTGCGCGGGCCGGCACGGCGCGCCGACGCGAGGCGTGCGCGGCTCATCGCAGCACGTAGCCGCGGGCCTCGAGGCACGCGCCGAGCGACTTGGCGAAGAACGACGCGTCGCGCGACGCCGCCGTCGCGGCGTCGGCCCGTCCCTGCGCGGCGGCCTGCCGCTGCGCCTCGCCCTTCGCGCCGCTCCCGCCGACGCCGCCGACGATGCCGCCGTACGCGGCCCCCTTCTTCGTGTTGCCGCTCACCGCGCCGATCGCGCCGCCGACCGCGGCCCCCTTCGCCGCCCCGCGCACCGTGCTCCCGCGCGTCGCCGCCTTCGCGCCGGCGGCGGCCTGCGCGCCCGCCGCACGCGGGTCGCTCCCGGTGAGGGCGGTGACGGTGATCCCCGTCTCGCGCTCCGCGTGCGCGACGCACGCCCGCGAATCGCGTTCCTGCGTGCGCGCCGGCTGCTCGCGCTGCGGGACGACGACCATGGTGAGGTGGCGCAGCGCGGCGGCGGTGGCCGCGCTGTCGGCGAGCGGCTCGGCGGGCGGCATCGTGCCGCGTGCAGCCGGCGGCGTGGCCTTCGGCGCCGACTGCGCGGCGAGCGGGGCGGCGGCGAGGACGGCGACGAGCGTGGCGCAGAGCGTGGGACGGGTCATCGGTGACTCCGGGTGACGACGGGGCGGACCGGCGGCGCGGCATGCGCCACCGGCATGGGCGTGCAGCGGGATCGCGCGGGGGCTCAGCGCCCCGCGACGGCGTACGGGTTGCCGCCGAGCGCCGCCGAGATCTCGGCGATCGCACGCTGGGCCCGCACGCTGTTGCCGGCGTCGTCGAGCGGCGGCGAGATGACCGCGATGCCGAAGCGCCCGGGCGAGACGGCGATGATGCCGCCGCCGACGCCGCTCTTCGCGGGGAGCCCGGTCTCGAAGAGCCACTGCCCCGAGTCGTCGTAGAGCCCCGCGGTCGCCATGACGGCGAGGACGCGCGGCACGAGCTCGGCGCGGAGCGCCGTGCGCCCGGTGCGCGGGTTGCGCCCGCCGGCGGCGAGCGTCCCCGCCATGGTGGCGAGGTCGACGACGTTCACGCCGATCGAGCACTGGCGCGTGTAGAGGTCGGTCGCCCGCTCCGGGTCGGTGACGATGCGCCCGTAGGCGGCCATCAGCGCGCCGATGGCGCGATTGCGCTGGTTGGTCGCCGCCTCGCTCCGGTAGACGTCGTCGAGCACGCGCAGCGACCGCCCGGCGAAGGCCTCGTGCGTGCCGAGGATCGTGCGCCAGATCTCGTCGGCGGTGGCCCCGGGGACCATGCTCGTCGCCGCGATCGCGCCGGGGTTCACGAGCGGGTTGATCTTGCTCCCCTGCTCCTGGATCTCGACGGCGACGATCGAGTTGAAGCGCATCCCGGTCGCGTCGACGCCGATGCGCGAGACGATCGAGTCGGCGCCCATCGCCTCCATCACCGCGGCCATCGTGAACACCTTGCTGATGCTCTGGATCGAGACCTCGGTCGCCGCATCGCCGGCGATGAACAGGCGCCCGTCGGCGGTGACGACGGCGATGCCGAAGAGCGCGGGGTCGACGGCGGCGAGCGCGGGGATGTAGTCGGCGTTCTTCCCCTCGCGCAGCCCCTTGAAGCGGGCGTACGCGGCATCGACCGCCGCCTGCACGCGCGTCGAGGCGAGGAGCGTGTCGCCCGCGCGCCCCGCGGCCTCGCGCGTCATCGCGGGGCGCGGCGCCGCCGGGCGCTGGGCGGGGAGCGGGCGCACGCACGCCGCGAGCGCCGCGAGGCAGAGCGCGGCGGACGCGGCGACGTGCGCCGTGGCGCGGGGAGGCGGGTGGTGGCGAGGCATGGGTCGCTCGTGATGCGTGGGTGGGAGCGAGGCGGCGGAGGAGCGCTGACCTACGGGGCGCGGGTGTCGAAGAGCCAGCGGACCGCCAGCTGGATCCGCGTCGCGTCGCCGCGTCCGCTCTCGTTGGTGACACGGACCGCGTGCTGCAGGCTGCCGACGAGGAGCACGTCCGGGGCGGGGGTGTAGCGCAGGTCGAGCGTGGCGTACCGCGCCGAGACGAGGGCATCCTCGTCCTGCAGCGCGCTCGGCCACTGCCGGTGCTCGCTCCCGCCGACGACGAGCTGCACCGCGTTCGCGAGCCGCTGCTCCCAGTAGAGCGACCACGCGCGCGACGGCACCAGCCGCGGACGGAGCGGGAGCGTCGCCGCCGGCGCGAGGTCGACGCCGCCCTCGTTCACGTAGCCGGCGATGCCGCGTCCCGTCGTCACCTGGCCGACGACGCTCCCCCACGGCGCGAGTCGCGCCCGCGCACTCGCCGAGACGCCGCCCCCGGTGCGCAGCACCGTCGGGCGCCCGTCGGCGGTGCGCGTCGACTCGAAGCCGGTGGAGGTGAGGACCGCACTCACCTGCGCGTGCCCCCACGGGCGCGCGAGCCGCCACTGCACGTGGAAGTCGGGGAGCACGGTGCGGCGGCGCAGGCCGAGCGTGTCGTCGGCCTCGAGCGCGCGGCCGATGTCGATCGAGCTCGTCGGCGCCTCGGCCGAGACGGCGACGGTCATCCCGGGGCGGCGCACGGCGGTGTAGCGGAGCTGCGCGGTGCGGATCGCGACGAGCCCCGGCGGGCCCCAGTACTCGATGGCGAGCGGGAAGGCGTCGCCGTCCATGAAGAGCGAGCTCGTCTGCCCGGCGCCGAGCCGACCGAGCTCGCCCCACGCGTGGCGCAGGCGGAAGGTCGTGCGCCCCGCGTCGCTCGCGACGCCGAAGAGGTCGAACTCGAACAACGTCCGCACCTCCCCGATCGCCGATGGAACGCGCCCGTGCACCGCGAGGCGCGAGGCGCGCACGCTGAACGACATCTCCCCGGGTGGCCCGCACCCCGGCTCGCCCGGGCAGCGGATCGCGATGCGTGTCGGGCGCAGCGCGCCGGTCCACGCCGGATCGACGCGGTCGAAGTCGTGGATCGCGTCGAGCTGCATGAACCCCGCGACGTCGATCCGCGCGCGCGGCGTCGGCCCGTCCTGCGCGGCCGCGGACGTCGTGAGCGCGATGCCGAGCAGGAGACGACTCCAGCGCAGACGGTGAGCGAGCGCGAAGGGCACTTCCCCATGGTGCGACGTGCACGCACCGGTGCACAAGAGGCCCGCCGAAACCGTTGCATGCAGTCCGGTGCCGAGGACATGCGTCGCGAGGCATCGCACGGGAACCGGTACGTATGGGTGCATCGCGCCGGCACGTGACGGGACGTATCCTTGATGACATGCGCCGTGCGGCGCCTCCCGGGTCGCACGTCGTCGATCGTCACGACGCTGCCGGTCGACGTCTCCCCCACCCGTGCCCGCCGTGCCCTCTCCCACCCTGCGACGCACCCTCGCCTGCCTCGTCGCGGCACACGCCGGGCTCGGCGCACAGGGCGGCCTCTTCGTCGAGCCATTCGGCGCGCGCGTCCTCGCCAATCCCCGCGTCGTCCTGCGCGACCAGACGCTCCGCGGGATCGAGGGGGGCGTGCTCATCGGCGGCTTCGAGGTGGCCGGCCAGTGGGCGCAGGCGACCACGGCCGACTTCCGCACGGCGCGCCCGGCGCAGCTCGTCGGAGGGTCGGTGCGCATCCCGCTCCCGTCGTTCCGCGTGCGTCCCTATCTCCTCGCCGGCGCGGCGCGCGTGACGTTCGACCCGGGGTTCACCACGGCGGGGCCGCCGCCGCGCAACCGCTGGATCGGCGAGGCGGGAGGCGGGCTCCTCGTGCCGCTCTACGGCGGCGTGCAGCTCGACCTCGGCGTGCGCGACCTGATCCTCCGCGCCGACTCGGCCGCGGGGCCGCTCGACACGACGCGCATCCTCATGCACAACCTGCAGCTGCGCGCCGGGCTCCGGCTGCAGCTCGGCGGCCGGCGTACGCCGCCGCGTCCCGCGCCGACGGTGATCGTCGAGCAGGGCGCACCGCGGAGCGCGCCCGCGCCCGCGCCGGCCCGGGGCGCGGTGGCGGGCGACGCGCGCCCCGCGCCGGTCTTCGTTCCCGTGCCCGTCCCCGCAGGGGCACCGGCCCCGCAGGGCGCACCACAGGTGCTCGTCCGCACGGCGCCGGCCGAGGCCGGCGTCGCCCCGACGATCGTCGCCGTCCCGCAGGGGAGCGCGCTGCCGGGGCAGGTGAGCTTCCCGGCCCCCGCGGTCGGCGAGGTGACGATCCGCTACGGGGCCGCATCCGGGCGCGACGAGCGCGCCCGCGCCGAACGCGTCGATGCGATCACCGGCGCGCTCGGCGCGCCCGTCGCCGACACCACGCTCGCGCGGCTCCGCGCGACGCTCGATCGCGCGCTCGCCGACCTGCTCCGGCCGACGCGCGCCGCGCCCGCACGACGCGGGAGCGCGCCGTCGCCGCTGCAGCACTTCGCCGACTCGGTGCGGCTGCACGACGTGGGCGTGGCGCTGCAGCGCTACGTCGACGCCTACGGCACGGCGCGCGCCCGCCGCGTCGCCGACTCCGCGCTCGCGGTGCTCGCGTCCGAAAGTGCGGAGCGGGCACGGCTCGCCGGGCGGATCGACAGCCTCGTCGCGCTGCGAGCGCTCGACGACGCCGAGCGCGACGCGCGGCGCGCCGCCGATTCGCTCGCGGCGCTCGCGCGTGACGTCGTGCCGCGCGACCCGGCGCTCGTGGCCGGCGGCGTGAGCTTCGGCATCGGCAGCGAGGTCGTCGTCGGCGGGCGCCTCGACTACGGCGCGCCGGTGCGCCGACTCCCCGCGCTGCGCCTCCTCGGCGAGGTCGGTGTCGGCGCGGGGACGCTCGGCACCTCCACCTCGATCTCGGGGCTCGCGCAGTACCGCCTCCCCGCGCTCGCGGGGGTGCATCCGTTCGTCGAGGGAGGGCTCGCGCTCCTCAACCTGACGACGCCGCGCGCGGGGCTCGGCCGCGGGCTGTCGCTCGTCCCCGACGTCGGCCTCGGTGCGCGCCTCCCCGTGGGGGCGCGCGATGCGCAGGGGCGCGGCCGGCTGATCGTGCTCGTGCGCGGCATCAACCCGTCGCGCGTGACGCGGCTGCTCGTGGGCTGGTCGGTGCGGTGAGCGCGCTCGTGCGCCGCGCTCAGCGCACCGGATCCCGCCGGTAGACCCCGCGCCACCCCGCGCCCGACTGCCCGCCGCACTTCCCGTTGTCCCACGCGGCGAGCAGGTCGGTGCCGGGATACGCGCGCAGCAGCAGCAGGCAGCCGGCGTTCGCCCCCGCCGTCGGCGCGACGCGGAGCGTGAGGCCGTCGGGGACGCCGCGCTCCTCGGTCGCGGCCGCGAGGCGCCCGAGCCGGTAGTTGGCGCGCACGCGGTAGCTCGCCCCCGCCTTCGCGATCTGCAGCAGCCGGTCGTGCGAGCGCCACGGGCCGGCGAACGAGTCGCCGGTGAGGAAGGCGCTGGTGAGCATCGCCGTCGCACCGGTGTCGACGCGTGCGGTCCAGACGGCGCCGTCGCGGCGCACGCCGACGACGCAGCCGGTGCGCGCGTAGTCCTCGCTGCGCAGGAGCGTCGCGTTCGGCGCGCCGGTCGCGTCGCTCGCGCACTTGCCGCCGGCGCGGCAGGTCGTCTTCACCTCGCGCAGCGGGGCGCGGCTCGTGAAGCCGGCGCTCACGAGCTGGTCGAGCTGCAGCGAGTCGGCGACGGCCGACGCGAGCGCGCAGTCGAGCTTCGGCGCAGGGGCGGCGGCGGCGGCGGCCGCCGGCGCCGGGGCGGACGGCGTCGCGGTCGCCGTCGTCGTGCACCCCGCGAGCGTGGCGGCGGCGATGGCGAGCATGCCGCGGGCGACCCGCGCCGGCGTGGTCGTGCGTCGTGCCGTGCGCCCCGTCATGCGGCCGCCGCCGCGTACTCGTCCCACAGCGTCGCCATCGCGCGCATCCCGAGCTCGAGGTTGCGCACCGAGATCCACTCGTCCGGCGCGTGCGCGTTCTCGCCGGGGAGCCCGAAGCCGACGAGCAGCACGGGGACGTGCAGCAGCCGCTCGAAGTCGTTGACGACGGGGATGCTCCCCCCCTCGCCGGTGATCACCGGTGCCCGCCCGAAGGCCGCGCCGAGCGCGCGCGCGGCGGCGTCGAAGAGCGGCCCCTGCACCTCGGCGCGCCACGGGCGCCCGCCGTGCAGGTGCTCGACGCGCACCGTCACCCCCGGCGGCGCGACCGCGCGCACGTGCGCCTCCATCAGCCGCTCGATCTCGGCCGGCTCCTGGTCGGGGACGAGGCGGCAGCTCACCTTCGCCATCGCCGTCGAGGGGAGCACCGTCTTCGCCCCCTCGCCGGTGTAGCCGCTCAGCAGCCCGTTCACCTCGCACGTCGGGCGCGTCCAGAGCCGCTCGAGCACCGTGTACCCCGCCTCGCCGCCGAGCGCCGGCGCCCCCACCTCGGCGCGGAAGTGCGCCTCGTCGAAGGGGAGCGCGCGCATCTGCGCCCGCACCGCGTCGGGCCAGGCGCGCACGCGGTCGTGGAAGCCGGGGATCGCGATGCGTCCCTCGGCGTCGTGCATCGTCGCGAGGATCCGCGCGAGCGCCATCGCCGGGTTGACCACGGCGCCGCCGTACATCCCGCTGTGCAGGTCGGACGCGGGGCCGGTGACGGTGATCTCGAAGTACGCGAGCCCGCGCAGCGACGAGAGGATGCTCGGCTGCCCCTCGGCGAACATCGTGCTGTCGCTGATCACCACCGCGTCGCAGGCGAGGCGCTGCGCGTGCGCCTCGACGAACGACGACAGGTTGACCGACCCCACCTCCTCCTCGCCCTCGGCCAGCACCAGCACGTTCACCGGGAGCGTCCCGCGCGTCGCGAGGTGCGCCTCGAGCGCGGCGAGGTGGAGGAAGAGCTGCCCCTTGTCGTCGACCGCCCCGCGCGCGAAGAGCTTGCCGTCGCGCACCGTCGGCTCGAAGGCGGGCGAGGTCCACAGCTCGAGCGGCTCGGCCGGCTGCACGTCGTAGTGGCCGTAGACGAGCACCGTCGGCGCCAGGGGGTTCGCGCGGTACTCCGCGAGGACGATCGGGTGCCCCGGCGTGTCGATCACCTCGGCCAGGTGCATCCCGATCGTGCGGCACTTGTCGGCCACCCACTCGGCCGCGCGGCGCACGTCGGGCGCGTGCTCGGTGCGGGCGCTGACGCTCGGGATGCGGAGGAAGTCCGAGAGCTCGGCCTTCAGCCGCGCGTCGTTCGCGTCGAGCCAGGCCGCGAGGTCGGCGGGGATCGTGGTCGTCGTCGGGGCGGTCATGGTTCGTAAGCTAGCGGCCGCGCGTCACGGCACCGGCGCCGCCGCGCCCAGCGTCCACCGCGCCATCCACTCGTACTCCCGGCGGAGCTTGTCGAGCTGGTGCCGCGGCTCGCCGAGGCCGTGCGGCTCGCGCGGGTAGAAGACGAGCTGCGACGGGACGCCGTTCTTGCGGAGCCCCATGTAGAGCTCCTGTGCCTGCCCGACGGGGACGCGCAGGTCCTGCTGGCCGTGGAGGATGAGCGTCGGCGTGCGCGCCTGCTTCACGAAGGTCATCGCGCTGCGCGCCTCGTAGGTGCCGGGGACGTCCCACGGCGCGCCGCCGAAGTAGCCCTCGAGCGTCGTCTGCAGGTCGTTGGTGCCGTACATGCTCACCATGTTCGTGAGCCCGGCGCCGACCATCGCCGCGCGGAAGCGCGTCGTCTGCGTGATCGTCCACGCGGTCATGTAGCCGCCGTAGCTCCACCCCGTCTGCGCGAGGCGCGCGGGGTCGGCGATGCCGCGCGCGACGAGCGTGTCGAGGCCCGCCTGGATGTCGCCGTAGTCGCCGCCGCCCCAGTCCTTCACGTTGGAGAGCTGGAACGGCTCGCCGTAGCCGACCGAGCCGCGCGGGTTGGGCATGAGCACGGCCCAGCCCCGCCCCGCCCAGACGTGCGCCGCATTCCCCCACGACCCGGGGAAGGCCTGCGTCCAGACGCCCGCAGGGCCGCCGTGCACCGCGACGAGCGTCGGCACCGGCGTCCCGGCCGGCACGCCGGCGGGACGCACCAGCACCCCCTCGATCGCAGTGCCGCCGGGGCCCGTCCAGCGCACCACCTCGCCGCGGCCGAGCGCGAGGTCGCGGAGCTGCGGGTTGTGGTCGGTGACGGTGCGCGGCGCGGCCTTCGGCGTCGCGACGTCGAGCACCCAGACGTCGCCCGCGCGATCGAGCGCGCTGCGCACGGCGACGACGCGCGCGCCGTCCTTCGTCAGCGTCGCGCCGCCGAGCACAGAGGTGCCGTCGCCGGCGAGGCGCTGCGGGGTGCCGCCGGCGAGGGGGACGCGGAAGAGCGACGTCGCGGTGCCCGTCGTCGCGGCGGTGACGAGCGAGCGCCCGTCGGCTGCCCACTGCGCCGCCTGCGGCTCCCACGCCGTCGGCTCGACGAGCGTGCGCGGCGCGCCGCCCTCGGCGTCGACGACGGCGAGGCGCATCGCACCGATCGCCCCCGGCTGGGGGCGCATGAGGACGGCGATCGTGCGTCCGTCGGGCGACCAGCGCGGTGCCGCGTCGGGGCCGGGGTTGCGGAGCAGCGGCCGCGGGGCGGCGCCGCTGTCCGGGGCGACGAGGACGATGTCGGTGCGCGAGCCGTCGTCGGCCTTCGTGGTCGGCGTCGTCACCACCGCGAGCAGGCGACCGTCGGGGCGCCACTGCGGATCCGACGCGGCCACGTCGCCCAGCGCGACCTCGCGCACGCGCCTCGTCGCGACGTCGAGGACGTGGAGCCGCGGGAACTGGAAGCCGGTGTCGACGACGATCGCGTCGTCGCGCACCTTCTGCCTGCGCTCCTCCTCGGCCGTCGGCGCGCGCGGCGCGGTGAAGGCGATGCGCGTCCCGTCGGGCGACCACTGGTAGGCGCCCACGGCGGTCTTCGTCTCCGCGAGCCGCTCCGCCTCGCCGCCGCGCGGGTCGATCACCCAGAGCTGCGGACGCTCCTCGCGCGTGCTCACGAAGGCGAGGCGCGTCCCGTCGGGCGACCAGCGCGGCGCCGAGTCGCGCTTGCGCCCCGCGGTGAGCCGCCGCGCCGGCTCGCGGCCGTCGGCGCGCACGAGCCAGATCGCGCTCGTCACCTCGTTGGCGACCGTGTCGGCCTGCGAGACGACGTAGGCGATCCACTGGCCGTCGGGGCTCGGCTGCGGGTCGCTCACGGCGCGCAGCGTGACGACGTCCTCGAAGGTCATCGGACGCGGCGCGCGGGCGCCGGGCTGCTGTGCGGCGAGCACCCCGCCCCACGCGAGCGCGACGGCGAGGACGAGGGGACGGCGGCGGATCATGCGGGCGCTCCGGATGCGGACCGGAGCGCAATGTGGCGACCGGGGCGCGACCGCGACAGCAGCGCCGCCCGCCGACGCGCGCCAGATTGGGCGCATGCCCAACCGCCTGGCCGACGAGACGAGCCCGTACCTGCGGCAGCACGCCGACAACCCGGTGGACTGGTGGCCGTGGGGGGCGGCGGCGTTCGAGGAGGCGCGACGGCGCGACGTCCCCGTGCTGCTCAGCGTGGGCTACGCCGCGTGCCACTGGTGCCACGTCATGGCGCACGAGTCGTTCGAGGACGCGGCGACGGCCGCCGTGATGAACGAGCTGTTCGTGAACGTGAAGGTCGATCGCGAGGAGCGCCCCGACGTCGACCACACGTACATGACCGCCGTGCAGGCGATGACCGGGCGCGGCGGCTGGCCGATGACGGTCTTCCTCGCCCCCGACGGCTCGCCGTTCTACGGCGGCACCTACTTCCCGCCCGACGACCGGCACGGGACGCCGTCCTTCCGGCGCATCCTGCGCAGCGTGCACGACGCGTGGACGACGCGCCGCGACGCGGTCGACCGCACGGCGCAGTCGCTGCGCGAACTCTACGACCGGCTGCGCGCCCCGCTCGCCGCCGGCGGCACGCTCGACGCCGCGGTGCTCGCGCGCGCGGCGGACGGCATCGTGCGCGCCTACGACCCCGAGCACCACGGCTTCGGCGAGGCGCCCAAGTTCCCGCAGGCGATGGCGCTCGACGCGCTCCTCTCGCACGCCACGCGCACCGGGAGCGCGCGGCTGCGCGCGATCGTGCACGACTCGTTCCTCGCGATGGCGCGCGGGGGGCTCTTCGACCAGCTCGCCGGCGGCTTCGCGCGCTACGCGACCGACGCGACGTGGACGGTCCCGCACTTCGAGAAGATGCTCTACGACAACGCGCTCCTCGCCCACCTCGGCGTGCGCCTCTGGCGCGCGACGGGCGACGACGAGGTGCGCGCCGCCACCGACCGCACGCTCGACTGGATCGCGCGCGAGCTCACCGCCCCCGAGGGGGGCGCGTACGCGAGCACCGACGCCGACAGCGAGGGCGAGGAGGGGAAGTACTTCGTCTGGACGGTCGACGAGGTGCGCGCCGTCGCGGGCGCCGACGCCGACGTCGCCACGCTCGCCTTCGGGCTCCGGCACGGCGGCAACTTCGAGGGGCGCACCGTCCTCACGGCGCGCCTGTCGCCCGCCGAGGTCGCGCGACGCCTCGGCCAGCCGGAGGAGGCGGTGCGCGCCGCCGTCGAGCGCGCGCGGGGGGCGCTCCTCGCGCGCCGCGCGACGCGCGTCGCGCCGGCCACCGACGACAAGTGCATCGCGAGCTGGAACGGGCTCCTGCTCCGCGCCTGCTGCGAGGCGGCGATGGCCTTCGGCGACGACGCGCGCCGCGAGCAGGCGCTCCGCCTCGCGCACTTCCTCCGCACGCGGCTCGTGCGAGGCGACCGCGTGCTGCGCAGCTGGACGCGCGGGACGGCGCGCGGCCCCGGGCTGCTCGAGGACCAGGCGGCGGTGGCGCTCGGCTTCGTGCACGCGTACGCGCTCACCGCCGACCTCGCGTGGCTCGCGCGGGCGCGGGCGCTGGCCGAGCGCATGGTGCGCGACTTCCACGACCCCGCCGCGAACGCCTTCCGCGACGTCGCGCACGACGACGGCGTGCACGAGGTCGCGCTCGTCGCCGCCGCGCGCGACCTCACCGACAACGCGGTGCCGAGCGGCACCGCGCTCGCCTGCGAGCTCCTCTGGCGGCTCTCGACGTACGACGAGCGGCCCGACTGGCGCGCGCTCGTCGACACGCTGCTCGGCGCGCTCGCCGCGGAGCTGGCCGAGCATCCGCTCGCCTTCGGCCACCTCCTCGGCGTGGCGCAGGGAGTGGTGCACGGCGCGGTCGAGGTGGCGCTCGTCGCCGGCGACGATCCCGCCGGCATGGGAGCGCTGCGCCGCGCCGTCGCGGTGGCCGACGTGCCGGGGCTCGTCGTCGCCCCCGCCCTCGTGGTGAGCGACGCCGACGCGCGCACGCCGGCGCTCCTCGCCGGGCGCGCGGCGCTCGACGGGCGCGCGACGGCGTACGTCTGCCGCGATCGCGCGTGCGAGCTCCCGGTGCACGACGCCGGGGCGCTCGCCGCGCAGCTCGCGGCTGCGGCGCGTGCGGCGGGCGGGTGACGCGCCGCGCGCCACTTGTCGCGGCGCGCACATTCACGGCATGACGCCGCCCCTCTTCACCCCGCTCGCCCTGCGCGGCGTCGTGCTGCGCAACCGGATCGCGGTCAGCCCGATGTGCCAGTACTCGTGCGACGCCGCCGACGGGCTCGCGACCGACTGGCACCTCGTGCACCTGGGCGCCCGCGCGATCGGCGGTGCGGGGCTGGTGCTCACCGAGGCGGCGGCCGTCGAGCCGGCGGGGCGCATCTCGCCGTGGGACCTCGGCATCTGGAGCGCCGATCACGCGCGGGCGCTCACGCGGGTCGCCGACTTCATCACGGCGCAGGGGGCGGTGCCGGGGATCCAGCTCGCGCACGCAGGGCGCAAGGCGAGCGCGATGCGCCCGTGGCAGGGGGGCGGGCCGGTGGCGCCGGGCGATCCGCTGGCGTGGGAGACGTGCGCGCCGAGCGCGATCCCGTTCGCCGAGGGGTGGCCGGCGCCGCACGCGCTCGGCGAGGGGGAGATCGCGGGGATCGTGCGCGACTTCGCCTCGGCGGCGCGGCGCGCGGTGGCGTACGGCTTCCGCGTGGTCGAGCTGCACGGCGCGCACGGCTACCTGATCCACTCGTTCCTCTCGCCGCTCTCGAACGTGCGGACCGACGCGTGGGGCGGGCCGCTCGTGAACCGGATGCGCTTCGCGCTCGACGTGGTCGAGGCGGTGCGCGCGGCGATCCCGGACGAGGTGCCGCTCCTGCTGCGGCTCTCGGCGACGGATTGGGTGGAGGGCGGGTGGACGGTGGGCGACAGCGTGGTGCTCGCGCGCGAGGCGGCGGCGCGCGGGGTCGACCTCGTCGACTGCTCGAGCGGCGGCGCGGTGGCGACGGCACGGATCCCGGCGGCGCCGGGCTACCAGGTGCCGTTCGCGGCGCGGATCCGGCGCGAGGCGGGGGTGAAGACGGGGGCGGTCGGGCTGATCACGACGCCGCAGCAGGCGGCGGCGATCGTCGCCGACGGCGAGGCGGACCTGGTGCTGCTCGCGCGGGAGCTGCTGCGGGATCCGCACTGGCCGCTGCGGGCGGCGCAGGCGCTCGGGGCGGCGGTGCCGGTGCCGGCGCAGTACGAGCGGGCGATGCCGTATCGGTGAGGGTGGGGGCGGGACGGCGGCGGGACGGTCGCGGGAGCCTGACGTTGGAGCATTCGGGCGCGCCCGTCATCGAAACATCCGCGGGGTCTGGCACCTCTGGCACCGGCCGGTGCCAGAGGTGCCAGACCCCGCGGGAGCCTCGCGGGAGCCCCGCGGGGAGTTCACGGCGATTCCCACGCGTGCTTCGTGGCCGTCCGCATGACGCGCGTGCTTCGTGTCATCCCCACGCGGCGCGCATCATCGAATTCCGCGCGGGGTCAGTCGACTCCGGCACCTCCGGCACCGGCCGGTGCCGGAGGTGCCTGACCCCCCGGGCGGGGCGCTCCCCGCGCACCCACCCGCCCCCGCTGGCCCGCGCCCTGCGCCGCCGACCACATTCCGGCGTGCCCCGCGGCTCCCGCCCCGGGCCCCCCACACCAGCGCCCTCGCCTCATGGCCCAGGCCACCCGCTCCTTCATGCGCGCCCTCTTCACGGGCGAGCTGCACGACGACCTCCTCTTCCCCTTCCCGGAGCCGCTCGACCGCCGCGACCCCGCCGAAGCCGCCGTCGTCGCGCGCCTCGTCCGTGAGCTCCACGCGCTCGTCGGCGACGTCATCGTCCCCGAGCAGTTCGACGAGGAGGCGCGCATCCCCGAGCCCGTCATCGAGGCCTTCGGCAGGATCGGCCTCCTCGGCATCAGCATCCCCAAGGAGTACGGCGGCCTCGGCCTCAGCACCGCCGCCTACGCCCGCGTCTTCTCCGCCGTCGCCTCCGTCGACCCCTCGCTCGGCGTCCTGATCGGCGTCCACTGCGGCCTCGGCTCCAAGGCGATCGTCATCGGCGGCAACGCCGAGCAGAAGGCCCGCTACCTCCCCATGCTCGCCCGCGGCGAGACGCTCGCCGCCTACGCCCTCACCGAGCCGCAGACGGGCTCCGACGCGCAGCACATCGTCACGCAGGCGCGGCTCGACGACGCCGGCACGCACTGGCTCCTCAACGGCCGCAAGATCTGGATCGGCAACGGCCACCGCGCCGGCGTCCTCGCCACCTTCGCGCAGACCCCGGTCGAGAAGAACGGGAAGACGGTGCTCCGCCCCACGGCGTTCATCATCCGCCCCGACATGCCCGGCTTCCACGTCGAGCGGACCTTCGCGAAGCTCGGCATCCGCGGCAGCACGCAGGCCGAGCTGCGCTTCGAGAACCTGCGGGTCCCGGTCGACCACGTGATGGGCGACGTCGGCACCGGCTTCTCGATCGCCGTCAACGCGCTGAACGCCGGGCGCCTCTCGCTCGCGGCCGGCTGCGCGGCGGCGACGCGCCTCCTCGTCACGCAGTTCACGCGCTACGCGGCCGAGCGGACGCAGTTCGGCAAGCCCCTCGCCGACTTCGAGATCACGCAGCGCAAGATGGCCGACATGGCCGCCGACCAGTTCGCGGCCGACAGCATGGTCGGCGTCCTCACGGCACTCATGAGCCGCCCCGACACCGACGCCTCGCTCGAGGCGGCGGCGGTGAAGGTCTTCGCGTCGGACCTCGTCTGGCGCAGCACCGACGAGATGGTGCAGCTCGCCGGCGGCCGCGGCTACTGCAAGCCGTGGCCGTACGAGCGGCAGCTCCGCGACGCGCGCATCAACCGGATCTTCGAGGGGGCCAACGAGATCCTCCGCCTCTTCGTCGCCCTCAACGGCGTGCAGGGGCCCGCGGCGGAGCTCAAGGAGATCGGCGACGCGATGAAGCAGCCGATGCGCCACCTCGGCCTCCTCGGCGAGTTCGCCTTCGAGCGCATCAAGGGGGCGCTCGGCGTCGCCAGCGGCACCGTCGACACGCCGCTCCACCCGCGGCTCGAGCCGCACCGGAAGTGGCTCGAGAAGCACGTCGGCCAGCTCAAGCAGGCGACCGACGACGCGATCCTCGCCCACAAGAAGACGCTCGTCGACCGCCAGCTCGTCGTCGAGCGCCTCGGCGACATGGCGATGGAGCTCTTCGCCCGCGCCGCGGTGCTGAGCCGCACGCAGGCGCTCCTCGCCCGGGCCGGGACGCCCGAGGGCGTCGCGCGCGAGCTCGCGCTCTGCGACCTCTTCTGCGTCCAGAGCGGCCGGCGCTTCCGTGCCGCCCGCGAGCAGCTCGAGAGCCCGCAGGACGCGACGCGCCGCGAGATCGCCGCGCACCTGCGCAACGCCGACGGCGCCTACGTCCCCGACGCGCTCCTCGAGCTCCCGCTCCCGCCGGTCCCCGCGACGGCCGGGGTCCACCTCCCGTCCGAGCCGGTCGCGGCGGCGGTCTGATCGCAGCGGCGCCGCGCACCCGCGCACCGCACGCGGCACCCGTCACGAACGGCGAACGGCCACGCATCGCTAGGGCGATGCGTGGCCGTTCGTGCGATGCGGGCCGCGCGGTCGACGCGCGTCACGCGCGCGACCGGCACCGTGCCACCGTCACGCCCCGCCGGCGAGGATCCCCTCCTTTCGCATCGCCTCGCCCGCGCGCTTCGCCACGTCGAGCAGCATCCGGTCGACGCGCGACGGGTCCGCCGTCTGGCTCGTCCCCGTCCAGAGCAGGCGGTCCTCGCGGCCGACGCGGTAGACGCGCGTCTCGACGGTGACGATCTGCGTCGTCGTCGTCGCGGGGGTGGCGTAGGCCATCCCCCACCCCATGCCGTACCACCCCCAGGGGCGGCGCATCCACGGGTCCATGGCGATCGACGCCTGCGGCGCGGTCGTGACGCGATCCTGCGAGTTGGTGATCCGCATCACGAGCAGCCCCTCGGCCCCCGTGGCGACGATCTTCCGCTGCGCCTCGACCGAGTCGCGCAGCTCCGCGCCACCGAGCGTGTACGACGCGATGCCGCGCGCCCCGCGCTCGTTGATCTGCGCGACCAGCGCATCCTCGACCGACCGGCGCGAGGCCTCGTCGGCACGCTGCACGGCGACGACGATCGTCTTGCCCGCGAGCGACAGGTCGCGCGCGTCGGGATCGCGCCACGTGTTGGTGAAGTGGGTCGAGGCACACCCCGTCGCGACGGCGACGAGGGCGGCAACGCGCAGGGACCGACGGACGACCGACATGCGACGCACTCCGGCTGCGGTGTGGTGTGACGCGCGCCCGACCACGCCGGGCGCGACCAGTGGATGATCGACGCGCGCGTCGCCGGAGGACAAGGGGACGTCGCCGATCGATCCCGGTCCCGCACGGTCGAGCCCGCCGCACGACGCTCGCGGTGGAGCGTGCACCCGCGAGATCGCGATCCACCGCGGAGGCGCGGAGGTCCGTCGTGACCCCTCGGCGCCTCTGCGGTGAGCCCCCGCAGCCGCCCCGTGCGCGCCGCGTCGTCGGACGCACCGCGCGACGGGGCGGGCCCTCACCACATCATGGCCGCAGCCAGTGGCACGTGTACCCGTTCGGGTGCTTCTGCAGGTAGTCCTGGTGGTAGCCCTCCGCCGGCCACCAGGTCGCCGCCGGCTCGATCGTCGTGACGACCGGCTTCGGCCAGCGCCCGCTCGCGTTCACGCGCGCGATCACCGCCTCGGCCGTCGCGCGCTGCTCCGGCGTCGCCACGAAGATCGCCGAGCGGTACTGCGTCCCGACGTCGTTCCCCTGGCGGTCCTTCGTCGTCGGGTCGTGCAGGCGGAAGAACCACTCCTCCAGCAGCGTCTCGTAGCTGAGCACCGTGGGGTCGAACTCGATCCGCACCGCCTCGGCGTGCCCCGACTTCGAGTCGTGCGTGTCCTCGTAGCGCGGGTTGTCGAGCCACCCGCCCGTGTAGCCCACCTCGGTGTCGATGACGCCCGGCACCGCGCGCAGCAGCTCCTCGACCCCCCAGAAGCATCCCGCGGCGAGCACCGCCACCTCGCGCGCCGTCGTCTTCGTGTCCGCGCCGCGCTGCGCGGGGAAGTACGCGAGGTACTCGCCGTACCCCTCGTCGGCGAGCTGGTCGACGGGGATGAAGCGGAGCGACGCCGAGTTGATGCAGTAGCGCAGCCCGCCCGAGGAGCGCGGCCCGTCGGGGAAGACGTGGCCGAGGTGCGAGTCGCCGTGCTTCGAGCGCACCTCGACGCGCACCATCCCGTACGACACGTCGCGGTGCTCGGTGACGTTGTCGGCGATCGGCTGCGTGAAGCTCGGCCAGCCGGTCCCCGAGTCGAACTTGTGGACGCTCGCGAAGAGCGGCTCGCCGCTCACCACGTCCACGTAGAGCCCCGGCTCCTTGTTGTTCCAGTAGGCGTTGCGGAAGGGCGGCTCGGTGCCGCACTGCTGCGTGACGGCGAACTGCTCGGGGGTCAGCGTCGCCTCGAGCTCCTCGCGCGACGGCTTCGTGTACTCGGCCATGATGCTCCCGGTCGTCTGCGGCGCCCGCCGCTCACCGGGGGCGCGTCCGAGCACATGATACCCCGCCCGGTTCCGCCCCCGGAGTCCGGTGCCGCCCGGACGCGGGCGCGTGACGCCCCGATCGCCACCGACCGGTCACGCGCGCCGTCGGGGATCGCGTGACGGCCCCGACGGGGCACCACCGCAGCCCCCCCGACGCACGATGCCCGACCGACGGCGCCGTGCGCGGTCGCTATGATGCGGAGAGCCCCTTCCTCGAGGTCGTCGGATGTGCGCGGCGCCGCGGCGCGAGTCGCCGGTCCGCGCGATCCTCGCCGGCGTCGGCATCACGGCGGTGGTCGCGCTCCTCCTCGTCTGGATCCCGCAGTGGCTCCTCGTGCGCCTCCCGGCGCCGGGGCGCGAGGGGCGCGCGCTGCTCGCGACCGCGTGGACCCTCGCCGCGCTCGCCGCGCTGGGGCGCGTCATGTGGGTGGTGTCGGCGCGCGCCGCACGCCGGCCGGAGGACGCGTGACCGCCCGCGGCCTCCCGCTCGCGGGCGTCGAGGCGCCGCCGCTCCTCACCGGCGGGCCGGCCCCCTGCCGCGCCGCCTGCCCCGTGGGCACCGACGCGGCGGCCTACGTCGCGCTGGTGGCCGAGGGGCGCACGGCCGAGGCGTACGACGTCGCGCGGCGCCACAACCCGTTCGCCTCGGTCTGCGGGCGCGTCTGCTCGGCACCGTGCGAGCGCGCCTGCCGCCGCGGCATCGTCGATGCGCCGATCGCGATCCGCGCGCTCAAGCGCGTCGTCGCGAGCGCGCACGGCGCGGAGACGGTCGCCTCGCGATGGCGTCGCGTCGCCGGCACGCCCCCGCCGGCGACGCGCGCCCCGGTGTGCGTGATCGGCGGCGGCCCCGCGGGGCTCGCCGCCGCGCACGACCTCCGCCTCGCCGGCCACGCCGTCACGGTGCTCGAGGCGAGCCACGTCACGGGCGGGATGCTCGTGCACGGGATCCCCGCCTTCCGTCTCCCGCGCGACCTGATGGGCGCGGAGCTCGACGCCATCGCCGCGCTCGGCGTCACGGTGCGCACCGGTGTGCGCGTCGGCACCGACGTCACGCTCGACGCGCTCCTCGCCGACTTCGCACTCGTCATCGTCGCCGCGGGGTGCCACGGCGGGCGCGGGCTCGACGTCCCCGGCGCCGGGCTCCCGGGCGTCGTGCGCGCCGTCGACTTCCTGCGCGCGCGCAACGCGCAGGTCACCCGCGGCGACGGCGCCGTCGCGGCCGACGAGCCGGTGGTGGTCGTCGGCGGCGGGAGCGTCGCCTTCGACGCGGCGCGGAGCGCGTGGCGCGCCGCCGGCCCCTACGACGACCAGACGGCGGTCGATGCCGCGCGCTCCGCCGCGCGCGGCGGCGTCACGCGGGTGACGATGGTCGCCCCCGAGCGTCGCGCCGCGCTGCGCGTCCCGGCCGAGGAGCTGCACGAGGCGAGCGTCGAGGGGGTGACGCTGCGCGACGCGCACGGCGTCGTGCGCATCCTCGGCACGACGCACGTCGAGGGGGTCGAGATCGCCCCCGTGGTCTCGCTCTTCGACGAGGCCGGGCGCTTCGCCCCGCGGCTCGACACGGCGCGCACCGAGTCGATCGCGGCGCGCACCGTCGTGCTCGCGATCGGGCAGCGGGCCGAGGTGCCGTGGCTGCACGCAGCGGGGCTCGCGACGACGCCGTGGGGCGGCGTCCCGGTGCACGACGACGGCCGCACCACACACCCGCGCCTCCTCGTCGCCGGCGACCTCGCGCGCGGCCCCGGCGACCTGATCGACGCGATCGCCTCGGGGCAGCGCGCCGCGGCGACCGCCTGTCGCCTGCTCGGCAGCGCCCCCTTCGCGCCGCCGCCGGTGCCGACCTCGCCCCCGATGCCCCGCCCCGCGCGCTTCTGGACCGGCTACGACGCGATCGCGCGCGCCCCGCTCCCCGTCCTCCCCACGCCCGTGCGCGACGCGGTGCACGAGGTCGAGGGGACGCTCGCCGCGGGCGCGGCGGCCGTGGAGGGGGCGCGCTGCCTCCGCTGCGACGAGCAGCTCCAGTTCTCGGGCGTGCGCTGCATCGCCTGCACGCTCTGCGTCGACGTCTGCCCCACCGGCGCGCTCGCCTTCGGCGACGCCGGCGACGCGCTCTCGTTCGCGTTCGACGAGGACCGCTGCATCCGCTGCCAGCTCTGCGTCCACCGCTGCCCGGTCGACGCCCTCGCCTTCGCCACCCTCCCCACCGGGATCCGCGACCCGGAGTCGCCCGCATGACGCCGCGTCCCACGCTCCGCGACCGCTGGCGCGCGACGGCGCTCCATCGCTCGATCGTCCGCACCCCGCCGCTCGACTCGCCGCGCGGGCGGGCGCTGCACGCCTTCGGCAACGTCTTCCTGCACCTCTACCCGGTGCGCGTCCCGCGCGCGCTGCTCGCGCTGCGCAGCACCTGGCGCCTCGGCTTCGTCAGCACCGTGCTCTTCGCGATCCTCGCGATCACGGGGATCTACCTGATGTTCTTCTACACGCCGGCGGTGACCTTCGCCTACGGCGACATGCAGGCGCTCCGCACGCAGGTCGGCTTCGGGCAGCTGATCCGCAACGTGCACCGCTGGGCGGGGCACCTGATGGTGATCGCCGTCGTCCTGCACCTCGTGCGCGTCTTCGTCGACGGCGCGTACAAGGCGCCGCGGCAGTTCAACTGGGTGATCGGCGTCCTGCTGCTCCTCGTCACGCTCGCGTGGAGCTTCACGGGCTACCTCCTGCCGTGGGACCAGCTCGCGTACTGGGCGGTGACGGTCGGCTCGGACCTGCTGCACTACGTCCCCGTCGTCGGCGGGACGCTGCGCGACTTCCTCCTCGGCGGCACGGCGATCGGGCAGGCGGCGCTGCGGCGCTTCTACGTCATCCACGTCGCGGTGCTCACGCTCGCCTTCCTCGTGCTGATGGCCGTGCACATCTGGCGCGTGCGCAAGGACGGCCTCGCCGTCGGCGACCCGCCCGTCGCGCACGACCCGGCGGCGCCGGCGCGCGAGACGGCGCTCGCCTTCGCCGACGCGGTGGCGGAGGTCGCCGAGGCGGCACCGGCCGCGGCGTCGCGCGGCGGCGCGCGCGTCCTCGGCCACGTGCCGCGCGACGAGGCGCCACTCGCCCGCCCGCGCGATCCCGACGACGAGGTCTTCACCTGGCCGCACCTGATCGTGCGGCACCAGGTCGTCGCACTCGCGACCTGCGCGCTCGTCCTCGCGATGGGCGTCGCCTTCGAGGCGCCGCTCCGCGAGCTCGCCAACCCGAGCGTCACCCCGGAGCCGGCCAAGGCGCCGTGGTACTTCGTCGGGCTGCAGGAGCTGCTCGCGCACTTCGACCCGCTCGTCGCGGGGGTCCTCATCCCCACGGCGCTCGTGGGGGCGCTCGTCATGCTCCCCTACGTCGACCGCAACCCCTCGCGCCGCCCGCGCGACCGGCGCGTCGCGCTCACCGTCTTCTGGCTCCTCTTCGGGGCGCTCGTCGCGCTCACCGTCGTCGGCGCCTTCTTCCGCGGCCCGGGGTGGGCGTTCGTCCCGCCCTGGGTGCAGCTCTACTTCGAGCCGTGAGCCCCGCATGCCGTCACGTCCCGCCTACGTCGTCCCCGATCCCGCGCAGGCCGAGCTGACGCGGCGCGAGCTGCTGCAGGCCGGCTGGAAGGTCGGCGGCGGGCTCCTCGCGCTCGCCGCCGGGTGGACGACCATCGAGGCGCTCCGCCCCCTCGCCGCCACGGGGGGCGGCGCGACGCTCACGCTCGCCCCGCCCGACGCCTACGCCGACGGCGCGGCGAGCTACGTGCGCGAGGGGCGCCTCTGGATCACGCGCCGCGGCGCGACGCTGCACGCGCTCGCGCAGAAGTGCCCGCACCTCGGCTGCGCGGTGCCGTTCTGCGAGGCGAGCGGGCGCTTCGAGTGCCCGTGCCACGGGAGCATCTACGACGTCGAGGGGACGTGGATCGCCGGCCCCGCGCCGCGCGGGATGGACCGCCACCCGCTGCAGGTGGTCGACGGGCGCGTGGTCGTCAACACCGCGATCCTCGAGGAGGGCGCGCCCCTCGGCACGCCGTCGCGCGCCCCCGGCCGTGACGGGCGCTGCGCCCCGGCCGCGGAGGGGTGAGTCGCGTGCCCGTCCCGCCCCCGCTCGACGCCCCCGCCGACGCGCGCGCGCTCGACCGCTGGTACCTGCTCGGCCTCGCCTGCATGGCGGTGCTGGTGCTCGGCTTCCCGCTCTACCGCTGGGGCGAGCCGACGCGCCGCGAGGCCGCGCGCAAGGCGATGATCGCGGAGAACGTCGCGCTCGGGCGCGAGGCCTTCGCGCGGCACTGCGCGGCGTGCCACGGCGACGAGGGGCGCGGCGGTCGCGGCATGCCGACGCTCGCCTCGCGCGAGTTCCTCGGCGCGGCGACCGACGGGCAGCTCTTCTCGCTCGTCGCCAACGGCGTCCCCGGCACGCCGATGACCGCCTTCGACATGGAGCTCGGCGGCCCGTTCACGCGGCAGGAGATCGAGCGCGTCGTCGCCTACCTGCGCTCGCTCGAGGCGCGGGCGCCGAGCGTCCCGGGGTGGCGCACGGGAGCGACGCGCTGAGCGCGCCGTCGTCGCCCCCGGCCGCGTGCGGCGCGGGAGCCGCTAGCGCGCCATGCCGGTGAACGAGAGCGACGGCACGACGATCACGTCGCGCGGGTTGAGGCCGAGCGCCGACGGATCGTGGAAGACCGCGAGCTCGAAGCCGACGTTCCGCAGGCGGTCGCCGAGCCTCGCCCCGACGAAGCCGCCGCGCGTCGGCCGGTCGCGCACCGCGTCGCGGGAGAGCGGGACCACCTGCATCACGCGGAGCCCGCCGTAGAACTCCTTGGCGCCCTTCCACCCCGAGGACACGATCGCCGTCCCCTCGAAGTGCGCGTGGTCGCCCATGTTCACGACGCCGATCCCCGGCATCAGCGCGAAGCGCCAGCGGTCGTCGCCTGCGCGCCCGGCGTTCGGCCCGAACTGGCGCTTGTACGTGGCGACCGCCCCCGACCAGGTGGTGAAGCGGAGGCCGAAGTCGCTCCGGCTGTCGAGCCCCACGCGTGTCTCCCAGTCGACGAGGGGGCGCAGCCCGCGGGCCACGGCGCGCGACGAGTCGAACTGCGACCAGCCGAAGCCCACCGGCACCGTGCCGACGATGCCCGACGTGGTCACCTCGTTCGGCGCGAGCGTCGCCGCGGTCGTCGCCGCGGGATAGGGGATGCAGCCGGCGAGCGCGGCGGCCGTCGCGATGGCGAGCGTGCCGTGCCGCGCGCTCATCGCGCCTGCGCGGCGACGCGCGAGGCCGCGCCGTCGTCGCCCTCCATCATGCCGAGGACCGTGGTGACGAGCCCGCGGATCACCTCGGGGCGGTTGCGCTGCACGTGCGGCCCGGGGAGCCAGACGAGCCGCTTCGGCTCGCGCGCGGCGTCGTGGAGCGTCAGGATCGCGGGGCGCGGGAGGCGTTCGTCTTCCGTGGCGTTGATCATGACGAAGGGGCGGGGGCTGACGCGCGCGACCCACTTCTCGGGGGTGAGATGGGGGCCGGCGACGAGGATGTCGGCGAGGAGGCCGGCGAGCGGCAGGAGCGGGGCCGGCACCTGGCCGCGCGCGTTGTGGGCGAGAAGCGTGCGCGTCTCGCCGGCGCCGTGCACGCTCCAGAGGCGCGTGACGCGCGGGTCGATCGCGGCGACGACCGTCATGAAGGGCGTGCCGAGCGACGCCCCCACCGCGTCGACCTGCCGCGCGTCGACCCACGGCTGCCGCACCAGCCAGTCGAGCGCGAGCTGCACGGCGGGGGGCGTGTCGTGGAGCGCGCGGCGGATGTCGGGGATCCACGGCAGCACCCGCACCCCCTTGAGCTTGTGCGGGCCGTGGTACGGGTAGTTGAGCGCGACGACGACGCGGCCGCGCGTGTCGGGGATGAGGCGCGCGGCGGCACGGCTGTCGTTGTGGCCGCCGAGGATGACGACGAGCGGGCCGGGGCGCCCGGAGAGGGGGCGCTTGACGAGCATGTCGACCGCGAGCCCGCTCGTGCTCGTGACGTGCGCGGCGTGCACGAGGTGGCCGCTGTCGCGCGAGACGACCTCGCCGACGCGCCCGGCGACGAGCGTGCCGCGCCGCGCGGCGAAGCGCGGGACGGGGTCGTCGAACCGGAGCCAGGCGAAGAGCCCCGCGACGGCGACGACGGCGAGCGCGAGTCCCCCGACGACGAGGCGGGCGAGGCGGCGGCGCATGCGTCCATCAAGCGTGCGCGCGCACGGTGGCGCAAGGCGCGCGACGCGTCACGGGCGCGGCAGCGGCACCTCGCGCGTCATCCGCACCGCCTCGTACTCCCCCGTCGCCCGCTCCAGCCGCTCGAACGCGCTCCCCGCCCCCTTGAAGATCCGCAGCAGGTACCAGAGCGACGGCAGCAGCACCACCGTCCCCGCGGCGCAGGCGCCGAGCAGGAGGCGCAGCGTGACGTCGGGCGCCGCCGTCCCGGCGATCGTGAGCGTGTCGGGAACGACGTAGGGATAGGTGCTCGCGTACCAGCCGAAGAGCATCCCCACCACCTGCCCCGCGCCGGCGAGGCGCGCCGTGCGCGGGCGGCCGCGCCAGAGCGCCCACAGCGCCGTGACGGCACAGGCCCCCGTGCCGACGTGCAGCAGCAGCGCCCAGCGGCTCGTCACCAGCCCCTCGACGATCGCCGGCGCGTCGAACCAGGCCGTCGCGAGCGACGACGCGCCCGTCACGAACACCGCCACCGCCGACCACGCGGCGCGCGCGCGGAAGTCGGCGCGGAGCCCCGGCCCCTTCGCCTCCACCCACAGGTAGAGCGCCGCGAGGTAGGCGAAGACGGCGAGGGAGAGCGCGCCGCACGCGAGCGTGAACGGCGAGAGCCAGCTCCAGACGTAGGCGTCGGCGAACGAGCGTCCCGCGACCGGCCGCCCGACCTCGCCGCTCGCGAGCGCGCCGACGCAGATGCCGAGGAGTACCGGCGTGACGACGCTCGCGATCGCGAACGGCCGCCCCCAGCGCCGCCCCGCGCTCGCGCGGCGCGTGTCGTAGGTGCGGAAGGTGAAGGCGCTCCCGCGCAGCACGATCCCGACGAGCATCAGCGTGAGCGGGATGTGGAGCGTCGTGCTCACCGCCGCGTACGCCTTCGGGAAGCCGGTGAAGAGGAGCACCACGACGAGGATCAGCCAGACGTGGTTGGCCTCCCAGATCGGGCCGATCGCGTCGCTGATGAGGGCGCGCTGCTGCTTCGCGCGCGGCCCGCTGGCGAGCAGGTCCCAGACGCCGCCGCCGAAGTCGGCGCCGCCGAAGAGGACGTAGAGCGTGAGCGAGACGATGACGAGCGCCGCGGTCGCGTTGGCGAGGGTGAGCGGCGGAAGGACGTCGGCCATGCCGCGCGCGTCAGTCGCCGGCGACCGGCACCGCGGCCGGCGGCGTCGGGACGGGGCGCACCGCCGCGGGCGTCTTCGGCACGACCAGCATCTGCCGCCCGAGGATGATCGCCGTCACGATGCTCAGCAGCACGTAGAGCGCCGTGAAGAGCGCGAACGGCACCGCGAGCCCGGGCATGGGCGTCACCGCGTCGGCGGTGCGCATCACGCCGTGGATGATCCACGGCTGGCGCCCGACCTCGGTCGTCACCCACCCCGCCTCGACCGCGACGAAGCCGAGCGGCGCGCAGGCGACGAGCGCCCGCAGGAAGCGCCGGCGCTCGACGAACGGGCGCCGGCCGACGAGCACCACGATCGCCCACGCCGAGACGAGCGCCATCGCCGTGCCGCAGGCGACCATCACCTGGAAGGCGAGGTGCGTGATCGCCACCGGCGGGCGCTCGTCGCGCGGAATGTCCCTGAGGCCGGTGACCACCGCGTCGGTCGAGTTGAAGGCGAGGAAGCTGAGCGCGCCGGGGATGTCGATCGACCAGCGCGTCGTCTCGGTCGCCTCGTCGGGCCAGCCGCCGATGCGGAGCGGGGCGTTCGCCCCGGTCTTCCAGTGCCCCTCCATCGCCGCGAGCTTGGCCGGCTGGTTGGCGGCGACGAACTGCGCCGAGAGGTGGCCGCTCACCGGTTGCGCGAGCGACGCGGGGATGCCGACGAGGAGCGCGATGCGGAGCGCGACGCCGTGGAACGCGCGGTCCCTGCCGCGCAGCAGGAAGAGGGCGTGTACGCCGGCCGCCGCGAGCCCCGTGGCCGCGTAGGCGGCGAGCGTCATGTGGAGCGTCTGGCTGAACGCGGCGGCGTTGCCGAGCGCGGCGATCGGATCGATGTCGACCGGCTTGCCGTCGACGAGGCGGAAGCCGGCCGGCGCGTTCATCCACGCGTTCGCGATGACGACGAAGATCCCGCTCACCGCCCCGCTCACCGCGACCGCGATCCCGCTCCAGAGGTGCGCGCGCCGCGAGATGCGGTCCCACCCGTAGAGGTAGATGCCGAGGAAGATCGCCTCGGTGAAGAAGGCGAAGCCCTCGAGCGAGAAGGGCATCCCGATGATCGGCCCGGCCCACTCCATGAAGCTGGGCCAGAGGAGGCCGAGCTCGAAGCTGAGCACGGTGCCGCTCACCGCGCCGACGGCGAAGAGGACCGCCGTCCCCTTGGCCCAGCGCTTGGCCAGCTCGAGGGCGATCGGGTCGCCGGTGCGCTGCCAGCGCCGCTCGGCGAGGACCATGAGCACCGGCATCGCGATGCCGATGACCGCGAAGACGATGTGGAACGCCAGCGACATCGCCATCTGCGCGCGCGCGGCGAGCACGTCCGACACGAAGACACGTCCGGCTGCGGGGACCGCGGTGGCCGTATCGGGCTCGTCCCGACAGGCGACCGCTTCGCGCCCAAAGCTAGCTCGTCCGGTGCTCCGGTGCGTCCTGAGGATCGTGAACCGCGTCACCACGGAGGCGCGGAGGACGGCCGGAGGACGGAGGGTGCTCCCGAACGGCGAAACACGAAGGACGCGAAGGCAACGGAAAGCCTTTGGGTTCTCTTTGCGTCCTTTGCGTTCCGCGGTTCGGCTGTCCCTCCGTCCTCCGGCCGTCCTCCGTGCCTCCGTGGTGACGCGGTCGGGGATCTCGAAGATCGCACGGCACGTCAGGAACGGCACGCGCACGCCCGGTGCACGACGCTTGCACGGACGACGCGGCATGCTGCCGTCGTCGCTCCCGATCATCCTCGCGACCGTCGCCCTCACCGCGGGGGCGGCGATCATGCTCGCGGTCGTCTGGAAGCTCGGCTTCCTGCGCGAGTGGGACGCGCAGGCGCGCTCGATCTTCGACGAACGCGACTTCCGCCTCGCGCGCGAGTGGGAGGGGCCCGTCGACGCGCTCGAGCGCGAGCTGCAGTACGGCCCGCCGGTCGCGCCGCGCCCCGGCGAGTGGGGGGGCGCGGCGGGCGGCGTGCGCGACACCCCGGCACGCCACGCCGCCCCGCACGACGACGATCCGTCGCACGACGCCGCCACCTCGCGCCCCGCCGCATGACCGCACCACCGCGCCCCACCGAGGGCCGGGCCACCGGCCCCGACCTCGCCGCCGTCGCCGCCTCGCGCGGCCTCGCGCCCGAGGACCTCGACATCCGGCTCCGCGCCGACGCGTCGAGCCGTCGCATCGTCCTCCTCGCCTTCTCCGTCGCGATCGTCTGGCTCATCGTCGGCTCGGCCTTCGGCGAGCTGGCGTCGCTCAAGCTGCACTGGCCCGAGCTCCTCACGCGCACCGGCTGGCTCACCTTCGGCCGCGTGCGCACCGCGCACCTGCACCTCGTCAACTACGGCTGGGCGAGCGTCGCGCTCATCGGCACCTCGCTCTGGCTCCTCCCGCGCCTCGTGCACACGGAGCTCAAGGGGGCCGGGCACGCCGCCGTCGGCGCGATCCTCTTCAACATCGGCCTCCTCCTCGGCGTCGTCGGCGTCCTCATGGGCTACAGCGACGGCATGGAGTGGCTCGAGGCCAAGCGCTGGGTCTCGGCCCCGTTCCTCGTCGTCGGCGGCGGGCTGATCGGCCTCGCGATGTTCCGCACCGTCGCCGCGCGCCGCACCGACCACCTGTACGTCTCGGTCTGGTACATCCTCGGCGCCTTCATCTGGTTCCCCATGCTCTACCTCCTCGGCAAGTGGCCGGGGTGGAGCGGCGTCGAGAGCGCGGCGGTGAACTGGTTCTTCGCGCACAACGTCCTCGGCTTCTGGCTCACCGCCATGTCGGTCGGCGCGGCGTACTACTTCATCCCCAAGGTCCTCGGCCGCCCGGTGCACAGCTACCAGCTCTCGGTGCTCGGCTTCTGGTCGCTGGCGATGTTCTACTCGCTGAACGGGATGCACCACCTCGTCGGCGGCCCGATCCCGACCTGGATGGTCACGACGAGCATCGCCGCGAGCGTGCTGATGTTCATCCCCGTCATCGCGACCGGGATCAACCTGCACATGACCGTCGTCGGCCGCTTCGGCGCGCTCCGCTACAGCCCGACGCTGCGCTTCGTCGTCATCGGCGCGCTCGCCTACACCGCCGTCTCGCTGCAGGGGAGCTTCAGCGCGCTCCGCGAGGTGAGCCGGATCACGCACTTCACGCACTGGACCGTCGCCCACTCGCACGTCGGCGGCTACGGCTTCGTGACCTTCGTCGCCTTCGGCGCGATCTACTACATCGTCCCCCGCCTCGTCGGCCACGAGTGGCCGAGCGCGAAGCTGATCCGCTGGCACTTCAACCTCGTCCTCGGCGGGATCGCGATCTACGTCCTCGCGCTCACCTGGGCCGGCGTCGCGCAGGGGCTCGCGCTCCTCGACCCGCAGATCCCCTTCCAGGAGTCGGTGAAGCGCTCGATCCCGGGGCTCTACGGCCGCTCGCTCGGCGGGCTGCTGATGAACCTCGGGCACCTCGTCTTCGCCTACCACTTCTTCCTCATGGTCCGGCGGCCGGCGGGCGTCTTCAAGCGCACCCGCCCCCCGTTCCACGAGGCGCAGCCGGTGCTCTACACCGCCGAGGCGGAACGCGCATGATGACCCGCGTCTGGCTGATCGCGCTCGGCGCCTTCGCCATCATGGCGAGCGCGATGGCGCTGCTCGTCTTCATCCCGCAGGCGATGCTGGCCGACGTGCAGGCGGCCGAGGCGCCCCCGCGCTACACCGAGCGCCAGCTCCGCGGGCGCGAGCTCTACATCGCCAACGGCTGCATCTACTGCCACTCGCAGCAGGTGCGCGACCCCGCCTTCACCACCGACGTCGATCGCGGCTGGGGGACGCGCGCCACCGTCCCCGCCGACTACGTGCACGACGAGCCGCACCTCCTCGGCACCATGCGCACGGGCCCCGACCTGATCAACGTCGGCCAGCGGCTGCCGAGCGTCGAGTGGCACCTGCTCCACCTCTACGACCCGCGCGCGCTCAACGAGTGGAGCACGATGCCGCGCTTCACCTGGCTCTTCGAGGAGCGCGCCGAGGGGCAGCTCGCCCCCGGCGAGAAACCGCTCGCGATCCCGGCGGGGCGCGGGCCGGCCGGGAGGATCGTCGTCCCCACGGCCGACGCGCACGCGCTCGTCGACTACCTGATCTCGCTCAACCGCACCTACCCGGTGAGCGACACCAACCGCACGATGAAGACGATCGGCGGGCGGGGGAGCCATGGGAACGAGTGAGCTCCCGTTCGACGGCGCCCGTGGCAGCGACGCCGTCCCCGAGAGCGGCGACGCGACCGACCTGCAGCCCGACGTCGAGCGCATCCACCGCGCGATCCGCCGCGAGCCGCGCGACCCGACCGAGGGGAACGAGGTCCCGCCGTGGGCCTTCTGGGCGTCGATCGCGATCGCCTTCGTCTGGGCGGGATGGTACGTCGGGCGCCACGGCGGGACGTTCGACACGGCGACGCACGTCGAGTTCGCGTCGCGCGAGCCGGGCATCGCGCAGGTCGCCGCCGACCAGCAGCAGCTCGCCGTCACCGACCCGGTCGAGGCGGGGAAGGCGGTCTTCCTCAAGCACTGCCAGGCCTGCCACCAGGCCAACGGGCAGGGGATCGCCGGCGCCTTCCCGCCGGTCGTCGGCTCGGAGTGGGTGACGGGCGACGAGCGCGTCCTCGTGCGGATCCTGCTGCACGGGCTGCAGGGGCCGGTGCAGGTGCGGGGCGTCACCTACAACGGCGCGATGCCGGCGTGGGAGCAGGTGCTGAGCGACCAGGAGATCGCTGCCGTGTCGACCTATCTCCGCCAGTGGGCGCCGAACGCGGCGGGCCCCGTGGCGGTCGACGTGGTGAAGGGCGAGCGCGAGGCGCACGAGGCGCGCACGCAGCCGTGGACCGCCGCCGAGCTGCAGGCGCAATGAGCCGTCCCCGTCGCACCGTCACCGCGCTCTTCGACAGCGCCGAGAACGTCGATCGCGCGCTCGACGCGCTCTACTCCGTCGGCACGCCGCGCGACCTGGTCGAGGTGGTCGTCTCGCGCGAGGCGGCCGAGCGCCACTACGCCGTCGGTGGCACCGCCGGCACGGGGCCGCGTCGGCGTGCGCCCAAGGCGCCGGGGCGCGAGACCTTCCGCTTCGCCGGCCTCGGCGCGCTGGTCGGCTTCGGCGTGGGGATGGCGATCTCGCTCGTGAACGTCCTCTGGCCCGGCCTCGACGCGCCGGGGGGCATGGCGCTCGTGCAGCTCCTCGGCCCCAACATCGGCACGATCGGCGGCGCCGCGCTGGGCGCCCTGTTCGGCCTCACGCGCCGCCAGGCCCCCGACCCGCGCCATGCGCGCGCGGCCGAGGCGAGCGGGATGATCCTGCTCGCCGTGAGCGCCTACATGGACCGAGAGACGGCGACGCTCGAGCGGATCCTCCTCGAGTGCGGCGGCCGCGACCTGCGGATCGAGGAGCCGATGGAGACGACGACGCGCGCGGCATAGCGCTCGCGGCGGCTGCGCGCGCCGATGCATCGTCAACGGCAACCGCGTCAACACGGAGCCACGGAGGACGGCCGGAGGCGCGGGCGTTGCTGGGGCCCGACGTACCGTGCCTGTTCGAGATGGCATGTCACCGCAGAGTTGGAATGAGAAAGGCCTTCCCCCGGCCGGTCGCGGCATCACCG